>Ga0163153_10002019_pt1 | contig 30752 bp, 25 predicted proteins | sample OliLakLV19MP6IB1_FD_148629 | JGI IMG/M metagenome (GOLD analysis project Ga0163153, IMG submission 148629) | Freshwater microbial mat bacterial communities from Lake Vanda, McMurdo Dry Valleys, Antarctica - Oligotrophic Lake LV.19.MP6.IB-1 | ecosystem: Environmental > Aquatic > Freshwater >...
ACGACCCTGCGCGGTGTTGCGGGCATATTCGCGGCTGACCGTGCTGGGAGCTCGTCCCAACACGCGGGCCATCATCCGCAGCGAATGGCCCTGGGCCACGCCCAAGCTCAATGTCTCACGGTCTTCTGCACTCATGTGTCGATAGAATCTCTTTGTCATGGCAACACCTTAGCCCATCAGGGCCGGTCGTGTTGCACTTGGAGTTAGAACTCAAGATGGATAATGCTCGTTCGATGCGCGCAGGGAAGGATAACCTGACTATTCCCTTTTAGCGTGAGCAAACACAGAATAGCCTCGATCTTCGTAGGCTGCTCAAAAAGCTCGCCAGCAAGGCCGCAGCTGATGAAAGCACCGGAGGCGTAGCCTCTGGGCTACGTTGAGGATGCTTTCGAGGGGAGAACGCCGCTGGCGGGTTTTTTCAGCAGTCTGCTAAAGACGGGAGGTTTGCCGATCGACCACCCACACTCCTACGAGAATCAGCGCAATGCCGAGGATTTCACTCGCACCCACCGATTCGTGCAACAGTACCGCAGACAGGACAATGGCAGCCACAGGTGTGAGATTCCCAAAAACAGACGCGCGCGAGGGCCCAACACCCTTCACGCCAAACAGCCACGCCTGTTGCGCAATAGCCGTGGCGAACAAGACCAGATATCCCAACGCCATCCAGTCTGCCGTCGTTACGGACCCGAGTCCCGCATCCAGCATCTTACGGTCCACCCACAAGAGAGGGACTTGAAGAACGGTCGCGACGAGCAGGGTTGCCCAATTGACGGTGAGAGCCGAGTGGCGCTCCATGATCTGCCGACTGCCGATACTGTAGAGAGCCCAGCTCACCACCCCACCGAAGACCAGTAGGCTGCCGAGCAATGGCTGATCGCCTGCGGCCTGGAACCCCGCCACGGAGACCAACCCCACACCCGCAAACGACAGGAGACCGCCCGCCCACACCGCGCGCAGCGGAACATCCTGAATCAACATGGCCGAGAGCAGCGCGGTCACCACCGGACTTGCCCCGATGATCACTCCGCCAACGGCCCCGCTCACATACTTGAGCCCCATCATAATGAGCAAGTGGTTGCCCAGCACGCCGAGCCCCAGTAGTCCCAGCATGCGCACATCCGCCTTGGTCAGCTTGGCCAGAGTGCCCTCCTGCCACCACCAGGTGCTCAGGAGAATCGCCAACCCGCCGATGTCCCGCAGGACCGAGGCTTCAACAGCGGAGAATCCGCTCAAAGCCAGCTTCTGGGCCACGATCGATCCGCCCCACAGGATCGCGGCAGCGATAATCGCCCCATAGGCCAGTCTGGTGGAGGGAGGTGTCATGGACCATGGGAATACAGTCGTTTTCACCTGCCGTCAAGGAGTTATTGTCTGCCGTGCCCCGATACCCTTGACTGCGGTGACGAAGTTACATAGAGGCGATGGGCTCAGGCCGCTGCCGATCCGATGGCATCGCGGGTCCTGCGAGGACGCAGGCCAGGAGCGATTGCGCAACAATCTCATCCGAGATCCGGGAGCTTCGCAATATAGTCGTTGCTGTGGGCCGTAATCTTTTGCTTCACTTGATCTCGTATGCTTGAAAGCACCTCATCGTTGATGGTGACCTTTCCCGAACATTTTTCCAGTTCAACACCGTCGTTCCGAATCTTAAAGAAGAGGATCTGGGTGATAGTCGACTCTGCCTTTAAGCTAAAGGCCATCAGTGAGACAAAGAACTGATCGTTGTCGCCTTGCTCGACCAATGCAATTTGAAAGTGTCCGGTTTTAACATGTTTGCTTTCGCGATCAAAAATTGTCATCCACGACTTGCTGGAATCCATCGACTTCAGGGCTTCGAGGGTCGCTATCACGACTGCAAGCGCAGCCGGGGCGGCTCCGAGAAACACCGACGCGACTTTGAGGATCGCCTCGTGGGCTTCAAGGCCGTCTGCCTCTTCCGTGTAGGAAGAAAAACTTCTGTCTTGAATCACCCATCCAATATTTTCCAGGACGTCGAAATACGCGTTGTACCATTGGATAATGTTCGTCTTGTCAGGCACTTTTTTGTTGGCCACGAGCTGGGCGAGCAGGCTGGCATTGACAATGTCTTGCCGTCGTTCGTTGGAGACCCCTTTCACGAACGATACGATATCTGAGGCCACTACCATCGCTTGGTTTTTCTGTGCATTGAAGTCAATGATCTCTCGAACGCCTTCGACAGCCCCTCGAGTCGGGGACGGCAGCTTCACGGCATTGAGAAATTCACGAGCCGATTTAGGAGTAATCTTCTTCTTCATGTCATATCCTCCAGAGTTGTGTGGTGGAACGCCTTGTCAACTGTGGCGCCATTCTTTTCGTGACCGTTGGGCTCACTTCTTCACGCCTTGCTCTTTCCGCGACGCGTTGGCCGACGTGTAGCTTTCTCTCGCACAGGATTCTTTCGCACAGGCTGTTTTGCCGAAGCCTTTGGGCTGGGAGGTAATCTGGCTTTCTGTTTTCCTTTACTCGCAGGAGGTTCCGTTGTCTGGGCACATGGCTGCAAGCGTTGTTGGATATAATCCAGCGATTCCATGGCTGACGCGACAATCGCCCGATCGGGATAGGACAATTTTCCGAGGATGTCTCTCACAAATTTCATCTGTTTCAGGGCTGAATCTTGTTCTCGTGGGGTCGCCGACGATTCGGTAAACGCGGATCGATAGGTCTGTACGAGATTGTCCTGCTCTTGGAGCAGGGACTGGTGCAGGAACGCCCGGATCAGTGCCACATCCGCAATGGTGACTGCGTCCCATGCACTGCGCGTCTCGTGGAAACGTTGCTGCGCCAGAGACTCGCATGTCGACAGCAACGATTCATTCGTGAAATCCTCCTTCCCTATGAGCGCCTCTACCACTAACGCGTTGATGATCGGGTAGGGATCTGCTTCCCCCTCACGTTGGCGTCGATCTGCCGCTTCGCGGTAGAAGACAGCCGATTGTCCCAAGTGGTCTTTGACCTTCTCCGCATCGGTCTCAAGCTGTGCCAGTCTTTTGTGCGCGCTTCCCATGAGGTTCAAGCGTTCTGAGGTTTTGGCGATCCCAAGTAGGTGCCGCCCCTTTTCAATGGCCTCTTCGATCATAGCCGTGTTGTTGTCCTTCTCTCCAAGCCGCACGGCGAGATTGATCCATTGTTCAATCGCGCGCAGCGTCGCGGGACTTGAAGTGTCTTCGCACTCTGCCGCACGTTGATAATGTTCGATGGCTTCTTGGCAAAGGCCGTGCTCGCCATAGGCTCCTCCGAGGCGCTCCTGGAAGGTGCCCTGTTTCAGCCAATCCGATGCGCAAGTCTTTTCAATCTCCCTCAGTGCTTGTTGCAACTGAGCTGGGTCCGCTGTGTCGATCTGGCGCGAGAGTCCATCTAATTTGATGGACACTTCTTCCGCGGCAACGGTGACATCGTCGTCACCCGCTTTTTGAACGCTCGATGTCTGCCCAAGACAGAAATCCGGATCGCCATACGCTTGATAGGCCCCCCACGTCGTACTGGATTCCCTAAACTCCTCCCAGGTCTTCCCTCGCGCGTTCTTCAGAGCCCGACCAAAGGGGACGCCTGCAAGAAGTTCCGTGTAAAATGCTTGTGCGAAACACAGTGCCGCATCGTCCTGAACCGGCCATCCAGCCGCGACGACCGCGCGCACACCTTTCCGGATCAATTCACGAGAGATACTGGCGGCCATCTTATTGTAGGCCGTCCCGCCGATTTGCCCGAGATAGCAGCAGTTAAGGAACACTAGTTCCGGGATCGGATCCAGCATCGTGATCTCTGCTGCAGTGAGAAAAAGGCCATCGTTCAGGACGACGCCGGCCTTCGCCCCGATCGTATCGATGTCTGCCTCGTTGTAATAACCGTGGCCGGCGATGTGGATGATGCGGTAGGGTTGGGCCACAAGTTGGTTTAAAACCTCAAGCGCGCCGGGCCGCGACCTAGAGTGAGTCACCTTGTATTGAGTCCCCAACAATGACGCGACGTGCTGGGCTTCCTTCCTGGCGCCAGGAAGCTCCGGATAGCTGGATGGTGTCAGGGGATCTCCAACCACATACACGTTGTTGGAGGTGCTGTCTCGGACGCGCGCGTCGTAGTCGACGGCTTCAAGCTGTCGAACCATGCCCATGCAAACACAGAGGGGCTGGTCCGTATCGATCATCAGTTCCCAGGGATAGTGTGCCGTCACGTCATCGAGAATGAAGACCACGTTATCCTGGCTGAGGAGACTGTCCTTGAGGTCAAGTGGGATCAACAATTCAAAGAGGGTCTTCGCGATGCCTGCATTGAAATCCCTGGACGTAATCGAGCGCTGAATGAGCTGAGCGATCAGTTCGGGTTGGTTTTCTTGAACAATCACTTCGGCTCGGGCCCGGTCTGACAGGGCGAGAAAGCGGAGCGTGTGTGGGCGACGAAGGCCAGATCCGCCCTCTCTAAACGCGAGATCGAGCAGCGCACTCCAGACTTGCGGATTGTCGGCCTTGTCTTCTTGCAGGATGGCACGCAGGCGTTCTTTCAACACCGGAGCCAGATTCAAATGGTTCGGGGATGGGATTTTCTGGATCGCGGATACTGCCCAGCGCCGCCAATACCCTCGACTGCTCGCCGGAACGAGCCGCGTCCGGCCACCTTTCCCTTTTTTCAAGTGAGGTTCGACCTCAATGTCTGTCTTAAATTCACGTTCGATGCGCTTCTCCACGCGATGTGCAGACTTTGCTGCATCGACCGCCACATCGAGAAAGAGTTCGATGAACTGAATGTGCGTCACCCGCGGAAGCGTGGGACGCTGCTCTTTGATGGCGCGATTCGCGAGAGCCCGATTCGCCAAGATCACGCCACGCACAATGGCATTGACCGAATCCTCCACGGCAATGTTCGCTGACGTGTTGGACCCGATCAGCAAGCTGTTGATCGTGAGGCCAACTGGTTCCTTCGCTAGTTCTGCCGAGCCACGGCATTGGTTGATGTGCAAGCAATACTCTATCACTCCCTGATGTACGGCTTGAGTGAGCGCCGAGGGCGTCAATTCCCCCCACTTGCCGAGCCCGATGACAATCGCGCCATGCTGAACACCTAAGTATTTCTGGATCTCATTGGGCGGGGCCAGCACAACAGCAACCGTGCCCGGCTTTCCTGGATAGCGCCCCAAATGATAGCGCTGAGAGAGGCCGTTGCCGACAAACTTGTCCACAATGCGCTCAGCCCCGGCGATGGTATCCCCTTCGTAGTGACTGAGCAAAATGGGATGGCTGGTGTGTTTGAGATCTCCATGCAACACGGAGACGTGGAGTGTGTCAGATGCAGGTTTCATAGTGCGCCTTCTCTGTTGGCATAGATCGACCAGGAGTGTGGCGGTGCCCCACCCATAGACACTCCTCTACGAACTCTCTCTAGCTGAGAAACATACGATCAAAAGAAGCACGCTGTCCCTCCAGCTGAGGAACTTGATCGTACTGATTGCTCTTGAGCTTCGCGGAGGTTCGTTGCTGTAATTCTCGATAGGTCAACTCGCCGTTGGCCTCCTTGATGGACTCAACCAGATAATATGTCAAGGCACCGTTGAACGAGCCGCCGATGTGCGCATCGGCGGAGGTCTGTGTATCGCGACAACCGGTGATCAGCATCTCTTTGATGTCGGCATGGACGATATCGCTCTTCCTTTTGCGCCCTCGCGGGGCTTTTCCCATCTTGTCACGAACCGTCCCTCGCAGTTTCCTGCCTGACTCGGTGGCCATCAGATCTAACGGGCAAGGGAGAAAACGCTCTTTGATCGGGGCATCCGGTGGAGTGATCGCCCGAGTATTGGTGCCTGAATGGCAGCAATCCATAATCACCGTGAGACTCACGCCCGATCGCAATTTATTGAGTGTCTTACGGAGCCAGTCGTCGCTGAGTGGATCCTCCCAGTCAAGGTCGGTTGGACACAGTATCTCGTCTCGATGATCCGCTTCATCACCATTGTCATCAGGCACGTTCGCCCCATGACCTGAATAGTGCAGCAGCAGGGTATCGCCTTTCTTTCCGCCGGTGATCAGCTTCTTAATTGCCGACTGCATGGCCTTCTTCGTCGCCTGCAGATCGGTGAGAGAGGTAATGTCTTGGGCTGAAAATCCATAGTAGGTCGTGAGCGCGTGCTCGAGATTCTTGACGTCGTTGACACAACCTCGCAGGTCCGCTCCGGGAACTTGATACTGGTTAATGCCGATAAGCACCGCTCGCTTGGCCATATCATCCTCCTTGTGTGTGGGAAATAACTCTCACCCCAAATCTACGCCCCCGATTACGGCTTGTTGAACCTCTTGAGCCGGTTAGGATCCTGCGTATGTTCCATGAGTTCGACGATGTTTTCAACCGTAATTAAGCATCGACTCGCTCTGGAGGCCAGAATGGTGAATGACGCAAACATCTTGCCAACGAAATATCTGAGGGAAGAGGTGTGCTCAATTTCAGCTTCAGACCCAGCTTCTGAGAGGAAATACGGGCATTTCTCTGCAAAATGAATTGATCATGGATTAAGAGAGGGAATCCTTGAACGGATGCGCGACCGCGTGACGTCATCGGAAGGAGAATCTAAAACGATACGGCACTGTATCAAAATGGGTACGGCATGATGGGGTCGCCAAAGGGGATTGGGGCCACCTTTCCTGGCAGGAACGCCTCGCTGTCCAGAAGTCCTGATTGACGAGAAAATCACCTTATTGGTTGAAGATCCGCGTGTATTCTATGAGGTATCCACACATGAAAATATTGTGGAGTGTGCTGATTTTGGGAAAAATGAGGCATACGTATCTCAACTGGTATCGCTCATGCATACAGGGGTTGGTGGACGTAAACCCTGCGAGAAGGAGCGAGCCATGAGCGGTATCTTTATCAGCTATCGACGGGAAGACAGCGCAGGCTGGACCGGTCGGCTGTCGGAGCACCTCAGAGAGCGGTTCGGGGCCGAGTCCATTTTCATGGATATCGATACGATTCAGCCAGGTATAGATTTTACAGAAGCGCTTCAAAAAGCGGTGAGTTCCTGCGAAGTCTTGCTTGCCATGATCGGGCCCGAGTGGGCTACGGTTACCGGCAAATCAGGGAAGCCCCGCATTGAGGACCCCTCTGATTGGGTTCGAACAGAAATCGCTGCCGCCCTTAAACGAAAGATTCGTGTCATTCCTGTGTTGGTGGGTGGAGCATCTGTCCCTACTATCGATCTTCTGCCTGATGACCTTGATGCCTTGGCCCAACGGCAAGCCCACGAGTTGACGGACAAACGATGGAGCTTTGACGTCGAACAGCTCGTCAACACTCTTCCGGCAGCACGTCAAAAACCTTCGCCTGTCCCCAATGGGGTGCCTTGGCGATCCAAACCTGCCATGCTCGGGATGCTTATAGTTGCGACAGCGATAAGCACGGGGATTGCTCTCACATTGATCAATCCTTCTGCTCCTCCTCCAGTTGAAGCGACTGGCATAGCCCTCCTGGCCGTTCCCAAGGTCCCACCACAACCGGTATCAGCCGCCGTGCCAGAAACGATTGCTGCGGTCACGTACCTTCATGCTGGGCAGGAAGCACGGTTGAAAGATCACCGTGCGACTTGCGCGTACAAGGTGCTGGGCATGCAGGTGGATCGCTCATGGAAGGACACCTTGTCGCTCAGTGTCATGGTGCGGGTGACGAACGAAGGACCGATGGATACTGGGTTTGGGGACAATAACTTTCGCCTGCTCGTCGACGACGTGCCACGGGCCCCGACAAGTAACTTGAATGATTCTGTGGATCCTCACAGCGCCAAAGACGGCACCATCGTGTTTACATTTCCGGTGACCGCACAGCGGCTCCTGCTGCAACTTCGTATGGGCGATGACGTCGCTGAGATCCCTGTCGATGTCACGAAGCCGATTCCGCCGCCGAAGGTCATCGCATCACCTGCGCAATTCGCCCATTTAAATGCAGCCACATTTCCCATTGCGCTTCATGCAGGGCAGGAAGCGCGGTTGAAAGATCACCGTGCGTCCTGTGTATACAAGGTGTTGGCCATACAGGTGGATCGATCACGTCCAGACACCTTGTCGCTGAGCGTGACGGTGCAGGTGACGAGTGAGGGACCGCTGGATACCGGGTTCGGAGACAGTAACTTTCGCTTACTCATCGACGACGTGCCGCGAACTCCGACAAGCCGTCTGAGTGATTCCGTGAAGCCCCATAGCGCGAAAGAAGGCACCATCGTGTTTACGTTTCCGGTGACCGCGAAGCGACTCCTGATGCAACTCCGTATGGAAGATAACGCGGCTGAGTTTCCTGTAGACCTCTCGCCAATCTGGTCGTAATGCGCTCAGCGGATCCTGGTTCATCTCGGGCTCTTTCCAAATCTGTAGGCCACGCGAACGATGCCCCTCTCGCGACGACGCCACGCAGGCCTAATCGCGACGGCCTGGCGATTCGGAAGAAACTGGCGGCGGGCGATCCCAGTAACACCGAGTGGCAGCGCGACTTGTATGTTTCCTACTGGAAGTTAGCTGATCTCGCTGAACAGCAGAACAACTCCCGTGACGCGCGCACCTATTGGAAGCAGGCCTTTGACGTGCTGTCGGGCATCGACAAGCGGGGCCTGCACCTCTCGCCGGGAGACCGGCCGTTTTTAGAAACCTTGCGCGAGAAAGTCGGCGCAGGCGGTCAGTAAGGCTATGGCCCCTCGCGAGGTCATCTGAAACGGCACTGCCGATCGAGGAGTGGTTTCCGCTGAACTCTCGTTCCACAAGCGCGGACTACAGACTCCGGCTATCGATCCGCACCACCTGTCCTGTTCTGCGTTTGACCTCGTTATACATGTGCGCCGTGCCGCCGGGCCCATCGCCGCCGCTACTGTCCCAGAGACAGACGAATTGAACCTTGCTAATGCCATACGACAAGGCCGTATACAGGAGCCAGAGGTTACAGCGCTCGTAGGGATCGACGCCCTTCGGTGGCAGGCCGAGTTCCGCCGGCGCTGTGCGAATGCCGGGAGTAATGGTCAGGGCCGCTTTGGCCTTGAGGTATCGATCACGCCAGGCCTCGCCGCGACAGACTACCGACCGCTCAATAAATTCCGGTTCATCGAACGGTTGCAACCACTGAACCTTCACCCCTCGTTGCTGACAGGTTTCGGTGAACAACAGATCGCCCCCGCAGGCGCCCTGCGTGAGTGCAAGGTCTTCGGAACCGGCGCCCAGTTTGCCCAAGGCCTCGGCGATCTTCCGTGCGGCGACCGATTCTTTCTCCGCCGGAAAGCGCGGAGGCTGTCTTCCCGGCGCATCGATCATGTGGCCGCTGAAGAGGAACACCTGGCGCGGTTTCCAGCGGGCTTCGGGCTTCGCCAGTTTCTGCAAGGCACGCTCGAAGGTAGCCATCCCAGCATCGACATGCTCCAAACGGAAACCGAGGTCTTTGAGAAGCTGCAACTGGGCGAGACAGGAGTTAAGCGCGAACCAGTCCTTGTCGTTCTTCGCGAGGGCCTCCTTATAAGCGGCTTGTATCGTGTCCGGCGTACCGACCAGCACCTCCAGATCGCCGACGGTTGCGTCGGACCAAAAGCGCTGCGACTCATCCGACTCGCATTCAGCCGCAAATCGAACGGCCCCAGCCATGGTGTTCATGGCTCGGTCGTAGCGGGGATCGTTCGTCAGATACCGATGGAGATGCATCAACATCAGCGCATTGATACCGGAATAATAATGACGAGGATTGCTGCGGTAACTGGTGGCGTAGCTCTCGATGGCCGCCCGCAACAACACGTCTTCGTAGGCGGCTTCGTTTCGCATCTGCGCCGGCGTCTTACCGGGCTGGCGCCACGCAGCCACCCAAGCATCTTTATCGACACGCCCAAGCAATGTCCACGTTTCCTGGTCCTTTGGATACAGCTCCAACACCTTTCGGTAGTGGTCGCGGGCGCGATCCACTGAATGGCCCGGCCTGCCCACCAACGCCAGCCGTTGCAGACAGATGCCCTGCTCCCGTAGGCCCCTGAGGTTGTGCGGCTCAATTGCGAGCCCCCGATCGAGTTGTTCCAAGGAAAAATCGAAGTGTTCAGCCTTTCGCAAGGTCTCGCCGGCCTTAATCCAGGCCTCGGCTCGAAAGGCGGCGATCGGCGCCTCATCCGCGAGCACTAGAACATCACCGATGTGCCCCGCTTTGCGCGCCAGCTCGATACGCCGCTCCCACACATCATGCTGTTGCCAAAATTCTTGCACGTCGCCGATGCGGAGCGATTTCCAGTCTGGCTCCTGAAGGTTGGGCATCAGGTGATAGACCGGGCTCATCTTCCGACCATGCCACGACTCCATCGTCACCTTGACCATGTCGCTTAGGTTCTGCTTATCCTGTTCCATGGTCGCAGGATCCAGCACACCGTCTTTGATATTGTAGCGAAGCTTGCGGTCGGTATAGAGGTCGAAGGCGGTCGTTACGCGCCCGCCACAAATCAGGACGACGCCACGCGCGCGTAGCGCATGGCGCACGCCGAGTTCGTACCAGACGTTGGGATTGTCCACGGTCAGGTCAGCGACCACAAGATCGGCGATCAGGAGTTCTTGGAACATGTCGGTGCGGATGTCACCGGCACGTTCCTCTTCATCCGCACGAAACACGTCCAGACCCGCCGCTTCAAGCGCAGGCTTGATGAGCTCAGTGTAGACGCGATTGAAATCCACCTCGACGCCTTGGCTATCCTTCTTCACACCAAACGGCATGGCGACAAAGGCATGTGGTTTCATACATCACCCCTCGTTAGCAGTGATCTGTTTTAGAGAAGGCATACCAGAGACGATCCGTTATGGGGAACATCTTTAGTGGAGCGGCCGTTGATGAAGAATAGGACTTCAGCCTTCAGAGGGGACAAATCTATACGTAACGTGGTGCCGGGTCAACGCACGTGCGACTGGACGGCCTGCATGTCAATGGTGAGCACCTATGTTTTCCATGAACCTGACGCGTTGCAACTATGTTCTCCTCCGTACCACCAACACTCCATCCCGAATCGTGACGAGGACGGCGGAGACGCGCGGATCGGCTGCGACCACTCGATTCAGTTCTTGAATGGCCGCCGTCTTGTCGTCCGGCGGCGGTTGTTTCAGCACGTCCCCGTCCCACAACACGTTATCGATCAGGATGACACCCTGAGGCGCGAGCAGATCCAGCGATCGCCGGTAGTAATTCAGATAGTTGATTTTGTCGGCGTCGATGAAGATCAGATCGAACGGTCCCTTGAGACCTCGCATCGTATTGAGCGCCGGCCCCATGCGGACTTCGATCTTCTTCCCATTGGGTGATTGCGCAAAATACTGGCGCGCGAGCGCGGCTGACTCCTCGTCGATTTCGCACGTGAGCACCGTCCCATCCGGCGGTAACGCTTCGGCGAAACAGAGCGCGCTATAGCCGGTGAACATACCGATCTCCAGTACGCTGGTGGCCTGCACCAGCTGTGTCATCATCTTGAGAAAGGCTCCTTCGAGCGGCCCGACGATCATCTGCGGAGCCTCCATGCAGCGCTGTGTCTCTTCCCGCAAGGCGCGACAGAGATCCGACTCCGGCATGGAGTGTGCTTGGGCATAGGCTTCGATATCTTCAGAGACCAGTGTCTTCATCGATCTGTGCAATCCTGGGTTTGAAAACTATCGGTCGGTTGCGTACACTACGCGAAATTGATTCGTCGATGCGGCGCACATCATAGCATGACGGTTCCTGAAGGAGACACTCGACTGTGAACACCCTGAAGACTGTTGACGCCTTGACGACCAGACTCTTGGAGATCCAGCGCATTAACAGCGCGGCTTCGCTCCTCTCGTGGGACCAAGAAACCTACATGCCGGCTGGCGGAGGCGAAGCCCGCGCCGAGCAGATTTCCACACTCCAGGGCATCGCGCACCAGAAGTTTGTGTCGCCGGAAGTCGAGCAGTTGCTGACCACCTGGGTCGATTCGGAGACCGGTGAAATCCGCGATACCCCCGGCGAAGGCTGGGATGAACCTTCTCGATCGCTGCTCCGCGAAGTGTGGCGTGACTATCGCCGCGCGAAGAAGCTGCCTTCGGATTTTGTCATCAAGCTCAGCCGGGAATGCTCACTGGCGCAACAAGTGTGGGTGGAGGCCAAAGAGAATCAGGCCTTCTCACAATTCCTCCCGAATCTCCGCACAGTCTTGTCGCTCAAGCGAGAAGAGGCCGAATACCTCGGGTACGAAGACTCGCCGTACAATGCCCTACTCGATGTGTACGAACCGGGGTCGACCATCGCGGCCTTGCGCCCATTGTTCGCACAGGTCAAAGGACGCCTTGTCCCGCTGCTCAAAAAGATTCAACAGAGTTCGGTTCAGGTCGACGATACGATGCTCTTTCATACCTTCGATCAGGTCCGCCAATTGGAGTTCGGCCGGATGGTCTTGATCGCCATGGGTTACGACTTCGAACGGGGGCGCCTCGACCTGTCGGCCCATCCCTTCACGACCTCATTTCATCCGACGGACGTGCGCGTCACCACCCGTGTGCACGAACACGATCTCCAATCCTGCCTGTTCAGTTGTATCCATGAAGGCGGCCACGGGTTGTACGACCAAGGTCTCGACCCCCGCTACTTCGGCACGCCGCTGGGCGATTCGGTCTCGCTCGGCATTCATGAAAGCCAATCGCGTATGTGGGAAAACTGCGTGGGCCGGTCACGGCCGTTCTGGCGCTTCTTTTACCCCATGCTCCAGCAAACCTTTCATCATCAATTACGCGACCTCGATGTGGAACAATTCTACGCGGCGATCAACCGCGTCAAGCCGTCGCTGATCCGAGTCGAGGCCGATGAGCTCACCTACAATCTCCATATCATGCTGCGGTTCGAAATCGAGCAGGACCTTATCGAAGGGCGGACGCGCCCTGAGGACTTGCCTGGGATCTGGAATCAGAAAATGGAGGAATACCTGGGCATCGCCCCTTCCAACGATGCAGAAGGCGTGCTGCAGGATGTGCACTGGTCGTTCGGCGCGTTCGGCTATTTCCCGACATACACGCTCGGCAATCTCTACTCTGTTCAATTCTATGAGCAGGCCAAACTGGAGATCCCCCATCTAGAGGATGAAATTGCGGCAGGACAATTGATGGTGTTGCGGCGTTGGCTCGGACAAAAGATTCATCGCTGGGGCCGGATGTTCACGCCGGACCACCTCGCCCAGCGCGTGACAGGGAAAAGCCTCGACCCGGAACCGTTCTTATCCTATGTGGAGCATAAGTACGGGGAGTTGTACAAGCTCTAGCTGGATATGGAACAACTTATTGGTGCACGAATATCCTGAGAGTTTGTCCGTGTGGCATACCAGAAAAATATTCCCGCAAGATGCTCAAAAAGGCCGTCCAGCAAGGCCGCAGCCGACGGAAGCACCGGAGGCGTAGCCTCTCGGCTACGTTGAGGATGCTTTCGAGGCGAGAACGCCGCTGGCGGACGTTTTCAGCATCCTGCATATCCCATCGCCTGATTGAGCTTCGCCAGGCTCGCCGCGGGTAATATGAACTCGGCCTGTACCTCGATACGAGACGGCACCAAGATCGTCGTATGGAACACAATATCGCGGATTGGGATCTTGAATTCGGGTTGCTGTGGGGTGCTCAATTCGACTGACTCGACCGATTGGGTGATGGTCCCGCTATCTTGAGGCCCATAGACCGCCACCACCGCCTTCAGAATCTCCGCGACCTTCTCGTTCGTCTCTACTCCCTCAATGCTTTTCTCCAGCAACGGAATGACCTCTTCCTGTGCCTGGTCCGACAGCGTGAAATTTTCCACCCGTTCCTTTCGGCGTAGCGACATCAAGTCGTTATCGAGATCCTTGCTGAATGCCCCATAGGCAAACCGGAAGAACTCGAAGTGAAAGCCTTTGAACCCCTTGCCGAACATCTGCAGCTCGCACAAAAAACACAGTTGCTGCAGCTTCACATCGCTGAGCAATCCGTGAGGTTCCGTCAGATGCAGAACATAGAGCAACAGAGCCCGGTCGACCGTAATCTGATTGGGTGTCCGCATTCTGATACTCGCGCGCGCGTTCTCTTGTGGAAGCCTGCACTATAGGCAGCGCCGGAGATCTCCGTCAATTCTTTCTCTCGACACCCTATGCCATAAGACCCCCTTGACCAGTCGGACAGTTTCGTTTTTAATGGACCCCATCGGAGGCCCATCTTGGCAAATACCCATGTAAAGGAAATGCAGGCTCTAAAGGAGCACTTGGGCAAGCATCAGCTCAAGCTCACGAGGCAACGTGAATTGATTCTGAGCGCCTTTCTCCGGCAAGAACATATTACAGCGGAAGCCATGTATCACCAGCTGGCCAAGTCCGATCCTCACCTAGGGCTCGCGACCATCTACCGAACGCTCAATCTATTCTGCGACGCGGGCCTCGCACAAGCCCGACACTTCGGCTCTCAGACGAAATACGATAACGTCTCGCACAAGGGCCACCACGATCACCTCATCTGCACCGGCTGCGAGAAAATCGTGGAATTTGAAAACGAAGAAATTGAGCGGCTCCAGGAAGAAGTGGCCACCAGAAACGGATTTACCATCAAAACCCACCGACTTGAACTCTACGGCCTCTGTTCTCGCTGCCGTCATTGACGAATCGCCTTTTTTTTAGTATCATTTTGAGACAGTTTATCAATTTCAATTCCATAAGGATTTCCCCATGTCATTTGTATGTTCAATGCCCACAGTGCGCCAAATAATCCTTTCGAGCTTCATTCTGCTCTGCGCCGCCTGGACCTTCGTACCCTCCGCCCCTGCCGCCGATTCGCTCATCGTCTATTCCGGTCGGTCTGAGCGACTCATCAAGCCGGTACTCGACGCCTTTACGGCAACTACCGGCATTCAAATCGAGTTGTTATCGTCGGGCACGACAGAATTGCTCAATAGACTAAAGGCTGAAGGTGATCGCACCTCGGCCGATCTTCTGATCACCAACGATGCCGGCAGTTTGGAACTGGCCCGAACAGCAGGGCTCCTCCACCCGCTGAATATGCGGGAAGTCGAACGAGCCATCCCGGCGCAGTTTCGCGCATCGGACAATGCGTGGGTGGGACTCTCCGGGCGATTCTGGATCGTGGTCTATAACACCACGATGGTCAAACCGGACCAGGTGAAGTCCCTCCTCGACCTTGCCGATCCGAAATGGAAAGATAAGATTGCGATTCCAAATTCCGGCAGTGAATATCTGCAAGCAGGCGTGTCGGTCATCCGCGCAACATATGGTGATGAGAAGACCAAACAGTTCCTGCAAGGCCTCAAGACCAATGCAGACAGCCAGGTCTACCAGAAAAGCTCGCAGATCGTGGATGCCGTGGCCAAAGGACAAGTCGCGTTGGGTATCGTCAATCACTACTACGTGTACCGTCATCTGGCCGCTCAGCCAGGATCGCCGGTTGCGGTGGTGATGCCGGATCAGCAAGAGGGCGGCATGGGAGCGATCATGAACGTCGCGGGCGTCGGTGTGATCAAGACAACCAAGCGCCTCGACAGCGCCAAGCTGCTCGTCGAATTCTTAGTCGCCCAGGCGGGGCAGAAGTTATTTGCGGAACTTGACAAGGAATATCCCCTCCATCAGGACGTGAAGGCAGATCCGGCCCTCGTGGAACGTAAGAGTTTCCGCGCGGCACTGGTCCCCCTCTCCAAACTCGCCGAACTGCGCGAGCCGACGCTCACGCTGATCGAACAAGTGGGTCTCCGGTAACTCGAAGGGACCCGTCGTGAGCACGATTCGCCACCAACTTGCTTCGCCATTGCAACTCGTTGTCTTGGCGACGGCGGGAATTATTCTGCTGCCGCTCGGCTATGTCACCGCGCAGGCCCTCTCGGCTGATCCGGCGGTTTGGAGCCGCTTGTGGGCAACGCGCATTCCCGAGCTCCTGTTCAACACCGTCTCGCTGGCCGGCAGTGTGTCCGTCATCACACTCATCCTGGGCGTCTCAACCGCCTGGTTGGTGACACGTGTGGACTTCCCCGGTCGCCGATTGTGGGAAGGCGCCCTGGTTCTTCCCTTGGCGATGCCGACCTATGTGCTGGCCTATGTATACTCTTATCTCCTAGGATTCGGCGGCCCCGTTGAACATCTCTGGCAACTCGTGGCCGGGCCCCAGGCCAGAGTCTTTTCTCCCCATAGTTATTGGGGCGCAACACTTGTTATGGCATTGGACACCTTTCCCTTCGTCTACCTCCTCAGCCGGAGTGCGCTTCTCAGCATGAATGTGTCGTTTGAAGAAGTGGCGCGGGCCAGCGGTGTCTCCCGTCTCTCGACCCTGTGGAGAGTGACGCTGCCGTTGATGCGCCCTTCGATTGCTGCGGGGATTGCGCTCGTTATTTTGTACGTCGTGTCGGACTTCGGCGCCGTGTCGTTACTCCGCTACCAAACGCTCACCTACGCCGTGTTCCAGCAGATGACGGGACGGTCCGACAATACCGCAGCGAGCATCTTAAGTCTGCTGTTGGTCGTACTCGCACTGATATTCCTGATCACGGAACGATGGTTCCGACAACGAAGCCGGTTTTATCAGACCACCGGCCGCTACCGAGCTCCACAACGGCGCCGCTATGGCTGGCTCGGCTCCATGGCCGTTACCGGTTATCTCGGATTGATCGTCGGCGCAGCCTTTGCCCTTCCAACCTTGCTCTTAATTCAATGGAGCCTCTCGCCTGAAGCGCAGGCGACGCTCGACAGCCGGTTCTTCGGGTTTGTCTGGAACAGCGGTATTCTGGCCGCCTGTGCCGCCACCGGTGGCGTATTGATCGGCTTGCCGCTTGCCTATCTCGCCAGCCGCCGCCCGACGCTATTGAACATAGGCTGCCTGCAAGCCGCCTATGCCGGCTATGTGCTTCCAGGACCGGTGGCAGCATTGGCCGTCCTTGTTCTATTTACTAAGCTGGCCCCGGTGTTCTATGGCTCCGTGCTCATCCTCATCGTCGCCTATGTGATCCATTTTCTCCCAGCCGGGCTCCAGTCACTGGAACCGGCGCTCCAGCAGATGTCGCCGAATCTAGAGGAAGTCGCGCGCACGCTAGGCCTTGGAATGCGCAACACCTGGCGGCGGGTCACACTGCCGCTAATTCGGAATGGATTTGTCGTCGCCTGGGTTTTGATGTTTTTACAGACGATGAAGGAGTTACCTGCCACACTCTTGTTGCGGCCAGTGGGGTTCGACACCCTGGCCATTCGCGTCTGGATGGAAGCGAGCGAGGAATATTATCAACTGGCCGCTCCCTCCGCGCTCCTCATTGTCTTGTTGAGTCTCCCGGCACTGGCTTTGTTAGTCTCGAAAGATTGGCGCGCAGCGTAGCAGGATGGTGAAAAACTATGTTGAGACAACGAGAACTTCGATAGCCACACATGTGGGGCAACAGGAAAGCACCGCGAAGGATGCTCAAAAAGACCGTCCAGCAAGGCCGCAGGCGAGTCGAAATCGGAGGCGTACCCTCTTGGGGGTACGTTGAGGATTTCGGTGAGCCGAGAACGAAGCTGGCGGACTTTTTGAGCATCCTGGTACAGGAAGGATCGTGATTCCGTGATCTCCGACCACTCCACCGCACCCCGCCCTTCTGGTGAAAGCACATTCCAGGGCAATCTGTTTGCACCGGCCTCGTCGGTCTTGGAATTGCGTCATGTCTCTTGCGCCTACGAAACCGGGCGCCCTGCGGTCCAGGAAATTTCCTTCGCGGCTCGAGAAGGGGAAATTCTTTGCCTGCTGGGTCCTTCGGGGTGCGGGAAGACGACCATTTTGCGGGCGATCGCAGGGTTTGAACCGGTTCGCTCCGGCCAACTGTTCTTATCCGGGCAACTCGTCTCGTCACCGGACGTCATGATCCCGACGGAGAGTCGGCACGTCGGAATGGTCTTTCAAGAATACGCGCTGTTTCCCCACCTACGCGTCCAAGACAACATCGCCTTCGGGCTCCATCATCTTGCCCGGAGCGAACGCGCACCGCGAGTCCAGGAGATGTTACGCCTCACAGGGCTGGAGGGATTCGAACGACGATATCCTCACGAATTATCGGGCGGCCAGCAACAGCGGGTCGCACTGGCTCGCGCCCTCGTCCAGAATCCCGTCGTCTTGCTGCTCGATGAGCCATTCAGTAATTTGGACCCAGACATGGCCGGGCGCATGCGCCAAGAATTGCATGATCTCTTACGACGGACAAAGACAACCACTGTGCTCGTCACACACGATCATGACGAAGCGTTTGCCATGGCCGATCGAATCGCCGTGCTCAACCAGGGCCGCTTGGAACAACTCGATACGCCGGAAATGATGTACCACATGCCGGCCACACCCTTCGTCGCCGATTTTGTCGGTCAGGCTGACTTCATCCCTGGAACTGTCTCCCACGGCCTGGTCCAGACCGAACTAGGAGAGTTTCCCGATACCATCGAATGCGCGGATGGCACCAATGTGGTCGTGATGATTCGGCCCGACGATATCCATCTTATCCCTACGAAGGGCGCGCGCGCGCGCGTCCTCTCCCGCCAATTTCATGGATCAGAAAATCTGTATACGGTCAGCCTCCCCTCAGGTCAAATCGTTCATAGTAGCCAAGGTTCCACGAGCGTCTATCAGGCAGGCACGGCAGTAGAACTTCGTGTGCTGGCGACCCATACCGTGCTCTTTCGTCAAGAGAAGCCCGCCGGATAGGCATGCGAGTCAATCCGACCGATCACACGAAAACATTGACAGGCTTTTTCGCGATCTGGCATTGATAGAGGTTCACGGCGGTTCCTGACCTGCCGGTTTGTGAATAATGAAGGAACGAAGGCCTTGTCTATGAATGGGCTACAAAACCTTGTCGATTATGGAGTCATTGGACTCCTATTAGCGCTCAGTGTCTGGACGGTGGCCATCGCGGTGGAACGGTGGCTCTTTTACCGTCGTGTCGATCTGACACAATACCCTAACAGCCTGGGGTTGGAGATGGCGCTGACCAAACACCTGGTCATTATCGGCACAGTCGCCGCAAATGCTCCGTATATTGGCCTGCTAGGCACTGTGCTTGGCATCATGCTCACATTCCATACGATGGGGACCTCCGGGACCATGGCGGTCAATGCCATCATGATCGGGCTCAGCCTTGCGCTCAAGGCCACGGCGGTCGGACTACTGGTCGCGATTCCCTGCGTCGTCATGAACAACGTACTCCGACGGAAAGTGGCCGAGCTCCTTGCCCGACATAAGGAACAACATGCAACGGGACATTGATCAAATCAACGTCATTCCCCTTGTGGACGTCATGCTGGTTCTCTTGGTCATCGTACTGACCACCGCCACTTTTATCAGCAGCGGGCAGATTCCGGTCAATTTGGCAAAAGCAAAGGAGGTCGGCGATCGCAAAGAGGCTCCCATCGTCATCACCCTCACGGCCGACGGCGCGCTCTTTCTCAACGACCGGGCCGTCCCTGAAGGAGGGCTTCAGGGTGCGCTGACTGCGGAGCCTCGGGAATCATCGGTCGTCGTGCGGGCAGATAAAGTTACGTTACTTGAACGATTCGTGTCGGTGGTCGATGAGGTGCGAGGGTTAGGATTTCAACAGGTCAGCCTGGAGGTCATCCGACTGTGATCGCTGAGGCGCCACTTCGCTCCGAAGGTCACAAGGAATCCCATGTCCAAGGGTGGTTGATCTCCGTCTTGTTGCACGGCACCGTAGCGCTCACGGTGATCCTTGCCGTAAAACAAATTCAGCTCACGCCGCAGGATAACGCGTTCAAGTGGAACGTGGCCATGGTGTCGCCGGCTCAACAGATTCAACCAACCGCGTCATCCTCAACCCAGGCTCCTGCCAGATCAGCTCCATCGACAACATCGACCTCCGCTCCCCCCCTGCGGCGGAGTACGCCGACACAAACGCTTACGCAACAGGCGGTCCCGTCCCCACCACAACCCTCAACTCCCTCACCATCAGCGGCTCACACTGTGCAACCAGCCGAACCGATCAGACATGAGGTCATTGCACCCATCGCCACCGAAACTGCGCCCGGTCCAAAAACAGACGACTCATCAACGGCCGTCTCCGCCTCTACTGATGCCGTGACAGGACCATCAAGCGCGCAATCCACAGCCGTCGAACAGACTCCACAATCTGAACACACTTCAGCGCAAACCCAGATGGCAGCCATTTCTCCGGCACCATCCGTCGTACCAGCTAAGCGTGACTACAGCTGGCTCTCTGAAGCGATTTTACGTCGTATGGAAGAATTGAAACGCTATCCCGCCTCGGCTCGAGTCGATCGAGCTGAAGGGAAAGTCGTGGTCAAAGCTGTGATCGACGAGGACGGGAGCATCAGTGAAGTTGGGGTCTTTCTGAGTTCGGGGCACATCGCGCTCGACGAAGCCGCGGTTGAAACCATGCGGCAAGCCGCCCCATTCCATTTGCCGCATCCATTGGGACAGCCGCGCATGACGATCAAGATTCCCATGAACTATCGATTGGACCGCTGACCACTGGCCTTTTGGTTCACGGCTTACGAATCCGATTCCGCAACCCTGAAGACACATGGACCAAGCCTTCATGATCGACAATAATGGCCTCCACATCTGGCAACGCCTCGACAAGCTTCATGCCCAATTCAGCCCCCATGACAAAAATTCCTGTGTCCAACCCGTCCGCCCAGATGCCTTCGCGGGCAATTACCGTGACACTCTGGCAACCGCGCGCGGGTTGGAGCGTGCGCGGATTGAGAATATGGTGATACCGAACACCCTCACGCTCGAAAAATCGTTCGTAGTCGCCGGCCGTTGAGATGGCCTCATCTTCCAAGTCGATGAAGGCAAGCACCTCTCCCTCTTTGCGTGGATGTTGGATACCGACGGGAAACTTCCCCCCCCGGGGCAACCGTCCGAATGTTCGAATATCCCCTGAGAGGGCTACGATCCCTGCCAACGCTCCGGCTTTCTTCATCACCGCCACTGCTTGATCCGCCGCATATCCTTTGCCGATCCCACCCACATCAATCCGCATCCCAGCTTTCTCAAGAAAAATCGTCTGCGCCTGTGCATCGACATGAACCGCGTGTAAATCCACCATGTGGCGGAGCGCGTCCAGCTCAGATCCTGTCGGTACTCGTCGGCCTTCGATCACATTCCAGACATCCACCGCCGGGCCAATAGCGATATTGAATCCGCCATCCGTCAACTCTGCAACTTGGATCGCACCCTGGACAACCGTCATCGTGTCATGACTTACCGGAACCGGCATCACACCCGCCAAGGCATTCACGCGCGACAATTCACTCGTCGGAATCCAGGTACTCAGAAGTTCTTCGAGGCGATGGATCTCGGCGAACCCGGCAGTCGCCGCAGCTTGTGCGTAGGATTCATCCCGAGCCACCGCTGTAATCTTCACCAGCGTGCCCATCTGCATTTGGGCTCTGGTAACAACGGTTGATTCCTTGCCAGAGAATACCCCTGCACACCCGCCGAAGGCGGCACACAGCAATATGAGAAGGGCTGTCTGGATGCGAAGTGACTGATCGAACAGGTTGGAATACATGCGCTCCTCCACCATGCCTTGCACAATCGAAGGATCGGATTATAGGACAAGATTGGACTGAATACACTCCGTACGCGAACCATTTACACACAACATGATGGACCTTGACTTTCGAGCGCTGATTGAGATATTAATAATCGTTCTCAATTTCATTTGAGCAGAAAAATCTATTTCTATGGTCAGTACCACTTCCCCGAGTCATCACTCTGCTGAGTGCGATGAAACCCGCTGTGAATGCGGTCAACTGATCGCCAAAGTACGTGGACAAGGCCTGGAACTCAAATGCAAGCGCTGTAAACGCATCATCGTCATCCCCTTTTCTTCCATCAAAGGATGGAGTGCGGTTACATCATGATCACCCTATCGACGAAAGGAGCTATCACCCCAACATATCGAGACGTAACCAACCGTTGCCGATTCAAAGAAGACCAGAGACCCGCGAGTCCCGAGTCAGACCACAACCCTACTCACCGTGGAGGATACCGATGAAGATCCGGTCAATCCTCGGGGCTCTCTTGATTACAGCTTTACCGTTTACGCCGGTGTGGGCTGAGAGCATGACCCCGGAGGACATTCAGAAGATAGTCGACGAGGCAGTGAACAAGAAAATACAGGAGTACGAAAAAAGCGAACGGGCCATGGAGCACAAAGAAGGCGCTTCTCCGACTGCCGCGCCGGCCTCCAGTTCAATTGGACCCATGGTCAACATCAGAGGTGCGCGAAAGGGAGATGAGGGCATCCCTCTTGGATTTGGTTCAACCGGGTCAGGAAAACTGATCTACGCCAAGCCCTTCTTGAGCGCCCCGAAGGCAACCATCGGCGGTTATGTCGACGTCATGTACAACAACCTCTCTCGTCAAAATCTGGACAACCCAAGCCGCCATTCATTCGGCCAGCAACGGTTGGTTCCCTTTATCTATGCCGACATCACCGACCGCATCAAATTCGCAGCGGAGCTTGAGTTCGAGCGAGGCGGGACGAATGCCGCTCAAGGTGATGGCTCCATGACGATTGAGTTTGCGCAAATCGACTACCTAGTCAACGAGGCTATCAACACCCGTGCTGGTATCCTCCTGATGCCGGTCGGTAAGTTCAACTTGCTGCACGACTCGCCATTAAACGATCTCGTGGATCGACCGATGGTATCCAGAATCGTCATCCCCAGCACCTGGTTCGAAGCAGGCGCCGGCATCTACGGCAGCCTCTATCCTTCCTCCCAATCCAAGCTGGACTATGAAGTCTATGCGGTCAACGGCATGAGTCAGACCGCAGGCGCCATCACGGACGCAGGCGTCCGAAGCGCACGAGGGAGCGTCTCCCGGGACCGTGACGATAACAAGGCCGTTGTCGGCCGCGTCGCCTTCAGCCCGATACTGGGGATCGAAATCGCGGGGTCCGGTTTTCATGGCACATACAAACCGTCAGCTGGGGCGGTCGGGACCGGGCGTATCAGCATATTCGCCCTCGACTGGACCCTGCAGCGAGGCCCATTTGAAATCATTGGAGAGTCTGCATGGTCTCGAATCAGCAATAACGATGCGACCGGGGTTGCGGGCAATCCCATCGGACCTGCTGGCATGCAAGGCTACTACATTCAGGGCAACTATCACTTCATGCCTGAATTCCTGAAAAAATGGGCGCCCAGCCACTTCACGAGTGCCTCGACCTTTACGGCAGTCGTGCGCTGGGAACAGGTGGACACCGACACCGACGACCGCACTCGGATCGCGTCGAATGCTCTAGGAAATCGACGGGAGTTGGATCGGCTGACACTTGGGTTGAACTTTAGGCCGATCGAAGACACCGTATTCAAATTCGACTGGCAATTCAACACTCAAAACAATGCCAAAGGGCTGGTGAACGGCGGGGATCTGGGCAATGCAAACAGCCCGCTTAATGGAAATGGGTTCCTGGTTCAAGCCGCGACGTACTTTTAAGTGACCAGAGTCAGGGGCTTCCCGCCAGGAGGGAAGCCCCCTGAGGAAAAGCAGGATCGTACCGAATGTCTCTTCGCTCTCTCAGCCTTTTTCTGATACCCCTATTCTTGACGGCTTGTGCCGCCACAAGCGGCATGCAGCAACGATTTGCCGTCTGCAGTTATGACCACGCGTGGGATGCCGCGCTTGAGGCAGTGAAAGATCGCTCCGTCACCACGAAAAATAAAGACACCGGCCTCATTGAAACCGACTGGACGGAGATTCCGATGACTGGTCGAGCCTTTGGGATTCTTCAACGTGACGTGTCGGACGGCAAAGATCGGTCCCGTATTACGCTAACGGTCAAACGGCTTGATGACGTCACCAAGATCAGCTTTGTCGAACAGCGGCAACAGTGGGTATTTCGAGGCGGTTCTCGCCTTTTTGGCTGGGCCTCGACAGACCCCTCGGAAGACGTGATGCGCGATATCCAGCACCGACTCGACAGCAAATTGAAGGAGCATGGATGTTCGCTCACCTAAGACTCAGTTCTCTTCTGCTCGTGATCGGGCTTACATTGGCCGCTGACGCGTTCGCTGCCGAGCGCATCTGGGATAACGACCTCAAACGCTATCTCAGCGAGGAAGAGACGAACCACGCCGAAATCTTCATGACTGAGGAGGACGCGGTCAAGATCATGTTTCCCAAGTCGGAACGAATCCGCAAAGCCGTGCTTCGCCTGAGCCAGGGAAAGAAAGAAGCAATCGAAGAGCGCATCGGCTGGAAATTCCCGGAAGAGTCGTTTGAGGTGTATATCGGTGAAACCGGCGACACCATCGACGGCTACGCCATGGTCCATAACACCATCGGGAAACACAAGCACATGACCTACATGGTCGGAGTCGATGCCAGAGGCGCCTGTACGGATGTAGAGTTGTTAGTATTTCGAGAAGCCAGAGGCAGCGAAGTGAGAAGAAAACGGTTTAATGCGCAGTACGAAGGCAAAACGGTGTCCGACCCGATCCGCATTAATAAAGACATCATCAACATCAGCGGCGCCACCATGTCGGTTCGTTCGATCAGCGCCGGCGTCAAGCGCGTGCTCGTGCTCGTCGATGAATTCTATTTGAAACCGGCGGGGATGGGCAGCGATACTGTGGCCGCAAAGAAATCTGAACAGGGGATCTTCGGCTCTATCTTCGGAAACTAACAGGGGTAGACTGACATTCTCATCCATGCGCAACTTCAACACTCGCTTCCGCCTCCGGGACTCAGATCGACACATCCGGCTCGTCTACACCTTCTTTCTCCTCTTGATGCTGGCCGGCTTCACCTTTTCCTTCTTCTGGGCCCACAGCATGACAGGGCTATCGCCGCAAGGGATCGCCGATCATTACCGGGGGTCGAATGCCACCTTCGGCGAACCGATGTCGTTCAGGGAGCTGGCGGAAATCACCCACTTTCACCTCTTCACGATGCCGGTCGTGTTCATGATCCTGGTGCATGTGCTCTATCTCACCAGCGTCGGCAACAAACTGAAAATCATCACGACCTGGGTCTCGTTCGGTGGAGTGATCTTGGACCTAGTCTCTCCCTGGCTCATCAGCTACGTCTCGCCCATGTTCGTCCTCACCATGTTGACGGGCGATACCCTCATGACGGTGGGATTTCTCATCATGATGGTGATTCCTCTCTACGAGATGTGGGTCTTGAACCAGCCACTGTTGGCTGGGAAACACGGAAAAGAAGAATGACCTAAGGCAACCTGACATTTGACATAGATTCGGCCAGAGGTTTTTCACGCAGAGCCCAAGATCTTGCACTGTGATCTTGGGCTCTGCGTTTTTTCCGGAGACATGACGATGCAACAATATCTTTCTGAATACATTCATCCTGGAATCCTCACCATCCAGGGAATGCTGAGGAAGATCGATCGCCTCCAACTTCCGTTGGCCTCACGCCGCGACGTCGAACGCATCCTTGTTCGACAGGTCGGCAAGGAAATTGATCGGGCGCTCCCATGGCAGGCTGGTCATGGCCGCAGCACGGCTACGATCTCAATATTGATAGGACAAACAGTCGGCCTGAACTCAGTCGAGTTGCACGATCTCACGCTCGCGGCACTCCTCCACGATATCGGACTCTTGAAGCTTCCGCCCCACCTCATGTCACGCAGCGACTGTCTTGAGCCTGAGTCCTACATCGCCATTCAGAATCATCCTCGGCTTGGAGCCTTGCTTCTTGAACCATTCTTCTTTCTCCGGGAGGCTTCCGTCCTCGTGGCCCATCACCACGAACGATGGGACGGGTCTGGCTACCCTTACGGCATCAGAGGACGATTCGTCCCCCTTGGAGCGAGGATCCTATCGATTGCCGATGCCTTTGACGCCATTCGCATCCCTGAAGTCTCAAGCCGCGCTGCCCGAAACACAATCGCGCTCAGAATTATCCACGTCGCAGCCGGAACACAATTTGACCCGGAGTTAGTGACCGCATTGAGTGTGCTTCAGGAATCTCTCCCAAGCTCAGAGATTGTTGAACCAGCAATACACTGTTTTTTCGATTCACTTTAGAATTACAGGAGGCTCCGCGATGTTTTCGTTTTATCGCCCCCATAAAATATTTTCTCATGTCAGAGGAAAACCCTGTTGGATCGTGCTTTCTCTTCTCCTTATCGGGTGCAGCGGAGGGAGCAGCAGCCCTCCACCGGTCTCCGTCGCGATTGCAGGGACATCGGGAGCCGAAGCCACGGTGGGAGAACGACTGTTTGTCGAAACTCGTTTCGCCCAAGCCTTTAAGGTCTATCTGGATTCTGGCGGGAAGGTGAATGACGTCCTCACTGTCGGCGATCCGATCATGGATCTCTCTGAAACAACAAGGCCAGGAGTAGGCCTCCCTGGGCCCTTCGCAGGACTGACAATGAATTGTCGAGCCTGCCACCTCGTCGATGAACATGTCGGTACGCCAGGGGGAGGAATGCGGGCGTATGCCGATTTCGCTCAACGGAGCCCCGTGCCAAACCGTAGCGACGGCAAGCGAACCGCCCCCCGAAACTCTCCGCCTCTGGTCAATGCATCGCTTGATCGCCAGGGTGGCGCGTTATTCCACTTTGATGGCGAATTCTCAACGATGGAGGATCTCATCGTCGGGACCTTCACCGGTCGAAATTTCGGCTGGTTACCCGGGCAAAAAGCAGAAGCCATCCATCACATTGCACAAGTCATGCGTGAGGATGACGGCAGCGGAGTCATTGCCCAACAATTCGATGGACTTTCCTATGACATCTTGTTCACCGGAGCCAATCCAGCCATTCCGGATGAACTTCGCTTGCCTCCTGAGTTTCGAGCCTTTATTGGCTCCGGGACCGATCAGGAAATTTTCGACGCGGTGGTCAAGGTGGTCGCCGCCTATGTAAAACAGCTTCAGTTCTCGCAGCAGGAAGAAAGCGGTGCGCTCATTCGTTCACCATTCGACGTTTTCCTGGAAATCAACGGCCTACCCCAACAGCCAGACTCAAATGAGACTCCGCTCGACTATAGTCGCCGCCTCCTGACGCTCGTGAACAGATTGGCCAACCCACAATTCATCGCATCAAATCCACATCGAGAAAACGGCCTGTTCCAATTTCACACTCAAACGTTTGTATTTGGAGCACAAGAGTTGGAAGGGTTAAAAATATTTCTCGGAGAGCCATCGGCGACCTCACCCACCAGACAGGAGCTATCCGCAGGCAAGATAGGCAATTGTCTCACGTGCCATGCGGGTCCGAACTTTACGGATTTCAAGTTGCACAACACCGGCACAACGCAACGAGAGTACGACCGCATTCACGGTGTCAACTCATTCGCGGCTCTCACGATTCCAACCCTTGCCACTCGTAACGGAAATTACAATGGGTTCCTCCCCGCAACCGAGGTTCATCCCAACGCCTCGGAACGTTTCCGATCCATCCCTGTTCTCGCTGCCCCTGCCTTGACTGATCTCGGAGTATGGAACGTCTTCGCCAATCCCGACATGCCGAACCCGCAGGAAAAGATTCGAGCCATCCTGTGCGATGAGCAAGTGCCCTGTCCCCTTTCCGATGCGACGTTACTGGATCGAGCCATCGCCAGATTTAAAACGCCGGGCCTGCGCGATCTCAGTCATTCCGCTCCTTTTATGCACAACGGCCAATTTTCTACCTTGAACGACATCATTGATTTTTACATCGAGGTCTCAGGTCAAGTCCGAGCAGGCAGGCTGCGCAATGGCGCCGTGCAACTTCAGGGGATCGCGCTCACCACCGGCGACATCGCATCGCTAGTCGCATTCCTTAAATCGCTGGATGAGGACTATCAATAGGCATCATCAAGGCACAGAGAAACAATCTGCCGGTGCCCATCACACCGGCAACGAGGTGGGGACCCTCCACTCCGAGGGCGGGGACCCGGTCTTCCTCCCGAGGCCCCCGCCCCTCTTTCGCTTCGCGTATCGAGCAGGATAGGCGAAGCGAACGGACATCAAGTTCAGAGCCATCGTTGTTCAGTGGCCATAGAGGAGATGATGGCACGGAGAAGCATTCGCGGAAGTACAGGTCCAAAATCGGCTCGACGACCGATTGATTCAAAGGTACGGCGCTGGCCAGAATCTAAGCCTCATAGGAGAGTGAGCCGCGCCTGGAAAGGAGGAAATACCATGAGTTCCCATAGCAGCCTGCTCGCGGTGGAAGCCTGACGCGAGCGCCGTTACGCTTTGATCTGTTCTGCCAGATAGTTCTCCAGCCCTACTTGCTTAATCGTTTCCAATTGCGTTTCGATCCAGTCGATATGTTGATCCACGTCTTTGGCCATATCCTCAAACATGTGCCGTGTGGTGAAGTCGGTTACCTTTGTACAATGCACCACACCATCGTTTAACAAGCCGAGCATTTCTTGTTCGGCTTTTAAATCCAGCTTGAGCTGTTCAGGAACTGTTTCTCCTACCTGCACCGTATTCATGCGTTGCACATTCGGCACACCATCCAGATAGAGAATGTGGCCGATGAGCTCGTCGGCGTCTTTCATCTCAGCGATGCTCCGCTCTCGAACTTTGTGATGGAGCCGCTCATAGCCCCAGTTTTCACACATCTTGGCATGGACGAAATATTGATTAATGGCCGTGAGATCGGCAGTCAGAATCTTATTCAGGATGTTGATGACGCCCTCTTTAGCTTTCATGGCGAGTCCCTCCTTATCAAAAGTGTTGGCAGCGACGGGGCGCTCAATGGCGCTCACTGACAACGAAAACCAATCAGCCGACAGGCATATTGTCGGCTTCCTGCCGGTGATCTGTCAAGGTGTTTTTACGTAGATAATGAAAACAGTTCTCAGCTTCATGGATTTGCCTCGACCCCAGTCACTTACAGGGATAGGAGTGGAACGTTCTGAGCGGATGGGAGCAGGATTCAGCTGGCTTCGCGGTAACCACATTCTTCACTACGGCATTGGACGCTACGGCCAACTTGCTTGCTGACTTTCTCGATGAGAAACGGGGCGCTGCAGGTCGGGCAGGCCTTGTTGATCGGACGGTCCCACATGGCATATTCACAAGCCGGATATTTGCTGCAGGCAAAAAATGCCCGCGCGCCTTTCTTGGTGCGCTTTTGAACAAGATCGCCACCGCAGCCTGGCTGTGGGCATTTCACTCCCAGCGCAAGCGGCTTGGTCGTCTTACATTCCGGGTACGCAGAACAGGCAATGAACTTGCCAAATCGTCCGGTCTTCACCACCATCGGACTGCTGCATTTCTCGCACTTCTCATCCGTCGTTAACTCAATCTTCGGAACTATTTTAAAGGTTCCATCCTCAAGCTTCTCAAAATTCTGAGTATTTTTGCAGGGCGGCTTGTCCTTGTAGGCAGGGCAGGCGAGAAACTTTCCATTTCGCCCCCATTTAATCTCCATCATCTTGCCGCACTTCTCGCAAGGAAGACCCGTCGGTGGCTCCACCGTGTCCTTGGGGCCAGGAATGGTTTGGGCTTTCTCCAGGTCCGTGGTGAAGGTCCCGTAAAACTCCCGCACGGCCGTCACCCACGGTTTATTGCCTTCTTCGACTGCGTCCAACTCCTCCTCCATGTGCGAGGTGAAATCGACATTGATCAGGTCCGGAAATCCCTTCAGCAGAAAATCGTTCACGGTCCGCCCGGTTTCGGTGGGACCGAACCGCCCATCCACCTTCTCGGCATACTTGCGATCCTGAATCGTGGAAATGATGCTCGCATAGGTGGATGGCCGACCGATGCCTTTTTCTTCCAATTCTTTAATCAGCAACGCTTCGTTATACCGGGGCGGCGGCTGGGTGAAATGTTGCTTCGAGAGTAGGCCAGGAACCGTTTGCCCCTCTAAAGACACAAGCTGTAACTTCTCTCCCTCGTTGAGCAGCGGCAACTGACGCTCCTCTTCCTCAACCTCCTGCTCGCCTTTTTGCTTCTGTGCGAACAACTCCTTATCGACGCCCTCCATATAGACGATCGTATGGCCGGGAAACTTCACGACAGTGCCGGTCGAGCGAAAGAGAAACTTCTCCTTCGTCTGGACGGGGCTCGAGTCTACGCGAGTTACGTCGAAGATCGCAGGGACCATCTGTGACGCAATAAATCGATTCCAGATTAACTGGTACAGCCGATAGACATCCAGCTCTAGGTACTGCTTGATCGATTCCGGATCACGGGACGCCGACGTGGGGCGAATGGCTTCGTGTGCCTCTTGTGCCGCTTTCTGCGTTTTATACAAGTTCGGCGTAGCGGGCAGATACTCAGCTCCGAACCGTTCCTGAATCACCTGTCGTGCTTCGTTCATCGCCTCCGTCGAGATACGCGGAGAGTCGGTTCTCATGTAGGTGATGAGACCGGTCTGGCCTTCCACCCCGATTTCGATGCCTTCATAGAGCTTCTGCGCCAACGTCATCGTTTTCTTCGACGAGAAATGCAGCTTACGTGCCGCTTCCTGTTGGAGCCGGCTGGTGATGAAAGGTGCGACGGGATTCCGTTTCTTTTCTTTTCGCTCAATCGAATCAACGACGAACTTTTTCCCTTGGATGGCATCGACGACGCGCTGCGCATCGGTCGCGGTCTCAATCGATGCATCTTGTCCATTGATCTTCTGCAGCTTGGCTTCGAACGACGGAGGGTTGGTCCCCGACAACAGCACCGCAATCGACCAGTACTCTTCCGCCCGAAACGCTTCTCGTTCCTGTTCCCGTTCGCAAATCAATCGCATCGCCACGGACTGAACCCGACCCATGCTGAGTCCGCGCCGTACCTTGGTCCAGAGTAATTGGCTGCCTTGATAACCGACGATCCGAT
>Ga0163153_10002021_pt1 | contig 30747 bp, 30 predicted proteins | sample OliLakLV19MP6IB1_FD_148629 | JGI IMG/M metagenome (GOLD analysis project Ga0163153, IMG submission 148629) | Freshwater microbial mat bacterial communities from Lake Vanda, McMurdo Dry Valleys, Antarctica - Oligotrophic Lake LV.19.MP6.IB-1 | ecosystem: Environmental > Aquatic > Freshwater >...
CGCAATCCTGGCGCAGGGAACGCCGCTGCCCGAGGAGACCCTCGCCGCCTGCCGCGCGGCCGATGCAGTTCTTCTTGCCGCCGTCGGCCTCCCCGAGCTCGAAGGGCAGCCGGTGCGCCCGGAGCAGGGCCTCCTCGGTCTGCGGAAGGAACTCGGGGTCTATGCGAACCTTCGACCCGCCCGCGCGGCCGGAATCGACATCATGATCGTCCGGGAGCTCGTCGGCGGTCTCTACTTCGGAGAGAAGGGGATCCGTGAGGACGGGACCTGGTTCGACACGTGCGAGTACTCACGACCGGAGGTGGAACGGATCGCCCGGCGCGGGTTCGAGATCGCCGAAGCGCGCGCAGGGCGCCTGACCTCGGTCGACAAGGTCAACGTCATGCACACCTCGCGACTGTGGCGCGACGTCGTTACCCAGATGGGCTCGAGCCAGTACCCCGACGTCCCACTCGACCACGCGCTCGTCGACTCGTTCGCAATGACGATCGTGCAGGCGCCGGAGACGATCGACACCGTCGTGACCGAGAACACGTTCGGCGACATCCTCTCCGACATCGCTGCGGCCGTCACCGGTGGTCTTGGCCTCGCCGCGTCCGCGTCGCTCGGTGACGACGGCCCCGGGCTCTTCGAGCCAGTCCACGGATCCGCGCCTCAGATCGCCGGCCGCGGGATCGCGAACCCGGCGGCAATGCTGCGCTCTGTCGCGCTGCTCCTCGATCATGGCCTCGGGCGCACAGCCGATGCAGCAGCGCTCGAGAGGGCCGTCGATACCGCGCTCGAGAGCGCCTCGACGCCCGATCTCGGCGGGACGAGCACGACGAGCGACGTGGGCGACGCGGTGTTGCGCGCACTCGATTCTGCCCGTACCCTGTGACGACGATGCATCGCGCGCCCATCACTCGCTTTCCCCGCGCGCCATTCGGCTTCGCCTTTACGGGCTAGCCGGCGCCTTCGACCTGCCTCGCGCCGTCTAGCTCCCACTCCCGGCGAACCGATCCAAAGCGAAAGGCGCACCAACCACCATGGCTTCCATCGAACTCACCGTCGCCTATCCCGGCCGCGAGGGTGCCCACTCGGCCGCCGCGTGTGACCGGCTCTTCCCCGCAGCACGCCTCGTTCCACTACCCACGTTCTCGGAGGTGATCGACGCGGTCGCTGCAGGACGTGTCCCCTACGGCGTCCTCCCCATCGAGAGCTCGCTGGTCGGGCCCGTCGCCGAGACTCATGATCTGTTGTACGAATCGCCGCTCTCGATCGTGGCCGAGGCGATCATCCCGGTCAACCACTGCCTTGTCGGGCCCGGCGTGGTCGAGCTCGCCGACATTCGCGAGATCCACAGTCATCCCGTCGCACTGGATCAGTGTCGCCGGCTCCTCGCCTCTCTCCCGAATGCGATCGCGGTCGCGGCACCAACGACAGGTGATGCCGCTTCGATCGTGGCCAAGATGGCCGATCCGGCCGTCGTTGCGATCGCGAGCGACCGAGCCGCCCGGATCAACGGGCTGACGATCATCGACGGCAACGTCGGTGATCACCCGGAGGCGTACACGCGGTTCGTCTCCGTTGCTCCCTACACGCGCCTCGATCGCCGCGACGGACAGTGGCGCACCGCGTTCTCCTTCACGACCGATCACCGCCCAGGAGCGCTCTTCCACGCGCTCGAGCCGCTGTCGCGCCACGGCATCGATCTCAACCTGCTGGTCTCACGACCGATCCCGTCGCGCCCGTTCAGCTACCGGTTCGATGCTGTCCTCGGTGGGCATCCGCTCGATCCCGAGATCTCCGTGACGCTGAGGGAGATGCGCGATCTAACCGCACAGCTTCGCGTATTCGGCTCGTATCGCGCTGACCAGGAAGGAGGCGCTGTAGCGCGGACCGTCTGAGGCGTTCCGTCGTTACGCCGCTGCGTGCTCGAACTGCTCGAGCGACGGCAGGTACTGACGCCAGCTCTCCGGCACCCTCTGCGCCGCGAGGCGGATGAAGAGGACGGGTGCAGGGGCCCGAGGCTGCCGCGGGAGCGTCATCGAGATCTCCTCGAGCAGTCTGTCTCCCTTCCGGAGATTGCACGGCGCACACGCGGTGACGACGTTCTCCCAGACCGAGTCGCCCCCTTTCGAGCGCGGGATCACGTGGTCGAGCGTCAACCGACCCGCCGCATGGCCGCAGTAGACGCACTTCCAGCCATCCCGCGCGAAGAGGGCACGGCGCGAGATTCGTCGCTTCACGGCACGAGGCACACGGACGTACTGGAGGAGACGAATCACGTGCGGGCGGACAAATGAATGCTCCGCGGAGCGGAGTGGCTGCGCGTGCTGCTCGACGACCTCCGCCTTGCCCTTCCAGACGAGGACGTGCGCTCGCCGATCGGAGCACACGTTCAGTGGCTCGTAGCTCGCGTTCAGGACGAGGACCTGATGCACTGATCTCGAGCGTATCAGTGGCGCCTGAGCCCAACGCTCGAAATGAGCCGCGAAAGGGAGGGGGTTAGGGACGCGGTGGAAACGGTCCCGCGCGATACACCTGACCCTCGAGTTCCTCGCCGAGGATTCCCTCAAGCCAAACAGCGACGCCGATCAGCGCATCGAGATCGATCCCGGTCTCGACTCCCTCACCGTCGAGGAGGTAGACCAGATCCTCGGTGGCGATGTTGCCGGTCGCGCGGGGGGCGAACGGGCAGCCGCCGATGCCGCCGAGTGAGGCGTCAAGGAGGGTCGCGCCGGCATCGAGTGCGGCCAGTGCGTTTGCATATCCCGTGTTGCGCGTGTTGTGGAGGTGCACACCGACCGGGAGCCCGAGACGGCCGACTGCTGTGACGAGATCTCTGACCTGACGAGGAACTGCGACCCCAATCGTGTCCGCGAGGATGAGCTCGTCGGGTCCTGAAGCGACGACCCGAGCCGCAATGTCGCCGACACGCCCGGGATCGACCGTTCCCTCGAACGGGCACCCGAACGCGGTGCTCAGCGTGACCGTCGACGAGATGCCGTCCTCCCGCGCGCGGGCGAGGACCGCCGTCGCAGCAGCAAGCGACTCCTCGATGTTCCCACCCTGATTACGTCGGTTGAAGCTCTCGCTGACCGCGAACGAGAAATGCGCTTCCCGGAGCCCGGCGGCGACGAGCCTGTCGTAGCCCCGTTCGTTCAGCACGAGCCCTGCGACGGTCACCCCCGCACGCGGAGTGATCCCCGCCACCACCTCTTCTGCACCCGCCATCTGCGGAACGCGGGATGCGCTGACGAAGCTGACCGCCTCGATGCGGCGAAGCCCCGTCGCTGCAAGCCTTTCCACGAGCTCTGCGCGGACAGCGGGCTCGATGATCTCCGCCCGGTTCTGCAGGCCATCACGCGGAGCGACGTCGCAGAGGGTGATCGCGCTCATTGCGAGATCAACGAGCCATCGCGCGCTCGACCGCCGTCTGCTCCTCCGGCGAAAGGGCGACCGACGCGGTGCCACGCTCGAGGTCCTTCACGTAGATGCGGGCGTAGTCGCGGCCCTGAATCGCCGTCACGACGGTTCCCGTCCGCGTGGCATCGAGAAAGGCAAAGGAGGCCGACTGCTTCCCACCCGTGTCCTCGTACGCGTCGTAGCGCACAACCGCCGTGTTGGTGATGGCACCGTCGATGCGTCGGTCGACCCGCGAGAGTCCCGCCGCGACCTCGTCGACCGCCCGGTTGAGGTCGTCGATCCTCCCCTGCAGCGAGACGGCGAAGTCGACCATGTCGTGCGATGCGCCACCGAGAACGGCCTTCTGTCCGCCCTGGAGCGTGCGGAGCCGTCGCGCGAGCACAAAGGTGACGAGGAGCGCGAGAGCGGCCACAAGGCACGCCGCGATCGCGACGCCGAGCGTGGCGTCCATCAGTGGTCTCCCCGGGAAGTCCTGCCACGCTTCGCGTGGCTGTAAACACATCGCAGGGCTTCGTCCTCGGTCGCACCCGTACAACCCGGTACGAGCGCTCCCTGCGTCCTCGCCCTGCTCGGTTTTCGCCGGCGCACCACGACAGGACTTCCCGGCAAGACCACTACTCGAGCGAGAAGATGACGGGATACTCGGCGCTGTTGTTCCCCGTGTTGGTCTCACCCTGCACCGGCTTCACGCTGACCTGCACCGACGTCTTCTCACCGAATGGCGGGTCGGGGAAGTCCTTGAACCTGACGGTCTTCGTCTCGCCGATGTCGAGGAGGTCGATCGTCTGCTTCTTCACGATCGGGGCTGTGGGCTTCGGGATCGTTAGCGTCACCTCGATGCCGACCTCCTGATTCTCACCGGTATTCTCCACGAACACCTCGAAAGCGAGATCGGTCGAGGCCTTGATCGTTGTCTCGGTGTCGGGGGAGAGCTGGACGTCACCCGGCTGCACGAGCACCTTCTCGAGGCCCGTGCCGTGGACGCCGGACGGCGTACCGCCCGTCGATGCCCCGTGGACGCGCAGCCAGATCGACGTCATCGAGCGTGCCGAATACAACTCGACGGTCTCGACGAACACCGAAGACGGCGCCTTGACGTCGCCGAGGCCCTGATCCTCGAGCGTCGCCTGCGCGGGAACCTGGAACAGGACCCGCCAGACGACGTCGCTCGCGTCGAGCTGACGCGCCTGGGCGGCGAGCTTCTCGCCGGCAACCGTCGCGTTGTCCGAGTCGTCCGCCTTGGTGGCGGCGAAGGTGTCGAGCAGCCCCTGCATGCCGCTGACGCGCAGCTGGAGCGCCTCCGTTGCGTGCTCCGTTGCGGGCCGCAGCGGGCCCGGGACGTCGAGCGCCTGGGCGCTCTCGAGGCCCTGCTGCTGCCTGTCGATCAGGCCACTGAGCTTCGTCTCGAGCTCTGCCTGCTTGAGCCCCGCGGTGGTGACGAGCTTGGCGAGATCGCTCCCGATCTTGGCGGAGCTCGTGCCAATGGTTCCGAGCTCGGTCATCGAGTCGTCGTAGCTCGAACGTTTCTTGTCGCTCGAACACCCCTGTCCCCAGACGATCAGCAGGACGATGATCAGGATCGCGAACGCGACGAACCCGACGAGACGAAGGATCGGCGCGAGCCCGTGGGGTGCGTGAAGCGACGGCCGACGTGGGCCGCCACCTCCGCCACCCGAGGGTTCCGCGCCCACGTCGCCACGGGCACCGCCCGAGGTGGCGCTGGACTCACGGGTAGCGTCGTCTTCGAAGAAGTCGAAGTCGAGAATGTCGTCGTCGTGCGAGCTCACTGAATTGCTCCCTGCAGGGGACGAGCGGAGTCTACGCCATGATCCGGCCCGGAAGGGAGGTCTTCTGCCGCGGCGAAGAGTCGGTGGACGTGTCGAGCACAGCGTACGCCCTCCCAACACCCGAGCTCGTGCTCGACCGCTACCGGCCTTTGCGGCCGATCGGGCGTGGCGGTTCGGGCTCCGTATGGCTCGCTCGAGACGAGCGAACGGGTCTCGAGATCGCACTCAAGATCGTTCCCCGTGAAGGCAAGCGCGCATCGCGCGCCGCACGCGAGATGGAAGCCGCGTCGCGGCTTCGGCATAAGCGCTGCGTTCGTGCCTACGATTTCGGCGGTGACAGCGGCCACGTCTACATCGCCTACGAGTACGTCGAAGGCCAGACGATGCGAGAGGCCCTGCGTGCAGGGAAGCTGAGCGACCGCGACGCGATCGAGGCAGCCGCCCAGATCCTCGACGCGCTCGCTCATGCGCATCGCCTCGGGATCGTGCACCGCGACGTGAAGCCTTCGAACGTTCTCGTCGAGGAAGGCCCCGAGCTGTCGATCAGGCTCCTTGACTTCGGCCTCGCCCAATTCGACGAGGCGGACACGCTTACCGCCGTCGGCGACGTTCCGGGGACACTCGCGTACATCGCGCCCGAGCGACTCACGGGCGGGGATGCCACAACTGCGAGCGATATCTGGGCAGTCGGAGTGCTCCTGTGGGAGTCTCTCGCCGGTGAGCATCCGTTCTGGGGGGTGCCTCTGCCACAGGTCGCAGCCGCCATCGAATCCGGTGCTCCGCCGCTCGCTGAGACCCGCTCCGACCTGCCGCCCGCCGTGGCCGATGCCGTCTCCTCGGCCCTCGCAGTCGATCCGACGCGGCGGCCGTCCGCCGAGCGACTCGCCCAGGAGCTTCGAGCGGCCGTCACCTCACCGCGCCGAGACCGCACGAGCCCGGCGCGCCAACGCAAGCCGGCCACTGCACCGAAGGTCGTCTTCGTCACGCTCCCGCTCGAGCAACGACTCGTTCCCTCCGGCCTTGCCGCAGGAACCGTGGTCATCGGGGCAACGCTACTTCCGTTCTGGACGCCCGGCCTGACGATCCTTCTTGCGCTTGCTGCCGCGCTCGTGACGCTGCGGTCCCCCCGACTCGGGCTCGCGGTTGCGCTGTTCGTGCCGGTGTTTCCGTTCGGAAACGTCGCCCAGGCGGCAGCAGTCACGTACGCGGCACTCGCCGCCGTCTGGCTCGCCCTGTGGTGGCGTGACGCGCGCGCAGGCCTTCTCTTCATGGCCGGTCCCGTGCTCGCCGCAATCGGGGCGATCGCCCTCTTGCCGCTCGCAGTTCAACCCGCGCGAGGGCGCGCGCGCCGGGCGCTGCAGGCATTCGCAGGGGTCTTCGCAGCCGTCGCTGTGGCCGCCATGCGCGGAGGTTCCCTCCCGCTCACGGGCGCTTCCGTCCCGAACCTCGGCGTGGACGGATCGGAGAGCCTCTCGGCCGTCGTTGGCCCCATTTTCACGCTTCTCCAGGCGAATCCGTGGTTCGCCGCGCTCGCAACGATTCTGGCCGCCGGGGCGGCGCTCCTGCCGGACGCCCGCACGCGGGGCTTCCGTGGCATCGCGCTCCTTGGCCTCTGCCAGATCGGCCTGATTCTATTCCTCGCACCGACGCTCTCGGCGCTCCCGATCGTGCTCGGAACCCTCGTTCTCTGTGCAGTCCTCGCGGCCCGTACGTTCCAGGCCGGCCGCTACCCTTAGTCGCCAGGCGGCAACTCCGGCAATGAGCGTTCTGCGCACCATCGAAAGCAAGATCGAGGGCCTCTTCGAGGGCGTCTTCGGGCGCGCATTTCGAACGCACGTCCAACCCGTCGAACTCGCCCGCAAGCTCGCGAAGGAGATGGACGAGCACCGTTCGGTCTCCGTCTCACGCGTGTACGTCCCGAACGAGTACACGATCTACCTCTCGAGCCCCGACCGGCAGCAATTCCTCTCCTACGAGGGATCTCTGATCGGGGAGTTGCAGGAGTACTTGACGGAGCACGCACGGCGCGAGGCATACGCCCTGCTGACGCCGCCGCGCGTGAAGTTTGCAACCGACGACGACCTCGCGATCGGCGAGTTCGGGATTGCGACCCGCGTCGCGCAGCCCGAGGACGGGTTGCCCTCCCTCCCCGCGACCAAGCCGCTGGTACCGGCCCCGGCGCAGAGCGTCTCGAACCCTGTCCCGACCCCGCCGGTGCCGGTGCCGGTCGAGGCACCGGCGGTGGTCGCAACAACGATGGTCTATCGGCAGGCCGAACACGACACCGTCACGCCCGCCGCTCCCCCGGCTCCCGAGCCACCTCCCGAGCTCGTGACGCTGACGCTCGAGGGGCGTGCGCACTCCCTCACGCCGACCGGTGTCCTGATCGGCAGGTCCCGGGAATGCGATCTTCGCGTGACCGACAGCAACGCTTCCCGCCGGCATGCACAGGTTATCCAGGACGGCGATTCGTACGTCGTCCTCGACCTTGGATCAACGAACGGGACGGAGCTGAACGGCCGCCGGATCATGCGGGAGACCTTGACCGACGGCGACCTAATCACGATCGGTGCGACCGAGCTCGTCTTCGGCCGCACGTCCCCCTAACGTGTTCGGAGATCTCGACACCGAGCAGACGCTGCTCGTCCTGAAGATCGCGTTCCTCGTCCTTCTCTACCTGTTCATCTGGGCGGTCGTCCGGTCGGTGACACGTGACCTCCGCTCGGCCCCGCAGGAGTCGATCGTGCTCAGCGCCAAGGAAGCGAACGAGCTCCGGGCGCGCTACGAGCCCGTCGTGCCGACGTCGGCTGCGCGCCTGATCGTGCTCGACAGCCCGACGCTCCCACCCGGCAGCACCGTCGAGATTCGCGAACCGACCCGACTCGGTCGCGGCGGCGAGAACGCGATCCGCCTCGACAGCGACGACTTCGCGTCGACACGACATGCGATGCTCGAGCCACGACCCGACGGCCTGTGGGTCGAGGACGTCGGATCAACGAACGGGACGTTCGTCAACGGCGCCCGCGTCACGACCGCCCGGCTCCTCGTCGCCGGTGACGTCATCCGCATCGGCAAGACCGATCTGCAGGTGGAGGCGTGAGAACCGGTCGCGCGAGCGCGCTGACCGATACGGGTCGACGTCGGCCGCACAACGAGGACACGTTCGTGTGCGATCCGCCGCTCTTCGCCGTGGCAGACGGCGTCGGAGGCGCACAAGCGGGCGAGATCGCCTCGCGGCTCGCGGCGGCAACGCTCGAAGAGCGTCTCCCCGGTTCCCTCGGCACGGGCACGCTCACCTCACTCATCCTCGAGGCGAACAACCGCATCTACACGCGCGCTCTCGGCGATCCGGAAGCAGCCGGGATGGGCACGGTCGTGACGGCTCTCCTCGTGGACGAAACGGCTGGAACCGTTGCAATCGGACATGTCGGCGACTCGCGTGCCTACCGGATCCGAGCTGAAGTGCTCGAGCAGCTGACTCCCGATCACTCCCTCGTCGGTGAGCTCGTGCGCGCCGGGCGCCTCTCGATCGAGGAAGCGGAGCAGCATCCTCAGCGGTCCGTGATCACCCGCGCGGTCGGCACAGAGCCCGTCGTCGAGGTTCACACGGAGATACTCGACGCGCTTCCCGGCGATCTCTTCCTGATCTGCTCCGATGGCCTCACCGACCTCGTCCGGGATGAGCGCATCCTGGAACTCATCGCCGCTGCCGGAGACGACCCGGAGGCGGCCGTGCAGTCCCTCGTCGACGCGGCCAACGGCGCCGGTGGGATCGACAACATCACGGTCATCCTCTTCGAGATACTCGACGGCGACCCGGTTCCGCCCCCGCCGCTCGAGCCGCCCGACGCCGAGCCCGATGCCGAGCCCGACGTCGAGCGTGATGCCGACATGACAGAGCACGCGACCGAACCCGAGGAGAGCACCGCCTCATCGAGCACGGCACCTGTTGCACCGATCCAGCGTCACGGCGCGGGTGCCGGAGGTCGCTGGCTGGCACTGCTCGCGATCCTGCTGGCGATCGCGATCGGGGCGTTCGTCATCTGGTGGAGCCTCAAGCGGTGAGCGCGCGGAACAAGGAGCTTCTCAATCTCGGCTTCGCCGCTCTCGTCGCCTCCGCTGCGTTCGCGAGCGTCTCGATCGTCGGCACCGGACTCGTGACAACACGTTGGCTCGGCTACGTCGGCGTTGTCTTCGGGCTCTACCTCGCTGCGCATGTCGTCGCGCGTTTCACCGTCCCGTACGCCGACCCGACGCTGCTGCCCCTCGTCGGCCTGCTGACGGCGCTCGGCCTCACCGTGATCTATCGCCTCGACCCCGAGGACGCGCGACGACAGGCCGTCTGGGTCGCCCTCGGGATCGGGATCCTCGCGGCAACGCTTTTCTGGCTGCGTTTCGACTACCGCGTGCTCGAGCGGTACAAGTACATCTTCGGAATCTCGGCGGTCGTGCTCCTTCTCCTACCGTCGGTTCCGGGCCTCGGGCATCAGGTCAACGGGGTCAAGCTCTGGATCAAGGTCGGCCCGATGCAGTTCCAACCCGGAGAGCTCGCGAAGATCTTCATGATCATCTTCCTTGCCGGCTACCTCCGCGACAAGCGAGAGGCCCTCGCCCAGGGCCGGCTGAAGGACCTCGGGCCGCTGCTTCTGATCTGGGGCGCCTCGATGCTCGTACTCGTCCAGACGAGCGACCTCGGCTCCGCCCTGCTCAACTTCGGGATCTTCCTGGCGATGGTGTATGCCGCGACCGGGCGACTCATCTACGTCGGGGCCGGGCTCGGCCTCTTCCTCGCGGGCTCCGCCGTGCTCTACAACTCGCTCGGCCGCGTGCAGCAGCGTGTGACGGTGTGGCTCCATCCGTGGACGGATGAGCGGGTGTACTGCTCGATCAGTGGCAAGCTCGACTTCCGGCAGAACTGCGACTCGTATCAGCTCGTGAAGAGCCTCTACTCGATCGCGAACGGTGGCTACGGCGGCACCGGCCTCGGAAAGGGGACATTCACCACGGTCGACGGTACGCAGCTCATCCCGTACCTGAACACCGACTTCATCTACTCGGCGATCGCCCAGGAGGTCGGGCTGATCGGCTCGGCGGCGGTTCTTCTGCTCGTCATGGTCTTCGTCGCGCGCGGCATGCGGATCGCCCTGATCGCGCAGGACGGCTTCTCGAAGCTCCTCGCCACGGGCCTCACGTTCGGTCTCGCCCTGCAGACGTTCATCATCGTCGGCGGTGTCCTCCGCGTCGTCCCGTTGACCGGGATCACGCTCCCCTTCGTCTCGTACGGCGGCTCGTCGATTCTCTCGAACTTCGTCATGCTCGCTCTGCTGCTTCTCGTCTCGAATCGCGCAACTGCGACAGCGGTGACCCGATGAACCGCCAGATCTCCCGCGTCGCCGGGCTCGCCATGGGGTTGCTGATCGCATTGATCGTCGCGACGACGTACTGGCAAACATGGGCTCGCCCTGCGCTCGCGGAGCGTCAGGACAACGCGATCCAGCGCGTCGCCCAGTTCGAGATCAAGCGCGGCCCGATCCTCTCCCCGTCGCGGGTGCTGGCACGCAACAAGGAGCGCCGCGTCGGCGACCGAACGTTCTACCTTCGCCGCTACCCGCAGGGCCCGCTCACCGCACACGTCGTCGGCTACTCGACCGTCGCACGCGCCCGCACCGGGCTCGAGCGGTCGTTGAACTCGATCCTGACCGGCTCCGAGCGAAGCCTCTCCTCGCTCGTGGATCGCTCGCTGGACAAGTTGAACGGGCGCCCCATCGTCGGCGATACCGTCGTCACCACGCTCGACATGAACGGCCAGCGTGCCGCGCTCGAAGCGCTCGGGACGCGCTGCGGGGCAGTTGTCGTCCTCGACCCGCGAACGGGACGCGTGCGCGTGATGGTCTCATCGCCGAGCTACAACCCGAATGATGTGGAGGAGAACTTCGGCCGCATCGGGAAGATCCGAGCCGACTGCACTCCGGCATCACCACTCCTGAACCGCGCGAGCCAGGGCCTCTATCCGCCGGGCTCGACGTTCAAGGTCGTCACCGCCTCGGCGGCGCTCGACTCGCGCACGTTCACGACGGAATCGACCTTCTACGACCCCGGATACTGCACCGTGTACGGCAAGCGCGTGAACAACTTCGACACGAGCCGGCCGTTCGGCACCGTCACACTCGCAACCGCGCTGCAGTTCTCCGTGAACTCGGTCTTCTGCAACATCGGCCTGAAGCTCGGCGCGAAGGCGATTGTCAAGCAGGCGAAGGCGTTCGGATTCTACGAGCGGCCCCCTCTCGAGACACCCGAGAGCGAGCGACTGCCGAGCGGGCTCTACATGGACGGTGAGCTCTACGATCCCCGTCGCGATCGGGATGTCGACCCGGGACGGATGGCCTTCGGTCAGGAGCGCCTGCTCGTCACGCCGCTGCAGATGGCGATGGTGGCGGGCTCGATCGGCAACGACGGCATCCTTATGCGGCCGTTCGTCGTCGAAAAGACCGTGACGCCGAACGGGAAGACGCGCACGCGCACGCAACCGACGAAGATCCGTCGTGCGGTGTCGCCTGCGACCGCCCGGGACGTCGGGGACATGATGGTGCGGGCGGTTCAGGCGGGAACAGGTGGAGCGGCGCAGGTTTCGGGCTTGCGGGTCGGCGGCAAGACGGGAACGGCCGAGACGGGGATCGACGGGAGCAACACGACCTGGTTCATCGCGTTCGCCGGAGCCGACGGCGAGAAGCCTCGATACGCCATCGCGGTCGTTCTCCAGAATCAGTCGCTGACCGGCGGTGCGACGGCTGCTCCGATCGCACGCCAGGTTTTGCAGGCACTCTTGACCTCGACGGCGAAGAACTAACGAGCAAATCTCATGGCACGCAACGACCTCACCGGAACCCTCTTTGCAGAGCGCTACCGCCTCGAGCGAAAGCTTGGCTCGGGCGGAATGGCCGACGTCTGGCTCGCCGAGGACCAGGAGCTCGGTCGTCGCGTCGCTGTGAAGATCCTCCACGAGCGCTACGCCTCGGACGAGCAGTTTGTCGAGCGCTTCCGCCGTGAGGCGACGCACGCCGCAGGGCTCTCGCACCCCAACATCGTCTCGATCTTCGATCGTGGCGTCGCTGACGGCTCGTACTACATCGTGATGGAGTACATCGAGGGCCGCACGCTGAAAGAGCTCGTCGTAACGCGTGGGCCCTGCCCGGTGCCGGTCGCGATCTCCTATACGCGCCAGATCCTTGCCGCGCTGCGCTACGCGCACAAGAACGGGATCATCCATCGCGACATCAAGCCGCACAACGTTCTCGTCGACCGCGAGGGGCGCGTGAAGGTCGCCGACTTCGGCATCGCTCGTGCCGGCACGAGCGAGATGACGGAGGCTGGATCGATCGTCGGAACGGCGCAGTACCTCTCTCCCGAGCAGGCGCGCGGCGCGCCGGTGGACGAGAGCTCCGATCTGTACTCGACCGGGATCGTCCTCTACGAACTGCTCACCGGCACCGTCCCGTTCACGGGCGAGACACCCGTCGAGATCGCCATGAAGCACCTCTCGGCGACACCTGAGCCGCCGTCCGCTCGGCGTCCCGAGATTCCGCGAGACCTCGACCTCGTCGTGCTTCGCGCCCTCGCGAAAGAGCCTGTCGACCGGTATCGCTCGGCCGGCGAGCTCGATCGCGACCTCGAACTGGTTGCGCGCGGCGAGGCGGTCGGTACCGAGACGGAGACGGCGGCGACGATGGTTCTGGCGGGCGCGGGCGCAATGGACGCGACCGCCGCCACGCGAGTCGCAGCCCCGCTTCCTCCCGCGACGGGAGGGACGTACACCGGCGACGAACGCTACCGCGCCTACGACGCGCCCGTGGCACGTCGTCGAAGTCCCTGGCCGTGGGTGCTCGGGGGGATCGCAGTGGTCGCGTTGGCCGTTGGAGGGTGGTTCCTCTACGGGAACGTGCAGGAACAGATCGACGAGAACAAGCCGCTCGTCGTCCAGCAGTACACGGGCATTCTCGAGGAACGCGCCTTCGATCTGATCACCGGGGACGGGTTCGAGCCGAACGTCCGTCGGGTCCCGAACGGCGACCAACCCGCTGGCATCGTCTTCGACCAGTCGCCCGTCGAGGGCACCGGCCTCGCGCGCGGTGGCATCGTGACGATCCTCGTCTCGACGGGAAAGAAGAACGTCACCGTGCCCGGTGTCGTCGGCTCGCAGGTCACCGATGCGGTCGCAACCCTCACGCGCGCCGGCCTCTTGGCAAGAAGCGTCGGCGTGCCCTCCGACAAGCCGTCCGGCACCGTCACGGCACAGGATCCCTCTTCGGGTACATCACTCGTCGAAGGGGCGACCGTCCGGATCAACTACTCGACGGGACCGAGGCAGGTCGCTGTCCCGGCCGTGGTCGGGCTCGATTACTCGGCCGCGCTGCAGCAGCTCCAGGCCGCCGGATTCGCGGTTGCGCGCACTGACGTCGAAAGCGACCGACCCGCCGGTGTCGTCGTCAGCCAGGTTCCCGCCGGGTCGTCGACCGCAACGAAGGGCTCGACCGTGACGCTCTCCGTCTCGAACGGCCCCCAGACGACGCCGGTACCCGATGTGACGGGTCTCACGGCTGCTGACGCGAGGACGACGCTGACAGATGCCGGCTTCAAGGTCACGGTGACGAATCAGGACACCGACGTCCCGACGTTCGACGGTGTCGTCATCTCACAGGATCCGCCGGGGAATACGCAGCAGGATCCGAACACCGTGATCACGCTCTTCGTCGGCATCTTCGTCCCCACGACGTCGACCCCAGCCGACGCGACGACAACGCCGTGACGCCGCGCATCCGGGTGGCGGTACTTGCGGGTGGCCGCTCGAGCGAACACGAGATCTCGCTTGCGTCGGCGCGCTCCGTCGTCGCGGCGCTCGACCCCGAACGCTACGACACGCGAACGATCGAGATCGGTCGCGACGGCGTCTGGGCGCTGCCTCAAGGCGCCGGAGCCCCCGCCATCGACAAGGCCCACGCGAGCCTCCCGATCCCCACGACCGCCGCTCCGCAGGCGCTCGGGGCCGTCGACGTCGTCTTGCCGATTCTCCATGGCCCCTTCGGCGAGGACGGGACGGTCCAGGGTCTCCTCGAGCTCGCCGACGTCCCCTATATCGGCGCCGGCGTCACAGCGTCGGCGCTGTGCATGGACAAGGATCTCTTCAAGGCCGTGCTCCGCGACCGCGGGATCGCGGTCGCGACGAGCGTCACGCTGCGCACCGGCGATCCCGTGGAGAACCCCTTTGGCTACCCCGTGTTCGTCAAGCCCGCTCGCCTCGGATCCTCGGTCGGGATCTCGAAAGCCACGACTCCGGAGGAGCTCGACGATGCCGTCGCGCTCGCACGACGGCATGACGACAAGGTGCTCGTGGAGGAGTTCCAGCCCGGCGTCGAGGTCGAGGTCGGCGTGCTCGGGAACCGCGAGCCGATCGCCTCTGTCGTCGGCGAGATCGTGGCACACGCCGACTGGTACGACTTCGACGCGAAGTACGCCGATGGCGGAATGGATCTGATCGTCCCTGCCCGGCTCCCGGACGATGTCACCGAGGAGGTGCGTCGGCTCGCCGTGGAGGCGTTCGTCGCCACCGACTGCGAGGGGATGGCGCGTGTCGACTTCTTCGTCCGCCCCGACGGAAAGGTCGTCGTCAACGAGCTGAACACGATCCCGGGCTTCACCGCAACGAGCGTGTACGCGAAGCTCTTTGCGGAAAGCGGCATCCCGTACGCCGCGCTGCTCGACCGGCTCGTCGGGCTTGCGCTCGAGCGCCACGCACAGCGGCGCGCGCTCGCGTACTAGGCGAGGACGGTCTCGAGCGCGTCTTCCCAGGCGGCAAGAGCCTCTTCCAGGATCGCGTCTTCGATCGTGAGCGGGCACAGGACCCGGATACAGTTGCCCGAGATCCCGGCCTTGAGCAGGATCAGCCCTCGCTCGAGCGCTGCATCGATCACCGCGGCCGCGAGTTCGGGCGCGGGCTCCCTCGAAGCGGGATCCTTCACCAGCTCGATCGCAAGCATGGCACCGAGGCCGCGAACATCCCCGATGCGTGGCCACCGCGACTGCCAGGCCAGCATTCGCTCCCGGATCCGCGCTCCGATCACGTTCGCACGCCCGACGAGATCTTCGTCGCCGAAGATGTCAGCGACGGCAAGTGCCGCAGCGAGGGCGACGGGGTTTCCGATGTACGTTCCCCCGATCGCGCCGGCGTGCGGCGCGTCCATGACAGCGGCCTTCCCGATCACGCCCGAGAGGGGGAGACCGGCAGCGATCGACTTGGCGACGCACATGAGGTCGGCCTCGACCGTGAAGTGCTCCATGGCGAACATCTTCCCTGTGCGGCCGAACCCGGTCTGCACCTCATCAGCGATGAGGATGATTCCCTCGCGATCGCAGATCCGCCTCAGTCCCTCGACGAACTCCGCCGGCGCCGGAATGAAGCCGCCCTCGCCGAGCTGTGGCTCAAAGACGATCGCCGCGGTCTGGGATGGTGCGACCTGCAAGGAGAACATCCGCTCGAGATCGGCGAGCGCGTCGGCCGCCGACGGGCCGCGGTACGCGTCCGGGAACGGCGCTCGATACACCTCGGGAGCGAAAGGCCCCATCCCGGTCTTGTACGGATGCACCTTCGACGTCATCGTCATCGCCATCATCGTCCGTCCATGGAACGCCGCTTCGAACGCGATCACCGCCGGACGCCCGGTAGCCAAGCGGGCGATCTTGACGGCATTCTCTACCGCTTCTGCTCCCGAGTTGAAGAATGCGGCTCGCGTCGGCCCCGTGAACGGCGCGAGATCACCGAGCCGCTCCGCGAGCTCGATGTACGACGCGTACGGAACGACCGTGAAGTCGGTGTGCACGAACCGGGCTGCCTGCTCCTGAATCGCCTCGACGACCCTGGGATGACAGTGACCGACGTTGAGGACGCCGACTCCACCTGCGAAATCGATGAGAGTGTTGCCGTCGACGTCGGTGATAGTCGCGTTCAACGCCTCGGCGACAAAGACGGGGAGATACACCTGGAGCGGCTGCGCGATAGCGGTCTCGGCGCGTGACAGCAGATCAAGGGAGCGGGGCCCCGGGATCTCGGTGCGAATCTCAATCGATCTCGTCGTGGCCACCGAAGAAGCGTACCGAAGGGCTGAGCCTGGATCCACCGTTTTGCGTGATCGCGAGGTGCTCGTCGGGGTCGTCAGGACGTGGGGGGATGGGGCCGCGCAGGCCGGTGGCCTGTGGGGCCCCATCCCCACACGGAGCGCACCGTCCGGGTGGGAACCACCAGAGACCGAACAAACGGTGCCCACCCGGACGGGAAGCGGCCTGGCGAGCCCGACGAGATGCAACGCCCGCGCAAAACGGTGGATCCAGGCTCAGACCAGCAGGCAGCAGTCAGCACCGCGCACGGTGACGGCAGATTGTCCACGCGCCGATCGTTCGATGAGTGAGGCCGAAGCGGCTGACCCGGCACGAGCGATCCAGCCTCGCTGATGCGCCCGGAAGGATTCGAACCTTCGACCTCGCGCTCCGGAGGCGCGCGCTCTATCCCCTGAGCTACGGGCGCTCGAGAGGCGAGTGTACCGGCGGTGGACTACGATCGATTCGTGAGCCTCCTCCTGTACGACAACCCGATCTCCTCGAATGCGCTCAAGGTGCGCTTCATGCTCGCCGAGCTCGGCCTCGCCCACGAGCGCAGGACCGTTCCCTTCGACCTCCCACGACCGGAGTGGTACACGGCACTGAACCCTGTCGGCGGGATCCCCACGCTCGACGATGACGGTGTCGTCGTTGCGGAGTCCCACGCGATCCTGCGCTATCTCGCCGACCGCGAGGCGCGGGATGACCTCTACCCGGCCGGCTATCGGGACCGTGCGGCAGTTGACGTCTTCCTCGACCGCTTCGCGATCACGTTCCGGCCGGCGTTCTTCCGCTACGAATCTCCCGCCCTCGGGTTCGTCCCGGGGAAAGGGATGCTCGGCGGCGAACCGCGCCTTGACGAGCTTTCGGGCGTCGTCGAGAAGATCGCACCCACGCTCGAGCTCCTGGACAACGTGATCGGCGGATCAGGCTTCGCCCTTGGCCGCTTTACGATCGCCGACGTTGCGGCCGCGCCAATCCTCTTCCGGACGACGAAGACCGGCCTCGACCTCGGGCGCTTCCCGAATCTCGCCCGCTGGCGCGAGACGCTTCTCGCCCGCCCTTCCTTCGCCGCTGCCGATCCGGTCACCTGAACGACGAGCGCGACCTGACAGTGGCCAGGAATCCCCCATTTGCAGGCATCACGGCTATAATCACGAAGATGGTATTCGCGATCGAAGACCCCCTCAGACCCGATGCCGAGCCTGCCCCGGATCACACGCAGGACCCGCGGCCGCGGCACAGCGGAGGTCGCTGCACGCGCTACGCCGGTCCGCCAGCTCGACGCTAGCGGGCTCACCTGGGTCAACGTCGTCGGCCCCGACCTCGAGATCGCCAACGTTCTCTCGGAGCGCTTCGGCTGGCACCCACTCGATGTCGAGGACATCGTCTCGAAGCGCCAGCGCCCGAAGGTCGATGACTACGAGGACGACGGCTACCTCTTCATCGTCCTTCACTTTCCCGTCTACGACAAGACGATCCAGCGGCTGAACGCCGCGGAGCTCGACGTCTTCATCGGGCCGGACTATCTCGTCACGATCCCGAACCGCGAGCTCCTGCCCGTGACGCGCCTCTTTGCGCGCTGCGAGAACGACGAGGAGCTCCGCGAAGGGCTGTTCGCGAAGGGAACGGGGCGCCTCCTCTACGAGGTGCTGGACGACCTCTTCGACTACTGCTTCCCGATCCTCGACAAGATCGGTCACAAGCTCGACTCGATCGAGGACGACATGTTCGAGGGGTACGCCGAGGACGTCGTCCGCGACATCTCGAACGTCAAGCAGGAGATCATCTCCTACCGCAAGGTGATCAAGCCCGGCCGATCCACCCTCCGCGCTCTCGAGCGCCGGGTCGACAAGTTCCTCCCCGAGGAGCTCGATCTCTACTTCGACGACATCGTCGACTCGGCCGAGCGGATCTGGGACCAGCTCGACAACTACAAGGAGGTCGTCGACGGCCTGGAGTCGACGAACGAGTCCGTGATCTCGCACCGCCAGAACGACGTCCTGCGCGTCCTCACGATCTTCAGCGTCATCGTGCTGCCACTGACCCTGATCTCCGGAATCTTCGGGATGAACGTCGTCTTCCCCGGCGAGAACTCCACCATCGCCTTCTGGGTCGTGATCGGGCTGATGCTCGTGACGATCATTGGCATGTTCGGGTTCTTCCGCATCAAGCGCTGGCTGTAGCGCAGATCCCGGCGGCAGGGTCGCAGCCTGTCACCACTGCATTCCCTCACCGCGGGGGAGCCGACATCCCACCCTTTGGGTAGGGCGCGAACCTGCCGATAGGTGTTTCGTTCGGTTGGTACCCCCCGCTCAAGGAGGACGGTCGTGACGGCAGCACAGTTCGAGGAACTCGAGGCCCCGGTCGTCGAAGCCGTGCTGCGCTGGCGCTTCGAGGCGCTCGTCGAAGCCGGCTACGACGCAGGCAACGCACTGATCCTCGCCAGCCATGTCGAGGTCGATCTCCACCAGGCGGCCGACCTCCTCGCGCGCGGCTGCCCCCCCGACACCGCGATGCGGATCTGCCTGTAGAGACGCGATGTCACTCGATCGAGCGATGAATCTCCCCTCCCCTGGGTGATGGCTCCCTCCCCACGCCGCGGGAAGACTCCGACAGCACCCCAAACGGCGAAAAGGGAGAGCAGAGATGACTGCGGCACAGTTCGAGATCCTCGAGGTCGCCGAGGCGGAAGAGCTCCTGCGGGCCCGCTTCGAAAGCCTCACCTGGCACGGCTGTCCACCCGGAAACGCGCTCGTGATTGCGAGCCACCTCGAGATCGAGTTGCTCGACGCAATCAGCCTTATGCAGCGTGGCTGTCCGGCCCACCTCGTGGTTCCCATTCTGGGCTGAAAACCATGGCTGCGGCACAGCTCCAGACCCTCACACGGCGAGCCTCCGCCGAGCAGTTCCGGAATCGCTTCGTCCAGGCCCGGTTCGAGGCGCTCGCGGAGTGGGGCATTCCCACCGCGGACGCCCTGGCGATCGCTGATGTCACGGGCGTCGACATCGTCCACGCGATCCGCCTCCTGCGGCACGGCTGCCCGTCGGATCTCGTCCTCGGGATTCTCCGCTAGTTCTCGAAGGGCGCGCTCAGCGTCGGGTAACGGAGGGCGCACTCTCCGTCACCCGACCACCAGCCCTGCCACGCCCTCCTCGGCTTCGGGAAGCTGTGGATCGATCCGCTCGAGAGCATCGAGGAGCAGCTCGGCGACAGCCGTTGCCTTGACCCAGTTGCGATCGGCCGGCACGACGTACCACGGCGCGTGGTCGCTCGATGTCTCGGCAATCACGCCCTCGTAGGCCGCGATGTACTCGTCGAACCGGGCGCGAACGTCGAGATCGCGCTTGCGGAACTTCCAGCGCTTCTCCGGATCGTCGATCCTCTCCTGCAGCCTCAGCCGCTGCTCCTCCTTCGAGACGTTCAGGAAGACCTTGACGATCGTCGTGCCCTCGTCGACGAGCATTCGCTCCCATTCGACGATGTGCCCGGGCCGCCGCTTCCACACCTGCTCGGGTGCGAGCTCGAGGATCCGTACCGCCACGACGTCCTCGTAGTGCGAGCGATTGAAGATGCCTATCTCCCCGCGCGCAGGTAGCACCGCGTGCACGCGCCAGAGGTAGTCGTGCGCAAGCTCGGTGGATGCCGGCGCCTTGAACGATGCAACGCGGCAGCCCTGTGGGTTCAGGCCCTCGAACACGGTGCGGATGACACCGTCCTTGCCGGACGCGTCGAGGCCTTGCAGCACGAGCAGGACGCTGTGGCGGGCCTCCGCGTAGAGCCGTTGCTGCAGGACTTCGAGCTTCGCGCGTAGCCTGTCGAGACGGGCCTGCGCCTCGTCCTTCCCTGCGAGACCGAGATCGTCGCGTGCGTCGCGCTTCGCGATCCCCGGGGCGTCACCTGGAGCGATCCGGATCTTCGAGAGCATTTGGCGATTCTACGCCAGCGGGTTGTCGTAGACTCGAAGCAATGGCAGATCGCGGCTCCTTCAAGCTCGGCAAGGTGAGGGATCCTGCGACCGGGAAGCCCGGCGAAGACGACCTCGTGATCGGCTCGAGCGACCTCACGACGCACGGCGTCGTCGTCGGCATGACCGGATCGGGCAAAACGGGCCTTGCCGTCGTCCTGCTCGAGGAAGCGCTGCTCGCGGGCATTCCTGCCCTGATCATCGATCCGAAGGGCGACATGGGGAATCTTGCTCTGACGTTCCCGGATCTGGCTCCGGCGAGCTTCCAGCCCTGGGTGAATGCCTCTGAGGCGCAGGCAGAGGGCATCACCGTCGAGCAGCTTGCCGAGAAGACCGCGACCAACTGGCGGGAGGGGCTCGCGGCACAGGGAATCGGCCCGGAGCGCATCCAGCAACTCAGGGACGCGGCTGACGTGACGGTCTACACTCCCGGCTCTTCCGCGGGAGTGCCCCTCAACATGATCGGCTCGCTCCGCGCGCCGCCGCTCTCGTGGGAGACCGAGGCTGAGACGCTCCGGGACGAGATCGAAGGTACGGTGACGAGCCTGCTCGGCCTCGTCGGCGTCACCGCCGACCCGTTGTCGAGCAGGGAGCATGTACTCCTCTCGAACCTGATCGAGAACGCCTGGCGCGCTGGTCGCGATCTCGACCTCGGCACGCTGATCGGAGAGATCCAGTCTCCCCCGCTCCGTAAGCTCGGGGTCTTCGAGATCGACGCGTTCTTCCCACCGGCCGACCGGACTGCGCTCGCGCTCAAGCTGAACGCCCTGATCGCCGCTCCCGCGTTCGCTGCCTGGGGCGAGGGCGCGCCGCTGGATCCGCAGTCGCTCCTCTTCACGCCCGAGGGGAAACCACGAGCCGCAATCATCTACCTCGCCCATCTCTCCGACGAGGAGCGGATGTTCGTAACGACCCTCGTCTTCTCGAAGCTCGTCACGTGGATGCGTGGCCAGTCCGGCACGTCCGACCTGCGCGCACTCGCCTACATGGACGAGGTCGCGGGCTACGTGCCGCCGACGGCTGCGCCTCCGGCCAAGAAGCCGATCCTGACGATCTTCAAGCAGGGCCGTGCGTTCGGGCTCGGACTCGTCCTCTCGACCCAGAATCCGGTCGACCTCGACTACAAGGCGATGGCGAACGCCGGCACCTGGCTCGTGGGCCGACTGCAGACGGAGAACGACAAGGCGCGCGTCCTCGAGGGCCTGCGCTCGGCGGCGGGCGGTGCCGACATCGACGCGCTCGATGCGTCGATCGGTGCGCTTCAGAAGCGCCAGTTCATGCTCGTCTCGGCGAAGGGCGGGCAGCCCCGGGTTTTCGGCACGCGCTGGGCGATGTCGTTCCTCCGCGGGCCTCTGACGAAGGAGGAGGTGGAGCGGTTGATGAGCACGGCTCCGCGGCCGTGTGCGATTCCCACGGCCGCGAACACGGTCACGACCGCACCACTGGCGGCGGATGAGACGTCTGTTGCGCCCGCGGCAGCGCGCGGCGTGACGGTCTCGTACCTCGATCCGTCAGCGCCCTGGGCAGCGCAGATTGGTGCCACAACAGGCGCCGCCGGCCTGCGCGCATTCATCGTAACCCGCGTCTCTCTCCGCTACGACGACACGGCAGCGGGCATCGACGAGACGCAGGAGTTCGAAGCGCTCTACGGACCACTCGACGCAGGGCTCGATCTCGACGCCGAGACCGTGGTCGACTTCGACGACCGCGACTTCCGACCCGATGCTCCCTCGGGTGCGACGTATGTCCTGCCCGAGGCGCCCGTCGGTGAAGCGACGTTCTTCAGGCAGGCGGCCAGGGATGTGCAGGCGCGCCTCGTCGCGAATCGCGCCCTCGAGATCTTCCGGAATCGTGCTCTCAAGCTCACATCGCGCCCGGGTGAATCCGAGGAAGCGTTCCTTGCGCGATGCGACGAGGCCGGGCAGGTCAGGGCCGACGTGGAGACCGTGAAACTGACGAAGCGGCTCGAAGCCAGGAAGGATCGACTCGAGAACGCGCTCGCCCTCTCGCGGCGGCGGGTCGAGGAGCTCGACACGCAAACGACGTCTCGGCAAGCGAACGAGATGATCACCGGTGCCGGTGCCGTCCTCGGCGCGCTCTTCGGCGGCAAGCGCAGCGCCCGGTCGATCACGAACGCGGTCGGCTCGGTCGCCTCGAAGCACGGCCAGTCGGCGACCTCGTCGGCGCGGCGAGATACCGCCCAGGCGAAGGTGCAGCAGACGACAGACGACCTCGCCGAGCTCGAGCAGGAGATCATCGACGAGGTGACGGCGATCGACGAGAAGTGGCGCGCGGTCGCGGAGGAGGTCGAGCCCGTCGCGATCCGACTCGAGGCGACGGACGTGCGCGTCACGGATGTTCGACTCGTCTGGGTACCGTTCGGGCGCTGAGACGCCCGACCGGTAGATATGGGGAGGAGCCTTGGACTGGCTGCCGCGGTCGTTGCCGTTCTCGGGGTGCTTCTTGCCGGGTGCACGCCGGGGGGCTCCGATCCGCCACAGGTGCTCGGGTTGCCGCGCGGTGAGGCTGCGGTTGTGGAGTACGTGAACGATGGCGACACGCTGCGGACAAGGGACGGCCGCAGAATCCGCCTCGTCCAGATCGACGCGCCGGAACTCCGAAGCGAATGCTTCGGCAAGGGGGCACTCACCGCACTTCGGAGACTCACGCCTCCGGGAACACGAGTCACCCTCGAGCGCGACCCGACGCTCGATGCGACCGACAGGTACGGTCGCCAGCTTCGGTATCTCTTCGTGGGCGGCACGAACGTGAATCTCGCCCTCGTCCGCCAGGGCGCGGCCTCGCCGTATTTCTTCCGCGGCGACCGCGGCCGCTTCGCCCCCGACCTCCTCGCCGCTGTCGCCGAGGCGCAACGTGCGAATCGTGGCTACTGGGGTGCCTGCTCCGGCGCCCGGTTGGACACGAACCGAGGCTCGATCACCGGATCCGGCTGAACGCTCTAGGATGAACCCGTGACACGGTTCTGGCATCCCGTCGCCGACATGCACGCTGTCCAGGCGTCCGGGGAGCTCATCCTCGAGCGCGGCGAGGGTTGCCATCTCTGGGACGAAGCCGGAAATCGCTACATCGACTCGACGGGTGGCCTCTGGTACGCGAACGTCGGCTACGGCCGCGCGGAGATCGCCGACGCGGCGGCCGCACAGATGCGAAAGCTCCACGCGTACTCGCACTACGGCGACGTCTCGAGCCGCCCCACCACCGACCTCGCAGAGCGCATCTCCTCGATCGCGCCAATGAAGGACGCCGCCGTCTTCTTCACGAGTGGTGGCGGGGAGTCGATCGAGACTGTCGTCAAGCTCGTTCGCCGCTACTGGAGCCTCCTCGGTTTCCCCGAGCGCACGACGATCATCTCGCGGGAGCGCGCCTACCACGGCCTTGCAGGCTTCGGCACCAGCATCGTCGGCACGGAGGCGTTCAAGGTCGGCGTCGGGCCGCTCGCCGGGGGCACCGCCCGGGTCGCCTGGGACTCCCCCGAGGCGCTCGAGGCGACGATTCAAGAGCTCGGCCCGGAGCACATAGCAGCGTTCTTCTGCGAGCCGATCATCGGCGCCGGCGGCGTCCTGCTCCCGCCGGAGGGCTACCTCCAGGCTGTGCGGCAGATCTGCCGGAATCACGGGATCCTCTTCGTCGCCGACGAGGTGATCTGCGGCTACGGGAGAGTCGGCGACTGGTTCGCATGCAGTCGCCTCGGCCTCGACCCGGACGCGGTCACATTCGCCAAGGGGATCACGTCCGGCTACGTGCCGCTCGGCGGCGTCATCGTCGGGAGCACGATCCAGCAGCCGTTCTGGGGTACGGCGGAGGCGGGAGTCTGGCGCCACGGCTACACGTATTCGGGGCACGCCAGCGCAGCCGTGGCCGCACATGCAAACCTCGACATCATCGAGCGCGAAGGCCTCGTGGCCCGTGGTTTCGAGCTCGAAACGGAGATCCCCACAGCGCTCGCCCCCCTGCTCGACCACGAGCTCGTCAGCGAGGTCCGGGGCGGATTCGGGGCCGTCGCTGCAATCCAGATCGCCCCGGCGCTCCTCGCCGACGACCCCGGGCTGACCGACAGGGTCACGCTCACCGCTCGCGATCACGGCGTGCTCACGCGCACGCTCGTCGGCGGTGGTCTCCAGATCTCGCCGCCGCTCGTGATCACCCGCGGTGAGTTGGACGAGATCGCGTCAGGCCTGGCGGGCGCGCTCGACGCCGTCGCCGGTTCGCGCTAGCCGCAGGAACGAGCCCCACGGGAACGTCGGTCCGGGATCCCAGTGGTCGCTCTTGTGGAACGCCGCACTGACATCCGCGTGACCGGTGACTCCCCGCCGCCCCGCGGCGAGACCCGAGGCACGGAGCCGACGGATCGGGATGCCATGGCGGGCGCAAACCTCCGCCGTGAGTCGCGCGGCGCGCTCGATGACTGCCTGGCTGTACTCGTCGCTCCAGTCGTCCGCTTGCTGACCGGCGTATCCAGCCAACTCGATCCCGATCGAGTTCGCGTTGCCGCCGCGCGCGTGCCACGCGATGTCGGCCTCGCGCACACACTGGATCGTCGTGTCCGCGTCGACGCAGTAGTGAGCAGAGACCTCGGAGACGGGGCTCGCGAACCAGGCTGCACACGCCTCGGCGGCACCCTCGCGCTCGCGGATCTCCATCGTGTGAATCACGACCACCGAGATCGCGCGGTGTTCCACGCTCGTCCTGTGTGGGCTCTCGATGAACTCGTACGGCACGCACCCTCCCGGGGATCGGCGCCGCAGCCAGGTGCAGCATAGTGCTACAAGACCTCGAGTGGAAGTCGATGCGCCGATCCGGGAGCTCGCCGAGAACCCGAATGTCCATCAGCCGCTTGCAGCCGGCCGCGAGCTTCTCACCGATCCGGCGGGGCGCTTCGCGATCTATCTTGCTGCGGGAACCAGCCCGCACAGCGCAACCGTCCAGCGTGTCCGCATTGGTGGCGATGAGGTTGGCGGCGCCTAGGCCCCGCGGCACATCGGTGCGATCACCTTGCCGACGAGGCAGATCGCTTCGTGCGGGTCATCACCGAGCGCACCACCAATGCTCACGTTCGTCACACCCGCGTCCCGGAGCGCGAGGATCCTCTCCCCCGCCTCCTCCGCTGTGCCGACGAGGGCGAGGCGCAGCATGTCTCGTGTCACCGACGCGGCCGCGTCGTCGAGCCGCCCGGCGTCCACGAGCCTGCGGATCTCGGAGAAATCAGCTGGCGCAAGGCCGAGCGTGGCAAGCGCCCGCTTCTCGAGGTACGGGCCGAAGGTCGCGACCATTTGCCGGAGGCGATGCGTGGCCGGCCCATCCGGGGATCCGATTGAAAGCCACGCGCAGGCGAGGATCTCCACGTCATTCGCATTGCGGCCTGCGCTCATCGCTCCGTCGTGGATGTCAGCCGCGAGAAGGGCCACCGACTCGGGCGGCGTCGCCATCGGCATCACGCCGTCGCCAATCGCCCCACCGAGCCGCAGAAGCTCTGCGCCAAAGCCTGCGACGTGGATGGGCGGATCGGGTCGGAGTGGCTCGAAGCGGAGCCGGCACTCGTCGCCCCACGTGAACGGGCCGTTGGGCTCGGTCACGACCTCGCCGCGAAGCAGTGCCCGCACGGTTGCGACCGAGGAGCGCAGCCGATCAGGAAGGTTGCCCGGGTCGTAGCCGAGCCAGCGCACCATCTCCTCTGTGTGCAGGCCGATCCCGAGTGCCGCGCGACCGTTCGAGAGCAGGTCGAGTGTCGCGAGGTAAGCGGCGATCTCGGAGGGATCGGTCGTGTACGGATTCGTGCCGATGCTCCCGATCGTGATTCGCTCCGTACGCGCTGCGATAGCCGATGTCACCGCCCACGCGCTCGACATGAACGGGTCGTGCGGTACCCAGACCTCATCGATCCCGCACTCCTCTGCATGAACCGCGAGGTCCACTATGTCAGCCGGGGTACCGAGGTACTGGACGAGGCGAATACCGACGCGCATGGGCGCGACGGTACATCGTTCGTCCATACTCGGCGGGTGCGAAGTGACTTGCCTACGGGGACGGTGACGTTCCTCTTCACGGATATCGAAGGCTCGACGCGTCTGCTTCGAGAGCTTGGATCCGACCGCTATGCCGACGCACTGGCCGAGCATCGCCGTGCGTTGCGTGCCGTGTTTGCGGCGCACGGTGGCGTCGAGGTCGATACGCAGGGTGACGCGTTCTTCGTCGCCTTCCCAACTGCCCGAGAAGCGGTGGCGGCGGCGGTCTCGGGGCAGGAGGTGCTCGCCTCCGGCCCGATCACGGTGCGGATGGGCTTGCACACAGGGGCGCCCATGGCTACCGCGGAGGGGTATGTCGGCATCGACGTCCACCGTGGTGCGCGTGTCGGAGCACTCGCGCACGGCGGCCAGATCATCATCTCCTCCACCACGGCGGCTCTCGTCGAGGATCAGCCGCAGCGGGATCTCGGACGCCATCGGCTCAAGGACTTCGACGCTCCCGTGCACCTGTTCCAGGTCGGCACCGTCGAGTTTCCGCCGTTGCGGACGCCGGGTGCCGTCGATCTTCCAACTCCCGCAACCCCGTTCCTCGGCCGCGAGCAAGAGCTGTTCGACGCTGCGACGCTCTGGCTCGATCGCGATCCGCGCGCGCTGACGATCATCGGCCCCGGCGGAACCGGCAAGACCCGATTTTCTATCGAGCTCGGCCGGTTCCTCGCAGAGGAAGCCGACGGCGGCACGGTTTTCGTGCCGCTCGCCCCCGTCCGCGATCCCGCTCTTGTTGTGCCCCTGATCGCCGCGGCTCTGGGAGCCTCCGGTGACAGTCCCACCGCGATCGCCACGCGAATCGGCGACAAGCGAACCCACGTCGTCCTCGACAATCTCGAGCAGCTCCTCCCTTCGGCTGCCCGGCCACTCGCCGATCTGTTGGCTGCGGCTCCTGCACTTCGTCTGATCACGACCAGTCGCGAGCCGGTCAGGATCGCGGGCGAGTCCGAGTATGACCTGGCGCCGATGGGAGAGCTGGATGCCGTCTCGCTCTTCCTCGAACGAGCCCAGGCAGTCCGCTCCGATATCGCCGACTCACCTGCAGTGCACGAGTTGATTCTCCGCCTCGACGGCCTGCCGCTTGCAATCGAGCTCGCCGCCGCGCGCGTGAAGCTCCTCGGCCCTGAACAGCTCCTCGACCGCATCGCGCAGCGTCTCGATCTGCTCAAGGGCGGGCGTGACGTCGACGAGCGCCACGCCACGCTTCGCGCGACGATCGCCTGGAGCTACGACCTCCTCACCGAGGAGGAGCAGCGGCTGTTTGCCCGGCTCGCAGTCTTTCGGGGCGGCTGCACGCTCGACGCTGCCGAAGCGGTCTGCGAGGCAGACCTCGACACGCTCGCGTCACTCCTCGACAAGAGCCTCGTCCGCCGCCGCACCGACGCAGACGGTGAGGAGCGCTTCTGGATGCTCGAAACGATCCGCGAATTCGCAACCGAGCTCCTCCAATCGAGCGGCGAAGAAGACGCACTACGACGAGCGCAGGCCGACCGCCTGATCGAGCTTGCCGAGCGCGCCGGCACTCGGGCCATTGTTGACGTCCCGCGTCCGTGGAACTTCGATCTCGTTGCCCCCGAGATGGACAACGTCCGGGCCGTGCTGGAGTGGGCCCTCGACCGTGATCCCGAGCGTGGGCTTCGTCTCGCGACATGGCTCGAAGCGCTCTGGGTCGTTCGTGACCCGGTCGAGGGAGCAGCCTGGCTCGAGGCCCTACTGACCGCGATACCCGCGGCCGACCCGGAGCTCCGAGGCCGAGCGTGGCGCGCGCTCGGCGGTGCGCTCGACATCGACGGCGAGCACGAACGGGCTGCACCCTGCTACGAGGAGAGCCTCGAGCTCTTCACGACAACAGGAAACGAGGTCGAGGCGTCCCACATGCGGTTCCGCGTCGCCGCAAGCATGGTCTTCAGAGGGGACGCCGACGCTGCCTGGCCGTTGCTCGAAGCGCAACTCGCTGAATCGCGGCGGCTCGGCGTTCGGGTCGGTGAGAGCCAGGCCATCGGATTCCTCGCAGGAAAGGCACGACGAGACGGTGACAACGCAGGCGCGCTCGAGATGACCCTCGAGAGTGCCGCAATCGCACGTGAAGTCGGCTGGACCTGGTGGGAGGCAGGCGAGCTTCTCAACGCGGCGGATCTCGAGCGAGACCGAGGAAATCTCGATGCCGCCGAGACCCACGCCCTCACGGCGCTCGAGCTGAGCCTCGGCCTCGGCGACCGTCGTACCATCGTCTTCACCGCCGCTGCGCTCGCGGCCATCGCAGCCGGATCGGGTGATCCGGTGAGAGCAGGCCTCCTCTGGGGGGCCGTCGAGGCGGAGGTGAGCGCCGGACGCGTCGGTCAGTGGGAGCAGAATGCCGCGGAGCTCGAAGACATCGTCCTGCGGGCGGATGGCCCCGTGTTCCAGCAGGCTCGCGCGGAGGGACACTTGCTCTCGATTCCCCAGGCCGTCGGCCTCGACCCCTCCTAACCCGTTCCGAGCGGCGCCAGCGCCGCCCACGCCTTCGGGCCGGTCGTCTGGAAGTCGTACAGGCTCCACCCCGTCACCGTGCCCTCATCGGAGACCGCGTCGACGAACGCCTTGAGCTCGTCCCCGGTCATGCGATTCGCGACGCCGCCGGCGGCGTGAATCGGGATCTGCGGTCCGACCGCGGTGCGTAGGAGCCGCAGCGAGCGGGCCACATAGCCGTACGTGGCGTCGTACCCGCGGAAGCCGCCGCCCGTGTAGGTCATCGGGATCCAGGCGTCGAAGAGCGTCGTCAGCTCCTGCCAGGGGAAGCCGGGCCACCAGGTCGGGTGCCGCTCGAAGCCGCGCGAGGGGTAGGTGATGGCGGCGATGGGCGTGTCCCCCGCCTCCGCACGGAGAATCCGGCTCAGCGCGAGGAGCCGCTTCGTTCGTAGACCGGCGCTCTTGAGCCGGAGGGACTCGATGTCCAGCGAGACGCCGTCGAAGGATCCCCCCTTCGGCGTACGGAACGCCAGCATCGCGCGCGTCCGTCGCACATCGACCGCCGGCTTCACGAAGCCGGGCAGGTACCACGCAACGACGAGCAGCCCGCGGCTGTGGAGCTCGTCGACGAACTGGCCAATCTGCCTCGGATTGACGACGTCCACCGTGCTGCGATCGTTGGCGGTCTCGACGTAAACGGTGCGAACGCCGCGCGCTGCAATCCGAGCCGCCGTCGGCCCCGGGCTTCTGTACGCGGGACTGTCGTAGATATCAACCCACGTGCCAAGTCCCGCGAAGACGTCAGCATCGGCACTGGGCGAGGCCCGAGCGCCCAGTGGAGCGAGCACGAGAGCGGCGAGTGCGAAGGCGACAGCGAGGCGACGCATCCGCCCGAGTGTACGACTCGCGTGTGAGGGAACCGTGAAGCCGTATCGCCAGGTTGCTAGTGCTCTTCCGACTGTCGGCCCTCGCGCTCCTCGACAAGCGCTGTCCGGAGTCCGCTGATGCCGGGTGTCGCTGGATCGTCGAGGACTCCGAGCAGGTGGGTGATCTCGGCGGGCGAAAGCTCGAGAGTCGGGTTCTGGCGGGAGAATCCTCGTTCGATTCGGTGGGCGAGTGCAAGGTCCGCGTCGCGGCCGATCTGGAGCAGCGTGTCGACGAGCATACGGCCATCGTTCCCCGAGACCTGGACGCCTGCGACGAGCATGAGCTTGATCGTAGATGAGTCTTCGGCGAAGACCGGTCGAGTCAGGAGCCGCAAGCGGCTATTCTGTGCGCCTTGCGGGCGTAGCTCAGTTGGTAGAGCGTCGGCTTCCCAAGCCGTAGGTCGAGGGTTCGAGTCCCTTCGCCCGCTTCTTCGATGGCGAGCCGATCCGGGTACGGCAGTCAGCGGTGGCGCGGCGAGCACCACAGGATGGCGATGCCGAGCACGATAGCTACAGCCCCGACGATGTCGGTGCTGTGGATGCCGTGCCCCCGAGGGAGCGTCGCGATCACGACATCCCAACGGTTCGGGCTGAACCCGACGGTGACCGTCCCAACGACGATCGCAACGACACCGAGTAGCCTCAGCAACGCCGACAGTCTAGATGGTTTGGGCGTGGTGGCAATAGACGCTGGTTCGAGAGTTCTAGCGGTACTCGGGATTCGGGAAGTCGAACCGGCAGCCCGCGTCCCACAGTGACCGCTGGTTCCCGTGTGCGGGGAAGCCGCCTGCGTCCTTGAGCAGGCGCGCTGCGTGCAAGAGATTCCAGGTCATGAACGTGGTGTTCCGGTTCGTGAAGTCGTTCTCCGGCCCGCCCGAGCCGGGATCGAGATACGACGGCCCCGGTCCTGCCTCGCCGATCCAGCCGGAGTCTGCCTGAGGGGGAATGACGTATCCGAGGTGCTGCAACGAGTAAAGGACGTTCATTGCGCAATGCTTGACGCCGTCCTCGTTCCCCGTCACGAGACACCCTC
>Ga0163153_10002022_pt1 | contig 30745 bp, 27 predicted proteins | sample OliLakLV19MP6IB1_FD_148629 | JGI IMG/M metagenome (GOLD analysis project Ga0163153, IMG submission 148629) | Freshwater microbial mat bacterial communities from Lake Vanda, McMurdo Dry Valleys, Antarctica - Oligotrophic Lake LV.19.MP6.IB-1 | ecosystem: Environmental > Aquatic > Freshwater >...
AGTGAAGACCTACCCTCTTCCGCTTCAAAAATCCTCGTGTAAGCTCGTCGGCCAGAATGTTTCTGCGCTCGCAACTCCGCAAAAAAGACGGCAAGGAACACCCTTGTTGGAGTGTGGTGGAAAACAAACGCCTGGCCGATGGCCGCGTCGCCCAACGGCAGGTGCTTTATCTGGGCGAGGTCAATGATTCGCAGCGCGCCGCCTGGCGCAAGACGCTCGACGCCCACACCGGGGGCGACGCCGCGCCGCAGACCCTCGCCCTTTTCCCGCATGACCGGCCCGCGCCCGCAGACGACGCGCGCGTCGTCCAAATCCGTCTCGACCAACTTTCACTCCATCGTCCCCCGGCAATGGGGCGGTTGCTGGCTCGCGCTGGAACTCTACGGCCACCTCGGTCTGGACACCTTCTTTGCCGAACACCTGCCCGCCTCACGCAAGGGGACGCGTTGGGATCGTTAGGTGCTCGCCACGTATCGGCTGCTCGCGCCCGGGTCGGAGTGGCGGCTGCATCGCGACTGGTTCGAGCGCACGGCGCTGGCCGATTTGTTGGGCGGCGATTTTGGCCTGGCGGAAATCCGCAAGCTTTACGCCACGCTGGATCACGCGTTGCCGCTCAAGGAAAAACTCTTTGATCATTTGCGCGGACGCTGGGCCGATCTGTTCGGAGCGAAATACGACCTCCTCCTCTACGATCTCACGGGCACTTATTTCGAGACGAACACGCCGGAGGATCCCGACGATCCGCGCCGCCACGGTTACCGCCGCGATCACCGGCCCGATTGTCCGCAAGTGGTCCTGGCGCTGGTGGTCACGCCGGAAGGCTTTCCGCTGGCTTACGAAATCCTGCCGGGCCACACGGCGGACAAGGCCACGCTCAAACGTTTTCTGGAAAAGATCCAAGCGCGTTACGGCAAAGCGCAACGGGTCTGGCTGATGGATCGCGGCCTCCCGACCGGGGAAGTGTTGACGCAAATGCGGCAGAGCGATCCGCCCGTGCAGTATCTGGTCGGCACGCCCAAAGGCGCGTTGAGCGCGCTGGAAAAAGAACTCATGGAGCGGCCTTGGGAAAAAGTGCGCGCGGGCATCCAGGTCAAACTCCTGCCGCAGGCAGGCGAAGTCTATGTGCTGGCGCAGAGCGCCGGACGCCTCGACAAGGAACGCGCCATCCGCCGCAAGAAGCTGCGTCCTCTGCTGGCCCGGCTGCACGAACTGCGGCGGCAGCTGCCCCAACGCGACGCGCTCCTCATGGCCCTGGGCGCGGCGAAAAAGGAGGCCGGACGATTTTACGCGCTCTTGAAAATCACCGTGCCCGCCGCTGGCGAAACGGTCAGCGCCGCAAACTTTCACTTTCGCTCCGACCGCGCGCGGCTGCGGATGGCGCGACGGCGCGAGGGCCGTTATCTCAGCAACCTCACCGGACGGCCCGGCGCGGAGTTGTGGAACCTCTACATGCAGCTCGTGCCAGTGGAGGAAGCGTTCAAGAATTTGAAGGGAGATTTGAGCGTGCGCCCCGTGGATCACCAAAAGATGGAGCGGGTCGAGGCGCACATATTTGTGGCGTTCCTGGCCTGCGCGCTGCACGTCTGCCTGCGCCAGCGGCTGCGCGCGGTGGCCGGGGGACTGGCCTCGCGCGCCGTGCTGGAAAAGTTTTGTGCCGTGCAAATGGTCGATGTCCATCTGCCCACGACCGACGGACGCACCGTGATCCTGACCCGCCACACGCAACCTGAGAAGGACCTGCAAATCCTGCTCGAACAACTGAAGCTGGAACTGCCCGCGCAACCGCCCCCAAAAATCACCGCCGCGCCGCCGCTGCGGCAGCGCGCCTGCAGTGAAGACTTCGGGGTCTGCGCACCCCAAAACCCCAGCAAATCCCACTCACCCCCACGCGAATCCGCCAAGTCGGGCTAACCATCACGGGCGACACCTCAGCGAGTGCTGGTGACGCAAAGAGGATTAGAGAGAGAAGTAGTCTTGGTATGTTCATGGGAAAGGTTCCTTACGTCATCCTGATCTGAACAGCACGTATGCCATCAAGCCAAACCCGCACGACACGACGAACAAACTGGCAATGGTCGGCCAAAACCAGCGACTGAGCCGGAGCAATCTGAAAACAACCTCCGCCAGAAGCAACGCCGTCGCCACAGAGGCAAACACATTATGGGTAACCTCCGTTCGTGGCGGCAGCCACGCAGGCGGAAGGCATCGCTCTATAAGAAAGCAGAGGACGTGACCGGGAAGCACCGGCCAAATCCTTATCCAGTGCCACCGGTACGAATCCCACCCCTAGTCCATGAAGACCAACCAACCGTATGGCAAGTAAACGACGGCCACCGTCCCGGCGAGAATCCAACGTGTCGGCATTCGGTGGGCGGGATCGGGTAAGTGCCGAAGCAGCGAGGAAGAAAGGCCGACGATGACGATAGCCGTTGCCGCAGTCAGAGCCGCCCGAATCCAGATGTTTCCCGGCGGCAAAAGGCTGTGAACAAAGCCGGCTCCGAAAATGCCGCCGATGCCGACGATGAACTGCCGCTTTCTGAGATTCATGAGAATCGTCATTTGAGTACAGGTGTTGGCCTTGTGGACTGGGGCGGAACACTGACGGCATTTGCGGTGAAGGCTTGACGTATACCGGCGGGAAGCCCCGCGGTGCCGTCCTCATCACTCAACGAGTGACTGAGTGTCTCGACATCACCCGGTCCGCGAATCTTCATCTCCTGTAGGTAAAGCAACGCACGACCTTCCTTCGCCGAACCGCAGGCAACCCAGAGCGTGCTGCTTCGTGTCTCCCATGCCGCCACGAAGGGATTGCCGTTGGAGATCCCCACGTCCGCGCTGGGCACTTTCCCATCCTTGGCAGACTTCGGCCAATCGAGGCGACCGTCGCAGCTGGGATTTTTCCCGTCCCCACCCACACTCGGCGGCTTCAGGGTGACGACGAAGGTCACGCCATTGCCAAGATCGTAGCTGCCCTCGCGGGTCGCGGTGTGGACTGCCGGAGCCACTGCCTCCGCTCGATTAGCTTGCTCCACGTCCCGGCCCAGCGGCGCGGGCGGATACCACTTCACGATTACGTTGCGGAAAGGCACGGGCATTGTGCGAACGAGATCCCACGGCATCTCGCGCACGCCGTGATATTGTTCGTGGGCGTCATCGCCCTCAAAGGCGAGGCTGTGCCACTTGATGGCGCTCGGCGAGCCGAGCCAGAGCCGCTTTGCCGTTGCATCCCAATACGCGACGAACGGCTCGCCGTCGCGCGCGGGCTGTCCGTACACGCGCGCCGGATACTGCTTCCATCCGAGCCGATATCCGCGCACGCCGGGTTTGCCGACCGTCGGATCGATCGGCCCAATGATGAGGCTGCGCGTGTTGTCGAGCGCGTGCCGGCCTTCGGTCGTGAACATCACCTGCTGTTCGAGAGTGTTGTTGTTGGTGGCGACCGTTGGAAGGGCGCTAGGATTCCGCACCGGTCCAATTACCCCTTGTTGCGCCGCAAGGACAGCCGCGCTGGGTTGCGTTCGAACGCCGGGCCGCAACGACACATCGCGGAAGTCCACCCCGAATACGTCGAGCAGGTGGTGAATCACCGATGTGCTCGACCTTGGTTGGTAATCGAGCCGGAGCCGTTCCTCTGTATCGACGGTCAACCGCAAGTGGATGAGAGTGGCGTTCGCGGGCACGTTGAGCGCCACCGCCTTGATCTCTGGTTGCGCCTGGCCGTTCTTAAACTGTCGCCCGGCCCACAAGGCTAACTCCGGCCGGGCGAAGTTGACCTCGCTACCTGTTCCTGATTTCAAGCCGGTGATGGCGAAGGCGCAGACAATCGTGCGTTCACCGGGTGGCTGATTGCTGCGGATGTCGGTCTCGCTTCCATCGAAGAGTGGCGGACATTCCTCGCCGTTGGGCAGCCACCACGGCTGGCCCTTCGTCGGATAATAGCTGAGGCCGACCAGTTGCACCGTGACACCGTTTGGAAGGGTGACAGACAACGGTGCGGAAGAAACAGGCGGTTGGACCAACTTATAGCGAATCTTCACGCTACGCGGCTTTCCGTCAGCAGTGAAAAGCAGGTTGGTCACACCACAGTAGCGAACAAACTTGGAGACGGCCATCAGCGAGATCTGCGGGACTGACTTTGTGTCGCAATGGATGAAAACGGTCAGGTTTTTGTTCCCGGCCAGGCGTTGTTTGAGCATCTCTCCCAAGGCTTCAAAGGAAGTCACTTTATTGTCGAAGACGACCTGCCCGCTGGCGTCCACGCTGAGGCCGACGCCATCCTGCTCCGTGCTCGGGCTGACGATTTGCAAAAGCCCGATGCCGCCCTCGCGGGTGCGAAATACGAACGCGCCATCACTATCCAGTTCATGGCGATGAAACATCGTCAGGGGTGGCATGGCCTTGCCGTCACTTTGAAGCTGTCGCAAGGCATCGTCTGCCATCTTCAGCACTTCACGGGCATCTGCTGCTTCAAATGAAAGCGTGGGAAAGACAATAGCACCTCCATACAAGGCCAGAGTTACGTCTGGAGAAGTGAAGGCAATCGACAAGTCGGCTCCGCTCGTCTGCGCCCAGTTCTTGATTGGCTCATCCGTCCGGCCAGTTTTCGTGACCTTATCAAAACGATTGCGCAGCAGGTCGAACACATTTTCGGGGGCTGCGACAAAGTTTCCAGAATCGAGATCCAGGAAGTAGTTCGTCGTGCCGTCGCCGGGATGAGTGATGACCCTCTCGATCACCGGGCCAAAGCTCACCTGCCCGGCGGGCGGAGCGGTATCCTCCTGAGCCTCGCCGAAATAGATGAGGTTTTTCACTGCCTCCGGATCGCGTGCCGTGGCAACTGGGGGAAAGAATCGAAACTGCTCGGCGACGCCATCGTCCCGCAGCACGATCACGCGGCCTTTGCGCAAGTCGTAGGGGGTGCCGTTGATGTGCAGTTCATCCGGATAAAGCGCCTCGCGCCGGTAGCCGAAGGAGCGACCGTTTTTCAGCTTCACTGCGCCCTCATCCACCCAGGTGTTCATCGCCAGGTTTTGCGAGCCGGATGAAGTTGTCGAAAAATCCCCTTCGTGAAAGAGGACATAGTGCAGCGTCGCCGCTGACTTGTCGTAGGTGGCGACAATGGAAAGATGGTCGCGACTGATGTGCGCGCCGGTGGGGAATGAGTTCGTGCGCTTGTCGTTCTCCAACCGCACCGCGATGGGCAAAGGCTCGCCGTTATCTGGCCGGAACTCACCAATGACATACGAACCATCCGTCTCCCGAGTTGGCGTGCCGGGATAAAAGACGACCTTCCCGAGCATCGACCCTGGCGGGCCATCGAGCCGATAGCCAAAGTGGATACCGCGCCGAGTTCTCACCACCCAATTCGCGCCGCCGCCGAACCAGTGCGGTTCGAGCGTGACGTCGAACATCGCTTCAAGAAACACACCTGAAGGCGTCCAGCGATTACCGGCTGAGCCGAAGGTGATGATCATTCCTTCCAGATCGTAGCGTGGCTGGCTGATCAAGGCCCGATCCTCGGCGATCTCGATTTTTTCGATGCCAGAAGCATTCGCGAGTCCCACAGGTTGTCTCAAATGGACGACGAACGCGACCAGCGGCCAGATGGCCATGCCGAGAGCTGCGATGATCAGCGCGCTTTTCCCCGTCGGCAGCCTGCGCACCGGCAGCGCCATGAAGATCGACAGACCGGCAAACAACAGTGAAAAAGTCATCGCAGGCCACTCGCCTGCGTTGCGGATCGCGGCCAGCGCACCCAGGGCCGTGGCGATCAACGCGAGAATGATCGCGATCGAGGCAACCTGGATTTCATTGCTCGTCGCGCTGCTCTCTGGTGGCGCTGAGGAAACCTCTCTTCGCACGGTGCGCAGCACGGCGCGGACGATGAGCACATTCGCCACGATGGCTGCAACCACGCCGACGAAAACCGCGACTTCCTTGTTTAGCGAGAGCCAGTTCGCCATCCGCGTTACGAACGGGATGTGCGGGTGACCGATGACCGAAGGATTCGCGTAGAAATCCACAAACATCTTTGCCAGCGCCACGCCGGCCACGGCGATGACGGCGCCCAGAGTCATCAGCGGAAAAACCAAACCGTCGAACAACGCCAGTTGCAGGCCATGGATTCGTCCCGCCGACCGCCGGATTTGCGACACGGCCACCCAGCCGAGAATCGTCGTGCCGAAGGGACCGGCGACACCCAGAATCAGCGCGGGGATCAGGATGGCTAGTTGCCACCATTCAGGGCCGGTGGCGGGGCCGCTCCGTCCCTGGTAGCTGGCCAAGACAACCGCGACGAACGAGAGGAAAGTGATCGGCACCCAGCACGCACCCACGATGGCCGCGCGAGAAAAGCGCGGCGGGCCGGTGGTGTCATCCGTCTCTGAATGAGGCGACGTGCCAGACTTGAGGCTGATGCGCACCGAAGTGCCCACAGTCAGGAAGGCGGCGATCCCGGCCAACGCCACGACGATTAAAAGGGGGGCGCTCCCTTTGCAACAAGCGAGAAAGCTGCTCCAACTACGAGAGCGATAGCAAAGACGGCGATGGCCGCGGCCAACACGCCACGCCAGACGATGACGCGACGACCATCGTGCTCTTCGACAAGCCTGAATTGTCTCCCTCGCCCGGAGGTGGGAGCAGCAGTTTGCGCGGCAGCTTTTCCGATCTGCACATTCTCCACTCGTGTCCGAAAGTCCGCAGCGGTCTGGAAGCGCAGTTCCGGCTTCACTTCTAACGCCCGAAGCACGATCTCGTCGATGCGCACGTCCACCTGCACGCGCTTGGAGGGCGGTTGTAATTTTTCGGCCGGCAGTTCGCCGGTCAGCATTTCGTACAGCACCACGCCGAGCGAATAGATGTCCGCGCGATGATCGGTGCGCTGATGATCCTTCTGCTCCGGGGCCATGTATTGCGGCGTGCCGGCGGGCTGGCTTTCCGCAAGGCCAACATCCGACCCATTCGCGTGGAGCATTTTCGCGATGCCGAAGTCCGCGATCTTTACGCGCCCCTCTTTGTCGAGCAGCAGGTTTTCCGGCTTGATGTCGCGATGGACGATGCCGTGCTCATGCGCGTATTGCAGCGCCTCGCAGACCGGCGGCACGATGGCCAGCGCCTGCTCCGGCGTGAAGCGGCCCGCCTTCATCGCCTGACGGAGATTCACGCCGTTCACGAACTCCATGAGCAGGTAGAAAAATCCGCCCGCCTGCCCGAAATTGTAAATCGTCACGATGCTCGGATGATTCAATCGCGCCAAAGCCTGGGCCTCGTGCGCAAAGCGTTTGGCGAACTTCGCATCCTGCACGCGCTCTGGCGCGAGGAGTTTGAGTGCGACCAGGCGGTGCAAAGTTTTCTGCCGTGCCTTATAGACCACGCCCATGCCGCCACGGCCCAGGCATTCGAGAATTTCGAGTTGAGGAAAATGCGGAGCGAGTTCGTCGGGAGTCAGCGGTGGTTGGGCCGCCACGGCGTCCGCGCCCGTCAAAACCGTTTCGGTCGCAAGATTCATCGCCGAGAGGCATCGCGGGCAAAGGCTCTTCGGCGCGTCGCCTGGCAGCAGTGTGCCGCAGCGAGGACAGTGTTTGGAAACTGCTGACGTATTTTCAGGCGGCGTCACAGATGAAAATTCAGGATGTGTGCCAGGAACGCCAATGCAATGACTGTTGTGACCACAACAGCACAGAGTCGGATGGCTCTCAGCTCACGCAGGAGTTGCTTAATGTGTTCGTCGTTCATAAATCGGATTGATTGCCAGCGTCTGCCATCATTGGTTCCAGTGACTTGTGGAACGGAGCAAGCGCAAGCCTGTCTTCCTCATATTCCAAACCACGTTCACTCTTGAATTGAGGCGTGCCATTGGAGCCGTTGCCACCGCCGCGCAGCATGTAGCCGACACCGTGAACGGTCAGCAGCACCGCCGGCGTTTTCGCCAAGTCCCCCAGCTTCTTGCGGAGAAGACTGATGTGCATGTCAATCGTCCGCGTAACGGTGCGCCGTGGATCAAGCTTCCAAACTTGCGCCAAAATTTCAGCACGGGACACCGGAGTTCCAGCGTTACGTGCCAGGCAGGCCAACAAATCAGCCTCGCGGGCGGAAAGTTCGCAGCGGCGTCCATCGCGATGGCGAACCTCGTTCCGCGCCAGATCAACGACGACATGCTCATCCGCGACGTTCGTTCCATCCAAGCTGGCCAACCGTGTTGCTGGCAAAACCATCGTGTTCATCACCGAGTAAATAAAGATTCGTCGCTGCTTGTTACGGCGCTTGCAGGGTGAAGAACCGCTGGCCGTTCGTGCCGGCCGAAAGCGATTGAACCCATCGCCCATCGGAAAACATGGGCGTGGCGCCGACGGGAGATCACGTCACCGGCGGAGTCAAATTGGTGGTCTCAAACAATTGCACCCCGGGCCCGCCGAATGGGCAGGCCAAGGTCAGGTTGGACCCGGTGCGGCCCAAGGTGAGCTGCGACGGCGGCGGTGTTCCGAACCGGCCCGCGAGCGCGAAATCGAAACTCAGGTCGGAACTCCCGTTGGAATTTTGATGGACTTCGATTGCGATGAGATTCGTTCCCGCGTGCAGAAATGACGGGCTGAGAGTGGTGGTGTAGTAAGTGTTTTCATCGGTTCCGGTGGCGGCGCTGGCGGCCAGCGTCAGATAGCTCACGGTGCCAGTCGGCATGTTGCTGCGCCAGACTTCCAGGCCATTGAGATAGACCACGGCGCCGTCGTCGCGCAACAGGCGCGCGTTCAGGCTTGTGAACAGCGTCGGGTCCGCGACGGTGAAGGTCTGCCGGAAATAGTAGGTGATAAACTTCGACGCCGCGTTGGAGCAGCAGAGCACAGTGGCTTCGGGACGTCCCTCCGGCAGATCCCCGTAGCCGAGTTCCGCCCGACCCGACGGCCACGCGCTGTCGTTGTAGCCCGGCATCCGCCAGCCGGTGCCCAGATTCGCGCCCGTGTCGATGTATTTCCAGACGGAGCCGGTGGAGACGAGGTTCGCGTCGGGCGGAGTTACGGTCACGACGACGGGAAGACTGGTGGCGCGCCCGCCATCGTTGTCGGTGGCACGCGCCGTGAGTTGGTGCGTGCCCAGCGGCACATTCATCCAGGAGAAGGCGTAAGGCGGCGCGCTCGCCTGGCCCACGACCACGCCGTTAGCCAGGAACTCGACTCCCGCCACGGAACTGTCGAGGTCGGTGGCGTAAGCGGTCAGCGAGAACGCGTTGGTGGTGAGTGTTGTGGCCGAACTCGGCGACAGCAACGAAATCACCGGCGGCGTGTTCGAGCGCACCGGCGGGTGGAGTTGCGAGCGCGAGATGATCTGCTTCGGCTGCGTGGCGCTCGACCAGGCCAGTTGCGCGGACGATCCGCCCGTGCCCTGGAAGTATTCGATCCGCAGATCGTAGAACTGCCCGGCCGCGAGCGCGAGGGTGCCGCTGCGTTCGGTCGCGCCATGCACCGTCCAGTCATTGATGAGCGGCTGGCCGTTCACCCACAAACGCACGCCATCGTCGCTCGTCGTGTAGAAGGTGTAAGTCTCGGAGTAGCGCGGTTGCACCCAACCGCTCCAGCGCACGCTAAAATTATTTCCGCTCACGCCGGGAACGGGGGATGCGCCGGCCCAGTTGAAATTGATCACGCCATCGACCCGCTGCAGCACGACTGCGCCAGCGAGGTTCGTGTTGGCGAAATATTCGCCGAGCAAACCGGCGCCCGTGCCCATCGAAGGCAGCGGCGCATCGGGCCGCGCCGCGAGCCAGTCGTGCAAGCCTTGCGCGAACAGGCTGTCGGGCAGCGGGAAGGTCGGGTCCACCGCGTCGCCCGTTTGCCGCCACCAGCCGGGGAACAGCACTCTCGCGCCATTCCAGTAGTAGGTATCCAGATGGGCTCGCGTGGTTGTGCAAAGCGATGGATTGTTCGGCGTGCTACCCGGCGCCGGATGCCATTCAAAAATTCCCCAATCGCGGCTGTATTGCTGGAGCTGATCCACGTTCAGGCTGCCGAAGCGCGTGATGCCCAGTTGCTGATTGAGTGAGAGCAGGCCGGTCCAAAGGGGCGATGCGCTGCTGCGATTGCGGGCAGTGCTCACCTGCTCCGTGGGAATCTGATGGGCGTAGAGCAACTCCGCCGGCACGCCTTCGCTGGCGCACCAGCCGAGCAGGTCGTTGACGAAATTCCTGACGAGCACCTGGCGGAATCCAAACGCGGGCTGGCCGGGATTGCTCGGCGGAAAGGCGCTGCCTTGATCCTGGTAGTCCCAACTCCACGCGCGCCAGTAAACATTGCCGGCGTTGCGCACGCGTGGCGGATCAAAGCCTCCCCTCGTGAAGCCAGTCCCACTCTCGGGCGACGGATCAAAGTTCGTGCTCGTGATGCTCGCGGGATAGGCGTCGAGATCCCAGTAACGGAGCGCCCAGGTCGAGAAGCTCGTGCCGAAGCGGGCATTGAAACTCTGGCCGGCGCCATTCGCTTTGGATGGATCGGGGTCGTCATAGAACGGACTCCGCAGAGCGCCCGCGAGTTGGAGGAAGGTGCCGACTATCGACTCTGGCGCTCCCTGGCCCGCGTATTGTCCTGTGAGGTCGTCGTATTTCTCCGTGTGCCGGAGCCAGTCGCGAAATTCCGTGACCGCGAACGGGCTGTAATCGGCCAGATAGTTGTCGTTCGCCTCGCCGCCCGACGCGAGTTCCTCTTCGATGCAGGCATTCACTACCGCGAGCACGCCGGGGAATTCCTGGAGGAGCGAGACGATCTCGCGCGCCTGGTTGCGCACCGTGCTCTCGTACGAATTGCGCAGGCCGGTGCAATAGCGTGAGGGCGTTACCGTCCGATAATCCCGGCTGGGATAGAGCGCGCTGCCGTTGGTGCCCACCGCACCCTCCCACGTCACCCCGTCGAGCCGCCACGCGTAACTCCGGAAATCCGTGCGCGCCATGTTCGCGATCGTGCTCGCGAGGGAGTGGGTCTGATGGGCGAGAATGACACCGAGCGAAATGTTGTTCGTCTGCGCAATCTGACAATAGCGCCGCGTGCTGGCTAGACTGGGGTAGATGAACGAGAAGCCCACTTTGAAGTTCTGCCGATTCTGCCCGACCTGGGCTTTGAGCCGGTTCGCCTCCGCCACAAACTGGTCGTTGGGATAGGAGCCGGTCAGGACGTCGAAAATCGGCAGAATACGAAAAGTGTCCGCCATGTTGGGTTGCGCCATTAGCCCCAGCGGGACTAGGACCGACAAGCACAAGAGCACGCCCCGTAAATTCGAAAAGCTGGCGGAGCGAAGCCTGACACACCATGAAATCATTGAGCGCATAAAATTGGGCACATTGGTATTGAACTGACCAACCAAGATCGCTCTTCACGCCTTGAAAGTTCGCACCACCGCCCGTCGCCATACCGGACTGCGCACTGCGTGCGGTCGAGTGCGATTTGCGGAGCCTTAAAGCTCTTCCCTCTCGATTCGTTCCGTCGTGGCAAAACCGTTGTCATCATCACAAACTAAATAAAGAAAGGGGGTGCGTTGTTACGGAACATTTTGCATCTCACGCTCGGCTCAGGACGGCAACCAAGTGCCGCATCTCCGCGTCCACGTCGCCAGCGGCATCCACGGTTTCCGCGATGGTTTGACGGAACAACTGGCGGAACTGCTTCCTCATTCGATGCACCGCCACGCGCGCCGCGCCTTCCGTGGTGCCGAGTGCCGTCGCAATTTGCGCATAGGGAATCCCGCCGCGCTCCGCCGTGAGCCATTCCTTGAGCGAATCGAACTCCTGCCCTCGTCCGGTGCGCGCGAACTCACGTTGCAGCCGTTCCAGCGATTCATCCAACAGCGTCATGGCCCAGCGGCGCTCGTAAAGTTCATCCGGTGCCAGTGGCGGTTCAGCGGCAAAGCGATGCTCGGCCTCGTCGGTGTCCAGCGGGAGCGGCTGTTTTCCCGCGCCACGCTTCTGGGTCATGCTGCGGTGCCACTCGTTTGTGAGGAACCGCTTCATCGTCACGAGCAGGAAGGTGCGAAACCGCCCTTTCTCCGGCAACACGACCCGAAGCCAATCCTGCGCGAGCAGTCACGCGAAGAATTCTTGCGTCAAATCCTGTGCGTCATGCGGCGAGCGTCCTGTCCCGCGCACATAGGCGTAGAGTGGATACCAGTAAGCGTGGCAAAGCGTCTCCAGCGCCGCCGCCGAATCCGGCGACGACTTGTCCTGCGCCGCCAGCACCACCGACCAGCGCGTGGTGACAAAAATCGGCGGTGGTTGCTCGGTATGTGTCCGTTCAGGCACCTGGATGTTGTATTCAACGGAGGGAATAAAGGAAACCGCGTGCTTGTTACAGAAGTGTGCGCCCCGAACGCTCCGGTTCCATTGAAGGCGATCTCAGAAGCGGGCCTTCGGTCGCCAAAAAGGGATACCGTGTTGTTCAGCGCAGCGCGGAGAAGTTTGTAGGCGTCATCTTGAACGCTTCGACGCCCGAGCGCAATTTCCCCTCCTTTTCGGTTTCCTTCTCCACGCGTTGCCACTCGGCGTCCTGGTGGAATTTGCCGATGGATTTCTGAATCGCCTCGACGCTATCCCCGGCGAGCAGGCAGACGAACTGGTCATGGCCGTCGGCATTCTTCTTCTCCGCGACCCACCAGCCGATGCTGTGCATGCCGTGCCGTTCGTAGATCGGCACCGCGAAATCGCGCCAGCGATTGCGGAAGGCATCGAGCTTGCCGGGCAAGACGGAGTAGATGCGCAGGTCAAAGGCGCGTGGCTTCACGGACGCCGCGAAGTCAAACTTCGCCGTCGCGTCCACAGCGAGCGGCAACGCCATGATCTTTTCCACGGTCTTGCCGTGTTTCCGGTTCGAGGCCGCGTAGCCTTCCTTGAACTGCGGGTCCGCACCGAATTCCTTCTCCTGCTTCTGCAATTCATCCTTGCTCGCCGCCGCCATGAGATACGCGAACGTCCCGCCGTTTGTCGTGCCGGGCGAGGTCCAGTAGCCGACAGTCCTGATGCCGTGCTTGCGCCGCACCGGCTCGACGGTTTCGCGGAAGCGTTCGAGCACGCCGTCCAGCTTGTTCGAGGCCACGGTGTGGAGGCGCAGCTCGTGATACCGGGGCGCCTGTTCGAGCTTTTTCATCGTGCTGAAGAATTCCTCCTCCATCGCCGCCGCGTTGTTGCCGGCGCGCGGCACGGTCAGGCCGAGCCGGTTGTAATCCTCGACCGCCGTGAGGCAGCCGGGCGCGAAGAGTTGGAACAGCCACGCGCCATCGCCCCACTGGTTGGCCTTGCCGAGTCCGCTGACCGCATACTCGCGCAGGAAGTCACACAGCGGATTCTTCGGCAGTTCCTGAAATCGCGCCGGCTTCCAGACGCCGACCTTGTCCCAGAAATAGCCGCGCGCCCAGTTCACGAAGCGGAAGTGCCGCAGCGTGATGTCCCACGCCCACTGGTCGGAGCCGTTGTAGCCGCCGCCGTCGATTTGGAAGACGATGACTCGGTTGGTGATCGAAGGCTCGGCGAGAAACGCGCTGGCGATGGTCGTGCAGGAACCGCCGACGAAGACGAGCAGTGGCTTCTCCGGCGACGCCTTCCGCGCTGCGGCGATGATGAGGGCGCTGCCTGCGGTGCGCTCGAACTCCGTGTCTTCAACCTTGCCGCTCGGGGGCCTGCGGATGGCGACGGTCGAACCGATGACCGGTTCGGGAATGTTCTTCAAGCCGCTTTCACGCGCGAGCCGCAGCAGCTTCGCCACTTCGTCGATCTGCTGTTTGAGTTCGTGCGCATACTTTTTCTCCCAGCCAAAGGTGCAGCGCGTGACGACGTTCCCGACCAGCTTCGCCTCACCGAGACTGGCCTTGGCCCAGAGGTAGGCCGCGTCCGGCACGTCGGTCCAAAAATCGTTGTCGTAAAGAATCGGATTGTCCGGCCCGACGCCCTTGAGGCGGATGACTCCGTTTTCAACGCTGTAGTCCGGGACGACGGCACGGACCTCGACGGCCAGGAGCGTCAGCACGAAGGCGCAGATGAACAGAGTTGAGTTGATGGCGGCAGGAAGCGGCAATTTCATGATCTTGGTCTCGCTTCACGGTTCACCACCACGAAGGTCTTTTGAACTCCGCACCCTTCGCCACGACGATGGCGGTGTAGCGCACCTTGAGCGGCAGGTAGAGGGAGAGGTCGGGCGTGCCTTCGAACTTGTTGTGCCCCTGCTCGATGCGGCGATGGACGATGGCTCCGCGCTGATCGGTGACGGTGAGTTGCATGGCGAAGAGCGGCTGGTCGAAGCGGAACTTGCTGTCGCGAATGAATGGCCGCCGCGCCAGCACCGCCTGCTCGAAGTGATAAAGCCCCGGCTCGCGAAACGCGACCACACCGTGCCCGAACCACACGTTGTGCGTGCCGTGAAACTCCTCGGTCGTCACGCGGCAGAGCAGGCTGGTGACGATGTTGGTTTCGGCTTCTCGATGACCTCGACGCGGTAATAAATCTTGCCGTCGTAGTAATTCACCGGCGCGAGCCAACTGTCGGGAATCTCGGACGAGCGGTATTGCCGCGTGCCGTTGAAGTGCGAGTCGTTCGTCGGTGTGAACACGGTGCGGAAACCGTCGTCGGGAAAGTTTATCGCCGAATCCTTGAATTTGCCCTTCCACTCCAGAACCAGCGGGTCGTCGGCGCCCGGAAACTTTTCCTCCATGCGCGCGGCGGGCACGAAACGAATCAGCGTATCGAGCAGCACGAACTGATGCTTGGAATCGACGTGTGGTGATTTTCCGGTGGCCACGGCGGCAGCCTCGAATGGATAAGCGATTTCGGCGGCGGTGAGTTGGCCCGCCCAGGGCAACAGGGCGGCGACGGCTAGAGCGCGGGCGAGATTCAATTGAGAAAGGAATGGTTTCATGGAGTTTGTCTTGGGCGGTTGGTTCAAGGTTGCCTGGAGTTTGTGTTGGAGAGTTCGAGGGTTTCTTTTTCGTTGAGCGAGCGGTTGAACAGGCGCACCTCGTCAATCAGGCCATGGAAACAATCGACCCACTTCTTGCCCTGCGTGTTGGTGTTGCCGCCGATGATGAGCGGGCTCGTGTCGGCGAACTGGAACGACACCGTGTAGGGCAGGGATTTCACGAGCCGCCCGTTGATGTAGAGTTTGAATTCCTGATTGTCGTAGGTGCCGGCCAGATGAATCCACTCGCCAGCGGGCATGTCCTCGTCGCTCTTGATGTTCTTGTAGTGCGCGCCGTCGCCATCCACGGAGAACAGCGCCTTGTTCTTCACCACGGCGAGGCCGAAGTATTCCGACGGCCCATCCTTGATCTCGCGGGAGAGGATCATGTTCCACGTCGTGTCGGCGTCGCGTTTCATCCAGGCGGAGACGGTGAGGCCGTTCTTGAAGTCATCCAGCGTGGCGGCGTGCGGCACTTCGACAAGTGCGTCCTGCTTGCACTTGATGGCACCGCCGAACTTGCCCGCCGCGCGCACCTCTCCCAGGAGTTTGCCGTCATGCTTGCCGCCAGTGCCGTCGGCGACTTGCGCACCGGATGCCTCGTCGAACTTCCAATGGGCGACCAGGCCGCTCGACGGAGTTTCAGCCGCTTGCATTGGAGCAGCCAACGCAGGGACGAACAGGAGAGAGAGAGGACGAGTGGGAACCGTGAATTGAGTATTGGGAATTGGGAATTGTTAATGGGAGGTGGGTTGTTCAGGCAGAAATATCGGTTTTGATATTCCTGCCTCCATGTTTCTGCCTTCAAGTTCATCGTGAGAGGATTAACGGACACCGATGCAGAACAGGTTCTTCTCAGTGCGAATGAACAGTTGCCCCTGCGAGACGGCCATCGACGCCTGCACCTTTTCGCCGAGTGGATTCTTCGACAGCACTTTGAAATCGGAGCTGGCTTCAATGACGGTCGTCTCGCCGTTGTCGCCGAGGAAATAGATGCGCCCCTCCGCGGCGACGGGCGTGGCGGAGAAGTTGCCGCCGACACGCTCCTGCCAGAGCAATTCTCCCGTGTCCGCCTTCATGCAGGTCGCCACACCGCCGTCGGTGATGGCGAAGAGATGGGGCTTCACGTAAAGCATCGAAGGCACCTTGGGCATGCCTTTCTTCTGCTCCCAGACGAGTTGCGCTTCCTTCTGGTCGCCTTTGCCGCCGAGCTTGAACGCCTTGACGGTTTCCTTGCCGCCCCACCCGCCGGCGGTGAAGACGAGTCCATCGCCAATCACCGTGGAAGGCACCTTGCCTTCGCCGATGACTTCGCTCGACCAGAGCCGCTCGCCGGTCTGCACATCGAAACCTTGCACGACATCGCCGGCTTCGCTGACGACTTCGGCCTTGCCGTCGTGTTCCCAAATCACCGGCACGCCGTGCGAGATGCGGGAAAGACCGCGCTTGCCCTGCCAGCGTTCCTTGCCGGTCTTCGCGTCGAGCGCAATGACGCGGGACTGATCCCACGGAATCTGCCAGCCGAACTTCTTGTCTTCACCCTCGCTGCTGCCGTCTCGCGCCATGATGAGCAGGCCGTGATAAAGAATCGGCGAAGAGCCCAACCCATGCTGGCCGTAGAACTTGTAATCACGATTCGTCCACACAACCTCGCCCGCGAAGTTCAGCGCGGCGAAGCCACCATCGCCGAAGCAGGCATAGACGCGTTCGCCATCGGTTGCGGGCGTGGGCGTCGCGTAAGTGTTGCGGCCTTCCTTGCGCCGCGGCACCTGTTTGAAGGCTTCCTTGTTCCAGAGAAGTTTTCCCGTTTTCCGCTCCAGCGAAACTACGCGGCACGACTCGCCGCCGTCGGTTGCAGTCGTCACAAACACACGCTCGCCCCAGACTACCGGCGACGACCACGATTCGCCCGGTAGTTCGGTCTTCCAAGTGACGTTCTCGCTGGCGCTCCATTTCAACGGGAGGTTCTTTTCGGTGGCGACGCCCTGGCCGCCGGGGCCGCGGAACTGCGGCCAGTTGTCGGCGAAGGCGGACGCTGCGCCAAGCACCAGGGTCAGCGTGAGAATTGCACCTAAGGTTTTCATTTGAGTTTGGAGATGTCCGTCGGGATTAGTTTGTGAGCCGTTACCGCGCTGCGCAGTTTTCCGTCCTTCTCAGTTTCCTTCTCCACGCGCTGCCACTCGGCGTCCTTGTGAAACTCGCCGATGGCTTTCTGAATCGCCTCGACGCTATCCCCGGCGAGCAGGCAGACGAACTGGTCATGGCCGTCGGCATTCTTCTTCTCCGCGACCCACCAGCCGATGCTGTGCATGCCGTGCCGTTCATAGATTGGCGCCGCGAAGTCGCGCCAGCGGTTGCGGAAGGCGTCGAGCTTGCCAGGCATCACCGAATAGATGCGGAGGTCGAAGGCGCGCGGCTTCACGGACGCCGCGAAATCAAACTTCGCCGTCGCATCCACGGTCAGCGGCAGCGCGACAATCTTGTTCACCGTCCGGCCATGCTTCTGGCTCGAGTCCGAGTAGCCCTCCTTGAACTTCGGATCCGCACCAAACTCCTTCTCCTGCTTTTGCAATGCTTCCTGGCTCGCCGCCGCCATGAGATACGCGAACGTCCCGCCGTTTGTCGTGCCGGGTGCGCTCCAGTAGCCAACCGTGGTGATGCCGTGCGTGCGCCGCACCGGCTCCACCGTTTCGCGGAAGCGCTCCAGCACGCCGTCCATCTTGTTTGAGGTGACGGTGTAGAGGCGGAGTTCGTGGTAGGCCGGAACGGCAGTGGCCGCCACGACGACCGTCTGGCCATAGACGGCGATCAGGCCAAGCACTGGCACCAAGGCCAGGCGGTGCAATCCGGCTTTGGAGGAATGGATCAGGGTTTTCACGGGCTGAACTGTGGCAAAGTCAGTTCAACAGAGGCAAGGACAAGCGGACCCATTTTTTTGGACGAAATGCTCATTTGTTCCTGGACGCTGATCTGAACTTGTCGCTCAGAGCACCGCTCAACGGTTGCAACTCATTTGCAAAGAATCCCGGCCCAGATTGCATGAATGACCTTGTCCCCGGGAGTGCCGCTCGTTTCTACTCTCAATGATTTGCAACACCAGCGCGACAACACCGCAGCCATTCGTCCCGTGAGATTCCTCGCGGCGTTTGGGTTGATCCTGCTGGTGCTGCTCTGCGGCGCATTCGCGGCTAATCCGTCGCTTCACGAACTCATTCACCACGATGCGGAGGATTCCGGGCATGAGTGCGCCATCTCGCTCTTCGCTCGCGGCCAGGTTCAGTTTGAAGAAGCGCCGCCGGTCTTCAACGCGCCGACGTTCGTTTCCTTTGCGGTCGCCACGCCGCTCCAGGCTTTGATGCTGGAGACGGCTGAGTTCGCGCTTCTCCCCGGACGCGCGCCGCCCGCTGCTCTCTCCTAAGTCCAGCCCTCGCTGGATTCCTTCCCATCGCCTTGGGCTTTGGCCTGCCGACGCGAAATTGCGGACACAGGTATCAAATTCAAGGAATCGTCATCCAGTTCCGCAAACTGTTTTTGTTCCACTGCCGGAGGTGTGCGCAGATGCGCCGTGCCTCCAATGAATTGCAGAGCCGTTCCTGCGAATGATTTTTAACAAACCTGTTTCGCGCGCCGCCGGGCCATTGCCCGCGACAGGCCGCTCTCTGCCCCGATGACTTTGGGGTGTGGTGATTGAATGCACTCTGTCGTTTCCCAGCCTTGTGATGGACTTCTGCCGGGAAGCTGCTGATCTGCTCGACTCTCAGTCACCACACTCCCCCTCTTCAGCAGGGCCAAAGACTTCCTCGGACGAAGTCTCCATGAAAAACAACTTCCTCATTCTGACTCTTTGCGCGGCACTGATCATGGCGCACTCGTTCATCTCGGCAGCCGAGCCGGCGCTCTACGACCAATCTGCGCCCAAGCCAGTCCCGGCGATTCGCGGCGAACTCATCGTGTCCACCAACGCCCAGCCGGCGTCCGCCGCCGCGAACCTCGCGCTCCAATCCGTTCTCGCCCGTGCCCGCGCCGTGGCCGATCGGATGCAGACGAACGGCGCGCGCACCAACGCCACCGGCCACCTGATCATCGGCTTCGGGATGCTCTCCAGCTTCAAATGCGACACCTACGCCGAAATCGAATCGCCTCACCGCTATCCCGTCGTGAAGCTGCGCGACACCGTCCCGGATTCGATCAAGGCGCTCGACGGACGCCGCACGGCCATCACCGGATTCATGCTGCCGTTGCGCACCTCCGCCAAGGGTTGCACGGATCTGCTGCTCTTTCGCGACCAGGCGTCCTGCTGCTTCGGTCGCGCCCCGAAGATGAATCACTGGATTCACGTCAAGGTGGCGGAGCCGGGCTTCCGGGTGGCCACGGGCTATCCCGTGACCATCCTCGGCACTCTCCGCGTCGGGCCGTTCATCAAGAACGGTTCCGTGAACAGCCTTTGCGAAATGCAGGGCGACAAGCTCGAACTCCCCGTTTACCGATGAAGACCAAGCCTCCTTCCACACGCAAAAAATCTCTTGTCATTAAGCGCGCGAAAACGCCCGCACGCATTCCTGTCACCGTCCTCTCCGGCTTTCTCGGCGCGGGCAAGACGACGCTGCTCAATCACGTCCTCCACAACCGCGATGGCCTGAAGGTCGCCGTCATCGTCAATGACATGAGCGAGGTGAACATCGACGGCGCGCTCGTGGCCAACGGCGGCGCGAAGCTCTCGCGCACCGAGGAGAAGCTCGTCGAGATGCAGAACGGCTGCATCTGCTGCACGCTGCGCGAGGACTTGCTCAAGGAAGTCGGCAGGCTCGCGAAGGCGCGCAAGTTCGACTACCTGCTCATCGAATCCACCGGCATCAGCGAGCCGTTGCCGGTCGCCGAGACGTTCACCTTCACCGACACCGACGGCAAGAGCCTCAGCAAAGTCGCGCGGCTCGACACGATGGTCACGGTGGTCGATGCGAAGAATTTCCTGCGCGACTTCAAGAAGTCCGATTCGCTCAAGGCGCGCCAGGCCGAGCTAAACGCTGACGACGAACGCACCGTCACGGACCTGCTCATTGATCAGATCGAGTTCTGCGACGTGCTGGTGCTCAACAAGACCGACCTCATCACGGCGACCGAACGCGAGCGGCTGCACGCGATTCTCAAGACTCTCAATCCCCGCGCCCGCATCGTGGAATCGCAGTTCGGCCAGGTGCCGCTCAAGGAAGTCCTCGACACCCACCGCTTCGACTTCGCCGCCGCCCAGCAGGCGCCCGGCTGGATGAAGGTGATGCGCGGCGAGGAACAGCCCGAGACCGAGGAATACGGCATCGGCAGCTTCGTCTATCGCGCCCGTCGCCCATTTCATCCGCAGCGGTTTTGGAAATTCATTCATCAGAACTGGCCCGGCCTGCTCCGTAGCAAAGGACATTTCTGGCTGGCCACGCGCATGGAGCACGCCGGTCTCTGGCAACAGGCCGGCGGCACCGGCGTCCATCAATGTGCCGGCTTCTGGTGGGCCGCCGTGGACAAGGACTACTGGCCCACCGACAAATCCTCACTCGCGGAAATCAAGCGTCTCTCCGAAAAGCCCCACGGCGACCGCCGGCAGGAACTCGTCTTCATCGGCCAGCAACTCGACGAACCGAAAATGCGCGCGGCCCTCGATGCCGCGCTCTTGACCGAACGCGAGCTGGCGCAAGGCGACAAAGCCTGGACGCAACTTCCCGATCCGTTCCCGGAATGGAAGCAGTTGGAGCCGGTAAACGAGAACGACCACCCGAACCACCGCTCCTGACTTTGCCGTCCGCCCGTTTGGCGGTCGGCCATCTGCCAACCAACAACAACAAAACCTGACACCATAGAAAATGAAACTGAACTCACTGACTCAACACTTCGCCGTCAAGGCGTCCGCCGCCGCCGTCGCGGTTGTGGCTCTGACCAACTCTCTGCACGCCGAGGTCGGCGGCTTCTTTGTCGGCATTGATTCGCGGGCCACGCTCGTATCCGGCGCTTACATTGGTCAGCCGAATCCGAACTTCAACCGGCTGACCTTCTTCAGTCCGCACAGCGATCCCGTCACACCGGGGAACAACCACTACCACGGCATAGGCAGCTACACCTACTACGGCCCGTCCAATGCGCCGGTGGTGGCTCCCACGAATTCCGGCTGGCGCATCCCGGAAGTGTACACCGGCCAGGCGCCGCTCACGCTCACGCCCGCGACCACCGGCCTCTACGCGGGCAAGCTGATCAGCGCGCCGACGGCGGAGCATTTCAGCACCATCCGCCTCAAGTCCGTTCACACACTGAGAACCAACATCACCGCCGGGCCGGTTACGAACTACTACGGCTACGGGTCGTCGGAGCACTGGCTCTACAACAGCAGCGGCGGGCTGCGCACCCAGAGCATGACGGGCGCGACCATCGCGTTGGAACTCGTCTCGCTCACGCCAGGCCTGCATCTCGGTGACGCGACCACGCTCGACATCGCCACCGCACCCGGCGACCGCGTGACATTGGGCGACGGCAATTCGTTCATCTGGAATCCGGTGCTCTGGACCGAGGCCACCGCACCGGTCGGCACCTACGAAATCAAGTTCAAGCTCGTGGACACGGCGAACTCCGGACCGCTCGAATCCGGCATCGTCACGATTCAGTTCCGCGTCACCAGCGGCCCGGCCCTGACCATCGGCCAGTTCGTTCACGTCTCCATGCCGCTCGTCACCACGGGCTATGTGCTGGAAGGCGCGCCCACCGTGGACGGCCCGTGGACGCCGGTGGCGGAAGCACCGTCGGACGACCACATCGGCGAAGGCGAAGGCGCGCAACAAACCGGCACCAAGACGCTCGACGTACCGCTCATGTCCGGCGCGAACCATTTCTTCCGCCTGCGCAAACTCTGAACCCTTTGACGCAGCGGGCACGCGGACGGGCCAGTGGAACACCGTCCGCGCCGCCCCTGCGTCACAAGTCCTCCCGGCTTGGAGGCTGGCGGGCGTGGGAAAACTGTGTGTGCCCAAACCCGCCTCCTCCTGCCGGAAGCGATCAAGTGACATGACTGAGAACAAACAGACGAATCGAACGCAGCCCTGTGGACTGGCGATGTACCGCGCTCCGTCGGTTCGCCCTTACCCCCAGGAGAGGGAGTGCGATGGACGCCGCAGTCAAATCCCAGATCGCTTGCCGCGTTCCCATGCGCAACGAACGCGGACGGTGGCAACTTGTGCCCTCATGCCTTCGACGCGCCCTCCCTCCTTGGGGGTGAGGGCGGGCCAATCTCCCATCATTCTCCAACGTCTGCTTGCCCTGCTTGTTTCTATCCTCCCCCTGACGACCGCTGTGCCCGTCCGCGCCCAGCACGTCCATGTGCAACTGAGCTACCCGAACAACCAGTGGCGGCTGTTCATCTACGATTTCGATGGCGGCGAATCCCAGGCGGGCGACTTTCCATTCTTCGTCGCGCACCCGGCGTTCAGTGTTGTGCCCGCGAACTCCTTCACCAATTTCCTTGGCGCATCGGGTTCGCCCGTCTGGACGATGCCCGAGACCGAGAATCCAGATCTGCTCTACCTCGGCATCGGCACCAGCGGCATCGCGCCGGGCACGTTTGCCAACAACCAGATTCGCCTCCACCTCCGCAGCCTCAGCGGTCCCGGCCATTTCGCGCTCTACAACATCGACCCGTTCGGCACGCCCATCGTCCACATGAACAGCCGCGATGGCATCGATCCCGCCGCCGACTCCATCCCGCTCTCCGCTGTCGGCGGGCACGTCCACGTCAACTGGGTGTTCAGCGCACCCGGCACCTATCGGGTCGGATTCGGCGCGTCGGGTCGTCTTGCCGCGAACGGCCAGACCAACACCAGCCCCGTGATCGAATACACCTTCATCGTGGAGGACATCCCGTGGCGACCGCGCCTCAACGTGACGCGAGTGCCTGACGCCAACAACACGCTGCTCACCGTTCACTGCGAAGCGGGCCGCGCCTGCCGGATCGAATCCACCGCCGACTTCGCGCAGTGGCAGACGCTGACCAACCTCATCGCCACGAGCGCCGGCACGACCTTCGCCATTCCGTTGGCGGAGCACTCCAAACAATTCTTTCGCGCCAGCATCACCGCGCCATGACCTCAACTGTCGCCAATCCCGCCCCTCCCACTCTCGCGCGTCTCGACGTGCTCGGCTCCGCGCTCTCGGCCCTGTGCGCGATTCATTGCCTCGCCATGCCGCTCGTCGCCGGACTGCTGCCGGTGCTGGGCTTGAGTTTTCTCGGCGACCGTTCCTTCGAGCGCGGCGCGTGTGTGACGATGACGCTGCTCGCCTGTGCCTGCCTCGTCGCGGGCTGCCGCAGGCATCGCCGCTGGTGGCTGTTCGCGCTGCTCGGCACGGGCGCGGCGCTGACGCTGGGCACACAATTCTTCTTCGCTGAGGACACCGCCGCCACTTGCGCGAAATCCTGCTGTGCTGACGGCGTGAACTGGACGCAGGTGCTGGTGATGTTCACTGGTGGCGGACTCATCGCCGCGTCGCATCTTTTGAATCTGCGCTTCGGCCGCACGTGCGGCTGTTGCGCGAACACTCCTGAAACATTGGCCGCACGCGCTCAGACTTGGCGTGAGACTCCGCGCCGCCGGACCGGCCTTTCCCTCGAATCCACATGAAACTTCATATCCCCCTGCTCTTTCGCCGCGCGTGGCTCGCGTCCGGCCTTGTCATCACGCTGCTCGGCGCGGCTTCGGTTTCGGCGCAGCCGCAGTCCGAACCGCTCCGCGTGGTCGTTACTTCGACCGATCTCGCCAGCCTGGCGCGAGAGATGGGCGGCGAGCGCGTGAAGGTCGTCTGTCTCAGCCAGGGCGCGGAAGACCCGCACACCATCGAGGTGAAGCCGGGGTTCGTGCGCGCGTTGCACGCGGCGGATTTGTTCCTGCAGGTCGGGTTGGGCCTCGAGAACGCCTGGCTCAAGGATCTGCTGGGCGGCGTGAAGAACCCGGAGTTGAAGCCCGGCGGCAAGGCGAACTTGAACCTCGGTCGCGGCGTGCGCCCGCTGGAAGGACTCGAGGGCACGGGCATCGCCGGCAGCTTTCACGAGGAGGGCAATCCGCATTACCTGCTCGATCCCCTCGAAGGGTTGAAGGCGGCGAAGACGATCCGCGACCGCTTCAGCGCGCTGCGGCCGGCGTGGACGAACGAGTTTGAGCAACGGCACGAAGCCCTGGCGCAAAAGGTGAAGACGGCGCTGGCCGGCGCGGAGTGCGCGAAGGACGCGGACTTCGAGGCCGTGCTGCTGCAATTCGAGCGCGCGAAGTCGAAGGCGGAACTCGATGCGCTGCTCCAGGAACACCAGCTCGGCGGCTGGCTCGGCGCGACGTTGCCGTATCGTGGGCGCGTCATCGTGGGCGACCACGACCTGTGGCCCTACTTCGCGCGACGCTACGGGCTGGAGATTCTCGGCTATCTCGAACCGAGTCCCGGCGTGCCGCCCACCACCAGGCATCTCCAGGCGCTCATCGGCCAGATGAAGGAGCACAAAGTTGGCGTGATTCTCAGCGCGCCGTACTTCGATGCGCGGCACGCGCGATTCGTCGCGAAGCGTTCCGGCGCGAAGGTGGTGCCCATGGCGCATCAGACCGGGGGGCGCGCGGGCACGGACGATTACCTCAGCATGTTGCGCTACAACGCGGAGCAGATCATCACCGGACTCAAGGAGGCGAAATGAGAACGGGAATAAATGCAGGCAAAGGAATTGGGGCAGAGGAATTGAAATTCCGCGCTGTTGTTCGTGGGATGAATTTTTTCGGCGCCGGGCATCCTGGAAGCATGCCGTTCACGCAATCGTTTGCCTCCATTCCTTTGCCCGGGGTTGCCTGGCTCGCCTGATATGAACGCCGCGCTCTCCATCAATCCATCGCCGCACGTCGCCGACGCTCCCGCAACCGCCGCAGCCAAGCCCATCCTCGCGGTCGAACAGGTCACGCTCGCCTACGGCCGCAACGTCGTCCTGCGCGACGTGAACCTGCGCATCGAGCAGGGCGATTTCTGGTGTCTGCTCGGCCCGAACGGCGAGGGCAAGAGCACGCTCATCAAGGCGCTGCTCGGCGCGGTGAAGCCCAAGCGCGGCAGGATTTTTCTGCGCCCCGACTTTGCCCGGCGCACGCGAATCGGCCTGGTGCCGCAGGAATCCGAGGTCAACACCGTCGTTCCCACCACGGTCGAGGAATTCATTCTCACCGGCACGGTCGGTCTGTCGCTCGACGGGCGCACGCGCGAGGCGCGATTGAAGCGCGTGCTCGAAATCATGGGCCTCCAACTCCTTCGCCAGCGCAGCTTCTGGACGCTTTCCGGCGGCCAGCGCCAGCGCACGCTCGTCGCCCGCGCGCTCATCCGCGACCCGCTGCTGCTCATCGTGGATGAACCGACCGCCGGACTCGATCTCGCCGCCGCCACCGGACTGCTCGAAACCATCACCGACCTCAGCCGCGACAAGGGCATCACCGTCCTGTTCGTCACGCACGACCTGAACATCGCCGCACAGCGCGCCTCGCACATCGCGCTCTTCCGCGGCGGACGCCTGACCGGCGGGCCGGTGGCCGAGGTCTTCACGCCCGAGAATTTGCAGACGACCTTCGGCGTGCCCATCGAACTACATCGCGACGCGGGCGGCCTGTTGAGCGTCCGCGCGCTGGCGAAGGAAAGGAGCGGGGCCTGAACCGCGTGATTCTTTCCCGGACATTCTCCCGCAGATTCAGAGCGACCACGGGCGTCTGGAACATCTGCGGCTTCCCTGAATCTGCGGGAACGGCCCGAACCTGGTCCGGGTGGAACGGGCCACTGGCCCGTGGCGGCGGGCGACCCGCTTGCCGCGCCCCGCGCGCCTCCAACGGTCGTTTCGATTCGGAAGCAGGGCGTGCCGAAGCTCGGCGGCAGGTTGCCGCCAAGAACGGCCAGGTTGGCCGTTCCACCCGGAAGAACGGACTCCACCAGTCATTCCCATGCTGACCGAATTCCTCCAGTCATGGCCGATGTTCCACGAGAGCTACCTGGTGGCGCTGCTCGGCGGCGGGTTGCTCAGTCTGCTCGGCGTGCTCGTGGTCGCGCGCGATGAAGTCTTCCTCGCCGCCGCCGTGGCGCAGGCGTCCGTGCTCGGTGTCGCGCTGGCGCTCATGCTGGGCTGGGAGAATCCCGTCGTGCCCGCCGTGGCCTTCTCCGTCGTGGCCGCGCTGGCGGCGGGCGGGCGCTCCAGCCGGGGCGGCACCAGTCGCGAGGAAATCACCGCCTGGACTTTCCTCATCACCTCCAGCCTCGCCGTGCTCGTGCTCTCGCGTTCGCCGGTGGGCATGAAGAATGTGCAGTCGGTTCTTTCCTCCTCGATTCTCGGGGCCAGCCGCCTGGAGGTTGCCACCTTCGCCGGGCTGGCGCTCCTCGCGGCGGTCATGGTCGCCCTCAATGCCAACCGGCTCGTGCTGCTGGTCATTGATCCCGTCATGGCGGCCGCCGTCGGCATGAGCGTTGCCGCATGGTCGCTGACCCTCTCCGCGTCACTCGGCCTGGTGTCCGGCCTGGCCATTCGTTCCACCGGACTGCTCTTCACCTTTGGCTGTCTCGTGCTGCCGGCGCTGGTCGCAAAGAATCTTTGCCGGAGCGTGAAGCCGATGTTCCTCGTCGCGCCTGCCGTGGGGGTGGGCAGCGTGCTGCTCGGCCTGCTGCTGGCGCACAACTTCGACTTTCCGCCCGGCCAGCTCATCGTCGCGCTGCTGGCCGTCGTGCTGACGCTGGCTTGGGGCTGGCGCGAAATCCGCCAACGACTCGCCGCATGAAAAGTACTTTCCAAATCCCGCCTTTGCTGTTGCTGGCCTCGTGGCTCGCGGTGGCTTCAATGCTGATTCCGTCCGCCCGAGCCGTGCATTTTGACATCGTGCTCTCTCGCTCGAACGGCGTGCTGCGCGTGGACAAGGTGATTCACACCGGGGACTTGCGGGAGAATGACGCGAACGGCGATGGCACGGTCTGGGCCACGGACAATCCGGGGTTCGCGGGCAGCGGGTTTGTGTTTCAGGATGAGTTCCTGTTCGACATCACGGGTCCGCTCAAGCGCTGGGACGGGACGAACTATTCCACCGCGAATGTCGGCCCGGAGTTCATGGAGTTCGTCGAGCCGGGACCATTTGGCGACCCGCTCCATTCCGTGACCATCACGCGGGCGACGGCCTTCGCGACGGGTTATCAAATCTCGCAGGCGGGGACGCGCGGCAGCCTTCACACGCACTTCGTTTTCATTCTGCGCGCGACGAATGGCGTGGCTCCCGCCGTTGGTTGCTACAGTTTCCCGCTCACCATCCGGTCGCCGCAATACACGTCCGCGCCGCCGGTGCATCTCGTGTTCAACAACGGTTTGTCAGAAACGAACTTCGAGGTGGCAGTCGAACGGTTCACCGCCGCGCTCCGGCCCCGGCTCGCGGTGACGCTCGGCGGGAGCAACACGGTGGCGCTGTCGTTCCCGACGATGGAAGGCGTCAGCTATCAGGTCGAAGCCGCGCCCGGGTTCAGCGGACCTTGGAGCAACGCGGGCCAGGCCGTTTCCGGCAACGGCGGCGTGCGCGGAATGACCGTGACCAATGACGACGACGCGAAATTTTTCCGCACCCGCTCTCGATGAAGCTCTCACTCCCATCATTGTTCCTTCTGCTCGGTGCGCTCTGCGGCATCCCCGCGCTGCAAGCGCAGCACCAAGACATCCTCGTCTATCTTGATGGCGGTGCGGCGCGGGTCGGTGGTTACGATTTCACGGTGAATCTGGGCGACTCGAATTACCTCGTGTTCAGCGCGCCGTTGCAGAGCACGGAGGCCAGTCCGGGCGCGGCTTACGTGGATGCGCCGGGCTGGAACGCGATCACCAGCGTGGCGCGGTTGCCGGAGGGCGGCGCGGTTTTGCCGGCGAACACCGGCGTTCACTTTGATTTCCTGCCCGCGCCGTTGCTCGGACGCAACCTGCAATACTGGAGCGGCAGCAACGCCGTGGCGTTTGGGCCGGTGCCGGGCGGCGAAGTGCTCAGTTACAGCACCGGCCCGACGACGCTCGCGGTGGCCGATGGCTCGTCGAATCGGGTCACGGGTTTCACCGTGGTCACGACTGGCAACAGCGGCACGTTTCACAAGCACGTCTATTTCGTGCTCTACGGCGACGCGGCGCGAAATCCCCTGAGCAGCGACAGGCCGGCGGGTGGAATTTATCTGCTGACGATGGCGGTGCGGCTGGCGGGCACGACGAACTTCTCGAATCCGTTCTGGGTTCTGCTGGGCTGGCACGCGAGTAGCGCCGCACTGGCGCAGGCCGAGGACTGGATGAACCAAACCCTTGCGCATCCCGTGCCGCCGCAACTGGCGCTGTCGGCCACGACCGGCGGCGGAGCGATGTCGCTCCAACTCACCGCGCCGGTGGGTCATCAATTTTCGCTCGAAGGAACGGGCGATTTCCAAACCTGGACGCAACTCGGTCTGGTGGTCAGCACCAACGCCGAGACGTTTCTGCCAGTGCCAACAACCAATGCCGCCGCGTTCTTTCGCGTCCGGCGCATCGCCCCGTGAACCAGAACCAACTGCTCAACCAAACAAAAACCAACATGAACTCAACGACCCCAAGACCCATTGATTCGATTCGCCCACGGCGTGGCCTGTGGCGCTCCCTCACTTCACTGCTCGCCACTGGCGCAGTGCTCGCGTTGCCACATGTCGTCTCGGCGGCGACGGCGACCATCATCGGCCTGCCTGCCGTGCCAGGCGGTTCCTACTCCGTGCCGAAAGATGTTTCCGACGATGGCTCCACGGTCGTGGGCTACACCACGTCCACTGCGGCGGGCGAAAGTTTGGAAGCGTTCCGCTGGAAACGCGGCGTCGGCACCGTGGGCTTGGGCGACCTTCCGCCGAGCAACCCCACAAACTCCGAGTTCACGAGCTTCGCCTGGAGAACGACGGGCGATGGTTCTGCCGTCGTCGGTCACAGCAGCGTCACGAATGATGACTCCGTGGCTTTCAAGTGGACGCCGGTCGGCGGGCTTCTCGCGCTCGGGGATTTGCCAGGCGGTGATATTTTCAGCCAGGCCAAGGGCGTGTCGGACGACGGATCGGTCGTCGTCGGCTACAGCGCCTCGGCTTTAGGCAGCGAACCGTTTCGCTGGACCGCAGGCACCGGAATGCAACCGCTCGGCACGCTGCCCGGTGGTTTTCATTCCGGCATTGCCTGGGACATCTCCGCCGATGGAACGGTGATTGTTGGCCAAGCCCGGAACTCGAACAACATCACCGAAGCCTTCCGCTGGACGCAGGCCACCGGCCTGGTCGGTCTGGGCGATTTGCCGGGCGGCACCTTTAACAGCCGCGCCTTTGCCATCTCGCGCAACGGGCAATGGGTCGTGGGGCGAAGCGTTTCTTCCAACGGCAACACGGCGTTCATCTGGTCGCAGGCGACCGGCATGATCGGTCTCGGAGATTTGCCCGGCGGCGTGGTCGAGGGAGTTTTTGACGGCAACGCCTACTCCGTGTCGGACAGCGGCGTGGCGGTGGGTTCCAGCGAAACGGTGGTGGGCGAAGATTTCGGCAGCGCCGCGTTCATCTGGGACGCCGTGCATGGCATGAGGAACCTCAAGGAAGTTCTGGAGTCGGACTACTATGTGGACATGACGGGGTGGACGCTCGAATCCGCCGAGGGCATCTCCGCCGATGGACGTTTCATCACCGGCTCCGGCTCCGACCCTGACGGCAACATCGTCCCGTGGCTCGTGGAACTGCCCCGGTATCCCGCGCTGCCGGAGCCGCTGGCATTCACGTTCGAGACGTTCGATGCGCCGGGTGGAACAGAGACGCTCATCTCGGACATCCGCAATGACGGCACGCTGGTCGGGCGCTTCAAGGACGGCGGCGGCATCAGCCAGGGCTTTGTGCAGAGCGGGACGAACCTCATGACATTCAATGTCACCGGCACCACGGCGACGTTCCCCGGTGGCATCGACAGCTTCGGGCGCATCGCGGGCTTCTATCGCGATGCCTCGAATCCTGAAGTGCAGCACGGTTTCATCCGCAACACCAACGGCGTCATCACCACGATTGACGGGCCGGGACAGACCTTCACCTATGCCTGGCGCATCAATGACGCGGGGCAGGTGAATGGTTACTGGTTTGAAGATCCGTTCTTCATCACGTCGTTCCGCCGCGCGCCGAATGGCACACTCACCACGAACGTCTTCGCCGGCTCGCCCATTGGCACGGTCACGCGCGGCATGAATGAGGCGGGCGACACGGCCGGCTGGAAGTGGGACGAGAACTACGTGTTGCAAGGTGTTGTCTTCGCGGGCGGCGCGACGAACGTCTTCACCGTCGCGGGCTGGCAGCACACGTTGCCGGGCGACATCAACAACCTCGGCGACATCGCCGGCACGGTGAACAACGGGTTCACGAACACGGCGGGCTTCTTCCGCCGCGCGGACGGCACGACCGTCATCTTCACGCCGCCGGGCGCGGTCGAGACGGAGGTGTTCGGCATGAATGATCTCGGCCAGGTGGTTGGCGAATACGCGGACGCGGGCGGCAATCGTCACGGCTTCATCGCGCATCCGGCGGTGAAGCTGCCGCGCGGCCACACGGACATTGGCATCGCCTTCGAGGACGGCGCGTTTGATCTGCACATCCATGACGAGGAGACGGACACCGAATACACGCCCGGCGGCGCGGTGTTGTGCGTGGGCGCGGCGGCGGAGCTGGCCATTCCCGACACGGCGGCGTTCAGCTTCCTCGGACGCCCCGGCTATTCGACGTGGGTGCTGCCGGCGGTGCAGAACACGAACCTGCTCTTCCTC
>Ga0163153_10002024_pt1 | contig 30716 bp, 24 predicted proteins | sample OliLakLV19MP6IB1_FD_148629 | JGI IMG/M metagenome (GOLD analysis project Ga0163153, IMG submission 148629) | Freshwater microbial mat bacterial communities from Lake Vanda, McMurdo Dry Valleys, Antarctica - Oligotrophic Lake LV.19.MP6.IB-1 | ecosystem: Environmental > Aquatic > Freshwater >...
GGGATGGGACCATCTGCCTGATCCGCCCCCCTGCCACCCCCTGCCTACCGCAGCCGTGGACTCGTGGACCGCGGTGCCGGCGCGCAGGTGGGCCAGCCGCCGCCACCGTTGGGATTGGTCGGGATCTCCACTCGCTCCCGCGAGACCTTGACCGGGTCTTCCGAGGCCAGGTAGGCCAGCATCGCCGTCAGCGTCGCGTTACTGCGCAGGTCATCGAAGACCACCTTGTCGTAGGTGTCGCGGTCGGTGTGCCAGGTGTAGTTGCCGTAGTTCCAGCCGGCGGCACCCAGGCCGAAGCCCGGGGCGCCGTGGCAGGCAAAGGAGGCCTCGTCGGTGCCGCCGCCGGAAGGACGGCCCGGGCCACCGAAGTTCACCTGCTCCTGGAACACCGTCGGCAGCTTGGCCATCCAGGCGTTGACGTGGGTCGGCGCGTTCACCATGCCGCCGCCACCCAGGCGGACCACGCGTCCAGTACCATTGTCCTGGTTGAATACCGCCTGCAGCCCCGCCACAATCTCGGGATGATCTTCCGCGAATGCCCGCGATCCGACCAGCCCCACCTCCTCATTGCTCCAGTGGCCAACCATGATCGTCCGCTTGGGGGCAGGGTAGGCAATCTTCAGGATCCGGAGCGCTTCCATCATGGTCAGCGTGCCGGTGCCGTTGTCGGTGGCGCCCGACGAACCATCCCACGAGTCGAAATGTGCCGAGAGGAGCACCACCTCATCGGGTTTCTCGGTGCCCCGGATTACCCCGATGGTGTTGAACACCGGCTGCTCGCCCAGCAGTTCGGCGTCAAGGTTGAGGCGCAACGTCGGGATGCGACCCGAGTCGGTCAACCGATACACGAGCCCGTAGTCCTCACAACTCAGGGCAATCGTCGGGGTGGTGGTGTTGTAGGTTTCGAAGATCTCCATCGTCCCCCAGGCATTGACCTTGGGGCGGGAGGAGATGCTCCCGGCCGCCCCGGCCTGCTCCAGTCGGATGCCGAGCGAGCCACCGCCGAGCGCCGCGCTGTATCCGGTGGCGGCAATGCGGGCCTGGAAGTCGCGGGTAGTCTCGGCGCGCAGGGTGGCCATCGCCTCGGCCGATGCCGGGGTGCCGTTGGCGCGCCAGTCTTCGGCGGGGCGGCAGGTGGGTTGGGCTGCCGAGATCATTACCAGTTTGCCGCGCACCGCCGGGAGCCAGCGGACGAACTCAGTGCTGTCGGCAAAGCGGGGCAGGATGATCGTGGTCGCGTCCAGGTTGCGGCCACCGGTGCCGGGCGAGAAGGCCAGCATCGTCCCCTCGAGCGAACGGACCCGGGGGCTGATCATGTCGATGTGCGACACACCCCGCCGCCAGCCGCGCCAGGTGCCGTATTGCTCATTGCGAGCCTCGATGCCCCACGACTGGTAGGTACGGGCCACCCAGTCCTGCGCCGCCTTGATGTTGGGCGAGCCGGGAAGCCTGGGGCCCAGTGAGTCGAGGAGGACGTGGGCCAGCTGCTCGGTCTGGGATTGTTCCATACCCAGGGTCCAGAGCCGCTGGACGACCGGATCCAGGGCAGGGGTAGTCTGGGCGGCCAGCGTGGGGCTGAGCAGCGCCGTGGCGGCAAGGATCAGGCGGAGTCGTGACATGAATTCCGTCCTACAGGTTGGGTGAGCAGGGCAGGGGTGTGGTGAAGCCTGAAGAATAGCCCCCCGGGGCTGTCCCGATCCACTCTTGCATCGGTGCCTTGGCCCGGGCCAGAATTGGGGGGAGCGACAACCTTCAGAGAGGAAGCACCATGATCTGCCGAACCTGGACCGGCTGGACCACCACCGCCAATGCTGATGCTTACGAAACGCTCCTGGTCTCGGAAATCGGCCCGGGCATTGTGGCCCGGAAGATTGCTGGATTTCTCGAGATTCAGGTCCTCCGGAGAGCACTCGACCACGGCGAGGTCGAGTTTACCACCCTGATGTGGTTCGATTCGCTCGAGGCGATCAAGGCCTTTGCAGGCGCGGACCACGAACGCGCGGTGGTGCCAGCCCAGGCCCAGCGACTCCTGCTCCGGTTTGATACCCATTCCCGCCACGCCAAAATCCGGGCCCGCCTCCTCGGCTGACGTTTTCGGCCCCTGCTGGACGGTGAACGATCGCGGGCCGGGCGGGCCCGGCCCCTCCGAAGCGGGGTACCATCGCGGTCCGCCCTGTCCGCCGGGCTACGCCCGTCGGTACCGTCCCAGGGTTGCGGGCACGGTCCGATCGATCACCAGCTTGCCGACCAGCACCACCATTCCCGATGCCAGTCCCACCATGCGCCAGAACGGTGAGGCCGGCACTCGGCTCACCGTTTCCGCGGCGGCCGCCGCCAGCAACCCGACGTACGACCGCGCCATCCAGTAGGCATGATGCGTCAACCAGGCCCCCGTGGGCCGGCGCCTTCGCACCGGAACCAACCCCCCGATCACCGAGGCGAGGCTGAGGAGCGCCGCCACGTGGAATGGCCCCAGGTTGATCACCTCTCACTCTACGCGGGGCGTCAGGGAATGTTTCCCCGGGGCGCCGCGATCAGCGCAGCTCCAACCCCACACGAATCGTCCGCCCCGGTTGCGGCAGACCGCACTGATCGAAGGCCGTCACATCCTCGATAATTGTCGACTGCCAGCACGGCACGCACCTGGCCCCACCGGGTGGAACCACTTGACCAGTTCCGGGTCAGCGCGAGTTCCTCGACGGCCTGGGCATCGAGGGCCACCAGGCGGCGCAGGCTGATCGAATGACCTTCGCCCTGATGCGGCGAGTCCAGGCACCACCTCGCGAAAGACTGCCGGTGCTTGATCCAGCCTGCCGGAGCGGTGCAATTTATGAGGATATCTTGAATGTAGTGTGAGACGTTGTTCTTGTGGAACACCAGGTGGGGCCGCCTCAGGTCTTCTAAGCTATGTGGCCGCAAGATCTTACTGAGCTGTTCCCGTAATCCTCCGGGGACCCCGTACCGTATCCCTCCGAATATCCAGCAACCGATCCGCCCGCTAGTGTGGGTCCGTTCACGATACGGTTTGTCGTGCGGATTCCTCCTATCTCAGGATTGTACCCATGCCTCGCCCCCCGCTGGTCCTCGCCATACTCGTCAGTTTCACTCCCGCGTTGATGCAGGCACAGGGACCCGGCCGGGCGGCGCGAGACACCGTTGCTCGCCTCCCAGAGGTGACGGTCACCGCCACCCGGAGCACCCGGGCTGTTTTTGGCACCCCTCACCCGGTGACGGTGATCGATTCGACGACGATCCAGCGTGCCCAGGGGAACAATGCCGCCGACCTGTTGCGGAGCACCCCGGGGATCGATGTCATTGGTGTCGGCCCCAACCAGAACCGGGTGGCCATCCGCGGCCAGCGCGGCCAGCGCATCCTCATCCTCGAGGACGGGATCCGGCTCAACAACTCCAGGCGCCAACAGGATTTCGGTGAGGTCCCGGCGATTGTGGGCACCAACGACCTGCGCCGCGTGGAATTGGTTCGCGGCCCGGCGTCGGTGCTCTATGGCTCCGATGCCATCGGCGGGGTGATGAACATGGTGACCATCCGGGCCCCTGCCGGCGGCTCTGGGCGCAGCGTGGCGGGCAACCTTGGGTACCGGTACGCCGGCGCGGGCAATTTGCAGCAACTCAACGGGACCATCGCCGTGCAGCAGGGCCGCTTTGGCCTCAGTATCGGTGCCCAGTATCGCGATGCCGATCCGTATCAAGCTCCCAAGGGCACGTTCGGCAACGTGACCCTCAACACGCCGGTCCGGGTCGAGGACTCGGGCGTCCAGGATGCCAACTATCACGCCGAGCTTGGCTATGGTACCGGCGCTTCGGCGCGAACCTACCTCCGGTACACCCGGTATGACGCCAAGAACGCCGGCTTTGGCTTCGTGGAGCCCGAGCAGCTCGGCGATCCGGGCGGGTCGCGAATCCGTCTCTACTATCCCGAGCAGGTGGTGGACCGACTCAGCCTGGGATACAGCAACACCGGGATTCGTTCCTTCCTGGCGGACCGGGTGGATCTGACCGGCTACGCCCTGCTCAACCAGCGCAACTTCAGCCGGAGCATCCTGGTCCCGATCGGGCCCGGGGCGACCCTGGCTGCTGACAGCCGGACCTTGACCGACAGCCGGACCAACGGATTTCGTGCTGAAGCCGCCAAGTCGGTTGGGCGGCATATCCTGACCTATGGATTGGACTTCTTTGACGAGCGGTCAGACAACTCCGATTCCAGCCGGACCGTGGTGACTGGGTTCGGGCCCCCGAGTACACAGGTCAGCACCACGCCGTCGGTCCCCAATGCCGCCTATCGGAGCCGGGGGCTCTTTGCCCAGGGTGAGTTGCGCCTGGCGGAATGGGTGGATCTGGTGGTAGGCGCACGTTTCCAGGACGTGACGGCGGAGACCAGGCCCACCGTCGGGCTGAGTGATGCCCTGACCTCCAGCAGCGACAATGCTCTGGTTGGCTCCGCCAACCTGGGCGTGGGGCTGACGCCGCACCTCAAGCTGGTCGTCGCGGCCGGCCGGGCCTTTCGCAGCCCCAACCTGATCGAACGGTTCTTCAGTGGCCCGACCTCGGACGGCTCGGGGTTCCAGCGCCCCAACCCGGACCTGGTACCCGAGACCAGCCTGAACTTCGACCTTGGCCTCAAGTACCAGCGCGGTGCGCTCTATGCGGAAGGATTCGTCTTCCGCAATGAGATCCAGGAGGGAGTCCGCATTGCCAGGACCGGGGACACCCAGCAGGGGCGGCCGGTCTTCCAGAACATCAATGTCGAGAAGCTGCGGGAGGTGGGCGTGGAGCTGCAGGCTGACCTGCGTGTGGTCCGGGGGATTTTCCTGGGAGGAACCTTTACCAATATCAACTCCACCAATGTGGCCGAACCCGAAATCCCGGTGGGCGACAACTTCTCCAGCCGGGCCACCGGCGCCGTGACCTATCGGGAGCCGGCGGGGAAGTTTTACGCCGGTTACGAGCTGCGGCACAACGGCGTCCGGAAGGAAGTGGATCTCGGCTCCAGCCCGATCGGTGACCAGCTCCCCGCGTTCACCGTCAGCAACCTGCGCGGGGGCGCCCACCTCTTCTCGGCGGGCCGCACCGCACACCGGGTGGACCTTCTGGTCGGTAACCTGTTCAACAAGCTCTATGCCGAGTTCCCGAACGCCGGCTTTTTTCGGCCTGAACCGGGCCGCCATGCCTCAATGAGCTGGACCGTCAGCTTCTGACCACGACGCTGGGCGCAAATCCCTGACAGGAAGGCCCTGCACCCGATCCCAGGGAGCAGGGCCACTTCCGTTGACGGCAGGGGCCGCGACCTCCCGTCTCCCCGCTCAGCGCAGTTCCAACCCCACCCGAATCGTCCGCCCCGGTTGCGGCAGGCCGCACTGATCGAAGGCCGTCACATCCCCGATGTTGTCGACCGCCAGCACTGCCCGCATCTGGCCCAGCCGGGAAGAGCCGGTCGACCAGTTCCGGGTCAGGGCCAGGTCCTCCACCGTCTGGGCATCGAGGGCCACCAGGCGGCCAAGGTCGGGATGATTGCAGAACTGGCGCCCCGAGTGGCGCACCGCACCCACCGCGCGGAATGCCAGCGGCAGTGGCACCCCCACCTCAAGCGACCCGCGGAACTCTGGCTGATGCTCAGCCCTGGCCGCGTTGGCTTCTCCGGTGGGGATCGTCTGGTCGCGGACGCGGACATGCTGCAGCAGCAGGCTGCCGGCCACTGAGACGCCTGCGGAGTCCTGAGTGGACGTCCAGCCGGCTATCAACTCCAAGCCCTGGCTGCGGAGCTGGTCCCGGTTGATTCGCCGGAACTTCCGGTCGGGCTGGGTAATGCGGACCACCGCGTCATCTAGCCGGTGAGAAAACGCCACCACCTGAAGGTCCACCCCGGCGCGGGCCAGCCCGCCGCTGATCAGGGTGGCTCCCAGCTCCGCGCCCAGGAGCGTCTCCGGTTTCAGGTCGGGGTTCGGTTCGAATCGATTCAGGGCGCCGGAATACAACTCGCGCAGTGCCGGGAAGCGCGAGCGCTGGCTGATGGAGGTGTGGAACCTGAGCCTCGGGTCCAGGCCGGTCGTGGCGGCGCCGAAACGCCAGCCGGTTCGGCTCAGCTCGCCCAGCGGCACTCGACCGCCGGATTCGGGGGTGTCGGCCCGATCGTGGACCACCCCGCCGGAAATCTGGCTGACATTGCCGACTGCCCACTCCAGCTCCAGCGCCGCGCTGCTCAAGCGCTGACGATAGCGTGCGGCCGGATCGGCGTTGAAGCGCTCGTCGTAGCAGACTTCAGAGTTGGTGTAGCTGGACTGCACCTGACCCCGAGACCCCAGCGAGTGGGTGCCGAACACCCGACCGGTGATGGTCCGCTCGTCGCCATACTCGCGGGCGGTCACGGTGGCATAGCTGCGATCGCTGTAGCTGTTGATCTGGAGGGAGCCCTGTGACAGCCCCGCGCTGGCGCTCAGGCTACCCACACCGAGCGGCGTGTTCCCTGTTCCGGTGCCCGCCGACACGATCATCAGTTGCCGCGAAACATCGGGGTATCGCCACAGCCTGGGCGAGGCGATATGCAGCTCAGCCGGGACACCGCGTTCCGCCTGGAATCCTGTGGCGGTGAGGCCGAGGTAGCGACCCCGCCCGCCTTCCAGTCGCGCCGCCACGAACCCGTCAAGCTCCGCCAGGTCGCTATTGCTGCGCAGGCGCCCCTCGCCATCCCGCCCCGGGTCGGCGGCAGAACCTGCATCGCCGGTAGTGGCGCCGCCGTCTCCACTCAGGGCAAAGCCGTCGCGCGCCCGTTGGCTCACTCCGGCTCGGAGCGTCAGGGTGCCAATGTTGGTGGTGCCACGGAATCCCCCGGCGCCGCTCAGCGCATAGCCGCCATAACCATCCACCCCCGAGGAAATGGAGAGGTCGTGACGATCTGCGCTGGTGGTGCCGGGCCTGGTCAGGCCGAACTCAACCATCCCGCCCAGGACGTTGGGCCCACCCATCAGGGAGGAGAGTCCACGGGTCACGGTGATGCGTTGCACGCCAGTGAGCGGAACAAGGGACGGGTCCACCCGGCTGTCCCAGCCGAGGGTGATCGGGATTCCCTCGATCAACACCGCCGCCTGCCGCGAGTCGGAGCCGCGGACGGAAATCTCGTTCTCCCCGCGCGAATTCTGGCGGATCAGGACGAAGGGCACGGCGCGCAGCAGGTCGCCAAGGGAGGGAGCCGGAGAGGCAGGGTAGGCAAGTCGGGTCGGGTTGACCACCAGGGCACTGGCACCGCCCACCGCAGTAACCGCCCGGCCAGCCTCCACCAGTACCGAATCGAGCCGGGCCGCTCCGGAGTCCGGCCGGACCTGCCCCGCCAGCCCGGGCGTCCCGACCAGGAACAGGCTCAGGCCGGCAAGGAGGACGGTGGGGGGCCGGCGTCTGGAAATCATCAGGAAGCATCCAACCGTTCAGGAGAGTTTCTCAGCGTGACGGCCTGTAATATGTCCTGATATGGCCCCGGGCCTGAATGCGTTGGCTGAGTTGCATTGGCGCGCGAATCTGGTAGGGTTCCCCGATGTCCAACGTCTCCTCTCCTCTGATGCTTCGACTCCTGCTCGGCGGGTTGGCCTTGATAGCAGTTGCCGGGCCCGTTCATCGGGTCGGGCTGGCGGGATACCGGCCGATGCTCGGCCTGCTGGGGGTGGGGGCAATCCTGGCCGGGATCGGGGCCGTGGGGACGGCCCTGTCCGTGGCGGCGGTCCTTCGGGCGGGTGGATCGATGCCAGTCATGGCAATCGTGGCGTTGCTTGCCGCCGCTCCGGCCCTGATTGCGATCGGCATGCTGGCGATCACCGCGGTCCGCGTGCCAGCCATTCACGACATTTCCACCGACATCGATGACCCACCGGCCTTCGACGTGGTCGTGCCGCTGCGGGCCGGGGCCCCCAATCCGCCTGGGTACGATGGCGCCGCGGTTGGCGTTCGGCAGCGCGAGGCCTATCTCGACCTCGGCCCCGCTCAATTCTCCGTGGAGCCGGCCTTGGTATTGGCCGCCGCCGCTCGGGTGGCCGAGGCCGCGGGTTGGACCGTCCATGCCGTGGCGCCCGCCCAGGGCAGGCTCGAGGCGACCGCCACGACTCGCTGGTTCGGCTTTGCGGATGACATCGTGGTGCGGGTGCGGGGGGACGCAGGCGGGAGCCGCGTCGATGTCCGCAGCAAGAGCCGGGTGGGGCGGAGCGACCTGGGGACCAACGCCAAGCGCATTGCCCGGTTCCTGCGAGACCTCCAGGCGGAGATTGGCCGCTGATGTCCCGAGCGTTCACGAAGGAAGATGCCGACGGTCCCTCCCCGCAGGACCGGTACCGGCTGCCGCCACCTGAAGACCCCGGATTCGAGGAAGCGGTGGCCCGGGCGCTCCTGCAGGGCGCCAATGAGGGCGACTCGATGGGGGCCGAAGAGGCAACCGGTTACCTCTGGGGCGACAAGCGCCTGGTGCTGATTGTGACGCGAATCCGGGACGACGCGGAGCGGATGGAGGACGATCGGATGGAGAGCCTGGCGAATCGGTTTCTGCGGGAGGCGGCGCGTGGCTAAAGGGTGATCTGCAGATTACGCAGATGACGCAGATTGCATCGGTGATACCGTAGGGGCCAGGCCTGCCTGGCCCAGGACGATGAGCCACGGATTGCACGGATGACACGGATTTCACAGAGCTCTCGCGAGCTTGGCTCTACCGAAGGGATCGGAGGTTGGGTGAACTGCATTCACCACCTGGTCCCGCCCCCCATCGGCTGCCATGGACGCGAATCTTGATCGCCCATGCAGTTCACCCACAATTCAGGATCCGTCCGACGCCACGAATTGCCCACGGCCCCGGACCACTCCGTGTCATCCGTACAATCCGTGGCTAGTCCCTTCCAATCCCCGCCCCACGTCGAGTGCCTGCCGCGTCCCGAATCAATCTGCGTCCAGCTGCGTCATCTGCGGATCCTCCTAGCCTACGGCACCTGAAGCAGTTCGCGAATCGCACCCAACACGATCCCAAACGCGGCCGTTCCCGGCGCCACCGGCTCGAAGTGCCCGGACGCCGGCACGATTTCCAGCCGGACCTGATCCCCCGCCGCGCGGGCCGCCTCCGCAAACGCCGCAACGTGGGCCGGCGGTACCACCCGGTCCTCAGCCCCATTCACGATCACAAATGGCACACCGAGCGGCAGCAACTCCAACGGGGAAGCGAGGGCATAGCGCTCCGGCATCTCACCGGGACTGCCACCCAGCAGCTGCGCCGCGCTGCCGTTGCAGAGGGGGCGCTCGGCGGCCACGGAGGCGGCCAGGTCGGCAATCGGAGCCATCGCAACGACGCCAAGGATGGAGAGGGGGTTCTCGGTACGGAGTGGGCTGCCGATGGGTTGCCGCCCTCGTGCGGCGGCCCACAGCACCAGGTGCCCGCCAGCCGAATGGCCGCTCAGCACCACCCGCGCAAGGTCCAGGGGATGGGACTGGGCCAAGACCCGCAGGTGGTCAATCGCGGCACCGGCATCGAGCATCGTGCCCGGCCAACCACCGCCCGGGCTGCCGATGCGGCGGAACTCGACCGACCAGCTGGCAATCCCGGCCGCAGCCAGCGCATCGGCCATCGCACCCATGTAGTCCAGGCCGTATTGCGCCAGCCAGCAGCCGCCGTGCACCAGGACCACGACTGGATGTGGCCCGGGGCCCGCGGGCAGGCGCAGCTCCCCGAATTGCTCCGGGGCCGAGCCCCAGGCAATTCGGTGATCGGCAGTTTTCGACGGCAGGGCCATCGCCTCGCGGGTACTGAGGATCTGAGCGTCCATGACGATTGGGGTTCCGCTGAGCAGCAGAAGGGCCGCTGCAGCCAGGCTGAACTTCACTCGTCGCCGGTCAGGCCAATGTGGCGGAGCACTTCTGGCGGCGTGCCGTTCCAGGCCGCCTGCGGGGTGTTGCCCATGAAGCCGATGTCGCGCATCCCCTCGGTGGTGGTGTAGAAGGCGGTGGCCGTCAGGTTGCGCATCAGTGAAAAGAACCGTGCCCCGGCACGAAACTCCGGCTTGGCCTCGGCGGCGTAGTGGATGTCTTCGCAGATGGCCAACTGCTGTGCGCTGGTGCACTCCCGAAAGCGCTTGCCGAAGCGCTTTCCGGCCTCGGTGTCGATCCACACCAGCCCGCCGCGCACGGTGATCAACTCGTTGCGCTGTCCGGGGTAGGGGGCGCTGACATGCTCATTGATGTAGTCAGGCGCGCCCACCGTGCTGGCCGCGGGAGACCGCTCATCGGCGGGAATGATGATGTCGCAGAGCACCGCGATGGTGGCCAGCTCGTCGGGGGTGAGCACCTTGTCCCACCAGACCTTGGGGCGCACCAGGTCGGGATCGGTCGGGGTGCCGCGCGGGCCCTTCGCCTGTGCATGGCCGGTGGTGGTCGGAGCCTCGAGCATCGGGAGGGTCCGGGCAGCGGCCTGCTTCGGAGCGGCGGGGATGGCCACTGCGGCGGCAGTGCCGACCGCCAGCAGCTTGAGCGCGTCGCGCCGGTTCATGTCGTCGGTCACAGTGCCCCCTGCTTTGCCTGGTCCACGATATAGTCTGCGGCACGCCATGACAGCGCCAGGATCGAGAGTGTCGGGTTCTTGTCGGCGTTGGACACGAACGGCCCGCCGTCGGTCACGAACAGGTTCTTGACGTCCCAGGTCTGGCACCACTGGTTCACGACCGACGTCTTCGGGTCGGCACCCATGCAGGTGGTGCCCACCTCATGGATGATCTCGCCCGGGGCGGCAATGGCGCGCCGCCCGTCGGTCTGGACGGTGCCCCGCACCACCCCGCCCATTCCCTCGATCAGTTCGGCAAACGCCTTCTGCATGTGACGGGCCTGGTTGAGCTCGTAGTCGGCCCATTCCCAGTGGAATCGGAGGGTCGGGATCCCCCACTGGTCCACCTGCACCGGGTCGATCTCGCAGTACGAGTCGTCGTTGGGAATCATCTCACCGCGACCGGCAAAGGAGACGAAGGTGCCGTAGTAGCGGCGCGCCTCCTCCTTGAACTTCCGCCCGTAACTCCCCTGCGTCAGCCCTTCGAGGGCATTGAAGGTGCCGGCGCCCGGCATGCTGCGCTTGCCGCCGTACGGTTCCAGGTGGTAGCCGCGGGGAAAGTCGAGCTTGCCCGCGGCCTGCTCCTTGTAGAGCCACCAGGGGGCGTAGACATGGATGGCGGTGGCGCCGTCGTCGTTCCACGCCGGCATGTTCTCCAGCGCCGGGATCTGGCCGCCAAGGCCGGCACCCACGGTGTCCATCAGGTAGCGGCCTACCTTGCCGCTGCTGTTGGCCACCCCATCGGGAAACTTGGGGCTCTTCGAATTGAGGAGGATTCGGGCCGACTCGCAGCCCGAGGCGGCCAGCACCACCACCTTGGCCGAGGCATGCCGGTCGGTGCGGCTCTGCTTGTCGATGTAGTTGACGCCGGTGGCCTTCCCCTGGGCGTCCATCGTCACCTCGCGCACCATGGCATCACAAAGAATCTCGAGATTTCCTGATGCCAGCGCCGGGGGCAACAGCACCGTGGTGCTCTGGAAGTTGGCGCGGATGGAGCAACCGCGGCCGCAATCAGACGCCCAGAAGCAGGCCTGCCGCTGGCGCAGCGATTCGGCCAGGAGCGCGCGGGCGCGGGGATTGTCAGGATGGCACATCCGCGCCACCCGATCGACGTCCTGCTTGGTGCTCAGGATGGCCAGCCGGGCAGCCACGATCGGGATGTTCAACCCTTTGCCGGCCTTCTGGAGCAGCAGTTCCATGGCGCGCGGCTTGGGCGGGGTCAGCAGGGTGTTCTGCCGGGAGTCGGGGGTGTTTTCCAGGCCATCATTGTTGCCGTAGACCCCGATCAGCGCCTCGACCTTGTCGTAGTAGGGCTCCAGGTCGGGATAGTCGATCGGCCAGTCGAGCCCCAGTCCGTCACGGGCCCGGGGCTTGAAGTCGTAAGGGCCCATCCGAAGCGAGATCCGGCCCCAGTGGTTGGTGCGGCCGCCGAGCATCCGGGAGCGCCACCAGCGAAAATTGGCGCCGTCGGCGCTGGAGTAGGGTTCGCCCGGCACCTCCCAGCCGCCGTCCACCGTGGCGTCGTAGAATCCGAACGGCTTGTCGCTGGTGCCGGCCGCCCGGAGCGGGGCCTGGGCGTTGGTCTGCAGCATCGGGGTTTCAGTGGTCGGGTCGTAATCCCGGCCAGCCTCGAGCATCAGCACCTTGAGCCCGGCCATGGCGGCCACGTAGCCGGCCATCCCACCGCCGGCGCCGGAACCGACCACAATCACGTCGTAATCAGCAGCAGTCTTGCGCAACCTGGACGACAAGGCGGGACCTCCGGTGCGGGTCGGTCGAAATGCAGGCAGCCACGGCAGGGGGACAACAACGGGGGACGTCCTTATACTACCTCCCGAATCGACCATGCACCAACCCCTCCACGACTTTGGCGGGAGCGGCCCGCCGCTCCACCTGGCGGTGGCCAACGGCTTCCCGCCAGCTACCTACGCCCCCTTTGTCATTCCGCTCCTGGCCCGGCATCGGGTCTTCTCACTGCCGCCTCGGGCGCTCTGGCCCGGGATCGGTGCCCCGCCCGCCCAAGCCGGAAGCTGGACCACCCTCGCCGATGACCTCCTGGCGGGGTGGGATGCCAACGGCATCGACCGGCTGGCGGCCGTGGGGCACTCCTATGGAGGGGTGGCGTCGCTGCTGGCCGCCGTGCGGCAGCCCGAGCGTTTCGAGGCGCTCGTTCTCCTCGACCCCACCATCATGGCACCATCGGTCATGGAGCAGATCGCCGAACTGAGGCGGCGCGGCGAGACCGCTCGCTTTGCCATGGTGGACGGTGCTCGGCGGCGCCGAGACCGATTTGGATCGGTGGAGGAGGCCTACGAGTTCTGGCGTTCCAAGTCGCTATTTGAGCGGTGGCCGGACGAGACGCTGCGTCTCTATGTGCGGAGCATGACGCGTCCGGCGGCAGATGGTGATGGACTGGAACTGGCGTGGAGTGGGGAGTGGGAGGCGCACTACTACGAGTCGTTCTACGCCGAGACCTGGGAGGATGCTGCGAGGCTCTCACCGCAGATCCCGCTGCTGGTCATCGTCGGGGAAGCCAGCACCACCGTCAGCACGGAGTCCGTGGCCGAGATGCGGCGGGTCTGGCCGTGGGCCACCGTCCGCACGATTCCTGGGCATGGACACCTCTTTCCCCAGGAGATGGGGGCGGCGGCGGGGCGGATGGTGGTGGAGTGGCTGGAGGGGCGGTAAGGGCGGCGTGCACGCCGCCCGATGCATGCCCGGAATCCTGTGTCCACGGGCCGAATAGATTCGGCCCCTACGGGGTGGTATACATTCGGGCTCGCCCTACTCGTACTTCGCCCAGCGCCGCGCCGCTTCGGCAACCTCCGCCGGGCTCGCCGCCTCCCGATTGAGCCACTCGATCACCGCCGCCGCACCCAGGCTCTCCGGGTCATTCTTGAGGTAGCCGTCCACTACCGCCAGGACATGGAACCCGTGCCGGAGCTGGAAGGTGAGGGTCGGGTCGCGGAGCTCGTTGGCCACCACCTTGCGCGTGTAGGCATCCGGATCGAGCGACTGCGCGTGCTGGCCATAGCCGCGGAGGCGGGCGCCGGCACGGATCCGCAGCAGCCCCAGTTCCCGGGCAATGTTGCGACGTTCCGCGTACAGCTGCTTGCCGATGCCACGCCCCTGTGCCGACGGGTCCACCATCACTTCGGCACCGTACAATGTGCGCCCCTCGGCAGGGTCGTGGTTGGTGAACATCCCGTGCTCGGTAAAATGCCCCCAGGTCCCGTTCACCTCGTAGTCGTCCCAGCGGATGACCAGGCTGGACGCCACCCCGACCACGGCGCCCTCCGCCACCGCCACGAGTTGTCCCTCCGGAAAGACCTGCAGGTGCGATTCCAGCTGCTCCAGTCGCCACGGCCTGCTCTCGGGATACACCGCCTGGCAGACCGCGATGACGCCCGCAAGGTCCTCGGGCCGGGTCTGCCGGACCGTCACCCCGTCCGGCCACTTCACAGCGTTTCCACGTCCACCGTCTCGAGCAGCCGGGCGGTGCGCTCGCTGTCGAGCAGCGGCAGCACGGTGCCCGAGGTGCGGGAATCGCCGATGGTGCTCAGGTTGAGCTCGCCGATGACCATCGTCTCCTGGTTCGGGATCCCCTCGGCCAGGATGCCATCCCGGGAAAAGGCAAAGTCAGAGGGGGTAAAGATTGCCGCTGAGCCATAGTTCAGCGACACCGCCGGTACCATGGGCAGCGACCCGACCGTGTGCGACACCACCACGTACATCTGGTTCTCGATCGCGCGGGCCTGGGCGCAGTAGCGGACTCGCAGCATCCCCTGGCGGTCGTCGGTGCAGCTTGGCACCACCAGGATGTGGGCGCCGCGCCGCGCCGCCGCACGGGCAATCTCCGGGAACTCCACGTCATAGCAGATCGCGATCGCCACCCGTCCGAACGGGGTCTCGAAGACCTTGAATCGCTCGGCGGGCTCGATCTTGAAATCCTCGACCTCGAACCGGGTCATGTGGAGCTTGCCCTGGACCCGGTACTCCCCCGAAGGGCTGAAGAAGTAGGACTCGTTCATCAGCCGTCCCGAGGCATCCAACGAGGGGATGGTGCCAGCAACAATGTGCATCCCGCTCCGCCGAGCCATTCCCGCCATCATCTCCACAAACCGGGGACGTTCCTCGGCCAGGTGTCGCACCTGCTCCGCGATCGGGCGGCGCACGTCGTTCAGGGTCAGCAGCTGGAGGGTGAAGTACTCGGGAAAGACCACCAGGTGTACGTCGTAGTCGCGAGCGGTATCCACCAGCCCGCTGACCTGCTCCTCGAACTGGCCGAAGGTTTCCACCGGGCGAATCAGGTATTGCAGCGATGCGACACGAATCCGATCCAAAACTTATCGCTTCCCGACGGCCGCAATGGCGCGTCGCGTAAAACCACTCAGCACGAGGGTGCCGCTGTCGGCGGCGCGCTGCGCCAGCATCTCTGGCCAGTGATCGGTCCCCTCCCAGAACACCTCCTTGAGGCGGGCCATCGCCACGGGGTTGAAGTCGGCCAGCCGCTGGAGCAGTTCACTGGTGACGGAGTTCAGCTCCTCCTCGGTGGCCAGCACCCTGGCATAGAGCCCGTGTTGGCCCGCCCAGGCGGCGTCTCGCCAGTCGGCGTCCACGGCAAGGGCGCTGAACGCGCCGAGCCCGATTTTCCGTTCGATGACTGGTCCGACCACGAAGGGCCCGATCCCCACCGCCAGTTCACTGAGCTTGACGGCGGCACCATCGGTGGCCAGGGCGTAGTCCGATGCCGCCACGATCCCCACACCACCACCCACGGCTTTGCCATGCACCCGGGTCACCACGAACTTGGGGGCCCGGATCATGGCCAGGATCAGGTTCTTGAACCCGCTGAAGAATGCCGTTCCCTGCTCGGCAGTTTCGATGGCCCGGAGTTCGTCGAACGACGCCCCGCCACAGAACACGTTCCCTTCGCTCCGGATCAGGATCGCCCGGACCTCCGGGTCCAGCCCGAGACGAGTGACGGCCTCCGCCATCTCGGCCAGCAGGGCGCCGGGCAGGGAGTTGCTCTTGGGGTGGTGGAAGGTGATGGCGCCAATGCCGTCGGCAATGGCTACGGTGGCGGTTCCGGGGTCAGTAGTGGTCATCCGCGAAAGATACATGCCCTCGGGAGATTGCCGGAAACCGGCGTCGCGTCAGGGTTTGGGAGAGATACTCACGGTCACCCGGTTCGGCTCCGTCGGCGTGGTCCCAGCAGCCGGATACGGCGTGACCGCCTTGAGTTCCACCCGGTACGGGCCGGCGTCTCCGGTCGAGGAACCGGCATTGGAGGCGGGGATTCGGAGCGTCAGTTCGCCGGTAGACTGCCCTGTAAGTGTCAGGAGCACCGCCACTTCGCCGGCCCAGACACACTGGACGTTGCTGGGGCAGCGCGAATCGGTCACGATGCGCTCGAACTTGATGAACAGGGCGGACGGGGCGCCGGGCAAGGCCACCTCAGCGGTCTGGCCCTGGAGCAGCGTGACCTCCCCCGGTGGGACGATCTGCAAATTGGGGGCTGGATCGGTCTGGGCTCCGGCCGAGCAGGCCAGGATCAGGGCGGCGAGGAGAGAGGTCAAGCGGCGCACGGGGCGGCTCCGGTTCAGGTCTTGGTACACGACGCATCGGACGTGCCAATGCTAGTGGAGACGGTATCTTGTTGGGAACCCGCACAGGCGGTCGTGGGCTTGGGGGAGCGTGTCAGGGTGACACGCGCCACTCCTGAGCTGGTGTGTCACAGTTGCTCGAATCTGACCCCCGCCACCGGTCACAGCCCAGCCCAGCCCAGCCGCGCCAGCGGCGTCCCCCGGCCAAGCCCTGGGCGAAAGCCCAGGGACAGCACAAATCGGCGCCCTGTCCGCCCTGCCCGTCCTACCCGCCCCCTACAGCCCCCGGCCCAACGACAAATGCAACTGCCATCGGCGGCTCGATTCAACCGGCACGCTGCCCACCGGCTGCTGCAGCAGCAGCGCACGGCCTACCAGGAGAGGGTCTCGCAAGTCCAGCGGCGAAGGGTTGAGCTTGTAGCCCAGCGCGATCCGAAACGGTCCGAACGGGGTATCGAACTGGAGGCCACCACCGGTGCCGGCGTACACTTTGTCCTCCAGCGAAGCCAGTGTCTCGGGCGCAAAGAATCGATCATCGGGAATCCAGACCCTGCCGGCATCCAGGAACCCGAACACGGCATGTGGGGCGCCCAGGAACGGCATCGGCAGTTGGAGCTCGACCGAACCGGTCCAGCGCGCCAGGCCCCCCAGCGGCACATAGCGACCGGCGCTGCGGAGGATCACCGAGTCTCCCGAGGTCCTGACGTCAAAGTCGGCCACCTTGGGACCGAGCAGCCCCGCCGACCAGCCCCGCACGTCGTCGGTGCCGCCGGCGTCGAAGACGACGTCGCGCAGCCGCAGCAACGCCGGCAGCCCGTCGTCCAGCGATTCCGGCGCGCTTTGTCCGAACGGCAGCAGGCGTCCCCCCGACAGGCGGCCCGTCAGGACCATGCGCCGGCCCAGCGGCAGGAACCCCCGAAGCTGGCCCTCGAGCCGGCCATACTCCACGGTGGAAATCCCCGCCGGGCCAGCGATGTCGGCCCCGATCCGGGCCACCCAACCGGAACGCGGGTTGAGCAGGTCATTGACCCATCCCCAGGAGGCCTGGGCACCCAGGACGCTGGACCGAACATTGAGGTCGGTGGTGTCGATGGCCTGGAGCAGGCTGATCAGGTCGGAGGCGCCGGCCAGGCCTCCGCCGCGGGTGGTGCTCACCCGTCGGACCGAAAAGCCGTAGCGGAGTGACACGCTCCGCAGGGCTCCCCGTTCCCAGACCGTGGTCGCATCGAATCCGGTCCGGGTGGATTGATCCAACTGGTCATTGCGATACTCCACGAACGGACTCAGCTCACCGGTGAGCTGGCGGTGCCCGAAGTGGGGCTGGCGCAGGGTCACCGAGCCCACCAGCCGGACCTGGGGGCCGGTTCCGCTGGCCCACACGCCGGTTCGGGCCAGCGCGTCGACCGCAAAGGTTCGGGCGCCCCCCAGGAAATTGCGGTGCTGCCAGCTGGCGTCCCCCGCGAGCCCCCCCTCCGAGGCGTAACCGATCCGGCCATCCAGGAGCCGGAGCGAGCCCTCGTTCACCGTCACGAGCACGTCGGCCGTGGAGTCGTGCGGCTGGTCGGGCACCACATCCACCAGCGCCAGCCGGACCAGGTCCAGTCCGAAGACCTGCCGCTGCCCCTCCAGCAGGTGGCTGAGCCGGAAGGGATCCCCTTCGCGGAACGGCAGCTCCCGGACAATGCTCTCCTCGCCCAGGCGGGAGTTGCCCTCCACCGTGACCGTCCCGACGCTCGCCTGCGGCCCCGGGTCGGCTCGCAGGATGAGGTCCGCCCGCAGCCGGTCCTCCTGGGGCTGATCCGGGAGCTGCACCACGGTGTCGCGCACCACGGCAAAGGCATAGCCATGGTTCATCAGCCAGTCCAGGAGCCGGCTGCGGATCCGGGTTTGAAGTTGCTCCCCGAGCCGCTGTCCCCCATGGCCCCCCAGGGACTGGAGATGCCGCCGGAGCGCTTCCTCCAGGTCCGGGGCCAGCGTCAGGGGTTGGCCGGCCGTATCCACCACCCGCACCGAGTCGAGCCGGAGCGGCGGGCCCTGGTCGATCTCAAAGTCCACCCGGACGGTATTGGCAGCCGTGTCGAGGCGGACCTGGTAGGCCACCGCCACCTCGGGAAATCCCTCGCGGCGAAAGATCCGGGTCAGCCGGATCTTGTCCTCCTGAACCGTGATCGGATCGAACGGCATCAGGGCCGGCCCCGACACGAACGGCAGCCAGTCCAGCGTGCGCCGGAGCTTGCCCAAGCCCCCCGGCGAGTGGAGCCCGATCCCCGCCCGAAGAAGCCCCTCCTCCAGCGATTGGCCATCCGAGAAGCGGAACCGAACCGTCGCGACTCGTGTTTCGCCATCGAGCAGCAGCAGCGACGGGCCCTCGGACTGCTGGGCTGATGCCGTACCCGGAAACAACCCGAGCAGCGCAACAAGCAAGGCTCGACCGATTCGTTCAGTAGCCATGGCGGGCCTTGAGGAAGAATTGCAGGGCGCCACCGCCACTCTCGAAATTGAGCAGCAGCCAGCGGTACACCTCGAGCTCAATCTCGACCCGGGTCCGGGATTGGCTGCTGGTGCCCGCCTCGGCGGTCCGAGTCTGGGAGAGCGGCTGCTGAAAGCCAAGGTAGAGGGTCGGCGAGACGTAGCGGCCCGCGACCAGTGTGGTACCGTGGATGGGATCACGACGGATGTCGATGACGTCCAGTCCGATGTGCTCGGCCGCCAGACCTTCGATCAGCCCCGTCGCCGGATCCAGCGCCAGCCCCGCCCCGGTGGAGAGGAGGCCGCCGCGGTCGGAACCATCGCCCAGCGACAGCGCCTGCCCCGCCGGCCGGCCGGTGGCCAGATAGGAAACGATGTCCTCATTGCTCATGCTCGGCTCGGCCGAGAGCTCGACCCGGAGATTGCCGACGGACCCTTCGAGCCTCATGACGATGACCGCTTCCGGCTCGGGGTCGGTGCGTGAGGGAACGGTGTGCGCCGCGGTGAGGTCGAGTTGGGTGTCGAGCCGGTCGCCGCGGAAGCGCACCTGGCCGGTGCGGAGCTCGAATCGGCGACCGAACTGCTGCACGTAACTCCGCTCGGCGATCATGCTCACCTCCCCCAGCATGTCCAGGACCGGGCCGGGTTCCTTCCGGACCTGCATCTGGCCGGTGAGTTGCAATGCCATCCTGGGGTTGGCGTCCTGTCGAAGCCAGGTGTCCCGGCCAAGATGGACGGTCAGGTCGAGCGTCAGGGCATCCAGCTCAGGGATCGTGGCCGCGGGGGTGGGAAGGATCGGATAGCCGAAGTACGCCTCCAGTTCTTCGTAGTCGGCTTCAGTCAGCGTCACGTCGGCCATCTTGCTGCTGGTCTGGGCCCCATCGAGGTAGACGTCTCCCCGCTGCACGGTGAGCGTGCCGCGCACCGCTGGCGCGGCGGTGGTGCCCTCCAGCCTGACCTGCCCCGTCACCACGGCCTGGTAGACCTCGTTGTCGATCGCCTGGAACTCCTCGGCCCGCAGCGCCAGCGCGAGCTCCCCGAGCGTCCAGCGCTGCATATGAATGTCGCCCTCAGCGGTCAGCACACCGCCACCCGACGTGAGCCGGGCCTGCTCTACCCGCAGGTTCTCGCCCGCCAGCCGGGTCGTGATGTCGATATTGCGCCAGGTCACCCCCAATTGCGGCAGGTCGATCCGCCCCTCCTCCATGGCGAGCTGGCCCTCCAGGACCGGTGATTCCGTGGTGCCCTGAATCCGGAACCGGCCCGACGCGCGGCCTCGGATGGTATGGGCGATCTCCGGTGGCACGAACGCCTCAAACACCTGGATCCGGAATGAATCAGCCTGGACGGTAAAGTCGAGCGACCGCGCCGCGCCTTTCTCGACCGCCCAGGGGATCTCCCCTTCGAGGCGGAGGGTCGGGGCTTCGTCCTGGGCAATGCTGCCTTCCAGACGGAGCTGGCCGTTGGTCAGGGCGCCGGTGGCCGTCACGGTGCCGAGGCGCCCGGCGGGAGTGCGGATTTCAAGGGCCAGGTTGCCCTCGGCGGTGGGTGCGGCGGTGGTGCCCTGGATCTCGATCGTCAGGTCCAGGTCCCCCGACAATTGTTCGTAGCCCAGCAGGTCGGCCACCGCTTCCACCGGGAATGCTTCGGCCGAGAGGCGGAAGTTGTGGATCCCCGCCGAATCGAGGACCCCTCCCAACGCGATCCGGCGGTCGGGCCCCTGCAGCACCAGCGGCTCGATCCGGAGCCCGGGCCGATAGCGGATCCGCGCCGGCTCAAGCAGGGACCAGCGGTCCTGGCCGATGGCCATGTCCATCCGGTCGACCGTCCACACTGGCTGCTCCGCCGCCGGATCGAGGTTGGCTTCCAGTTCGGCGGTCCGGTTCTGGTCGATCTGTGACTTCCCCTTGAGCCGCAGCCCGGCCTCGGCATCGTATTCGGCGTCCAGCCGGGTCAGGGCGATGGCGGACCGTGGCAGGTTGAGTTCCTGGAACTCGGCAAAGCCGGTTGCCTGCCGGAGCCCTTCAGTGACGGACACGACCAGGTCCGCTTCGGCTAGGAACCCCACCATTCGGCTCTCGCCGTATCGCAGCGCGTCAAACCCAGTCCGGCCAGCCACCAGCAGGCTGTCCGAGGTGCCGGTAATCCGAACACTGCCCGTGGCAGTGCCCACTGCGAGGGTGGGAAGTTCGAAGGCGGCGCGAATCGGCTCGATACTCCGCAGCTCGCTGGTGATGGTGAGGTTGGCGCTGTCGGCAGAGGGCACCAGGGGCACGGTGCCGCCGCCGTGGGCGGAGGCCAGGGCGGAGTGGACCCAGAGGGTGTCAAGCGTCAGGGTTCCCGCCCCGATACGCACCGCCGCATGGGCGGAATCGGCGGTGATCCCGCGCCACGTTGCACCGCCGGCATTCATGGTGGCCGCGGCGACCAGCGTGCCGAGACTGTCGCTCAGCCGGGCCCAGCCAGTCAACTCGATGCGGCCACTCCCGAGACCAGTGGTGGCGGCCACCCGGATCGAGTCGCCGATCAGCTCGCCGTTCAAGTGGGCGCTGGTCAGCGTCATGCCGCGAACGGTCGAGGCGTCGAGGTCCAGCGTGGCCGTAACGCGCCGGGTCGTCGGCTCGATACCCTCTCCCGCCAACGAGAGCGCGCCACTCAGCGACGTCGGCCAGTCGGGCCGGGCCAGGATCGCCCCGAGGTTGAGGGTGGTGAAGCGGGCCGACCCGATCTCGTAGCTGATTGGCGCGCTGAATGGATGGGCCTCGCCTTCCAACTGGACCTGGCCGGTGGCAAAGGCGAGGGTGCCGTCGAATCCGATCCGCTGGGCGGCCAGATCCAGGCGCACCTCGCCACTCCTGAGGAGCGCCTGTCCCACCTGGGACGAGTCGAGGCTCACCAGGACATTCGCCGCCATGCTACCGGGATCGAATCCCCGGATCTGCCCCCGAAAGCGGCCCGCTAGGCTTGTGGGCGGGGCCGACGGGGAAAGCACGGCCAGGTCGAGGTGCTCCAACCGTCCTTCCTGCACCGTGAGAAGTGGTTGATCCGCGAACGGGGCGCCCACCAGCCGGGCACTCAACTCCCCGGTTCCGATCGTGGCCTGGAGCTGCATGGCCAGGTCGCCCCGGTAAAGCCGGCCGCTGGCGGTCAAGGTGGAAAGCCCGGCGCGGATCACCGCGGCGGAATCGAGCCGGGCCGAGAATTCCACCGTGCCCTGGCGGGGATCGCCGTGACCATTGGCGATGACCTGCGCCGATCCCGCGCCCAGGGCGCCACCCGCGATAGTCGCCTCGATGCGATAGGTCAGCGAATCGGCCGTGGGGTCCACTTTGCCATTGGCCTTGAGTGTGTACTCGTCGAGGCGCGCCTCGACGAGCAGCTGATAGCGGCCCTCGGTGGCCTCGGCGCTGAGCAGCGCGTGGTGCAGTTGGTAGGTGCGCAGGCGAGATCGTTCCAGGTCGGCGCTCACCGAACCGCTCAGGTGCAGCAAGTCGGGCCCGGCCAGGGTGACATCGAAGTTGCCGTTGACCAGCCCCTCCACCCCTGGTGTGGTCATCACCGAGGACGGGTCAAACTCCTGAATCGTTCCCCGGGCCACAATCGATACCGGGGCGTCGGGGCCCACCTGGACCCGGGCTTCCAACTCCAGGCTGGCCCCGTCTGCGGTGCGGAAGCTGCCATTCCCGACCAGCTGGTCCTGGGCTCCCCCGCGCAGGGAGAGCTCCCCGGTGATCGGCGCACCGCCCACCATGGGGAAGAACGGCGTGAGGTCGTCGAGCGCCAGCGGTGCGGCCCGGATCCGGAATGTGGTCCCTTCGGTCCGCCCGCGAGTCAGGGTGAGCGGGAGCGTCCCGGCCGCCACCAGGTGGGTCCCGGGGGCGTCGACCAGCAGGGTGTCGATCTGTACTGCCACGGAGTCCCAGGAGAGTCGTGCCACCAGCTCCCCCGACTGATCGGGATGGCCCGCCAGCCGGATCGAGCCGGTCAGGGTGTCGATGGTGCCACGCATCTCAGGTCCCACGCGGAGGTCGCGGGCCAGGAGCACCAGATCGGCCAGCCGGTGGGTCGAGTCGGGCGCCAGTACGGCCGAGACCGATCCTCCCCGGACTACTGCCTGGTCCACCTCGAATCGCCACCCGCCGCCAGCGTCCGGCGGGCCGGCGGAAGGGAAGAGTCCCCAGGTCGAGTCGGCGCGGTGGATCATGGTGACGCGCAGGTCGCGGGCTTCGAGGTGGCGCAGGGCCACGGTGCCGGACAGGAGTGGCAGCAGGCGGTAGCGGGCGTCGAGCCGCACCGCGCTGAGGGCGGTGTCGCCATTGGCCCGCCGGATGGTGATCGAGTCGAGCGTGAGCGAGCGCCAGACACTGCCGCTGACCCGGGCCACGGTGGCGGTGGCGCCGTCCGGCAGCGCCATCCGCACCACTCGCCGGGTTGCGGCGGTGGCCACGGCGTCGATCTGGAGCAACGCCAGCAGCGTCAGGAGCAACAGCACTCCGGCCACCAGCGCCCGCCCGCCCCAGCGCAGGAACGCGCGGGCCACGCGATGGCCCTTCGCCGGTGGCGTGGAGTCCCCGCTCATCGGGTCCAGGCAGGCGTCATATCCCCACCGTCTTGAGGAGGCCGCCGCGGAGCGTGACCCAGAGGAACTTGAAGAGCGGCTCGTGCCAGGGGCGCTTGTGCCAGAGCCCGGTTGGCTCGGCGGGCTCGCCCTCCGAGCGCGGGTTGGCGGTGCGCAGGGCGAACTGATTGCCGATGAAGCTCATGATTTCATCGCCCAGGTCCTGGCGTCGCGTTACCTTGTCCAACTTGTCGATCCGGAGGTTGCGGTAGATCACCAGCAGGGTGCCCTGCGCCACATCTTCGGCCACCGAGAAGTTCCAACGAATCGTGTCCACCGTCCCCTGGGTGATCCGGACCCCCTCAAGGTCCACCAGCACCTCGTTGAAGATGGCGGGATCGGTGCGCGATAATGTCCCCGCAACCGCCATCGTCAGTCCCGGCGTGGCCAGATCATACTCCATCTGGACGTCGAGTCTGCCTTGGCCATAGACCAGGGTGGTCCACTCGATCGGCACCGTGGAGGGGGTGCCGGGTTCCGGGAACTGGACTCGCCCGATGCGGGCCTGCAGGCTGTCAAAGGTCAGTTCGGCGAACCGCGCACCGTCGCCGGCGCGCTCGTGGTAGCGCAGGAGGCCGTCGCGGACCTCGATCGATCCGAACGCTCCCCCTCGCTCCATGCGACGGAGCCGCTGGTGCGGCAGCATGACGGTGTCACGGGGGCCCCGGCGCGGGATCGTGCGGTCCCGCCAGGTCTGAAATTCGGGCTGATGCACGATCACCGCGCCGAGGTCGACCTGGCCGCGCAGCGCAGCGAGGCGACCGATTCCGGTAATTTCGATCCGTGGCACCGTCACTTGGTACCGTACCGGAGGCTGCGCCCCTTCGCGTTCCAGTCGGGCCATGGTGGCGCTGTCCGGTTGCAGGGAGAGATCGGTTACGATCAGGCTTCCCCCGCTCAGGCCCAAGCGGGTGGCACCGACCCGGATCCGGTGGTATAGCGCCAGCTCGGGGCCCAGCGCCAACGTGAGCGCCGCCGCCACGCGTTCCGGGCTGGTGGCTCGCACCGCCCAGAGACGCAGGGCCACCGCCGTCAGAAGCAGCAGCAGCACCCCCAGTATTCCGATCCGTGCTCGTCTTGTCATGACCTGCCTTGGTTCCCTTATGTTCCGGAGGGGACGAGCCGCGGGGGCCCGGTGGGCACACTTAATATGCGGGGGTGTTGATGGCCGTGCGACTGCCGGGGGTGCTCGCCACCCCACTCACGCTGATGTGGGAGGCCGCCAAGAGCTGGTCGAAGGACGATGTGCCCCGGCTGGGTGCTTCGCTGGCCTACTACACCCTGTTCTCCCTGGCGCCGATCCTCCTGATCGCCATCGCGATCGCCGGCGCCCTTTTCGGGGAGGGGGCGGTGCGGGGCGAGGTGGTCACCCAGCTCGACGGCCTGATCGGACCGGAGGGCGCTGCGGCGGTGCAGTCCATGCTCGAAGGGGTAAACCGGGAACGCTCCGGGGCCCTGATCGTGGTCGTGGGTGCGATCACCTTTCTGCTGGCCTCAACCGGCGCATTCCTGGAGCTGCAGCACGCGCTCAACAAGATCTTTCGAATCCAGACCGATCCCGACAGCAAGATCCGGGAGATGCTCAAGGACCGGTTGCAGGCCTTCAGCATGGTGCTGGCCATCGGGTTTCTGCTGATGGTGTCCTTGGCGATCAGTGCGGTGCTGGCCGCCCTGAGTTCCTGGGTCAGCCTGCGCTACGAGTCGATTTCGGCGGTCTGGCAGGCGGCCGACTGGGCAATTTCGCTGGGCATCATCACCGTGCTGTTCGCCATGATCTTCCGGTACCTCCCCGACGCTCGCCTCGGCTGGCGTGACGTGGGCCTGGGCGCCTTCGTCACCGCCATCCTCTTTACGATTGGCAAGCAGCTGATTGGCCTCTACCTCGGCCGGAGCTCGGTGGCCTCCGCGTACGGGGCGGCAGGCTCGGTGATCGTCCTGCTGCTCTGGGTGTACTACTCCTCGCAACTGCTGCTGTTTGGCGCCGGGTTGACCAGGGTCATCGCCGCGCGCCATGGTAGGCTTCCCACCCCCAGGCCGTATGCCCGGCGCCGTCGAGGTGCACCCCCAGAAACGGAGTAGCGCTCCGCGCCCTCGGTGCCCCTCACCCCTTCGGCAGTTCCAACCGCAACCCTCGCCGGATCTGGGTAGCGCGCTCACCCTCCACTCCCGCCTGCTCCGCAAACTCCCTCCACTGCGACACTGCGCCGTGGACCTCGGCATGGATCGCCGCCGCCCGCCCTCGCTGCATCGAGGCGCTCCGTGCCACCGCCTCAAAGTCGGCCAGCGTAAACCCGTCCCGCTTGCCGTTCACCGTCATCTGATGGCGTCTCGTCCAATCCCCCGAGGGGTTGAAGGCGTAGTTCACGTCGAACGCGGGGGCAAGCGCCCATCGGCCATGCGGGTCCATCAGGAACGCGATGTTCTTGACGTGGTCGCCCTGGTTGCGGGTCAGCACATTGAACAGCAGGCGCCGATACTGCTCCTCGATGGCCTCCATCCCAATCCCCAGGCGGCGAATGGTCAGCAGCGCCTGCTCGTAGCCGTGCGCTCCCGCGGTGTTGAAGTCGAGATGCGCCATTGCGCCGAGCGAGAGCATGTGGAGCTTGTGCCCCTCGGCGGTGCGGTCAAAGCGACGAGTCATGAAGTGGCTGCGATCGTTCGCCTCGAAGAGTCGGCAATCGCTTATCGCAATCCCCGCGGCCCGGGCCATCAGCGAGTAGGCATACTCGCTCCGTCCGAAGCCGGCGGGATCGCTGAATGCGGTCCCCTCGCTGCCCGAGACACCGTCGAACTTGAGGATCCAGTGCTCGAAGCCCGAGCCCGCCTCGATCTGCCCGGAGCGGACCTCGTTGCTGTCGGGGTTCCAGGCAATGAGCGCCTTGGCCCGGGCTCCGCCGGCCGAGGTTCCCACCCGGAGCAAGTCGCGGAGCGCCTGATCCTCCTTGCCCGATGTCAGCAGGAGATGCATCCCCTCCCGCTGGCCCAGGATCCGCCCGGCGAGGTCGGCCAGGGCGTCCACTTCCAGCTTCCGGCTCTGGGCCGGCGCTGGTCCAATCGACGGTCGGTACTCCAGCGCACCGGTGCCGCGGGTCCCGACGTAGCAGAGCCGTTCGATGGCACTGAAGTCGGCTGCCCGGCGGCCTTCGCGCGCCAGCCAGGCGTCGATCAACGCGTTGCCGAAATGGTCGGGGAGGGAGTCGGCGAGCAGGCCGGGCAAGCCGTGGAAGCTCTGCCGAGCCAGGTGGGGAAAGGTGTACGGATGCCTGGCCAGCGGCATAATGAGCGGGGCGACCTCGATGCCGCTCCGGGCAAAGTCGGGATCGTACTGAAAGGTGGCATGTGCCGCGTCCGTGGCCTGGGACACGGCCCCGATGGTTCGGCCCCAGAGCCGCACTTCGGCGAGGTTCATTCCGCCCAGGTCCACGGCTTGGCCGGAGGCGCAACCGTGCCGCCGCTGGCCCGCCGCGGCGTCTTGCCGGCTCGGCGCAGCAGGTCCATCGGACTGGGCTGGGGCGGTGGGAGCAGCAGTTCCAGCCCGGCGAGCAGATCGAGGGCGCGGAGCACTCGGATGAAGCTGGTGAGCTGCGCCGACTGGCCGGCCTCGAGGCGCTCGATCGTGCGCTTGGAGACGCCGGCGCTTCGGGCGAGCTGGGCCTGGGTGAGGTTGCGGGAGAGGCGGGCGGCGCTCAGCCGGGCACCGATGTCCGTCAGGATCGATTCGTCTGTGCCGTGAGCTGTTGTTTCCATAAATCGTCACTAGTGTCGAGGTGGTTCAAAAAATAACAGTACATGCACCAAATCTGACGATTTAGTTACTACATTGCAAGGTATGTCATTTCGCCATTAATGGCGAATACAGGCTAATATGTGATGTTAAATAGGCGTTTATGGCGAATAAGAGAAAACACGCCGAGCCGGGCCAATCCCGTGGGGTGATCGTGGGCAGCCATGCCAATGGCCAACGATCAGGGCGCAGGCGGACGCCGCGTCCACTGTTACGGCCTGCGGTTCTGCGGCGGGGCTAGTTGCGATCCCCGCCACGTTGGGAAGCTACGGCCCGGGTACCAAGTCCGTCAGCCCCGCCCGCAGCAAGCGCTCCTCTGAAAGCGCGGTTGTCAATGGGTACACGTGCCCCAGCGAGCCGCGGAGCGGCCCTGATCTGCACCCACCGCATATGCCAGCAGCTCCCTCTGATCCAAGCGCGGCACGAAGCCGGCTCCAGGCGCCTCGACGGACGCCTTGGTCCAGGAGCATCGTTCGAAGGAGGTGGCCCACTCTCTCGGGGGCGTTGCCAGCTACGCAGCGGTACCCAGCGCTTGCTTCGGGCGCACCTCCGGCGTGTCGTGCTGACGGAGCCACTGCTCGTCGCTCCATCCTTCCTGCACACACCAGTAGAGGCAACAACTCGGCTTCCGGGCCGCCGCCACCGTCGCCTTGGCTTTGCCCTGCGACCGGAGCAGGCGGTGATAGTGCTCCCGGACCGGGCCGGGCGCCAGTTTCAGGTGCTCGACGATTTCGATCAGGATCCATTGGAGCCACGGGCTGCCCGACCGCCCGACCCCGCCGTGGGTCGTCTTCCCACCCGAGCTTTGGGTGCTGGGCGACGGGATCCTCCTTCACCAGCCGCTGCACCCGGCGGTCCAGCCGCTTGATCCGGAGATCGAGCTGCTCCACCATTTCGAGGAGCAGGTCCACCTGGATCCGACCCATCGCCGACAGCGCCACCGTCGCCGGCCAGGCGCGGCCCGCCTTCCCGTACCGATCGGTCACCTCCGTCCGGCAGTTCTCGGCCGTCAGGTGCCCATGGATCCGGTTCTTTACGCTGGTCCGCAGCCGGACCAGGTACGCCCGGCCTCGGAGCAGCTTCCGTCGCGCCCGGATCTTGGGGCTCGGCACCCCCACCACCGGGAGCAGATTGGTCCGCAGCAGATCCGCCAGCTTCCGCGCATCGATCGGATCCGTCTTGGCTTGGGCGTGCCAGATCAGCTTCACCTGATACGGATGGGCGGCCACCGCGGCCAGCCCCGCCGCACTCAACTGATCATGCAGCCAGGCCCAGTAGAGCGTCGTCCCCATCGCCACCGTCACCGGCCGGCCCAGCCCGGTCAGCCAGCTGATCAGGGCCTCGGCATCGGCGGGGAGCCGCCGGTGCTCGGCCACCATGACGCCCGCCTCCTCCAGGGCACACGCGGTGATCTACTTCTTGTGCAGGTCCAACCCAACCCAGATCATCGGAGTCTCCTGGTGGGGCACCGGGAGAAGGTGCCGCCCGAACCGCGACTCCGCGAGACCCGCAGGAGCCGCCGCCCGGCAGCTCCGCGCTTTCATATGGTCGTGTTATGTGGCCCGTGCCTTGGCTCCCAGTGTTGCCCTAAGCACGAGGTAGCCGGCCGCGCCGGCTGTGATCGAGCCGAGCAGGATGCCCAGCCGATCAAGGCCGGGGTAGGCGGTTCCGCCCTGGTCGAACGCCAACGACGCGATAAAGAGGCTCATGGTGAACCCCACGCCGCACAGCAGCGACGTGCCAAACACGTGCACCCAGCGGAGCCCCTTCGGCAGCGCAGTAAGCCGCGCCCCGACGGCCAGGGCAGACATCCCCATCACCCCAACGACCTTGCCGGCGAGCAAGCCCACCGCGATACCCAACGGCACCGGCTGCAGCATGTCAGCGAGGGACAGCCCCGCCAGCGGGATGCCTGCGTTGGCGAACGCGAAGATGGGCAGGATACCGAAAACCACCCAGGGGTGAAGGGCATGTTCAAGCCGGAGCAATGGTGACCCGCGCTGTGCCGCCCCCACGTCCGGTGGTGCCTTGCCGGCAACCCGTGGCGCCGGGTCGAACGGGATGCAGAACGCCAGGGCAACCCCCGCCAAGGTCGCATGCACACCTGATTTCAACACCGCTACCCACATCACCAGGCCGAGGATGAAGTATCCCGCTAGCCGAAGGACTCGCATCTGGTTCAAGACAATCAGCCCAATCACCGCGAGCCCGGCACCGGCGAGAGCGACGAAGGACACGTCGGCGGTGTAGAACAGCGCAATGACTACGATCGCGCCGAGGTCATCGAAGATCGCGATACTGAGCAGGAGTGCCTTCAGGGCGGGAGGCACTCGAGAACCGAGCAATGACAGTATGCCCAGGGCAAAGGCGATATCTGTTGCCGATGGGATCGCCCACCCCCGCATCGCGACCGGATCGCCCCAGTTGACATAGGAGTAGATGAGGGCTGGGCCGGCCATACCCCCGATCGCGGCAAAGGCCGGAAGTGTCGCGCTACGAAAACTCGCAAGATGTCCGTCGAGGACCTCTCGTTTCAGCTCCAACCCAACGAGGAGGAAGAAAACGGCCATGAGGCCATCATTGACCCAGAGCAGCACGGGTTTGGCGATCTCGAACGATCCAACGCGGACCTCGATGGGGGCCGACAGGAGTCCTGTGTACAATGAGGAAAGCGGTGAGTTCGCCACGAGCATCGCGAGAGCCGCCGCCGCGACAAGAACCAGGCCCCCGGCTGCCTCCAGTCGCATAAACTCCCGCAGCCACGCTGCAGCAGATCGCGAGGCCGTCCCGGGGTTCGCATCGACGACCATTTTGTCCCACCTCTCTTGGGCCACATAACGACCTGCGGTTCTGCGGCGGGGCCAGATAGGACCTTCGCCGTGTTGGGAAGCTACGGCCCGGACGCCGGTTCCGTCAGCCCCGCCCGCAGCAAGCGCATGTCAGGAGGCGCGGGCGTGGAGAAAGATCAACATGACAAATTGAACTGCAGCCACCAGCAGGAACCACACGAGCCCAGCGATGTAAATCATGGCGGCGTAGTGTTGCATGAATCCCAGGGCTACTGCAAAGTTGGCGGCCAAGGCAAGGAATCCCCCTGGAATCAGAATGAGCCGCACAGGCAGCGGCTCAAGAATCTGGGAGCGCGCCGCGGCCCGCGCCGCGTTCACGATCAGCGTCAGATGGATGATTCCCTGGAGCCCGTTCGAGGCCCGCCATATCTGCGGCTGCGCCGCGAACCCCACTGCAGCGACTACCGGTACAAACGCGAGAAACAGGACACAGCTGGCCGGGATCAGGAGATGGCCAAGGGCATTCCGCTCGGGAACGCTCAAGCCACTCGCAGACGCACGCCCGACGGCGAAGACGACGCTCGCGAACCCAATGAGGGTGGCCGCGATGCCCGCGATGGCCATGAGAACATCTCGTTGCTCCATACGCCACCGCCTCCTGATTAGTGTTTGGACCTGCGAGCCCTCGCAGCCTGAGCTGCTGCCAGGACACAACACGCGGCATGATCGGCAATCGCTGCAAGACTCAAGGCCGCTCAACCCCTTCCGCCGCCACAGATTGGCCCCCCTCCACATATCGGCAGTGCCGAGTTGGGCTGCGAAGGCCAGTCCCCAAGCCACCGCTCACCCTCCACCCCCGCTATGAGCACTTCCCGGC
>Ga0163153_10002025_pt1 | contig 30715 bp, 27 predicted proteins | sample OliLakLV19MP6IB1_FD_148629 | JGI IMG/M metagenome (GOLD analysis project Ga0163153, IMG submission 148629) | Freshwater microbial mat bacterial communities from Lake Vanda, McMurdo Dry Valleys, Antarctica - Oligotrophic Lake LV.19.MP6.IB-1 | ecosystem: Environmental > Aquatic > Freshwater >...
GGAAAGCCGCCGCATCTTCACCCGCTATGAAAAAACAACCCGAAACTTCGCCGGCATGATCAAATGGGCCTGCCTCTTACAATACCTGCGATATGACGTCAAAATCGCGTTTTGAGACAAGGCCTAGTGTTCCATTCCATGTGGCGTCCGTCAGAACGGCGGGTGCCTGGGGCTGGGGCAGACAAGTACGGTAGCCAAGTCGAATCCACTGGGGCATCGTGGCGATCTGTTGAACAACGCAACGAAGCCCCAGCGAGTTGGGCCATGGTGGCCGCAAAGTCGGCGCCCCTGCCCCAGGCACCCGGCTGGACATGCTTAGCCAAGCATGTATCGACACTGTCGATTCACCATCTCTTCGAGTTCCTCAACAAAACCGTCCCTCACTTTGGTTTCGACAAATCCCGGTGTCTCAACGAACTGAATGTCCAAGTCCTCCTCAGGCGTGTGAAAGCGCACGGCTCCCGTAGTACCCAGCACCCGTTTTCCTTGAGTAACAAGGCAACTGTGGCGAAGGATGCGAGAGTTGAGCGTGATAAACCCACGATCAATTTCATGCGGCCTCACATCTCTGTGAGCTGGTGGCACGAAGAATCGCCTGAAGTTGAGTTTGCCTTCTCCGCGAGGAAAGACCGCGCATTCAATGACCAGGACATCTTCGCGATATAGAAAATGAAGCACGCGATCCAAATGTGCGATTCTCGCCTTGCCATCACTTCCGAAGTTAACCATCCAAAGGCAGTACGTAATGTCGGCAATCTTCTCAAACCTTCCGTTCACGCCTCGCACAAATTCGTAGCCGCCACCAAATCTCTGCCGTAAGGGATACTGATTCAGCAACTCGTGAAAAATGAATTCATCAAATACATTTAATCCGATGCCAATTGCCTCTTCTGGAATCCCGACCGTCGATCGCGTGGGTCGCAAGTCTCGCATGAACGCTTCGGTGAATGGGTCGGTGCCAGTCCCGATGATGGCGACTTGATCTAGTATTGGCGTGTTGAACGTGACGGCACCATCTGTTTGAAATCCAACTATCCCATCATCATCTTGGATAAATCCGACCATTTGAAGTTTCGAGGGATGTCTGTTGAGGTGAGCCGAAAACGTCGAACGATTGAGAGGAGCGACGTAATTGAGGTCAATGATGTCGCTGATGTCATTCATTGCATCTATTTCGAATCCAGACCAACCAATTACCAAGTTGTCAGACACTAGGGCGATCTTTTGCCTTAAGCCGAGTGGCACCTTGATGCGAGCGCCAGTGAAAGTTCGCCAGGCGTCGTCAGTGGTCGGCAACATTGGCCCGATTCGCTCCCAGGGCGCTTGTCCCGCTATGAGCAAGTCCGACATCATTGCTGGCAAAGTCTTATAGCCGTACCGAACTACGACGGTCATGTGGGCACCCTCCTCGAACTAGAGACTGCGACGGATTATTTTTAGTGTGAAGCATAGTTCATACAACCTCCCTGTCGGGTTATCCTAATGCGAGCGCTCGATACGCCCAGCTCGCCACGTAGTCTCGCAACATATTGCGCAGCGAAGAGTTGCGGCAAACTTCGCAAGCGAGTCGCCCTTTCGACGGCAGCCACCAATTATCAAGAAAACAACGGTCACCGCGCACACAGCTAATTCTCATACCCCATCAAAATCTCCTCCGCCGGCACGCCTTCCAGGCCGGTCCATTTGCCGTCGGCGATGGCTTCGCCGAGTTGGCTGACGGCTCGAAAATATTTGTCGGAGGGGGGCGCGCCGGTGAGTTTTCTGGTCAGGTCGCGGCAGAGGATGTCGGCGGCGCTTTGGACGAGCGGGTCGGTCTTGTCGGCTGCGTAGAGGCTGGTGCAGAGGATGACGATGGCGTCTTGGATGCGTTGCGAGAGGTCGGCCATGCGGCATTGCCGGTCGGCCAGTTTGAGTTGATGCTTGCGCATCGTGCCGCTGATCTCGAGCGGTTGGCGTTGCAGCCAGTCGCAGGCGAATTCGGCGTGCTCGCGGAGCGCTGTCGGCATCGTCGGTAACTTTGGCACGCTGACCCAGCGCAGTTTTTCCGCGGCGAACCATTTGGCGTAGGCGCCGAGCGGCCCGTGCATGGCCAGCATGTGCGCGGGGTTCATCGGGTTAAAGTTCTTGATGCCGGCCGCTTGTTGCGCCTTGCCGATCGGCTCGAAGAACTCGGTGCCGTGGGCTTTGACGAGCGACTTGAAGAAGCTCATGCCGAGGACTTCGCCTTCCCCTTCGTAGATGCAGGGGGCGAGGTATTCGTGGATGTGATCGCCGAACAGGTGGCCGTGCAGGAAGGAGCGGCCGCCGTGCGTCTTCATCAGCAACTCGACGGCGGCTTCCTTTTGCGATTCGCTGCCGAAGATCTTGGCGATCACGCATTCCATCTCGCCGCGATAGCCTTGATCGATCAGCCCGGCGCACCATTGCACGAGGGCGTCGCACCCGACGATCATCGCGGCCATGCGGCCCAAGCGGCGGCGGACCAGCTCGCGCGTGGCGATCGCCGCGCCGTACGTGCGGCGGAACTTCGCCCAGGGGAGCATGCTGGCCAGCATTAGGCGCATCGTGCCGGCGGAGTTCGCGCAGAGTGCGATGCGACCCAGGTTCAGGCCGTGGTAAGCGATCGTCAGGCCGTCGCCTTTGACTGGCTTGAGCAGGTTCTCGGCCGGCACCGGGAGATCGCGGAAGACGATGCCTTGGTTGTAGGTTTGCTTGAGCGCGTAGAGGCCGTACTTTTTCAGTTGGAACTGGGCGTTCTCTTCCGACGGCAGGTCGACGATCAGCACCGCGGGCTTGTTCTCGATCTGGCAGACCAGGCCGATCGTGCGCCCCGGCACGACGTTGGTGATGAACAGTTTCTCGCCGTTGACGATGTATTGATTCCCGCGCAACTCGGCTTTCGTGCGCAGTGCGGTCAAGTCTGAGCCCGCACACGGTTCGGTGAGCGCGAAGGCGGAGAGCCGCTCGCCGCTGGCGAGTTTGGGGAGATAGCGTTCCTTCTGTTCCGGCGTGCCGAAGGTACGGACGGGATCGACGGCGCCGATGCAACCATGCACGCTGGCCAGCCCGGCGATCGTGGGATCGACGATCGCCATCCGCGTGAGAAAGGGCGCGAACGCGGAGAACGTGGCGCCGGAGCCGCCGTATTCCTTGTCGACCAACAGGCCCCAGTAACCGGCGCCGGCGAGGTCGCGGAGGACTTCGTCGCGGATCTTTTTGTTTTCGTCCAACAACGTGCCGGCGTCGCGATGGCGGCGCACAACGGCGACCGAATCGTCCATCACGCGCTTCACTTCCGCCGTGGGCTCGACGCGGCCGCTGCGGAACAGGTCGATGGGCACTTCGCGATCCCAGATCGCGCGGTGCGCGGGGCTGGCCGTGGTCTGGTATTGCGGGGCGAAGAGCGCTTCGACCTGGTCGTCGGCGCGGTCGATGGCCCCGGTGCGGCGGGCCTCTTCCTCGCTCTTGCCGCCGAGCTTAAGGGCCGTCTCGGCGAAGGATTGCTTTTCCTGATCGGCGGACCCGGGCCGGGCCGAGGGAGATTCGATGCTCATGACGAAAATTCCGATCGCAAGGGCGGGCGAAACGCGATTGATTGCGTACTAAGGCAGTATACTCCCCTGGCCCCGGGGGGGCGACGCGGCTTTTGGGTGCAAGGGTGCCACTGGCGGCTCGTCCGCCAGTGCGTGAGTTGCTTCGGCTTCAGCGTCCTCGCCGCACTGGCGGACGAGCCGCCAGTGGCACCCGACCGGAATTCTTAGAGTTGACAAAGCAATAGGACATCAGGGCCGTGTTCCGCGCGCTTCGGGCGATTGTGGCACACGTTACAATGCCGGCGATTCACGATGAACGACTATGTCGCACTCTCCTTGGGCATGCTCTGCGCCGGCGCCGGCGGCGAGTTGCTGCTGCGCGGAACGCTGGGGCTGGCCCGCTGGCTGGGGCTCTCGCCGGCGATCACTCGGGCGACCGTGGCGGTGTTCGCCACGGCGGCCGCGGAGATACTGGTCGTCATTCAGGCGGCGCGGATCGATCGACCAGACCTGGCGATTGGAGCGGCACTGGGGACGAGCATCGTCAATCTGGGGCTGGTGCTGGCCGTGGCCTGGTTGACCGCCGAGCCGGCGCAGCACAGCGATGCCTCGCGACGACATGTCGTTTTGGCGGCCGTCGCGCCGCTGGGCTTGCTGACCTTCGCGCAGAACGGCATGGTCTCGCGCGTGGAGGGGAGCATCCTGTGCGCGTTGTTCGCGGCCTGGTTGGTAATGAATACGCTGGCGGCGCGCAACGTCCCGAATCCGGAGCGGCTTGACGAGCCGGTCGCCGAACGGCGCGGATGGTTGGCGATCAGTTTTTCGTTCGTCGGGCTGTTGTTGTTGATTACGGCGGGGCGATTGATTGTGCATGGCATCGAAGGGCTGGCAATTCACTTCAAGCTGGATTGTTTCATCCTTGGAGCGACGCTGGCCCCGCTTTGCACCACGGTGCCGGAATTGACGCACGCGATCGCCACGCAGTATCGCGGCGGGGAGAACGTCTCCACGAGCGCGCTCGTGGACAATAGCTTATTGAACGCGTGGTTTCTGGCCGGACTGGCGGCGATCATCGCGCCGTCGCGGTTGCCGTTTCAGGCGTTGACGATCGCGGTCGTCGCCGCGATGGCGCTGACGCTCTTGGTCTGGCCTGGGAATTGGATCCCAAGGCGGCTGCGCGGCCTCGTGCTGTTAGCGGTCTACGGGGCGTTTGTGTTTTATATGTTGTGAGGCGCAGGCTGTGCGTTTAAAAGCCCAGGGAAGACCACCGATGACGATGGCTATAGCTACGGTTTTCGAGGGTCTTCCCTGGGCTTAGCGGCAACCGACGTCGTTCGCGCTAGCCCTGCATTTCCGCGAACGGCCGACGGGTCTCGATGTACTTGCGATGCGCTTCGAGATAGCAACTCTGGATGAGTCGATCGACGGCCGCGCCTGACGGAAACTTCGCGGAGAATCCCGGGAGCGAGGGGTCGATCGTCAATTTCGCGGCGGCGATCAAATGGGCTAGCAGATCGCGCGGGTCTTCGTCGCCGACCGCGAAACGAATTGTCGTCGGTTGAATGCCGGCTTGCTCCAGGGCCTCGCGGCTGAGCTCCGAATGCGTCGTGAACGCGGGGCAACTGACGATGGTGTTGGCCTGCCCGAGGCTGATCATGTGATCGAACGTCGGCGCCAACGCGTCGAAGAAGCGTTGAAAGGCTTCGAAGGGCACGCTGCGCATATCGATCGTAAACAGCGGCGCCGGCAAGCCAAGAAAACTCAAGCGTTCCCGCAGTGACGAGTTCTCGTCCTTGGCGAGGGCGTTGCAGTGGACCTGCACCTCGGAATGGGCGTCGAGGAAGCGTGAGAGAATTTCCGTGTTGATGCATTTGGCCAGCATCCGCACTTCCAGGGTGCGGATGCCCTGCATGACTTCGAAGGCGGCGTCGGCGTTGAGGAACGCGCCTTTGACGTAGTAGACGTTCCAGAACATCGTCTCGTCCCAGCGAGCGCCGTCGAACGTCTCCCCTTTGGGAATGAACATATCGCGATTGCGACCGATCACCACGCCGGCGATCACTGAGCCCGTGCCGGAGAGGTCTTTCGTATAGCTGTGAATCACAAAGTCCGGGCGCTCGGCCGGTTCTTCGCGTTGCAGCGGCCGCGTCAGGAACGGCGTGCCGACCGTCGCGTCGAGCAGCACGCGCAAGCCGCGCTCGTGCGCGGCGCGGCAGATGCCGGGCAGGTCCAGCACGTACCCATGCGGGTTGCAGGGAGATTCCAAGTAGACGTAGACCTTGCGCCCGGCGGCGAGGCGATCGGCGTGTTTTTCGATCGTTCGCTCGTAGCAGGCGAGGAAATTGTCGACGCCGTAGCCGTCGAAGGATTCGACGGCGATACCCAGGTTGGACGGCTTGGCGTACCAATCGTGGATCAATTGATGCGCGCCGCCGTAGATATTGCGGCTAGTGATCAGCACGTCGTCGCGCCCCAAGGCATGGGCCAGCACGCCGTCGATGGCGGCCATGCCGGAGCTGAAATTCCAGGCCAGGTAGTCGCCGGAATATTTTCCCGCCTCCAGGTCGACGATGTAATTCGCCAGCGCGATCGACGTGGGGTTGAGCAGCCGGGAATAGATTTCCAGCAGCAACTCTTTGCCCTGGAAGGCGTCTTCGATCCATTCGGCGCAGGCGTAGATGTACGTCGCCGTGCGGGCGATCACCGGGTTGGCGGCAAAGATCGCCGTGACGTTGTCGAAGACCGCGTAGGGGCCCTTTGCGCAGAGGGTCGCCGGACGATAGTTCAGGCTTTGGTACGACGCCCTGGCGGGGTTCTGCCAGGTATCGAGGAGCTTGGCGAACTGAAAGGAGAGGAATTTCTTGGCATTGAACCGAGCGATCCGGTCGGCGCGGTCGAGCGCCTGGATCGATTCCAGGCTTTCCCGCCAGATCTGGTCGAGGTCGACCTGCGTTTCGTAGAGCCGCTCCACGATGCGCAGCAGGGAACGGCCGAAATCGTCGTCGGCGTCGAGGCCGAAGTGGACCAACTGTTCGCGGGCCAGGCTGGGGGCATCGTGGGCGGCCGTGGTCTTGCGCCGCGGGGAGAGCCGCCGCATGCTGGTCCAACGGGGATCGGCCGGATTGCCGGAAGGAGTGCTCATGATGGTTTCATCCGTGAGTGGGGGCGCGAAGACGTCGGATTATAGGCGATGAACGGACTTTGGTCCTACCGGCGTGGATAAGCGACGAATGTAGCTTCGATGGCACTTCCCGCGGCGAATTGACACCCCTGGTTGGCAACGCTAACTTGTTGAGTATTCGGCACTTGCCGTGCCTGGACCGCGAAGGAGTGAATCGGAATGAAACGATCGTTTGTCGCCGCGAGCGGCGTGTTTTTGACGGCACTCGTCATCGGCTGCGGAGGTGGCGGAGGTGGCAAGGGGAACGGCAGTGGTGGTGGCGCTGGTGGTGGCTCTACTGGGCCGATCCGCATTGGTGCGGTGCTGGAACTCTCCGGCGGCACGGCCACTTACGGCGAAGAAACCCGTAACGGCATCGACATGGCGTTGGAGAAGCTCAACGCCGGGCGCGAGCGGCCGATCGAAGTCGTGTATGCCGACAACAACAGCGGCGCCACGGAGACGGCCAGCGCGGTGCGGCAATTGATCGACGCCGACAAGGTGACCGCGATCATCGGCGCGGTGGCCTCGACGAATACCATCGCCGGCGCAACGCAGGCGCAAAACAACAAGACGCCGATGATCACGCCGGGCTCGACGAATGTCGAAGTCACGCGGATCGGCGATTACATCTCGCGCGTCTGCTTCATCGACTCGTTTCAAGGCCCGGCGATCGCTCGTTTCGCCGCCGAGGAGTTGAAGAAGACCAAGGGTTTCCTGGTGATCGACAAATCGGCCGACTACAGCGTGGGGCTAGCGGATTCGATTCGCACGACCTTCACTTCGCTGGGCGGCACGATCGTCGGCGAGACGAACTTCGAAGCCCGGGCGAGTGACTTCTCCGCATTGATCACGCAGGTTGAACAAGCCAAGCCGGATGTGATCTTCATTCCCGCTTACTATCGTGAAGTCGGGCTGATGCTCAAGCAAGCCCGCGGGCATTGGGACGGCATTCCGAAGCTCGGCGGCGACGGCTGGGACAGCCCGGAGTTATTGGAGCTGGGAGGCGCCGGCGTAATCGGAACGTATTTCGCCACGCACTTCGCGCCGGACGATCCGAACCCGAAGATCCAGGAGTTCACCAAGGCCTACCAGGACAAATACGGCAAGCCGCCGGGTTCGATGAGCGGGCTGGGCTACGACGCGGCGCTGGTGGTGACCGACGCGATCGATCGCGTTGAAGGGGAATTGACCAAGGACAAGTTGCGGGACGCGATCAACGCCACCAGCAATGTCGACGGCGTGACCGGAACGATCAAATTGGATGAGAATCGCAACCCGGTGAAGGACCTGGTCATCCTGGAAGTCACGGCCAGCGGTTTTAAGTTCAAGAAGAAATACTCGCCGTAGCAACTCGACAACACTGCGGCCCCGTTGTGGCATGGTCTCCCGACCATGCCACTCGCCCGACCGAAGGTCTCCAAAACGTGGCGCGGTCGGGAGACCGTGCCACAACTCGTGGTTCGACGTCGATCTCCGCGGTCACAGACCGCGGCTACAGCCGAAAGTCCCTGATTCGATCGCCACCGCATGGACTTCGCATACTTCGTCGATCAGTCGGCTAACGGACTCAGCTTGGGGTGCATGTATGCCTTCATTGCGCTCGGCTACACGATGGTTTACGGCGTGCTGAAGCTGGTGAATTTCGCGCACGGCGAATTCTTCATGCTCGGCGGATTGATCGGCTGCCTGTCGCTGGGCTATCTGCCGTTGGAACAAGTCCCGTTGCCGGAACCGCTGCGGCCCTGGTTTGGATTGTTGGCCGCAATGTTGATCGCGGCGCTCGGAACCGCGGTGTTCGCGGTGCTGGCTGAGCAAATGGTTTATAAGCCGTTGCGCGGCGAAGGTCGCTACGCCGCGCTGTTCGCCGCGGCATTTCTGGGCATCTTCATCGCCGCCGCGTGGGGACCGTTGAGCCGGAATATCGGCTTGTTGCCGACACTGGCGGTGTTGGCCCTCGGCGTTTGGGCGTGTCTGAAGTTTCTGCCGCGCTGGACCGATCGTTGGAGTCGCACGCGCACACCTGGGACGCGCATCGCGGCGCTGTTGACGGCGCTGGGGTTATCGCTCGCACTGCAAAACGGCACTGCCTGGGTCTTCACCGCGACGCCGCGGGCGTTTCCGGAACGCAAGACGTTTCTCAGTTGGGAAGAGTTGGAAGCCTTGCCGGCGGGAACGGTGGCCACGGGGAACTTGTTTGTGCAGGGGGAGCGCGGGCGTCGCAACGTGATGTTCGAAGGCGAAACCCTCGATTCCGCGCGCTGGTCCGACATGAAGGAACAACACGCCGGACTGTATCAATCCGCGCCGCTCAGCGAATCGACCAAGCGGTGGATCGTGTTGGCGACGTTGGCGGTCTCCGGGAGTTTGCTGTTTCTGTTGGTGAAATACACAAAACTCGGCAAGGCCATGCGGGCGGTTTCGTTCAATGGCGAGACGGCGTTGTTGATGGGCGTGAATACCAATCGCGTGATCAGCTTCACGTTTTTCGTCGGCGCGTTTCTGGCCGGCATCGGCGGCGTGCTATGGGGCATGCGGTACGGCGACGTCGATCCCTTCACCGGCGTGATTCCGGGCCTCAAGGCCTTCGTGGCCGCGGTGCTGGGAGGCATCGGTTCGATTCCCGGCGCGATCCTGGGCGGCCTGTTGCTCGGCTTCACCGAAACGATGCTCGACGCTTACGGCATGAGCAATTATCGCGACGCGTCGGCGTTCGTGATTATGATCGTGATTCTCCTGGTCAAACCGGCGGGCTTGCTGGGGACGTTCGAAGGAGAAAAGGTCTGAACGAGCTCAGCGACATCCTCAGCTTCAAGTTCCTGGCGCCTCACCTGGTGTGGATCGGGCTGTACTTGATCCTTGCGCTGTCGCTGAACTTGATTAACGGCTGCGCCGGGATGTTCAGTCTCGGCCATCAAGGCTTCTGGGCCGTCGGCGCGTACGGCGCGGCGGCGCTCGTGGTCAAGCTGCCGTTCGAACTTCCGGGCCCGGTGATGTTCGCATTATCGTTGATCGTCGGCGCGATCTGCGCAACGCTGGCCGGGCTGATTATCGGCGTGCCTTGTTTGCGATTGCGCGGAGATTATCTCGCCGTAGCGACGCTCGGCTTCGCGGAAATCATTCGCAATCTGCTGATCAAGTTCGATTGGCTCGGCGCGAGCCGCGGTCAGCGGATCCCGCCGCAAGTGCTCGATCCGCAGGATACGGCGCCGTACCATTGGTTTTATCTCGCGGTGACCTGGTTCTTCGTGCTGGTCACGGTCTGGATTTGCCGGAACGTGATTCACTCCAGTCACGGCCGCGCGATCCTGGCGATTCGCGAGGACGAAGTTGCCGCGGAACTACTGGGCGTGAACGTCACGCGCTATAAGTTGCTCGTGTTTTTGCTGGGCTCGATGCTGGCCGGTTTGGCCGGCGCTCTGCACGCGAATTTCGAGCTGTACATCGCGCCGCCGATGTTCACGATGCTGCCGGGGATCATGATTCTGCTGATGGTGGTTCTCGGCGGGACCGGCTCGATGTCGGGCACGGCGATTGCCGTGGTAGTTTTGTACTCATTACAGCAAATCTTGAAGTTGAGCTTGTTCGGGCTCCCGACGAGCGCCGCGTCGGCGATTGGCTGGCCGCCGCTCGAAGCCCTGGCCAAGTCGTTCGAGTTGCTCGCGCGCGAGCGCTGGCAGGCGATGTTCGCCGTGTTGCTGGTGATCGTAATGATCTCGATGCCGCAGGGCATTTTCGGCAAGCGCGAACTGTGGCAGACCGAACGGTTTCGACGCTGGGCGGGTCGCCTCGGCTTTCGTGCGCGCACGGCGAGGACCGGCGCATGACTTCCGCGCTGCTGGCCTGTGATGCGCTGACGATGCGATTCGGCGGCTTGACCGCGGTTGATGATTTCTCGCTCGCCATCCAGCCCGGCGAGTTGCTGGGATTGATCGGCCCGAATGGCGCGGGCAAAACGACGGTGTTCAATCTGATCACGGGCGTCTATCGTCCCACAGCGGGCTCGATTCGCTTGGAGAATGCCAGCATCATCGGGCGACGGCCCTATCGCATCACCGCGTCGGGCATCGCGCGTACCTTTCAAAACATCCGCTTGTTCGGCGATCTCACGGTGCTGGACAACGTGCGCCTGGCTTGCCACTTTCGCGTCGAGTACGGGTTGATCGATTCCCTTGTGCGTTCCGGACGCTTCCGTGACGCGGAGGCTAAGATCGCGGAGAAGTCGCGGCGGCTGCTGGAATTGCTCGACCTGGCCGACTGTGAGAATCACCTGGCGCGCAGCCTTCCGTATGGCGAACAACGCCGGCTGGAAATTGCCCGCGCGCTGGCGACGGAACCGAAACTGTTGTTGCTCGATGAACCCGCGGCCGGTATGAACCCGCAGGAGAAGGAACAACTCGCTCAACTGGTCTCGCGCATTCGCGGCGAGTTCAAGTTGGCGATCCTGTTAATCGAGCACGACATGCCGTTCGTAATGCGGCTGTGCGAGCAATTGACCGTGCTGGATTACGGAAAAATCATCTGCCGCGGCACCCCGGCGGAAGTTCGCGCCAATCCGGACGTGATTCGCGCTTATCTTGGAGGGGGCGATGCTGGAGATTGATCGCCTCGACGTCTATTACGGGAACATCCACGCGCTCAAAGGCGTGAGCTTGCGCGTGGAGGAAGGCGAAATCGTCACGATGATCGGGGCAAACGGCGCCGGCAAGACGACGACGTTACGCACGATCTCCGCGCTGCTGCGGCCGCGCGCTGGGAGCATCCGCTTTCGTGGCGAATCGATCGAGAAATGCCCGGCGGATGAAATTGTCCGGCGCGGCATCGGGCATTCGCCGGAAGGGCGGCAGATTTTCGCGAATTTGACCGTCTCGGAAAACCTCGACATGGGCGCGTACACGCGCCGCGATCGGGACGGCATTCGGCAGGATCGGGAGATGGTGTTCGGCCTCTTTCCGCGGCTGCGCGAGCGCCTGCATCAGCGCGGCGGCACGCTTTCTGGCGGTGAACAGCAGATGCTGGCGATCGGCCGGGCGCTGATGTCGCGGCCGAGTTTGCTGTTGCTCGACGAGCCGTCGCTGGGGATTGCGCCGCTCTTGGTCGAGCAAATCTTCGAGAAGATCGCCGCCTTGAATCGTGAACAGGGGCTGACGATTCTCCTCGTCGAGCAGAACGCGCATCTGGCGCTCAAGGTAGCGCACCGCGCCTACGTGCTGGAAACCGGCCACGTGGAACTCGAAGGTCCGGCGAAGGAACTGGCGAACGATGAGCGCGTCCGGGCTCATTACCTCGGCGGCTGAACGTCCTGCTCCATGACGAAGCTTTATTGCTTCAACAGTTTGTTGATTGCCGTTAGTAGCACTTGTTCGGCGGCCGGGGCGACATTCGACGACGTGGGTTGCGTTTCGTAGCCGCCTTCTTCATAGGCGACCGCGGTGCCGATGTAGAACGGTGCGTAGTCGCCGTAGGCGGCCATCGACACGAAGAGGTCCGGGCGCGCGGCCTTGGCGGCCAACTGGTATTCCACGAACAGCTCACCCGGTAGGTGTAGGATTCTGGCTTTGCCGAGCTTCAAGCAACTCAGCTCGATCTGGTGACCTGCCGCGCAGCGTTGGAGCCAGGCCAGCTTCGTGGCTTCGTTCTTGGCGGCGAACATGGGATCGCGATCGATCAGTTGCTGCTGGAATTTCTCGATGGAGAGATGTGCCGCGGGCGGCAGCGCGACGGGCTCGACGATCCACGCGACATCGCTCGGCGCGAGCGGAGTGCGTTCCGTGGTTTCCCAGGCGCGGCGCATGCCGTCGGCCAAGCGCTCGGCCAGGACCAGGCGATTCGCAGGCGCGCCGTCGTTGTATTTGCCTGCGCCAATGTTGCCGCCCGCGCCGGTGAAATGCACGTGAAGCGCTTCGGGAAGATGCGATTGACGCAGGAAGCGCGCCAGGCCGGGGAAATCCGGATTGGGGACGCCGGTGCGATAGTAGCTCTGCGGATGCGTAGCATAGTAGCTCAGCACGGCGACCGGTTGATCGCCGTTCCAAAAGCTAACGAGCGAGACCTGCGGATCGATCGTGCCTTCCGGCGCGGCGCGCAGGTCGGGATCTTGGCAGGACGTGTAACGCACGGCGCGGACCTTGCCGTCCGGGCCGAAGATGCGCCGATTGGACGCTACTTCCTTCACGTCCGCTTTGCCGACGCCGACATGCGTGACCGGCTTGGCCTGCGGAATCGCTTCACGTACCGCCGCGGACAGGCGCGTGATCACTTCGCGTTGCCAGTGCCCGGCGTATTGCCGAGGATCAAGCCCGGCGTCGTTAAGCAATCGTTCGGCGGTGAAGTCGCTTTCCGGCGCATCGTGTTGGTGCAACGCATGCACGGTGATGCGCGACGGCGAAGTCCCGGCGGCCTTCGCGAGCGCGGCGCGAAAGGCGTCATGCGATTCGTTCGCGATGCCGATCCAATCGACCGCGCACAGCACAATCGGCTCGCCGGCGCCGAGGAGCAAAATGCCCCGAGCGCGGAGGCCGAGCTCGCCTGGTTCCTTCGCCAGGTCGTAGGCCATCATGCTGCCGACTGGCGGCGTGGCGTCGACATCGAACGTGGCTACGCGAAGCGATTCACTGGCCGGCTCCGCGCCTTGGAGCGTCGCAACCAGGGCAAATAGTACGAACGCTAACACGGCCAGGCGAGATAACATGGCGGGCAACTCCAAGGCGGGAGACGCGAGGCGGGAGTGAACGGGCAGTGGGACCACGCTGAATGTAGTCGGCGAGCGTTTGGGAAGCAAATGGCTCACTCTCGGCTTCGCAGTCCAATCCCGCGCATGACCGAGAGTATTGAACGCCGCTCGCTGGCAAACCGATCATCGTCGGTGGGCAACGCGGCCAAATCGCTCAAAAGACTCGTGTCCTGCAACTTGCCGAGGCGGCGGAAATGATCGAGTGCCGCGGCGCGCTCGTTGTATTCACCACTCGCCAGTGCCAGGTAACGGTCCTCGGTTCGATGTATTGGGCGGCGCGAACGCGGGGTCCAGAGCGTCGAATTCCCTGGCCAAGGCTGCCCGTCGTCATCGTTCGATTCCGGCCCGTGCATCCGGGACAGAATTGAGCTCATGCGTGTGGCCGCCTCGTCGGCCGTTTTCACGCCGGCTACGCGACGGCTGCCGAGGTGATGATTGATGATGATCGCCCGTTGGTTGAAGACGATCTCGCTGGGCAGCGGAAACATCGCCGCCTGATGTGCGACGTCGGCGTCGCGATAACGGCTCAACAAGAACTCCAGCACCTTGACGTGCGGGAGCGCCGACGGAAAGCTCGCCTGCACCGTCGGCAACAACAGCCGGTCGCGTCGCGCGGCCCAGTCTTCGTAGAGTGAAATGGTCGCTGTTGGCATGTTAGCCCTCGTCAGCGATTTGCTTGCTGTAGTCGTCGCTGAGCAAGATTGTATTGTTGGCAGCAAGCATGGGCGCTGTAAACACCAACATGAGCGCTACCAGGCCGTCCAGCCGCCGTCGACGGTCAAGACGGCGCCGGTCATGTAGTTGGACGCGCTCGACGCCAGGAATAGCACCGGTCCTTGATAGTCTTCGGCCGCTGCCATGCGACCGAGTGGCGTGCGCGCCACGTAGTTTGCTACAAACTCGGGGTCCTGGCCATCATATACGCCGCCGGGAACGAGGCAGTTCACCCGCACGCCTTGTTGCGCCCAATGCACAGCCAGGTAGCGCGTGAGTCCGATCACGCCCGCCTTGGAGACGCCGTAAGCGATCGGCGAATTCACGCCGGAGTCGCCATAGATGCGGGGATCGGCCGAAACGACGCCGTACGTGGAACTGAAGTTGACGATTCGCCCCGCGCCACGCTCCGCCATCCGTCCGCCGAAGACCTGGCAGGCCAGATGCACGGCGGTCAGGTTGGTTTCCAGCACGCGTTCCCAGGCTTCGCGCGGGTAATTCTGTGGCGCGGACGAGTAGAAGCCTTGCCCGCGAAACTGGGCGCAGTTGATCAGCACCGCCGCGGGGCCGAGCCGTCCTTCCAATTCGTCGCGCGCTCGCGCCAGTTCGTCGGCGCTGGTCAGGTCGTAACGCAGGGCGAGGGCATTGCGGCCGGTCGAAACAGTGATGTCGGCGGCGAGTTGTTCGGTTTGGTCGGCGAGATCCAGGATCGCTACATTCGCGCCGGCCTGCGCGAGCGCCTGGCAGAGCACACGGCCGATCCGTCCGGCGCCGCCGGCGACCAAGACGACTTCGTTGTCGAGACCGAACAATTCACGCAGCAGTTCCGGCATCCAATCCCCTCCATGGACTCGCAATGTCCGTCATTGTCTCCTTTCGCGCCGCGAAAGGAATGCCCTTTCGCGGAGCGAAAGGAGACTATGTGCCGAGGACCGAAACAATGCCATTAGTCGGGCCGGGCATGCGGCAAGGGTACGTCGTGGAACACCAGTTCCAAAGCACGACGCGAGCGAATGCGGGGGTACTTCACTTGCAGGAGCGCCGGTTCACTGCTGGCACCTGGTGCGATGAAGGTGAGCTTGTACTGGGCTCCCTCCGGCGTGAGGGCGTGACTCTGCCCGTGACGCCGGTAGCGCTCGCCGTTCGCATCGAGCAGTGTAAAGCGATTCTCTTGAAAGACCATTTCCTGCGGATCCGGGATCGGCAAGTCGCGGGCGATCGTCAATTCGAGTTCCACGCGACCGCCTGGCTCCTGGCGGCAGTTGTTGACCGTGATGGCGGCGTCATCTTGAAAATGCGTGTCGCGATCTTGGCGCGGGTCGAATGCCAACTCCGCCAGGTCGCCCACGGCGATCAATTCCCAGGCGACGGTTAATTCGGCGAGTTGCGTGGCGTTCACGGGCGGCGGATGCAAACGCAACGTGGCGCTCGTGTAGTGGGCGCCGGCCGTCACAACATTCCATGCACCGCCGGAGGGCTGTTCTGAGGCGACCTGTTGCCCGTTGTCCGTCACTGCGCGCACGACAATCGGTTGCGCGCGATGCGCGACGAGTTGAAAGCGGTCTTCCCAGATCATTTCCAGTTGAATCTGAAAGACGTGCTCGCGTTCCGCTACGGCGGTCGAATAGTCAATGTCCTCTTGAAACAGGCGACGCGCCGACGTGAGTTGTGCACGCAGCGGCCCGGCGTAGGCCAACGGATTCTGTCCGCACCGCCCTGAGACAATCGCCAGGCCCGGCGATAGCAATTCGTAGTGCGCGCGGAAGCGACAATCGATCTGCCCGCAGACGGCGTCCATGGCAGGCCAGAAGAGCAAAGGCTCAGCGTTCAGAGTTACGAGTCCGTTTGGCAGGCCTGCATAGCGTTCGCCGAGCAACAGACGATTCTCGCTCTGAGCGGCAATGGCTTCGAAGTGTTCGAGCGCCGGACGCGTTTCAATTTCTGGAGTATAGAACGACCCTGTCCAGAGGTCCTCCACCGCCAGTAGCTCAAGGAGCTTGCGGGCGCGAATGCGGACTTCGACGTCGGGCGAATCGAGCGCCGCCTGAAGCTGCGCGCGGGCGTCGCGACCGAGACTCGCCAATTCCATTGTCGCGATTTCGCGTTCCGCGAACGAGGCGTCGCCTAAGCGCTCGACGAGTCGAGCCACGCGGGGCATGTCATCAGGAGGCTGAGCATCTGCCGTCCGCCAGATCGCGGACAGCCAGAGTGCGCCGAAAACCCATCGCCCGACACGAGAGCGCATGAGCGCCTCCCGCGAAAGAACATTCGGTCAGGGGAACGACCAAGGTCGGTGGGTGTGGCGCGATGATGAACGGCAAGATCAAAGGTGCAATGCAGCGGGGCGGCGAAGCGTTATTCCGTGGCGGCTGAGACCTCCGCCTCGTTTTCGCCAGTGGTTCGCGCGGTGATCGTGGGGCGGCGGCGGAGTGTATTGGTGCGGGGCGGTGCTTCTTGCTCCGGCTCCGCGACTTCTTGTTCGTAGTCGGCCTGCGTCACGTTTTCTGATTCGTGTGCTTCGGCTTCATGGTCCGCCGCCTCGGCCGTGCCCTCGTCTTCGACAGTGCCACTGGCCAATCGCACGCGACTGCTGGAGTTCGCCCGCCACCCGCCGGAGGATTCCGTTTCCTCTGCGGCTTCATCACTCGGCGTGTAGCTGCCGGTGCGCTTGCCCGGCAGGCGTGATTGGGGCGCGGCGGCCGGCGCGCCGGACTCCGGATAGTAACTCTGCGGCGCAGCCAAGCCCGTGGCGGGGGGCGGCACCGTGGTTTTTCCCAGGAACGGATCGAGCGAGGGAGGCTGGGCCGGATTGGCGCAACCCCACGCGTTCAGACACAGTGCGCCCAACAGGCAAAGCCCCAAAGCACGCATCGCGACTGGACTCCATGTGGAAGACAAGCGGACGGCGAAGGGAGCTAAGGTGACAATCCATCCCATTCGCGCGGGGTACGGTAGCAAGATTCCTTTTCGCGTCCAGATCAGTTTTTTCGCGACGGTTACTTCGGCGTGGCGCGTTAAATTCGGCCTATTGGGCAGCCGTTTCATGTCCGTTAACCTGCGCGCCGATGGCTTTCTGTAACGGCGGCGGCGACCTTGCCGCACAGGCGGTTGCGGCAATCGCGGCTGGCCTTGCCGGCGATCGGGCGCCTGAATTCCCGCCGCAGTCCCCTCCAACAGCCCAATGACTGACCATCTCAAACTGTTCTCGGCGGAAACCGGCGCCCAAACGCTCACTGAGCCGCGCGATTTGACGGCGCTACGTCAGATTCACCAGGCGTTTACTGCAGCCACGGGCTGGGAATTGCGCACTGAGTTAGTCGACGACTTCGACGTGTTACCCGGGTTTTCCCGCGGCGAGCCGCCGCAACGGGTGCGACTGTCCGCGTCGGTCGACGCCGACCGCGCCGGCGTTCCGCGCGTGGATCGCGCACGGGCGCATCAACTTGGCGTGGCAATTCAGGGAATGACCGGCGAGTTGCGCGAGACGATTCAAGCGCTGCGCCGACGTGAAGCGGAATTGGCCGCCGGCGTGCCCGTGGCGACGCATCGCGATGAACGCGAACATTTAGCGGCGCGATTGACGAGCATCTTGAAAGACAGCGCGGCGATTCTGGGATTTCGCTCCGCGGCGGCGTATCTGCTCGACGGCGATACGATGCAATTGAAGTTGCGCGCCTACTGGAATGTGCCGCGCTCCAGATTGCTGGCTCCCCCGAGGTCTTTGGAATCTTCCGCGGCCGACGTGGAGGCGCTGTCGGATGTCGCCTTGGCGATCGATTCCGAGGCGCAGGCCCTGGCCTGGCGCGCGCCGGAACCGTGCGGCGCGGCGATCTGCGTGCGGATCGTTTCCTCGACGATGCCGCTGGGGACGCTGTGGTTTTTCGGCCGCCGTCCGCGACCCATTCGGCCGCGGCAACTTTCGTTGGCGCGCGTGATCGCCGGGCGCATCGCCGCGGAATTGGAGCGCGAAGTATTGCTCGCGGAGACGCAGTCGCTAGCGGGTCTGCGAAATCAACTACAAGAAGCGGCCACGTCGGCGATGGGCGATCAGCGGCCCGCGCCGCAGTTGGAAAACTGGTCCCTGGCCGGCTGGACGCGCCACGAGGCGTCGATCGGGGCCGCGTTTCATGCCTGGCATGCGCCGCGCGATACGGGGGCCTGGTGCGCCGTGGGCGAATGCAATGGGCGTCGCGTGGCCGGCGCGCTGCGCACGGCGGCGCTCGCCGCTTCGTTGCAAGCGCTGTGGCGTCATACCGAGTCTCCTTCGATCGTCTTGGGGCACGCGAACGCGCAGCTATTTCAACGCGACGCCGGCGATGCCGTGGCCACGGTCGCGGCGGCGCGATTGTCCGGCGAGGATGAAGTGTGTCTGAGCGTCGCCGGCGACCCGGCCGTGCTGCTGGCGACCGAGAAGGGCGCGAAGGAATTGGTCGACATCGAGCAACCCCTCGGCATGTCCGGCCGCCTGCGGCCCCGCGAGCGGAAATTCCGCATGCCGCGCGGCGCGGCTCTAATCCTGACCACGAGCGGAGTGCGCGACGCACTCGACGACCGCGGCCGATTGTTCGGCCCGCGCGGAATCGTCCGGGCCATGCGCAGCGCCTGGTCGAGCAAGGCGCAGGTCCTCGCCGACGCCCTCCGCGCGCATCTCGACGCGCATACCCGAGATCACGCTACGTCCGACTGTGCGGCCACGATCATCTGCCGGCGGTAGTGCAATCCGATTTTAGCGAAGAGGCGCTGAGACGCGGAGAGAATGGTAGGGCGGGCCGCGCAAGCTATTCAACGCCGTTGTTCTTGAGCAGCCTCGCCATTGCAAATGCGTAGTGGATTCAACACGCAAGGCCCGCCGGTGCAATGCCAGGTGGGCCTTACGTATTCGGCTTGCGGCGCGGCAATGTTGTCAACGTCGCACGAAGATCAAGCGCCTGTTCCTCGCGCGGCCCGCCCTACGCACTCTGACAACTTCAGACAATTCAGTTACTCACTCTCCGCACCGCGCCAGTTCGAGCGCCGGGATACTGGCGCAAAGCGTTCTCCGTCGCGTCGCGGCTGCTCCGTCCGGCGACGACGACGCATTGCGGGCCGTAGGCCGTGCCACGCGGCGGGTAGAGCATCACTTCCCACAGGCTGGTCACGCCGGCGTCGACCGCTTGTAGCGTCAGTTGCATCTGCGCGACTTGCTGATTCACTTCGCGGTCGCGCTGATAGGCTTCCGCCAAGGCCTGCACGTGGAACGACGCGTCTTCCTGTTGATCCGGGTCGGCGTTTTCGGCTGCCCAGGCGTCCCAGCCGGGCTTGAGGACTTCGAGGTCGGCTCCGGAGAAGAAGAAAAACGGCACGCCGTATTCGTCGCCACTTTCGAGTTCCAGGATCACCCCTTCACATTTGAAGGTGCGGGCTTCGCCTTTTTGCTTTAGGACCCAGGATTCGAAGTCGCGATCGTTTTCAATCTTCACTTTTTCGAATTCCGCCACGATCTTCGGCACCATCTTGCGATAGATCTCCGGCAGATTGGCGAACACGCGGTCGTTCACATAGGTCCGGGCGCGGCGGCGTTGAATCGTGACGTCCCTGCGAGCGTAGCCGACGATGCGCCCCACGACCTTCGTGCCGTCGCGCATGGTCCAGGTTTGCGGTTCGGGCGTGTTCTTCGCTTCATCCTTGGAGAGCGTCTCCAGGTAATCGCGATCGGCCTGGCTCAGCTTGTCCAGCGGCAGCGAGAGCAAGTCCTTGTCTGCGCGCTTCAGGACGACCTTTTCGTGATTGAAGGCCACGAGTTCCGCTTCCGTCTTGTATTTGCCGGTGACGTCGGACCACTCACGAGCGTTGGCCGATGGGGGCGCGAACAGAAAAATCGCCAGCAGGAACGATGGAAAGCAACGCGACATGGCGACGGCCTTTCGAGGATGCGATAATGCGCGGCGGTCTTCTGCGCGGGTAAGCGTCGGAATGGGTGAACTGAGTATAGCCTGGGCGTCTCGTTAGGTGAAATATGCCGGGGGAAGAGCTTAGAATTTCGCGCCCGCCGCGATATCAGCCGCTGGTGGTCGTGGCCGCGGCGATGATGTGTGGAATCGCCCTCGATCGCTGGGCGGCGCTGGATTTTGCCTGGATGGGCGTCGCCAGCCTGTTGGCAATCGGCGACTGGGGGCTCGCCTGGCGGCGGGCGCGTCACCGTACGGCCTGTATTTACTTGCTCGCGGCGGTCACCTGCGTCGGCGCCGGCTGGCATCATTTGAGATGGCGCTATTTCGACGCAGACGACATTTCCACCTTTGCGAACGAGGAATACGCGCCCGTTGTCCTGGAGGGAGTCGCCCGAGAGGCGCCACGCCGCGTCGCCGCGCCGCCGTTCGATCCGATGAACGCCATCCCGCGCGGCGAAAGGAGCCGGTTGGAAATCGAGGTAACGGCCATTCGGGACGGCGACGCCTGGCGTAACGCGACCGGGCGGGCTTTGCTGACGGTCGACGGCGTGGTGACGGATGTCGAGGGAGGCGATCGACTGCGCGTCATCGGCGCGTTTGCCATCCCGTCGCCGCCGCTCAACCCGGGCGGATTCAACTACGCGGACTATCTGCGAGCGGATCGGATTCGCACGGTCGTCTTCGCCGAACATCCGGCGGCGATTACGCGACTTGAACCGGCCTCCCGATACAATCCGCGACGCTGGTTGGGACGCGTGCGCGTGCTGGGCGAGCAGGATTTGGGACGGTACTTGTCTCCGCGCAGCGCGAGTTTAGCCGCTGCGCTGTTGCTCAATGCGCGCGAGCAGATGGAAACCGCGCGGACCGACGCGTTTCTGGAAACCGGCACGATTCATCACCTGGCAATTTCGGGAACCCATGTCGGCATCCTGGCCGCGACGTTGTTTTTCGTGTTGCGGCTTGGTTTGCTGCCGCGGCGTTTGGCGCTCGGGCTGATTGTTGGCATCGTCACGCTCTATGGAATGGTGACCGGCGGCGATGCGCCGGTGCTGCGGTCGGTGGTGTTGGTGGCCATCGTTTGTCTCGCGCTGCACTTGGGCCGGCGGCCGTTGGGCTTCAATTCGCTCGGGGCCGCGGCGATCTGCGTGCTAATTTGGAATCCGTCGGAATTATTCGACGTCGGCGCACAGTTGTCCTTTTTGTCGGTGGCGGTGCTGATTCACATGGCGCGGCATTGGATCGACGACAGCTCGACCGATCCGCTGGAACGCTTGATCGCGGCGACGCGCCCTTGGCCCGTTCGCGCGTGGCGTTGGCTGGCGCGATTGGTGTGGCGGATCACCGCGATCAGCTTCGCCGTGTGGCTGGTGACCATGCCGTTGATCATGGCGCGTTTCCATTTGGTATCGCCAGTCGCCGTGGCGCTGAATCCGTTGGTCTGGGCGCCGGTGGCCGTGGCGCTCTTGTCCGGGTTCGTCACGCTCGTCGTGGGCCCGTGGTTTCCGCCACTCGGCGCCGCGATGGGTTGGGTTTGCGACCAGAGCCTGGCGCTCACAGAGTTCGCCGTCAATGGCTTGAACCATTTACCTGGCGGGCACACCTACGTCCCCGGCCCGAGCAATGGGTGGCTCGCCGGATTCTACGTCGGTTGCGTGGCGATTGGCCTATTCCCGACGATCTTCACCTGGCGGCGTCGCGCCGCGCTCTTATCCGCGTGGGTGATCGTGGGCTTGCTGCCGGCGCTCCAGGCGCCGGATGATGCGCCGTCGCTACGATGTCATTTCCTCTCCGTGGGACACGGTTGCGCCGTGTTGATAGAACTGCCGGACGGGCGACGCCTGCTGTACGACGCCGGTCAATTGGGATTGCCCAGCGCCGCGGCGCGCACGATCGCCGAGACGCTCTGGTTCCATGGCGTCACGCATCTCGACGCCGTGGTGGTTTCCCACGCCGATGTCGATCATTACTGCGCGTTGCCGCACTTGATGGAGCGGTTTTCGTTCGGCCAGGCGTACATCTCGTCGCGGATGTTCAAGGACAACGATCCCGACGCCGTGCGAGCGCTCGATCGCGCGCTCCATGAGTCCGAGATTCCGCGGCAAATCATCCATGCGGGCGATGACTTGATCGCCGGCAGCGACGTGCGGATCGAGGTGTTGCATCCCGGTGGCGCCGGGGTCGACGGGAGCGATAACGCGAACAGCATCGTACTGGCGATCACGTTTCAAGGACGACGTATCCTATTGACCGGCGACCTGGAACCGCCGGGCCTGAATGCCGTGTTGAATGGATTGCCGCTCGATTGCGAGGTGTTGATGGCGCCACATCACGGCAGCGGCGGCAGCGATCCGCTGGGGCTGATCGAGTGGTGCTCGCCGGAGACTGTGGTGATCAGTGGCAGCCGGCGCGATGTCTCGCCAGCCGTGACGCGCGCCTATTCCGCGCGCGGGGCGAAGGTCTTTCACACAGCGCTGGATGGCGCTGTAACGGTGACGCTATCGAATGGAGAGGTGCGCGTCTCGGCTTTTCGCGAGGAAGATTCGCCGAGCGCGGCGCGCTCCGGGCGCTGACGCTTCCGGCTCTATATCTAAACTCGCTCAATCATCCACGCGCATGCGGACGCTGCGGGAGCGGACGCACGGCAGGCGGTTGATTTCTTCCATTGCGCCCCGGGTGGCGCCTTCGGTCGTGATATGTGTCATGATCACCAGCGGCACTACGCTGGCCTCGCCTTGGCTGCCAGGTTCGTTTTGGATCACCGAGGCGATCGAGATGCCGTGGCGGCCGAGGACGCCGGTGATGTCGGCCATGACGCCGGGGCGATCTTCCACGTCGAACCGCAAATAAAAGCGGCCGGTGACTTGGCTGTAGTCGCGAGGATGCACGCGCGGCGGCTGTTGCGACCAGAGATTCAGCAGTTTGAAATTAATCGCAGTGCGGCCGACGACCGTGTCGATCAGATCGGCCACCACGGCCGACGCGGTCGGCATCTGACCTGCGCCGAGGCCATGGAAGAAGACTTGCCCGACGGCGTCGCCGACGACGCGAATCGCGTTGTTGGCGCTGCGGACTTCGGCCAGCGGCGTGCCGATGCGGACCAACGTCGGCGAGACGTGGACTTCCAGCCCGTCGCGTTCCAGCTTGGCGACGGCCAGCAACTTGATGCGGTAGCCGAGTTCCTTCGCGTAGCGCATATCGGCGGCGTCGAGCGTGTCGATTCCTTGGCGCGGAATCTCGCGCCAATGCACCCGCGCGCCGAACGCCAGGTGCGCCAGGATCGCCAGTTTTTGTGCGGCGTCGGAACCGTCGACATCCATCGCGGGATCGGCCTCGGCGTAGCCGAGCCGTTGCGCCTCCGCGACCGCCGTGGCATAGTCCCAGCCGCGGTCCTCCATCTGCGTGAGGATGAAGTTGCTGGTGCCGTTCAAGATGCCGTGCAGCGACGTGATCTGATTCGCCGACAGGCAGGTGCTGATGTTGGCGATGATCGGAATGCCGCCGGCGACCGAGGCCTCGAAGGCGATCGAACGCCCGAGCGCCCGGGCGCGATCGAACAGCTCCGGCCCGTGCTCAGCCAGCAGGGCCTTGTTGGCGGTCACCACGTCCTTACCGCTTTCTAGCAGTTGCAGCATGATCGACCGCGCCGGCTCCAGCCCGCCAACGAGATGAGCGACGGCCTTGATCTCCGGATTCCTCGTGATCCGCGTCAAATCGCTGGACAGGATGCCGTCAGGCAATTCGCAAGCCCGGGCCTTGGCGACGTCGCGGACGACGATCTCCTCCAGCCAGAGCGTCCGCCCGGCGTGGCGCGCAGTGCGATCCCCGTAATCCAACAACAACTTGGCCACGCCGGAACCGACGGTGCCCAGTCCGACGATGGCGACTTTGGTTTTCTCCATAAGAGAAATATAGCTTCCTGCGACAGCGGCGCTAGGGCCGGTTTTTCACCAGCTTCTTATGCGGTTATTCACCACTGAGAGCACGGAGGACACGGAGGGGAGGAGGAGAAATGTGGGATACCAACCCGACGCGCTAGCGAGGGAGAGAGGGCGTTGAAGAGGAGGCGAACAGCGCGCTGAGACCGAGCGCGATTTATTACGGCGCCTCGGACCACCATCGAGCGACAGAAAATGTGGCCGCGACGACCATGCCTAGAAATGTTGGAAGTACAAAGAGCCAGATCGCGAGGTTCGCCGCTCCGGTATATGGCGGTGGCGTTCCCATTCGGGCCGGTCGCGGTGTCTTGCCACTCGATTGCGGCGCGGCGTACGGATTTTCTGCTTCTGGAACGCTCATCCCCTTCATCCTAACCCCAACGCCGCATAAATGCGCTCATCCGCCAAGGTCTGCGCGATGAATTGCGTGCCGGTGAAGTCGTGAGCGCGGCTGTGGTCGCCGGGGACCGCTACGGTGTACATGCCGGCGGCCACGGCGGCGCGGCAGCCGTTGTGGCTGTCTTCCAGCACCAGGATTTCGCCTGCGGGGATCGCGTGGCGCGACGCGGCCTTTTGATAGATCTCCGGGTGGGGCTTGCCTTCGTTCACGTCCTCGCTGGTGAGAAAAAAGTCGAAGCGTTCCAGCCAGCCGGCACGAGCGAGAATGTTGTCCAGGAAACGCCGCCGGCTGCTCGTGGCGATCGCCTTTGGCAACCTGGCTTGATCGAGTGTATCGAGCAACCGTTCCGCGCCGGGCATGGGCGCCAGGTACGTATCGAGAATCGGCGGGAAGGTTTCCTCGGTCTCCTGCAGTAGTTCTTCGACGGTGGCGTCGAGGCCGTGCCGATCGATCATGATTTGGAGTGCGATCTGGCTGGGCCGGCCCATCATCGCGTCGAGCAGCGACTGCGTGAACTCATGCCCTCGCCGTCGCAACATCTCCGTGCCGACGCGCTGATAGAGCTCTTCGGTATTGAAGAGCAGGCCGTCCAGATCGAACACGACTGCCCGCAACGAGGCTTTCGGCAAGGTCATGCGGTGTATTCTCCGAGTGTGCGATGCACTGTTTAGTAACCCTGAATGTAGTCGATCTGCGCGAACGCGGGAGGGCCACCATCGACTGTGGGAGGCGTCTCCGACGCCGATGATTCGGCAAACTTACGCAGCAAATCCAGCTGTACTCGCTTCAATGTTCGCTCCATCGGCGTCGGAGACGCCTCCCACAGGGTATCGGTGAATCGTTGGCGGATTGAATTCCCTGCTGCTTCCATTGAAATTGGGCCAGCGGTTGTTGTAGAACCGACCTCTGTGCCAAACGCACAACACAACGGTATGGGACGACGGCGGGTGCTTGCCCGCTGAACTGAACAGCCTGGCGATGGAGCGCGATCCCACAATGGGTTCGCGGTCGATCGACAGGCTGTTTTCTTTTTGCGCGGCGAGGGTCATGGCAACGGTGGGTTGGGGATTCGCGTGGTTCGGCGCAACGCTGATGGCCATGAATCTGGCGGACGCCGTGGCGCCGGAACTAGGCAACCTGACGGCGAGCGCCGTCTTGGGCTGGTACGCCTGGTACACGGCTACGCGAACGACGCCGGGAATGCTCCGCTCGTTTCGTGAAGAGATGAACGCGGCGCGGCAGGATTTTCGGAGCGAGACCGCGGCGCAGCGCGACCAATTGGCGTGTGAGCGCGAGTATCGACATCGCGACAGCGCGGCGATCGCTCGCGCGTTGCAGCGGCTCGCGAAAGCGACGGCGCGGACTGCGGAGGATTCACCACGGAGGCACGGAGAGGGGAGGGGAAGTGATAAGTGCGGAGTGCGGAGTGATGCGTAGTGAATGGCGGAACTCGGAACGCTGAGCCGTGAGATGAACGCTTGTTCCAATAAACTGAATACTGAACCCTGAAAACTTCAAACTACCCATGAATGACATGATGCTGGTGCGGCGATGGCCGCTTGAAGCCTGGAGTCGGCTGCGTGAATTGTTGCAGGTCATTGCCGATTTGCAGGACATCGATGCGCCGTTGACTTCTCCGGAGGGTTTGCGGCGCGCCGTGGAGTTGGTGTTGAAGCTCGGCGAATTGCTGGGGCTCGACGCCGCGTGGCTCGATCGGCTGCGGCCGATTCTGACCGATGACGGCGTCCTGAACATTGCGCTGGCGGTCTGGCAATTCGTGCTTGGCGCGCGGCATGAGTTCAGCTCCGACGACGCGATTCGCTGTCACGTGGCGGGCGTTGACGGGCCGGTCGTCGTCACGCAGCAATCGCTGGCCGATTGGCTGCCGATCGTAGTGCAACTGATCAGCCTGCTCCGGATTGTGCGAGGCGCCCGATGATCCGCGAAAATGCTCCGGTGCGCTTGCCGCCCTATCGCGTGCAGGCGGTGATGCATGCGTTGTCGGAAGTCGTCGACTGGGGGTTGAGCGCTTACAACGTGCCGGCGCATTGGAAGAATACGCGCGGTCAAGGCGTGCGAGTGGCCGTGTTGGATACCGGAATCGACGCCGATCACCCGGACCTGGCCACGGCGATTGACGACGCCCGGGACTTTACCGGGAGTCGCTCGGGCATCGCGGACCGCGTTGGGCACGGCACGCACGTGGCCGGCACGATTGGTGCGCGGCGCAACGATCAAGGCGTGATCGGCGTTGCGCCGGAATGCCGGTTGTTGATCGCGAAGGTGCTGGGCGATGACGGTTCAGGTTCCAGTGATAAGGTGGCGGCGGGCATCGATTGGGCCTGTGCGCAGGGCGCGGACATTCTCTCGCTCAGTCTCGGCTCGCCCCAGGACGACGCGGTCCTTCGCAATGCGGTCGCCAGGGCGGCGGCACAAGGCAAATTCGTGATCTGCGCCGCGGGCAACTCCGGGCGGCCGAACTCCGTCGACGATCCGGCGCGCTGGCCAGACACGGTCGCCGTGGGCGCGGTCGATCGCGATGGCCGCATCGCTTCGTTCAGCAGTCGCGGCGACGAAGTCGATCTCTGCGCCCCGGGCCAGGACGTACTGTCGACCTTTCGCGATGGTTCGTACGCCAAGCTCTCCGGTACGAGCATGGCGGCCCCGTTTGTGAGTGGCATTGCGGCGCTATTGCTGGCGAAGCATCGAGACGGCGGCGGCGCGACGCCCGTGGCAACACATCAGCAACTGGTCGAGCATTTGCTCCGCACGGCCACCGACGCCGGCCCTGCTGGCAAAGACCCGCACTATGGCTTCGGACTCATCAATCCGGACAGCGCTTTGGGCGAGGCATCCGGCGACAAACCGGCGCCATCAGGCATTTGGGTCTTCATTCCCGGCGGCAAAGTAATGCCGTGAGACAAGCGGGAAGTGCTTCCGGCACGTTGGCTACGTCGATGTTCTTCCACCAGACCATTCGGGCTTATTCATTCGGGCTTCATCAGTCATTCGAATTTCGTCCTTCGTCATTGCCACCATGCCTTATTTGATCGCCTGCGCATTGCTCACTCTCGGTCCGGCCGATGAGCTGCGCGCGGCGTTGGGCGACTTGGAACGTCTACCGGTTCACGAGCGAACGGTCGTGCGCTATGCGAGCTTCTACGCGATGCCGCCTGAGCGTCGTAGAGAAGCCGCCGCGGTCTTGTCGTTTGTGTTGAACACAGTGAGCCAATCGCCGGTCATCGTCGATTTGGAGGAAGTGCCTGGAACGGAACAACGGCTGTGGCGCGTGCGTTGGGATCGCTACGGACAAGCACGCGACGATTGGGAACGATTGGCGAGCGAAGATCCCTACTGGCATCAACGACTTGCGCTGAAGCATGGCAAGCAAAGCGGTGCGAAGGAAGTTTTCATCGACGGCCCATGGTTGCCGGCGGAATTGGCTGCGCAGCTTCGAGCGGAGACCGACAGCGCGGGCGCTGTGTTGCGGGGAGATTTCTTAATTGCCCGGATCAGCACGACACTCGACGGCGGCCACTACTACCGATTGGCCAGGATCGCGGAAACGGAAGGCGCCTTTCTGCGTGACCTGGGCATTGATGCGAAGGCGATCGGCAAGCTGAGTGCGGACGCGGGAGCGAACCTCATTCATTCGCGCGTGACTCACCAGGTGCGCCGCATCGTCCGGAGACCCGGGCCGCTTGGTGGAGCATGGCACACGTACGACGTGGAGTCGTCGACGGCGGAGCGCGATCCGTTGCGGAACCCGTTCAGTTTTCAGTTCGACGCCGGCGAACACATCGCCGCCGGCCCGAACGGGCTGCACCGCTTCGCCCTCTACGACGCCCGAGGCAAGCGGCAAGACAGCGTGCCAGACCGGATTGCCAAAGACACGACCGACCCGCACGGCGTGGGCATTATCGCGCCGATGATTTCGTGCGTGCGTTGCCATGTGGAAGACGGCTTGCGTCCGTTCGCGAACGATCAACAGCGATTGCTCGGCGGCGACGTCGACTTGCTCACGGCGCGACCGCGCGACGCGGAACGACTCGCGGACTTTTACGGCGCGGATCTGGAGCGATGGTTGCGGCGCGATCGAGAGGACTACGCTGTGCAAGTCGCCCGTGCGGCGCACGGCTTGTCGGTGCGTACAACCGCGTCGGCCTTGGGACGTCTTTACTCCGAATACGTCGACGATCTGGTCACTACGGACCAGGCGGCTCGCGAATTGGGCGTCGAGTCGGCTGCGTTCATTTCCGCGGCGCGCAAATCGAACGATCCGGCGTTGCTAGCGCTCGCCGAAGGCATCGCCGTTCAGCGCGAACAATGGATCGCTTCCTTCGCGACGGCGGCCATGTCAACGCCCGGCTGCGTAGATCAGCCACCATCGTTGTCCAAGTAGTTACTCGCAATTGGGAAATTGACATGAATCGCCTCGCGCTCGCATTTCTTGCTTGTTGCGTGCATGACGCCGCCAATGGCGGCGACTGCCGGCCTGCGAAGGTACGTCACAAGTCACGGGCTGTCGTCATCGACTCCGCGGCGGTCTTTGCGATTCCGGTGGCAACCGTCGTCGTCGTTTCGCCGCCAGCGCTGCTCTACAGCTATCGCGCGGCGGCAACGTCTGTGACGGTTCCGATCAGGCTGGACGTCGCCGGAGCGCCGCCTGCGCTCCCGACCAGCGCCGAACAGCTCTTGCGGGTCAACTGCATGAAGTGCCATCAGGGAGACTCGCCCAAGTCCGGGCTGTCGATATTCGACTTGTCCGGCGAGCTGATCACACCTTTGCCGCGTCGCGCAATCCTCGAAGCGACGGCGCCCAACGCCGATGGCGCAGCGCACATGCCGCCCGGCGATGCAAAGAAGCTGACTCCGAAGGAGTTAGAAGTGATCAAGGCGTGGGCGGAACCGCCGAGGGATTTGAGGTATTAAGGGGAATGTGAAGTTTTCAGTGTTCAGTTTTCAGTGATCCGAAAAGCGATCATCATTGCGTTCCGCGTTTCTCAACTCATCACTCATCACTCGGCACTCATCACTTCCCCCTTCCGTGTTCTCTGTGGTGAATTCTGTTTTGCGGTACTTCTCGAAAGGAGCAGAGCTATGTTGCGATGTGTGATCGTGCTGTTCGCATTGCTCACCAGCGCCGTGTCGGCGGCGCGGGCATGCGACGGGGTCGTCGCGGTCGCGCCCACGAGCGTGTTTGTCGACAGCGACGTCTATGCGCCGTTGGCGGTGAGCGTGACACCGGCGGCGGTGTTCGCCTCGCTGGCGGTGCAGGTCGATGCATTCGCCGTGAGCGCGGCGCCGTTGCAAGTGCGCGTATTGTCGCGAGCGCGCGGCGATGCTTGCCTTGCGCCGCGCGTGCGATTGTTCGCGCGGCCGGCGCGATCTCGCGTTTCAGTTCGCGTGCGCTGAGCTTCTCCCGATCGGCCAGGAACGCCACGGCGGGCGTTCCTGGCCGTTATCCTCCCTCGTCGCGCCAACCAGAGGAGTGTACCGCTGATGAAGAAGACTTCACAGAAACGGGCCACGAGCACACGCCGACAACGCATCGATGGTGCGCACAAAACGGCGACGCCGACCGGTGCATCGACTGGATTGCGGGATCGAATTAAGGAACTGCGTCGCGTGCGCGCAAGCGCGTTGCAACCGCACCCGCTCAACTGGCGCACGCATCCGCCCGAACAGCGCGAAGCCCTGGAAGCCGTCTTGCGCGAGATCGGCTTCGCCAGCGCGCTCATCGCGCGCGAGTTGCCGGACGGCCAGTTGCAACTGATCGATGGTCATCTCCGCGCGGAAACAAGCCCCGACGCCGAAGTGCCGGTACTTGTGCTCGACGTCGACGAAGCGGAGGCGGAACAACTGCTGGCGACGCTCGATCCGCTCGCCGCGATGGCGAAGTCCGACGCGCAGTCCGTCGCGACGTTGCATGAACGCGTTCGCACGAACGAAGCCGCCGTCGCGCGACTGCTGGATGATATTCGTTTGCAAGCCGAAGCTGTCCAGCGCAATTTGGCGAGAAGCACTGCCGACAAGGATGCCACGCCATTGCGGTTGGAGCACTTGTATCAAGTCATGGTCGAATGCCAGGACGAGACGGCGCAACGAGACTTGTTCGAGCACCTTACTCAGCAAGGCTACCAATGCCGCGCACTAGGCTCTGTTGACGATTAAATCCGTTTCAGGCGGATGAATCCGAGGGCCAGTTGGATGATTGCCAGAAATGTTTGTTTCAGTTTTTCGTAGCGAGTGGCGACGCGGCGGAACTCTTTGAGTTTGCCGAAGAGACGTTCGATCATGTTGCGTGTGC
>Ga0163153_10002030_pt1 | contig 30631 bp, 31 predicted proteins | sample OliLakLV19MP6IB1_FD_148629 | JGI IMG/M metagenome (GOLD analysis project Ga0163153, IMG submission 148629) | Freshwater microbial mat bacterial communities from Lake Vanda, McMurdo Dry Valleys, Antarctica - Oligotrophic Lake LV.19.MP6.IB-1 | ecosystem: Environmental > Aquatic > Freshwater >...
CATAATACATTTTCTAATTAAATAAAATATATTCCAATGAAAATAATTTCAAAAATTCTCCTGCTTATCTCATTTACCTTTACACTTATTTTTATTTCCGATTCAAACACTTATGCACAGGGATGCAGTGATGCGGGCTTTTGTACTTTACAAGGTCTTGAGCCGGATAATACAGATACCATAAAATTTCTTAAAAACCGGATTAGGAGTGGTGTATCGTATGGACTGGGAGATTATTCCGTGTCTGCAACTTCATTTTATTTGTCTTATTACAGACAATTTACGGAAGAATTTGGAATTGATTTCAAATCAACTGCATTAATTGAAAACGGAAATGACATTAATTCTTCAGGATTTTCAGATATATTTATAACAGGAGATTACAGTCTGAATAAAAAAACAAATTTTGTTCTTGGAGTTAAAATACCTTTGAACAATGCGGATAAATTTGAGAATTCTCTTCCATTGCCTATGTATTATCAGACCAGTCTCGGTACCTTGGATATCATAGCCGGAATAAATACAAATATAGAAAACTTAGACATATCATTTGCACTTCAGCAACCACTTTCTCAAAACGATAATCAGTTTTTTGCAAATGAATACCCTTCAACTTCAATAATAAGTACTTTTCAGTCAACCAATAAATTTATAAGGAAAGGAGACATATTATTCAGAGCTTCTTACCCTTTTTCTGCCGGAAAAAAATTTAATATCACTCCGGGAATTTTGCCAATCTTCCATCTTGGAAATGATGAATTTACAGATACTTCAGGAGTTAAAACTGAAATTGACGGATCTGCAGGTCTTACTTTTAATATAACTTTATATATTGATTATAAAATTGGCAGGAATAGTATTTTACAGTTAAATGCAGGAGCTCCTATAATTAACAGAAACTCAAAGCCGGAAGGTCTTGCAAGGAGTTTTGTAGGTTCACTTAATTACACTTTTTTATTTTAATTCATTTCACAGTATTATTATAATAATCAATTAACTCAAGTTGACCTGACTTAAGACTAAGATCAAAAGATTAGCCACCTGCCTCGCGGCGAGCTGGCTAATTACACCTGCCTCGCATTGCTTCGGCAAGGCGGGCGAATTTTAGCGAATTCACTAATTACTTAAAGAAATAGAAATCAGAAAAATTAGTTTAAATTCGTGAAATTCGTGGTGATTTCTTGTTTTAACTTTATAATGGTCAACTTTAGTAATTAAGAAAAATTAATTTCCAATAATTACTTGCTTAAATAGTAGTACATATTGTCCCCGACTAATCTCTTGCTCTATCTGACGTCCGGTGTCTTGCGTCTTAGGTCTTGCGTCTTAGGTCTTGCGTCTTAGGTCTTTCGTCCTGATATTTTTTCAATGAAAGACCCGGAGCGAACTGGAACTTTTCTGAACACCGAAAGCGGCTTCAAACTTTTTTTGAACTTCAACAACGGCGAAAAATATTAATAAATCTAATTCACAATCTTTACTTTTTAAATTAATAGTTATATTTTTAAACTAATTAAAAATAACACATCAGAATCTTTTCTACGTTTTAACTAAATAAATTCTCACAACATATCATTTATACCGGTTCTAATTGTAAAAATATTTTTATAAATTTTTTAATCAAGGAGGGTATATTGAAAACTGTAAAAAGTTATTTAAACTCTGTTTCACTCATAGCATTATTTTTTATCAGCGGATGCAGTGAAGAATATATTACACCGCAAAATACAAATTCCGTTAAGATCACAGTTTCAGGAATCGCTACAAATTATGCAAATCAGGCAGTTCCAAATGTCAGAGTAAAAATTGGAAATGATTCTGTACTTTCCTCATCAAATGGTAATTTCACTTTCACAAATGTTACCCCTCCATATGATCTTCAGATCACCGAGGATGTGATGTTTATTTCTAGATACTATTCCGGACTGACTGCCGAAAATTTAAGAATCCCGGACATCGGATACATAGATGATTCACTTGGATGTCAGATCAACATTTCATTTCCCGCTGAAATTTTAACTTCCGGAGTTTCCGGTAAAATGATATTTACAGATGGAGAGTATGTGAATGCATACGATCTGTTAAATCAGAATCTTCCATTAAAGGTCAGGCTTACTGACAAATCACCGGTCACGGGCAGGATAATAGTGATCACTTACAAAAAGGATGCTTTGGGAAAAATTGTATCTTATGAAAATTTTGGTCAGAGTACACCTATGGAGGTAATTAACGGCGGAAAATACAATTATAATTTTTCTGCAGATGAATTATCTCTTAATCCGGGAGAGGAAACAGTCAGCGGTTCGATAATTTTGCAACCCGGTTATTCAGCATTTAGAAATTTTTATATTACTTTTTCGGATAAACTCACTCCGAATTTTCAAGTACGAACTCAGTTTGAATTTATAGTGGAAAATAATTTCAGTTTGAAAATTCCAACCGGACTGCCTGTTCAATTTTCATCAATGATAGGATGCTCTTCTTATATTGGTCAGCAGCAGCAGACTTTTACTGATTTGTTTAAACTTCCGCCAATGCAAACAGGTATTGTACTGGAAACAAAATCTGAACCTCAACTTCTCACTCCCGAAGATAATGCTGTAAATATAGATACATCATCTTTATTTTCATTTACCCCGGGTGCTGGTACAGGAATATACAGGATACTTTTACTTATCTCTTCCTATGAAGTTCTTGTTGTTTATACACCTTCAAATTCATTTTATTTAAGTGATTTCAAGGGATTGTTTAAAGATGGGTTACCTGCGAATACAATTATTGCATGGGCGGTAGAGAAAATTGGATTTGCAAATTCAATAAATGAATACTTTACTACTTTTACAGACAGACCGGAATATTTCAAAAACTATTCCGCTTTGAAAAGATTTACCACAGCAAATTAAATAAAAGTTATAGTGCCCGAGTGCTTATATCGGGCATCCAATCATATAACAAAGCAATTCAAATTAGGAGATTGCTTATTCTAAAGATCACGGTCTCAAAAAAATATTTCAACCTTTCCAGACCAGTTCCTTAAGAATAAAAAGGAAAAGATGAAGCAGAGTTTCAAATTCAAGTGAGTTCCCAATCGGGAGATTCCCACCGTCGGTAAATTAACATAAGGGCTCACCCGCCTGCATTGGACAGGCTTTCAATTTGAGTTACTACGAATTAATTTCGTAATAATACGATCTTTCGTAGAAAACTGAACTTCTCGATATGCGAGCCATTTTTACATCCTTGCTCTCCTTCCCAAGCTCAGGAAGGAGAGTAAAACCAGATAGAAAGTTATATAGCAAAGGAAGAGTAATTATAGTGAACATGATAACTCAAGCTGAGTCCCCTGTGAAAATTTATTAAATGTTTGAGATGTAATACAGGGAGACTCAGCGAGGACAGGAAAATAAAATAAAATCTGATCAAACCTTATAATGCCTGGATTCCAGCTTTTGCGAGAATGACAATACTATTGATTTCCTATTTGGACTTCTGTTAGCTTAAACAAGCTTAATCCTTTTTACTCAATTTCAATTGAATTTATAATGTATATGAGTTAGTTTGATAATCATTAACGAAAAATATTAATGGACCATACGAGGAAAAGATTCTATTATAAAAGAAAAAAAGCTGCACCAAAAGATCCTGTAATCAATCCTGATGAAAGCTTATCTGATATTGATAAACCTGAAGTAAATAAATCTGAAGTAAATAAACCTGAAATAAATAAACCCGAAGTAACTATATCTGAAGGAAGCAAATCCGAAAATAATAAACCCGAAGTAACTAAATCTGAAGGAAGCAAATCCGAAAATAATAAACCTGAAGTAAGCAAACCGGAAGCAAATAAGTCTGAATTACAAAAGCCCGAAATTAAACCGGATGCGAATAAACCTTTCATCAATAAACCTGACACTAACAAACCTCCGGTATATAAGTCTCAGCAACCCAGACGTGTAGGCATTAAACCTGACTTTAAGAAGCCCGCTTCAATACCTCAAAGACCTCAATTGAATGTTGCAAATAACAATCAGATGATCTCAGTGGTCATACCTTTGCTGAATGAAGAAGAATCGCTTAATGAGCTCTCCCGTGAGATTGAAAAGGTTTTTGATTTTATGAAATGTAATTATGAAGTGATCTTTATTGATGACGGAAGCACTGATAATTCTTATAACAAGATCAAGGAGATCAACAGACGAAACAATAAATTCCATTGCATCAAGCTCAGACGTAACTACGGCAAATCAGCGGCGCTTGCCAAAGGTTTCAGCGCGGCAAAGGGCAATATTGTCATCACCATGGATGCTGACCTGCAGGATGATCCCGCGGAAATACCGGATCTTGTGAAAGTTTTAAACTCCGGCTATGACCTTGTCTCAGGATGGAAAAAAGTCAGATATGATCCTTTCATAAAAAAACATACTTCAAAACTTTTTAATTATTTTACTTCCAAATTATCCGGAGTAAAGCTGCATGATTTTAACTGCGGGCTCAAAGCATATAAAAAGGATGTCGTTAAGTCAGTTAACATCTACGGTGAGATGCACCGTTACATACCTGCCATTGCTCATCTTTCGGGTTTTAAGGTTACTGAAAAGCCGGTAAAGCATCAGGCAAGAAAATACGGCGTTACAAAATTCGGAGCCAGCAGATTCATCAATGGATTTCTTGACCTGCTTACTGTCATCTTTACAAACAGGTACATGAAGCGACCTCTGCATTTCTTCGGAAGTCTGGGAATAGCATCATCAATGCTTGGTGTGCTGGTAACTATCTATCTGATCGTGCTCAAATACATTGAGGGAAAACCTTTAAGCGACAGACCTTTGTTTCTTGTAGGCATTTTCCTTATCATTGTCGGAATTCAATTTTTATCGCTGGGCTTAATTGCTGAGATGATAACAAAATCGAATATCAAAGATGACGATGTTTTAACGGAGTCCAACTTCTAATAAATTTAACTACAATTCTTTATACCAATGTCTAATTCTGTTATAAGTAAGAAAGCTAAAATTGGTTCTAACACAACTGTAAAAGACTTTTCAATTATTGAAGATGATGTTATAATTGGCAATGATGTCGAGATTGCGTCAAATGTGCTTGTTGCAGACGGAGCCAGGATCTCTGATAAAGTAAAGCTTCATCACGGAGCGGTCGTATCATCTCTTCCGCAGGATCTCAAATTCAGCGGCGAAGTCACTACTATGGAGATCGGTGAAGGTACTGTAATAAGAGAATATGCTACATTAAACCGCGGCACTTCACACAGCAATAAAACAGTTGTCGGAAAAAATTGTTTTCTGATGGCTTATGTTCACGTTGCACACGACTGCATCATCGGCAACAATGTAATAATTGCAAACAGCGTACACATGGGCGGGCACGTTGAGATCGATGATCATGCTATAGTTGGAGGCGGCTGTGTCATTCACCAGTTCACAAAGATCGGTCCTCACGTAATGATCGGCGGCGGATTCAGAATTGTAAAAGATTTGCCACCATACATTCTTGCCGGGGGTTTTCCGCTGAAGTATGAAGGAATAAATATCGTAGGTTTGAGAAGAAGAGGTTTTACTGATGAGCAGTTAGAAAATATTCAGGATGCATATAAGCTGATCTATCAGTCAGAGTACAATTTCGGTGATGCAGTAAAAAAAATAAGAGATACTTTTGAGATGACACCGGAAGTAAAGGGCATAGTTGATTTCATTGAAAAGAGTGAGCGTGGTATTGTCAAAGGCAATAAGTGAAGAAAAATTTAGAGATTAAAACTTCTGTTGATAGTTTTGCAAAGATCCGGCAAATAATTATTTCGGATAGTTTCAGCTCCACTGTTGAATTACAAAAAGATATTTATTATAAGGTAAATGCAGGAAGATTGAAGCTCAGAATAATTAATAATGAAACCGGCAATCTGATATATTACAACCGGTCCGATAAAAATTCGATCAAGACTTCAAACTATCTGATCTCAAGTACAAAGGAGTTCAAAGAGCTCGATGAAATACTTAGAAGCCAGTTTGATCTGATGGTATGTGTCGATAAGAAGAGAGAAGTATTTATTAAGAAAAATATCCGGATCCATCTTGACACTGTAGTACGGCTTGGAAAATTTCTGGAAATTGAAATTATCTATTCCGATCTTCCCAAAGCAAAAGCCACATTGAATAGTTTAATATCAAAACTTGAATTAAATAAAACCAATTTTATAAAACGCTCATATTCCGATCTATTAACCGATAAATAAATGTCACTTCAGATAAAGGAAAATGAAAAACACATAACGACAAAGGTACTGAAAACAATGAAAGAGCGCGGCGAAAAGATCGCAATGCTCACTGCTTATGATTTCAGAACAGCAAAATTCTTAGACGAGTCAGGTGTTGAAGTTATACTTGTAGGTGATTCTATCGGAAATGTATTTCAGGGCAATGAGACCACACTGCCGGTTACACTTGAGCAGATGATCTATCATACTCAGATCGTAAAGAAAGCTGTGAAGAACGCAATCGTTGTCGGCGATATGACATTCATGAGTTATCAGGTCGGTGTAAAGGAAGCGATCACGAACTGCGGTAAGCTGATGAAAGAAACCGGTTGTGATGCCGTAAAGATGGAAGGCGGAGATTATATTGCTGAAACTATCAGAAGGGTTGTCGAGATCGGAATTCCTGTAATGGGACATCTCGGACTTACACCTCAGTCGATCAATAAATTCGGAAGCTATAAAACGCGCGGTACGGAAAAAGAGGAAGCGGATAAAATTTATGAAGATTCTTTACTTCTTGAAAAAGCCGGATGCTTCGCGATAGTGCTTGAGAAAATTCCGGCAAAGCTTGGTACAAAAATTTCCAAAGCTCTTTCAATACCTACAATTGGTATCGGCGCTGGACCGAATTGTGACGGACAGGTTCTTGTCACTCATGATATGCTCGGTCTTATTGAAGAGTTCAAGCCCCGTTTTGTAAGACGATACGCGAACCTTGCCACCGATATGAAGGTAGCTTTCAAAAAATATATAAAAGATGTTAAGGAAAGAAAATTTCCTACGGAGAAAGAGAGTTACTAACTTAGTTGAAAGTTAAAAGTTGAAAGTTGAAAGTTATAAAGTTGAAAATTATAAACTTAATGTCTTCGTGACTTAGTGGTAAAAATAGTCATAGTAAGTTTAAGATAAATGCTTAGAGAATGGATAATATAAGAGTAGGGTTTGGATATGATGTTCATAAATTTTCTGTTGGAAGAAAGTTAATTCTCGGAGGAATTGAGATCGAGCACACAACAGGTCTTGACGGTCATTCTGATGCGGATGTTTTACTACATTCAATGTGCGATGCATTGCTTGGCGCGGCGGGATTTAAAGACATCGGTCATCAGTTCCCGAACACTGATAAAAAGTATAAAAATATTTCAAGTTTGATTTTACTGGAAGAAACATATAACTTAATAAAGAGCAATGACTGGAAGGTCAGCAATACCGATTCTGTAATTATACTTGAGGAACCGAAGATCTACAGCTACACTGATCTTATGAAAGAAAAAATCTCTGCAGTGATCGAAACTCAGAACATTTCAATCAAAGCAACTACATCCGAAGGCATAGGTTTCATTGGCAAGAAAGAAGGATGCGCTGCTTATACTACAGTTCTGATCTACAAATGACTGCAACCCTCGTTACAAATCCAAATTTCTGATAATAAATTTTTTATACGATATCGACTAAAACTTTATTGATTGTTCTGATTTAATAATTAAACATTTTTTGAATTTGGATTTTCTGCAAAACATAGACGTCTCTCTATTCTATTTCTTTAATGTTACTCTTTCAAATTCAGTAACTGATAAGCTGATGCCGTTCATTACCGAGCGGAGCCACTGGTTCGTATTTTATGTTTTGATCTGGCTGTATCTTTTCTTCAAAGGCGGCGCAAGAGGAAGAGTAGCAGCAATTCTTATCATCCCTCTTATCCTTATGGCTGATCAGTTTTCCGATAATATTATAAAGCAGTTTTTTCAGAGGACAAGACCGTGTCATGACCTTACGGGTGTTCACCTGCTGATCAACTGTTCCGAGTCATACTCATTACCCTCAAATCACGCGGTTAACAATTTTGCTGCGGCTACTTTGTTCTCCAATTTTTATCGTGAAATGAAATTGTTTTTTTTTACCGGCGCATTCTTTGTTTCATTTTCACGCGTAATGTGCGGTGTTCATTATCCTTCCGACATACTTGCGGGAGCGCTTACAGGCATTGGCTTCGCTTTGTTCATTCTTTACTTGTGGAGATTCGTCAACGGAAGATTTAAAATAATTCTTTAATTCTTTCCAATGAACCCAGTCTTCAACAAAAAAATATTATTGCTGCTCATAGCAGGCGGATTTTGCTACGGGCTTTCCTTTCCACCTATAAATCTTTACTTCCTTGTGTATGCTTCTTTTATGATCCTGATCGAAACAGCATTCCGGTCACATACATTCAAGCAGATCTTTTTCCGGACATATTTTTTCTTCTTCTTTGCAAGTCTTATAGCGATCTCATGGATATCACTCAGCGGACTTCGTGACAATGCTGATACATTCCTTATCATAGCCGGTTTCTTTACACTTATTGTCTATCCACTTTTTTTCGTTCCGCCCGTGATCTTATTTTTTTATATAAATAAAAATTTTTCGCCGCGTAATCTGAAATATATTTTAATTTTTACCTTTCCTTTTCTATGGACAGGGTTTGAATATCTCTCATCACTTGGTCAGATAAATTTTCCCTGGCTCTTTGCAGGCAATACCCAGACTTATAATCTCAATAAAATACAGTTCGCCGAATACACCGGCATGTTCGGAATTTCGTTCTGGATCTGCCTCGTCAGTGTGCTTATGTATATTTTGTATGATGAGATCAAAAGCTCTTCATGGAAAATGTTAAGTGTTAAAAGCCTTTCATTGGTAATTGTCTTAATTTTACTTTACTTCGCACCTGATGTTTTTAATTCATTGCGTGATGCCAAGAAATACAGCAGTGAGCTTAATCCGCAAACTATTAAGATCGGTATCGTACAGCCGAATGTAGATCCGTGGGTTAAGTGGAGCGGCAAGCAGAATGATCTGATAACAGATTATGTGAATCAGATAATTGAAATTCATAATTCATCTCCCGGTGTAAAAATGATTGTTCTTCCTGAAACAGCACTCCCCTATTATTACCGTGAAAGACATTTCGAGGACAGATATCTGACACTCAAAAAACTCTGTGACAGTCTTGACATTCCCATACTGATAGGAACTCCCGACCTCGTCTACTATGAAGACCAGGTAAACGCGCCTGATGACGCCAAGATAATGAAGAGTAACGGTCAGAAGTATGATACTTATAATACAGCGGTATTATTTGAACCGGGAAAAGAAAAGGATTGGTATCAGAAGCATCAAAAGGTAAAGTTGGTTATCGGAAGCGAGCGCATGCCTTATCAGGAAATTCTTCCCTTTACAAAAAAGCTTGTTGAATGGGGAGTAGGTCTGAGCAGCTGGCAGATAGGCAGGGATACGAATGTATTTGATCTTAATGGTAAAGCCGTCTTCAGCACGGCGATCTGCTATGAATCGGTTTACCCTGAATTTTTTTCAGAGTTCGTAAAGCGGGGCGCACAGTTCTGCGTGATAATTACCAATGACGGATGGTGGGGGAAATTTTTTGGAACGTACCAGCACAACAGGTTCGCTGTTTTCCGTGCTATCGAGAACCGCAGGTGGATTGCGCGCTGCGCCAATACAGGCATTTCAGGCTTCATCGATCCCGAAGGAAATATGTTCGATGAAACAGAGATCAATGTAAAGGCAAACATTGTCAGGGACGTAAATCTCATTGATGAAAAAACTTTTTTCAGTCTTCATGGTGATCTGTTCTCTAGAATATGTCTCATCGCGGGAGCGGTTATGTTTGGAGTAAGCTTTGGGTTCAGGAGAAAAATGAATATGAAAAAGTAATTATTGAACAACTCATCCCCAGATATTCCTTACCTTCGGAATATCATTTTCTTCCTTTGTTATCTCTAAGTGCAGCTTGACGAGATCGTCTGAGATGAGCTTTCGCTGAGTGACTTCCTGAGTGATGGGTGAGCTTAAGGCGGGAGTTTCCGTCGCACTTAACTTCGGATTATCGCTTTTGTGAATCGGAGCTGTGTCTTGTTCTTGCCGCATCTTAACCCATTTAACACTCACCTTTTCAAGATCTTCAAAATCATTGTTGATCTTTCCGGCAAACTTGCCCGCAGGAATGAATTCGATATACTTTCTTTTTTTATCCTTACTTAATATGAATTTTCCGAACTTCTTTAATTCAAGTTTCTTATTTTTTATAATGCACATCGTGATCTCCTCAAATATGGTATCAACGATGTTACCTGCCTCCGCTTTATGCAGTCCGAACTCAATCGAAACAGCTGTCTTTATCTGATCCTTATTCATTTATCCTGCTTTCAAGATAATCCGAAGGAGTGAATGAGACTTTATTTCCGGGAGGTGTCACTGTTTTAATTTTATCGCCTTTTAATTTTACTTTCATCTTTTCGTGAACAATGCTGAAGTACCCGAAGTCTTTGATCGACATATCTTTTTTATCCTTTAGTTCTTTGGACAGAACTTCCAGAACTTTTGAGAATATCTGCTCCGATCTTTTCTTCTTAAGTCCTGTTTCTGCGGAAATTCTTTTTATAATGTATTCAGTATCCATTTATCTTTTCAGAATATGTTTATGATGTTTTTTATTAATACTTCCAGGTATTTCTTATCGGTGTTGTCAAAGTTATTCAATACTCCGCTGTCAATGTCCAGCACGCCCCTGACCTTATTCTCTTTAATTACCGGCACAACTATCTCCGACTTTGACAAAGCATCACAAACTATATGTCCCGGAAATTTATCCACGTCCTCAACAATGATCGTCTCCCTCTTCTCTGCTGCAGCACCGCATACACCTTTGCCGAAAGCCATCCTGTTGCATGCCACCATTCCCTGAAAAGGTCCAAGCACCAGCTCATTCTCATTCTCCGGATAAGTTAGATAAAAGCCGACCCACAGAAACTTATCCATCGAATATCTCAATGCAGAGGTTATGTTAGCAAGATTTGCAATAAAATTTTTCTCCTCACTTATCAGCGCATCGATCTGCGGAAGAAGCGAAATATACTTTTCTTCTTTTGATAATGAAGGATCAGTTTTTAAATCAAAGGACATTTTAACTTTTAACTTTAAACTTTTTAACTTTTAACTTTAAACTTTTTAACTTTTTAACTTTAAACTTTTTAACTTTCAACTTTTAACTAATTTTTCAAACTCATCTTCATCTATCACCTTCACCCCAAGTGTCTTTGCTTTCTCCAGCTTGCTGCCGGCTTCTTCACCGGCGAGAACATAATCAGTTTTCTTGCTTACGGATGAGCTTACTCTGCCTCCGAGATCTTCGATGATCCTTTGCACGGCATCACGTTTGTATTTTTCAAGCGTACCTGTAAGCACAAATGTCTTGTTGTTAAAATTATCATTGACCTTCCCCGGCTTTTTATTTTTGTCAGTTTCCATTTTCAGCCCGGCAGCTTTGAGCTTATCTATAAGTTCAATGTTCTTTCTATCACTAAAGAACTTCGCTACACTTTCCGCTATCCTCGGTCCTACCTCGTGAACAGTCTGGATCTCCTCCGCTGTCGCATTCATTATGTTATCGATCGATCCGAACTGATTCGACAAAATCTTCGCCGTCCTTTCACCGATATGCCTGATACCCAGCCCGAACAATACTTTATCAAATGGCTTGCTCTTGGATTCTTCAATAGCGCTTAAAATATTTTCAACACTCTTATTACCAAACCTTTCGATCGAAGTGAGTTCATCTTTATGTTTCGCAAGATCATAAATGTCTGCATAATTTTTCAGGTAACCTTTCTGTAAAAATATTTCAATGATGCTTTCACCGAGACCTTCAATTTCCATCGCGTTCCGGCTGACGAAATGTCCTATGCGTCCGTGAACCTGCGCGAGGCAATTGTAATTCGGACAATAATAGTAAACTTCCTCTTCGGGCTTTTCAAGCTTTGTATTACAGACAGGGCAGACTTCCGGAATTATGTAGGGCTTTGAATCTTTGCCCCGAAGCTCCTTCACCACTGAAGTAACTTTAGGGATTACATCACCGCCTTTTTCGATCATCACGTAATCACCGATGCGAATATCTTTTCTTTTTATTTCATCGAAGTTGTGAAGTGTTGCTCTTGAAATTGTCGAGCCTGCCAGGAACACCGGCTGCAGATCAGCAACAGGCGTGATCGTCCCGATACGTCCGACCTGACAGAAAATATTTTTCAGCTTTGTCTTTTTTTCCTTTGCCTTAAACTTATAAGCTACCGCCCATCTTGGCGCGCGTGAAACAGTTCCGAGTATCTCCTGTTCGCGGATCGCGTTTACCTTTATGACAACTCCGTCAATTTCATAAGGAAGATCATCACGAAGTTTTTCAATCTCATCACAGAATTTTTTTACTTCACCTATATTCTTAGCGATCCTGTAATGTTTGTTTACAGGAAACTTAAGCTGTTCAAGAAGCTTCATGCTTTCAAGATGAGTCTTTAATTCCATTTCATCTGTATAAAAATAGTATGCAAAAAAATTCAATGGTCTTGAACCCACGATCCTGGAATCTTTAAGTTTCAACGTACCGGCAGCAGTGTTTCTTGCGTTTGCAAAGATCTTATCGCCTTTAAGCTCCTGCTCTTCATTGATCTTAATGAAATCTTCCTTTTTAAAAAAGATCTCACCGCGTACTTCAAAGTTTTTTATTTTATTTTTTTGAATTGAAAGAGGAATGGAGCGGATGGTCTTTATGTTGCGGGTTACTTCATCGCCTTTAAATCCGTCACCTCTGGTAACACCTGCGGTTAATTTCCCTTCTTCATAAATAAGAGAGATTGCTATACCATCAAACTTAAGCTCGCACACATATTCATAGCTTCTCCCTTCAAGAAGAGTTAAAACCCTCTTATCAAATTCAACCAACTCCTCAAAGTTATATGAGTTTGCAAGCGAAAGCATCGGAAGCTTATGCTCCTTGGTCCTGAATATTTTCGTCGGCTCTCCCGAAACCCGCTCTGTAGGCGAATCTCCGCTCTTGAGTTCAGGATACTTACCTTCATGCTCCTGAAGCTCCTTCATCATCATGTCATACTTATAATCATCCACATCAGGAGATGCCATCACATAATATTTGTAATCCGCATCGGTGATCTTTTCCCTTAGCTGTTGTACTTTTTTTATTATGGAGGGAGGGGTCATTAAAAATAATTTCAAATAATTGTTTGTAGCCGCAACCTTTATCGTTGCGTTTCTATCAAAATCCCGCAGGCATAATCCTGCGGCTATATTGATGGTTGTAAGCTTATTGTTTTCATTTTACAATTCCGTTTCTGTTCAGTTTGACTTTGCTTACAGATGGCTTGTCAAATCTCACCGGTACGTCATTTATTGTGGCTTTGAATGAAGAAGTATTAGCTGACGAAATGTGAAACGAGCGCGCGGACTTGAATACACCCGTCTCACCTTTATCATATTCAACTTTCACGGGTTTGCTGTAATTTACCGAATCCGTAACAATGTAAAGCACCCCGCTGCTAAGGGCGGTAAGCTTTAATGTTATCGAATCTTTTGCAAGTGCGAATTCCTGTTCAGCTTTTCTTATTGAATCCTGAATTTCTTCCGGAGTTCTCTTGCCGAGAAGCTTTCTTTCCTGTTCCTTTACAACCTCATCAAAATTCTGACGGATAATTTCCGGCTTGTCATTTGAGCCTTCTATAAAAAGAATATTTATCAACGAATAGAGACCAAGCAGGACAAGCAGCACAAAAAGTATCATGGCGATATTTCTTATCACAGGGGAGCTCATCCATATTGCGACATAATTCTTTTTTGGTTTATCATGTATAGGACCAATTTTTGTATCAACCGGAATTTTCGGCGACGGATTTGAGTCGATCCTTTTTCCAGAAACTATCCTTGAGGATTCAGGGATACTCTGGTTCGGCGGCGGCGGCTCGGACTCTCTTTTGCTGAAAAGTTTTTCGTACCTCTTCTCCTCTGTTTCCTTCTTCGGAGGAGGTGCTTCCGTGCGTTTCTCCGGAGGCGGTTCTTTTATCTCGGCAACAGGATCAGCTCTTTCCTGAACTATTTTTTTTTCTTCTAATGCTTCAGGTCTTTTTGATTTATACTTACCACTTCTTGCAAGATCATAATCAAATAATGTTTCATCCACGTCAAGACCGATGCCCGCGATATATTGCTTCAGAAAGGCGCGAATGTATGCCTGCGGCTGAAAAGTGTAATCACCATTCTCGAGATTTTCAAGTACTGAAGTGTTAAGGCGGGTCTGCTGTGCAATTGTTTTTAATGAAATGTTCTTTTCAAGACGAACTGCTTTTAAGTCTTCGGCGAAAATTTTAACCATCTATGCTGTAATTTTCTTTCAAGTTATTACAATAAAAGAAAAAGTTAAAGCTAAAAGCGTGTAGAGACAACGATTGCGTTGTCTGTTCATCTTTCCTACCTCACGCTTTCGGTTTGCCTCAAAGATTTTACCCGCCCCAGGCGAATTGAAATTTATTTTATGATTTTATTTCGAAACGTAGAGACAACGCATTCGTTATCTCTACGTCCTTCCTATCGCTGTTTTATACTGCATAAATATTTCTATAATATTTCAAAATTGAAAATCATTTAATCAGATTGATTGTAATTTATTTTATAATTTTATTTCGAAACGTAGAGACAACACATGCGTTGTCTCTACGGCACCTTCCTATCTCTTCTTTATCCTGTATGAATATTTCTATAATATTTCCAAATTGAAAATCATTAAATCAGATTGAAAAAAACCAATTGCAAAAATCCCGAGACAACGCATGCGTTGTCTCTACGGCACCTTCCTATCTCTTCTTTATCCTGCATGAATATTTCTATAATATTTCGAAAATGGAAACATTTAATCAGATTGAAAAAAACAATTGCAAAAATCTACAGACAACGTATGCGTTGTCTCTACGTCCTTCCTATCGCTGTTTTATGCTGCATAAATATTTCTATAATATTTCGAAAATGGAAACATTTAATCAGATTGATTATAATTTATTTTATAATTTTATTTCGAAACGTGGAGACAACACATGCGTTGTCTCTACGGCATTCTCATTTTATATAACAAAAAAAAGCCCGCGGGTAAATATCCCCGCGGGCTTTAGTATCTATTTAAAAGTGCTTCTGTTTATTTCAGTAAAGACATTTTCCTTGTTTGAACGAATCCATCTGATTCAAGTCTGTAGAAATATGTTCCGCTTGAGAAGTTTGATCCGTCAAAATTAATTTCAAATGCTCCTGCGTTCTTGAATTCATTGACAAGTGTTGTTACTTCTTTTCCAAGAATGTCATAGATCTTCAATGTTACAAATCCTGCCTTAGGAAGAGCATAGCTGATCTTTGTGGAAGGATTGAACGGGTTAGGATAGTTTTGTGAAAGTGAATAGCTGTCTGCAATTGTTGCGATGGTATTATTATTCAGACCTGTTATTACTCCGCCGTTTGTTACTACATAGCCTATAACTGCTGCTAAAACGTTCTTGAATCCGCCTGTGAAATATCTCGGATCCTGGAAAACTGTCGCGACAACATAATTCGCCTGAACATTTCCGATAGCTGCTACTGTATCTGCTGCAGTGTGATTCGGATATTTGTAAAGTCCGGCTGAACCGCCCGGGACTATGCTGCAACCGTCTGGATAATATCCTGCGTCTACAGGACTCACAATGTTCCTTACATTACCTATGTCAATTGCAGTACCGGTCACTGATGAAGGGCTAGGTGAACCGTTATCCACTCTGTAAATGAATTTACCGTATGTTTCACTCCAGATAAGATCTCTTCCGGCGCTGCCTGTTCTGCTGTAGTTGTATGCAATGTCAGCGCCGATCATGATCAGTGATTTTTTACTTGAAGCTGTTCCTGTCTGAAGCCATGACATGATCTGATTTCTTGCTGTAGCTCCGAGGTATCTTACATTACCATTGTCAAAACTGGTTTCCTGAATGATGATAGTGTTGTATGTGCTCAGATCACCTAAGTTTGTTGAACTGTCTGTTGCTTTCAATGTATAGTTTCTGATATAAAGACCAAGATATCTGTTTAAGGTGTCTCTGTCTGCTTTTCTCTTTGCAACATCTGTAAGTGTTGAATCATGTAATAATACAAGAGTATTTCCTGTTGGAGGTGGCGGACCGCTGACTCCCGGAATGATCATTGCATCTACTTCTGCAGTTCCTGTTGGTCCTAGACCGCCAATAAGAGTTGTGGCGCCTGTTGATGTGTTACATCTGTACAAACCGCTTGTATTTGTTGCAAGATATGCCCCAAGAAATAATGAATCCGTTCCCGGATCAATCGCCATTCCCTGTGCAAAGTTAAGATTGATACCAAGCGGACCAACCAAAGTTGCTGCACCGGTTGTTTTATTAATTGTATTTAACACATCGGTTCCGATATCACAGCTATACATTATTCCTGTATTTGAAATTGAAATATCAATTGGAAGAGTTGTTCCTGCCATAACTGCAGCAACGGTAGTTAACGCGCCTGTTGTTAAATTTATTGTGTATAATGTTCCTGCTGAACCGTTTGTAGTGACAACATACATTGTACTCGAAGTTTTATCCCAAGCCATTCCGGTAAGGGTATGACCTGCTGACATGCCTGTTAATGGTGCTATAGTTGTGATAACACCTGTTGTTGTATCGATTCTAACAAGGTTACCTACACCTGCTCCAATGTATTCAAGTCCAAAGTAAACACCAGCGCCGTTCTGTGCTCCGCCAAAAAGATTTCTGGCAACTGAAGGTCCTACGTTTGTAAATACTGAAGGAGTGTTTAAGAATGACTTAATAATCTGACTTGTCGCTGCAACTGACTGTGCAAAAAATCTGCTGTTGTATGCAGTCACAGGAGGATTATTTGGTGTAATGCTTTGTCCTGTTACTTCAGGAGCTCTTAAGACTGAAGGTTTTGAATCGTTAACTCTATTATCCTGAGCATTGATGAAACCGGCTAATGTCAGAAAAATAGTAAGGCTGAGTAGTACTTTTTTCATTTTTTTTTAATTTAAATTATAAATAAGTTAGTTTTAATAGTTTCTTCTGAAGATATTTTAAAAGTATAAATAATGATGTCTATTTGCAATATAGTTATTTTCAGATTATTCAGTTTAGTTGAAAGTTAAAAGTTGAAAGTTGAAAGTTGAAAGTTGAAAGTTGAAAGTTGAAAGTACGAAGTTGAAAGACAGATTACCAATAATATTTAATTCCACATACATAATAAGTATATTCACAATAATAATTTGAGATCACAATTCCAAAAACTCGATGTAATTTTCTTCGGTGCGCATCCTGATGATGTAGAGCTGAATTGCGGCGGAACTGTCTTAAGCCTTGTCAGCGCCGGAAAGAAAACGGGCATTATTGATTTGACGTTGGGAGAGCTCAGCACACGCGGTGATCTCAGAACAAGAAAAGTTGAAACAGATGCAGCGACAAAGCTTCTGGGCATTCAACTAAGAAATAATCTGAAAATTTCCGACGGCAACATTGAACTGAATAAGATCAACCGGCTTAAGGTCATAACTGAGATCAGGAAGCATAAGCCTTCAGTTGTTTTCGCGCCGTATCCGCTTGACAGGCATCCTGATCATATTCATACATCAGACCTTATCAGTGAATCTTTTTTTTATTCCGGACTTTCAAAGATCAGGACAGGTTCGCTTGAAGCATACAGACCGGATAAAATTTTTTATTATAGAAATGCTTATGAAATGCCGGTAACTTTTATTTATGATATAAGTAAGACTTACAGTAAAAAGCTAAAGGTGCTTGAATGTTACGGAACTCAATTTTACAATCCTCTTTTGAATGCACCGCAGACTTTCATAAGTACAAAGCTTTTTGAAAAGGAAGTTGAGGCTCGCGCGAGACATTTTGGATTTAAGATCGGAGCTGAATTCGGTGAAGAGTATTTTAGCCACGATGCTGTGAAAGTAAATTCTGAAATTTTATTCGAGATCTGAATAAAAAAAAACAATAAATTAATAATTAAAATATCTTAAGGAGAAAAAACAAATGAACCAGGGACAAATGCAGGGAATGCTCAAACAGGTAAAGAAGATGCAGGAAAAGATGGATCAGATACAGGCGGAGCTTGAAAATAAATTCGTGACCGAAGAAGCCGGCGGAGGAATGGTAAAAGTCACTGTCAACGGAAAGAATGTGGTCACAAAAATTGAGATCGAAAAAGAGATCATTAATCCCGAAGATCCGCAGATGCTTGAGGATCTGTTGATCGCAGCAGTTAACAAAGCGGTAGAAAGCTCTTCGAAAATGTCTAATGATGAAATGTCAAAAGCCACTTCAGGTATGATGCCGAACATTCCGGGACTCAGTCTTCCAAAATTTTAACAAAGCATGCTTAATACTTCCGATACTCTTGAGATACTGATAGAGGAATTTTCCAAGCTGCCGCAGATAGGAAGAAAAACTGCGCAGCGTCTTGCGATGTACATTACACGTCAGCCGCGCGAAGACGTGGAAAAGTTTTCGAAGGCGCTTCTTGATACAAAAGACAGGATACGTTTCTGCAGGATCTGCTGCAACATTACAGAAGATGAAGTCTGCCGGATCTGCAATTCTGAACTCAGAACGGGCAGCGTGATCTGTGTTGTAGAGGAACCGCAGGATGTATTTGCGATAGAGAAGACCAATGAATTCAGAGGAAAGTATCACGTTCTTCACGGCATAATATCACCGCTTGACGGCATCGGTCCTAATGACATTCGCATACGTGAATTGCTTCTCAGACTTGATGGTTCCAATGGTGCAGTTGTAGAAGAAATAATACTTGCACTGAATCCTACTGTCGAAGGCGAGACAACAATTCTGTATTTATCCAGACTCGTCAAGCCTCTCGAAATAAAAATATCCCGTATCGCACGTGGAATACCTATCGGATCTGATCTTGAGTTCGCTGATGAAGTGACGCTTGCAAAAGCGCTCGAAGGAAGAGTAACGATTTAATTATCAATTATTAATTATCAATGATCAATGTGCCAGAAAAATTGATAATTAATAATTAATAATTGAACATTGATAATTGATAATTGAACATTGAACATTGATAATTGAAAAGAGTTGGTTTGAAAAATGGTTCTCGAATAAATTTTACTTAAAGATCTACGGTCACCGCAATGATGAAGACGCGCGTAACCTGATCAATCTCATTCAGCGCACTGTTCCATTATCTTCAGGATCCAAAGTTCTGGATATAGCCTGCGGCGCGGGCAGGCACTCGATTGAGCTTGCACGGCGCGGATTTGATGTTACAGGATTTGATCTTTCGAAGTTTCTGATCGGAGAAGCAAAAAAGAATCTTCTTGAATCCCCTGAGAAAGCTATGAAGGTAAAATTTCTGATTAGTGATATGAGGAAGTTTGATTTCAAAAAAACATTTGATCTTGCAGTAAATATTTTTACAAGCTTCGGATACTTTGATAACGATGACGAGAATTTCAGTGTAATCAGAAATGCTTCGTTGTCATTAAAGAAGAACGGCTTCTTTGTTTTTGATTTTCTGAATAAAAAATATCTTGAGAAGACCATTGTTCCCTATTCAAAAAATAAGTTTGAGGACATAACTGTGATACAAAGAAGAAAAATTGAGGACGGCTTTGTGAGAAAAAAAATTGTCATTACAAAAGGAAAGGTTTCTTCTGAGTATGATGAAGTATTAAAATTATATTCATCCGCTGAATTTATAAAAGCATTTAAAAGTTATGGTCTGAAAGCCGTCCATACTTTCGGTGATTATTACGGAAATTCTTTTAATGAAAACAAATCTCAACGTCTGATCATCATTGCTAAAAAACTCTAAGAATATAATTCTGCTATTATTAGTGCTTGTCACCGGATGCGGACTATTTGATTCAAGAAGCGTCGAGACGCCGTCGGACCCTCGCTCGACATTCATTCAGCCGACATCCGCCGACATAGTTCTCACTAATCTTATTTTTGCGGTTGCTGAAAAAAATCCCGACAATTATCTGCGCTGTTTCGTTGATTCAAATTTTTCTTCCCGAAGATTTAAATTTTTTCCCGATGCGTTGTCACAGTCGTCATATCCTGTTTTCCTGAACTGGTCGTTGAGCAATGAACGCTCTTACTTCAACAATCTTGTTTCCTTTACAAATGTTACCTCAGCTTCAAATCTTTTTCCGGATAATGTTACATATACTACATCAATTGATTCTACAGTGCTTGATATGGATTATATTTTTATTTTTGACCATACAAGGAACAATGTTGCAAGACAGTCCAGGGGAAAACTGAGATTCATATTGGGAACAGATCAGCGCGGGCTTTGGTCTATTCACTCGTGGTATGATTTTATTGACGCGCAGAATGATACAACATGGAGTGTGGTAAAAGCGAATTTTGTAAATTAGTTGAAAGTTACAAGTTGCAAGTTGAATTGAAAGTTGAAAGTTTATAAAGCATTTAGTGTTTTTGGGAATTGTAAAAAGAAAACAATGAAGATCATCAAAAAAAGAAAACATTATTCATTACTCATTATAACTGTTTTACTAACAGCTTTTTCTTCCTGCGATAATATTTTTTCACCCGGTCTTGATACAAGCACGCCTACAACCATTATTACCGATCAGAAAACAGTGGAAGGTTTATTTCAGAATTTTAAATACGCATACACATTTAAAGACACCACTGTCTACGGCAATCTGCTTTCAGAGGATTTTATTTTTACTTACAGGGATTATGAATCGGGATTTGATGTATCATGGGACAGACCTACGGAGATGCGGACTACCCAGGGATTATTTCAAAGCGCGCAGAAGCTTGATGTTGTATGGAATAATATAATTTTTCAGGGAGGCGATTCACTTGATCTGAATATAAAAAGGAGCTTTAATCTTACCGTCACATTCAATCCGAGTGACATCGCGCGGCTGAACGGATTTGTCGATATGAACCTGCACCGTCAATCGACAGATGCAGTATGGAAAATAAAAAGATGGCGCGATGAGAGTTTTTAATTCAGCATGAACTTTGTCTTCAGATCTTCCACATAATATTTCTCATACTCCTCACCTTTACTAATAAGATAATCAACAATGATATTCAGCGCATCATCGGGAATATCATTCCCAAAATTCGTTCTGTATTCCGAGATAAGATTTTCCCTGTTGGTTAAAGTTACCAGAGCCGGATCATTGAGCTGTGTGTTCATCTTCCCTTTTGAATAATTGTAAATATCCTTATACAGTATTATAAATTTGCCGCCATCGTCCTTATTCATTTCAAATGTCTTGTATGTGATCCTTACCGGAAACTTATCCGTTTCTTCCAATACATAAACAAGAGTTCGCTTACTGTTCAGCCAGCCTGAAAGATCCTTTGACTTGATCACCCTCTTTATTAAGAACTCTTTCATCTTCCGGATATTATCATTATCATTCCTTACGCAACCATGCGAAAGATTTCTCATCTTGCTCTTAAGCAGACCGTTCTTGTTTGTTCCGTGAAAATATCTGAGTGAATATTCATCATAATGCACAACAAACAATCCGAGTGGATTTCCCGGTCCGGGCTTTGTAGGCGGAAGACTGGCTTTTGTCGGATCAGGATCCTTATAGAAAGGATAGTTCCTTACTTTGTATGCCTGAAAATCCCCCGCGTATGTTTTATCATTTATTGTACCGATTACATTCGGCCAGGTATCGATATATATTTTTCGTCCGTTATAAAGTTGGTAAAGCTTTGATTCAAAGCTGGGTATGTTTAGCTCCCATGATATCTTGGTGGAGTCAACGAGATAATTTTCCGCGACTGTAAAAGATACTTTATACATTACCTGTGATGCTGACGAATTAAGAGTGTCACTGGTATTTATTCCGAATGGCTGTGTAATTTCCTTTGATAAAATGATCCTGTTAATTTCATCTTCTGAAATTATCGAGAACTTATCCTTAAGCTCGTCACGTATGATCTGATCACTGGCTTCAACATTATCCGTTTCAAAGTAGAGTCTTTGATTCTTTAATAAAGTATCGGCATTCTGATTTGCAAGAATGCTGCTTCCCGAAAGTAACGCTACGAACAGAAGAAGCTGTAAGGTATTTCTTAAAACAAATTGCATAACAATTATTTTTATCAGTTTAATTTATAAATATAAAAATTCAGAACAGCCGCAAAAGTAACCCAAAGCAGGTAAGGGATCAGAAGCATTGACGCAATGGCTGATACTTTTCGGAATCTGATTATTGTAAGAATTATAAAAAGCCACAGAAGCAGAATTATTATAAGCCCGCCTGTTATCGATTGCATTCCGAAAAAGACAATTGACCAGAAAGTGTTCAGTATTAATTGAACCATAAAGATCACGAACGCTGATTTAACATGATCATTCTTAAGATTTTCACGCCATACAAGGAATAATGAAATTCCCATCAGCAGATATAAGAAGATCCAGACAGGTCCGAAGATCCAGTTAGGCGGATTAAAATCAGGTTTGTTCAACGCCGCATACCATGTCGGGATCGAATCCATTGTAAAGAAGGATCCAATCACGCCGGCAAGTTGGCAAATTACAATGCTTATTATTAGTTTGAGGATGTTGGACAACCTTTTTTAATTAAGAATTAAGAATTAAGAATTAAGAATTAAGAATTAAGATTGATCATTGATCATTGATCTTTGATAATTGAACGAGTTACATTCCCATCGTATGCCACACCGTCTTGATCTCACTAAACTTTTCGATCTCTCTTAAGCTTTCATTTGATTCATCACTGAACCAGTTCCAGTCTTTTGATAATGAATGAAATCTCTTAACATTATTGGCGCAAAGCTCCTGAACATTTTTTTTCATCTCAGCATCATCATTACAATAGTCAATGGCATTTACATCAAAATGACCTGCAAGATGTGATACAAGCTCACTTTTGAATCCGGTCAGAATATTTATCACACCACCCGGAAAGTCACTTGTAGCAACAACTTCAGCGAAGCTTAATGACGGCAGCGGTGATCTTTCATTTGCAATTATTACACACGAATTACCTGAAGCAGTGACTGAAGCTATCCTTGAGATCAGCGGAAGAAAGGAATATGTATCCGGCAGTATGATACCGACAATACCTGTCGGTTCCGGAATTGAAAAATTAAAATATCCTGCCTGAACAGGATTGACCGTGCCCACGAGCTGCATCCATTTATCACAAAATCCCGCGTAATAAATTATCCTGTCGATCGCTTTATGAACTTCCCTGAGACTTTCGGCTTTTGAAAACTGAGTTGAGATATACACTTCATCAATGAATTGTTCCTTGCGGCTTTCAAGCATTTCCGCCAGACGATACATTATCTGCCCCCTTTCATAGGCTGTCTTTCCGCTCCAGTCATTGAAGCCTGTTCGCGCAGCCACAACAGCGTTTCGTACATCCTTTCTTGAGGCGCGTGAAATATTGCATATCTTTTCTTTCGTCTTCGGATTCACGGCATCAATATATCGCTCGGACTCTGTCCGGGCAAATTTACCTCCGATGAACAGCTTATACATTTTCGGTACTTCGAGTCTTAATGCCATGTCAGTAATATTTTAATTTTTCGAATTGTAAAAAAATTTCAATCCGATAATTTCACATCGGTTGAATCTGCAGTATCGGGTGATGTAATTTCATCGCGCTTACAGCCGGAAGTCACTGCCGACAATATTAAAAACATTGAAACAATAATTATCAGATATTTCATTATCCTTAAATTTAAATTTTTTTGACAATGAGAGCCAGCACTTTCGAAAGTTTTTTCTCAGCACTGTTCAGGCTTACTTTTCTGTCTTTAGCTTTTTGTTTCTCGGATCTGTCATCTTCCATCATTTTATCTGCTATCAATTCACGTGTTATCAGGCACAGTGAAGCAAACTTTAATCCGCAGTGAACCGCAGTTATGTTTTCCGGCACAACGGAATAACCTGCAACATCGGCTCCGATATCCCTGTAAAACCGGGCTTCCGCGTCGGTTTCACTTTCCGGACCGGTAATGCCAAGATAAACCGAATCATTTACCTTTATCATATTTTCCTGAAGTATGGAAAAAATTTCATCGTGCGTATTCCTGTTATACGCGTTGCTCATATCAGGGAATCTGAGTCCGAGCTCATTCTCATTTTTGCCGATCAAAGGATTGTCACCCATTAAGTTTATGTGATCGTAGATCAGCGCAAGCTCACCTGCAGCAAATCTCGGATTGAGAGTTCCGGCTTCATCGATCGAAATAATTTTCTTTACACCAAGATATTTAAGAACATAAATAATGTGACCAATATCTCTCATGCTTACACCATCATAATAATGAGCTCTTCCGTCATAAATAATAACATCCTTGTCACCGCATTTTGCAAATAGGATTTTGCCTGCATTTTTGCGGATACTTTCAGAAGGGAAAATTTCAGCAAGACTGATATCATCAATGATCTTAAAACCGTTGAGAACATCAAAATCTTTTTCAATAATGACTGCAGTATCCAGATTGAATCTTTTCGGAAATTTTTTCCTGATAAGGTCTGAGGACTGTAAAATTTTTTTTAACTGCTCACTCATTTTATTATTGGTTGAGTATATTTTAACTTTTAACTTTTAACTTTTAACTTTTAACTTTTAACTTTTAACTTTTAACTTTTAACTCTTAACTTTTAACTTTTAACTCTTAACTTTTAACTTTTAACTTTTAACTTTTAACTTTTAACTTTTAACTTAATCTAATTTCTCTACAAGCTTTCTGATAAGCAATGTAAGTTTTGGTTCTGCAATTCCTGCAGCGTCAAGTATATGCTGCAGCATTGCAACCTCGAGAGTGTCGGGAAAGCCCACATCTGTAATTATGGACAAACCCAGAACTTCCATTCCCAGATTATTCGCGATCATTGCTTCCGGTATGGTAGACATCCCTACGGTATCTCCGCCGAATTTTCGGATCATTCTGTATTCGGCAGCCGTTTCAAGGTTAGGTCCCTGCACCGGAGCATACGTTCCCATCTGAACCGGTATGGCATTTTCCATCGCAGTCTCTTCTGCAAGCGAGACTAGTTTTTTTGAATAAAAATTACTACCGGAGGAAAACTGCAGTGACTTATTCTTCAACGGCGTATCAAATAAAAGATTGATATGCGAGGTCATTATCATAAGATCGGTCTTTTTGAATTTCGGATTCAGGGCGCCGCAGGCATTTGAAACAATAATGTTTTTTACACCGAGAGACTTCATTATATGAATTGGAAAAGTCACTTCATCCATTGAATAGCCTTCATAATAATGAAACCTGCCCTGCATTGCGACGATGTTCTTTCCGGAGAGCTTACCAAAAATTAATTTGCCTGAATGTGATTCGACGGTTGAGACGGGGAAGTTTGGAATTTCAGAATAATCAATCGTAGATGTTGCATCGATGTGTTTGACAAGACCGCCAAGACCTGTTCCTAAGATGATCCCTATCGAGTATTCTTCAGGGTGAATTTTTTTTAAAAAATCTATCGCATCATTATGCATGCCTGTCATTAAGTATTTAGGTGGCTACTCGGAAAAATTTGAATTAGCTGTATTGATAGATATTTTTTTCATTACGTGCTCTTCGGTATGTTCCGGCTCATCGTAATTCTCAGTATCTTCCACCTTGGTCAGTTCCATTTTATAAATATTCCTTGCTTTGATAAATTCATCCATCTCATTTAGTTTTTCCATGAAAAACAATTTAACATCTTCGACGAGCTTGTCGTTGCGCACTTTAAGCTCTTCGAGTTCATTCTTTCGCGTCATAATGTCCTTGTCATTTTCCTGCATTATTTTCTGCGCGTTCAGCTCTGCTTCTCTGACAACATTTTCAGCACGCTTTTTGGCATTAGCGAGAATTTCTTCGGCGAGATCCTGAGCTTTAACTATTGCTTTCTGGAGTGTTGATTCATTCTCCCTGTAAACCTCAACGTCAGACGTCAGCACTTTTATCTTTTCGGATGCAGTTGAATTTTCCTCAAGCAGGCGTTCATAACGAAGGCTTAGCGTTTCGAGAAATGCATCGACCTCATTCGGATCATAGCCACGGAAGGTTTTTTTGAAATCTGTTTTCTTAATGTCTTTGGAAGAAATTATGTTCATAGGTATTTTTACTTTCTGTTTGGTTTGGTCTATCTGACTCTTGATCCGAATATCGCACTGCCGATCCTTACCATGTTTGAACCTTCTTCGATAGCGATATCATAATCACTGCTCATTCCCATAGAAAGATATTCAAAGTCAGGAATTTCCGGCTTGAGCTGATCATACATTGTTTTGAGAGATCTGAAGCTTGTTCTGATCTCTTCGCGGTCATCAGTCTGCTTTGCTATTGTCATAAGACCTTTGACACGGATATTTTCAAGCAGGGCAATTTGTTTGCAAAGACTTTGAGCATCGCTCATTGAAACTCCATACTTCTGCTCCTCATTGCTTGTATTAATCTGTATCAGGACATTTACCTTCCTGTTTATTTTCTTTGCATTAACGTCAATTTCTTCAGCCAGACGAAATGAATCAACTGAATGCAGAAGATAAGTGAATGCAATGACATCTTTTACCTTATTGCTCTGAAGATGACCTACCATGTGCCAGTTCATTTTTCCTTCATACTGAAATGAAATATTATAGTATTTATCTCTCAGTTCGCGAACCCGGTTCTCACCAAAATCTATTTGCCCCAGCTTATTAAGATCAATTACCTGGGAAAAAGGAAAGGTTTTACTGACTGCAATAATTGTGATCTCATCAGGATCTCTGTCAAGCTTTTCACAGATCTCCTTTATATTTTTTTTAACGGTTAACAAGTTCTTCTCTAATTCCATAATTTTTGTATACTTAATATACTTCTCTTAAATACTCTTTTCAATTTATTTCATTTTATTATCAAAGTGTGAAGTCTGATGATCAATACTATAATAAAATCAGCGGTGAACCAAATCCGTCCAAAATAAGGAAAAAACTTGCCACGAATTTCACGAATGATCACGAATTAAAAATATTATTACTAATTTTAAAAACAGAATTTACATAAATTTATTTGGACAGCATAAGTATATGTTCAAGGTTATCTAAAGCTTGATTTTAAAGATTCGATATTGGTGCAAAAAAATTACCAAAACAGATTGAATTTAAAAATATTTAAATTTTTCAAAAATGTTTCGACAGGCACTGGCGGTGAACCACAATGAACCACATCCGTCCAAAACAATGTGATTCAAACAATAAAAATTTTTAGTTTCGATTAACGCCGCTTTCTTTTGAAAAACCAAAAGAAAGCTTGGCAAAGAAAAGTTTCCCGCTGGTGATAAATTGCCGGAAATTCAGATCAATGGCGGCAGGAATTCCAACACGAAACGGGGTGATGACCTTGCAGCGGTTCTTGACTCGGGAATTCCTGCTGATCGCCATTGATCTGAATTTCTTATCGGCAATTTCTCACAGGCGGGTTCTTTTTAAAAACAAAAATGATTATCCTGTTTGCTGATTAATTTCAAACCTTTGGGTGTTGACAAAAATTATTTTGGACGGCACTGACCATGAACCGGAATTCACATTCAATATTTCCGTGAAAATAAATTTAAATTAGCTTATCTTATTGGCATAAATTTACAACGCTTACTTATGAACAGATTTTATAACTGAAATTGCATTGTAGTTTTTTTGGTGATTCCCTGACAGGTCTAACAAATCCGGATTTTTAATTAATCATAAAAACGAGTTTTATAATTTAACAGTACGGCTGATCCGTATTGAAAAATTTTTTATTAACTAAATTTAAATCTTGAGATACAATTTTACTGAAATAGAAAATAAGTGGCAGCAATACTGGGATGAAAATAAAACATTCAGAACTCCGGACATAGATTCTTCTGATACATCAAAGCCCAAGTATTACGTACTGGACATGTTCCCCTATCCCAGCGGGGACGGGCTTCACGTGGGACATCCTGAAGGCTACACGGCAACCGACATTATCGCGCGGTTCAAAAGAATGAACGGATTTGATGTCATGCACCCGATGGGCTGGGATGCATTCGGATTGCCTACCGAACAGTATGCAATTAAAACCGGGATTCATCCAAAGATAAGAACCACTGAATGCATTGTAAGATTTAAGACACAATTAAAAGCGCTGGGATTTTCCTTAGACTGGGAAAGGGAAATAAATACCACTGACGATGATTATCTGAAGTGGACACAATGGATATTTCTTAAGATCTTTAATTCATATTATGACGATGCCGAAGATAAAGCTAAGCCGATCACACAATTAAAAATACCTGAAGGACTTTCAGAAAAGGAAAAGTATGAGTTCATCAATTCAAAGCGACTCGCCTTTCTCGCGGAAGTCCCTGTTAACTGGTGTCCTGAATTGGGTACAGTACTTTCCAATGAGGAAGTTCCCGAACAGATCGAGAAAGGATTTACGGTCATACGAAGGAATATGTGTCAGTGGAATCTGCGCATCACAAAATATGCGGACAGATTGCTGAAAGATCTCGAACAGCTCAACTGGCCATCAAATGTAAAAGAACTTCAAAAGAACTGGATCGGCAGAAGTGAAGGCGCGACCATTAGTTTTAAGATCGAAAGTCCTAAGCTGAAAGATGAGAAAAGTGTTGCTGTGTTTACTACAAGACCCGATACTCTCTTCGGAGCAACCTATGTAATTCTTGCACCTGAACATCCGCTTTCAAAGGAAATAACAACGGATGAAAATTCCGGCAAAGTAATTTCTTATCTTGAAAAAGCTGAACGCAAATCAGACCTTGAGAGGACAGAGCTGTCTAAGGATAAGACAGGCGAATTCACAGGAGCATTTGCAATTAATCCTGTCAATGGTAAAAAGATACCGGTATTAATTTCGGATTATGTATTGGCAAGCTATGGAACGGGCTCAATTATGGGTGTTCCGGGACATGACGAACGCGATAATGAGTTCGCGAGAAAATTCAATATTGAGATAATACCCGTTGTTCTTCCGGTCAATTACAAGGATAACGAAGATGAGAAAAAAGATTTTTTTGAAAGATCGGTTAATGGAAAAGAATGTTTCTCAGGTGAAGGGATTTCAATAAATTCTGATTTTCTTAACAGCTTAAATTCATCTGATGCAATAAAGAAAATGAATCATTGGATCGAGGAAAAAGGGATCGGTAAGAAGACCATTTCATTTAAGCTTAGAGACTGGCTTTTTTCACGTCAAAGATTCTGGGGCGAACCTTTCCCGATCATTCATCTTGAAGACGGAACATTTAAAGCCATAGATGAAAGCGAACTTCCTTTAAGACTGCCTGATGTTGAATCTTATAAATCCAGCGGTACCGGAGAATCCCCTCTCGCTCTCATTGACTCTTGGGTAAATACAATTGATAAAGAAACCGGGATGAAAGCAAAGCGCGAGACAAATACAATGCCTCAATGGGCTGGCTCATGCTGGTATTATCTGAGATACTTAGACCCTCATAATGACACAGAATTCTGCAGTAAGGAAAAAGAAAAGTTCTGGATGCCGGTCGATCTCTATATCGGAGGAGCTGAACATACAGTATTGCATTTGATTTATGCGAGGTTCTGGTACAAAGTTTTATATGACCTTGGTTATGTATCTTACAAAGAGCCCTTCGGAAAATTGTTTAATCAGGGAATGATACTTGGCGAAGACGGCGTAAAGATGAGCAAGTCAAGAGGGAATGTGATCAATCCTGATGATGTCATAGCTGAATTCGGAGCTGATTCAATGCGGCTGTTTGAAATGTTCATGGGACCGCTTGAGGCAACTAAGCCCTGGAGCACCAAAGGCATTGAGGGACTTAACAGATTTCTGAACAGGGTCTGGCGGCTGATCATTGATGAAAATACCGGAAAGATAAAAAGTATAATTGTCAGTGACTCTCCGGCAGAAAGCCTGAATAAGCTTTTGCATAAGACCATAAAAAAAGTCACCGAAGATATTGAAGATGGTGACATGAAATTCAACACTGCGATTTCGTATTTAATGATACTTGTAAATGAACTATACAAGCACGAAAAAATCAGTAAAGAGATTATTGAAAAATTAATTCTGCTCTTGTCGCCTTTAGCTCCGCATATCTGTGAAGAGATCTGGGAAAGATTGGGGAACGAAGGCAGCATTCAGTTTCAGCAATGGCCTTCATTTGACAGATCGTTAATTAAAGAAGATAAAGCTACAGTAGTGTTTCAGGTTAACGGCAAGATAAGATCCAAGCAGGATTTTGATTTTGACACTGACATTAAAGTGCTGGAAGATGAAGCTCTTGATAATGAGAACGTCAAAAAATTTCTCTTAGGAAAGCAGATCGTAAAAATAATTTGTGTTAAGAACAAGATGGTCAACATTGTAATAAAATAAATATGCTTGTTTCACAAAAAAAATGAGGAGGCACAAAAAAAGTTCTTGACATAAAATAATATTTATTGCAATATTG
>Ga0163153_10002031_pt1 | contig 30606 bp, 29 predicted proteins | sample OliLakLV19MP6IB1_FD_148629 | JGI IMG/M metagenome (GOLD analysis project Ga0163153, IMG submission 148629) | Freshwater microbial mat bacterial communities from Lake Vanda, McMurdo Dry Valleys, Antarctica - Oligotrophic Lake LV.19.MP6.IB-1 | ecosystem: Environmental > Aquatic > Freshwater >...
TCACCCGCTATTAAAAAACAACCCGAAACTTCGCCGGCATGATCAAATGGGCCTGCCTCTTACAATACCTGCGATATGACGTCAAAATCGCGTTTTGAGACAAGGCCTAGTGTTGCAACGCCATTCGCGCCAGAGCAAGCCGGGGAACACCGCGGCGTCGCGGAGATAGCGTTTCAACAAGCGGCGCGGTTCCGTGGCGCAGCGATGCAGCCACTCCAACCCAGTGCGGCGCATCCAGCCGGGGGCGCGGCGTTTTTCGCCGGCGAGGAAATCAATCGTCGCGCCCGCGCAAATCGCGAGACTGGCGTCGATGCGGTCGCGATTTGCGTGAACCCAGAGCTCTTGCTTCGGAGCGCCGACGCCCACGATCAACACGTCCGGTCGTACCGCGGCGATTTTCTCAAGAATGCGTTCGTTTTCCGCGGCATCATGTTCAAAGCCAAACGGCGGACTATACGTACCGACGACTTCAACCGTCGGCCAACGCTGTGCAATGTTCTTAGCGGCGCGTTCCGCCACGCCGGGCATCGCGCCAAGCAGATACGTGCGTAGTGGCCTCTCGTTCGAGGCGGATGTATATAGTGCCGGCACGAGATCGCTACCAGTCACGCGCTCAGGCAAGGGGCGCCGCAGCAATCGCGAGGCCCACACGACTGGCATACCGTCTGCCACAACGAGCGACGCGTCCTGATAGGCAGCGCGTAGTCCCTCGTGATGCTGCACCAGCACGGCATGATCGACATTCGGCGTCACAACATACCGGCAAGGGCGCGGCGAGTCCGCCAGCCAACTTGAAAGACGCGTCACCGCATCGCCCAGCGTCAGCCGGTCAATATCCATCCCAAAAAGTCGCACGCGATCAGGCATGGGGAGCCGTACGAAACGTGGCGCCAAGAGACTGACAACTGAACACTGAAAACTTCAAACGCGCCCCCAAACTCACCGTCCCAGCACCGCGCGATAAACTTCCGCTACGCCGGCCGCCATGCTTTCGTCGGAGAAATGGCTGCGCTGTCGATTGAGGGCGCTGGTGCGAATCGCCTGCCAGTCGACGTCGCCGTGGAGATAACGCTCGATGGCTTCGGCAAGTTGCGAAGAATCATGCGGCCTCACGAGCAAACCGTCCTGCCCGTCGCGAATTGCTTCCGGGACGCCTTCGACGTTGGTCGCGACAATCGGAACACCGGAGGCCATGGCTTCGAGAATGACCATCGGCAGGCCTTCGCCAAACAGGCTCGGCAGGACGAACAAGTCCATCTGGTCGAGCTCCGCCGTCACGTTTGAGCAGAACCCGGTCCAGGTAATACTGTCGGCGATGTCCAGCCTGGCGACCCGGGCGCGAATCTCCGCCTCATACTCGGGCGTCTCGAACGTGCCGACGGCTCTCAGTTTTACCGGGACGTGGCGCTCGCGCAATTCGGCGAGGGCGTCCAGGAGCATCTCAAGTCCCTTGCGCGGCCGAAAAAGTGCGACCGTGCCGAGAGTCCAGACGCCGTGCGGGGCAGGGCGGTCCAACAAGGTTTCGCGACGCGGCACGCCGTTCGGCACGACCCAGGTGCGTTCCGAAGTAACGCCCAGGTGATCCGCGTAACGGCCCATCGCTTGCGAAACGCCAATCGCGGCCGAAACCCCGAGCAGGCTGCAGCGCTCTGTAGCTGCGTTGGCCCAATTCAACAGGCGACGCGTGGAATCGCGCGACGTGGGGCTATGGACGTGGTGAATCATCGGCACGCCGGCCAGCCACGAGGCGACCCGGCCGACGAGGGCCGCGCGGGGCGTGTGCGTGTGGACGGCGGCGTAGCCGTCGTCGCGAATCATTCGCGCCAGCAACCGGGCCGGGCGCAGATCGGTCCGGGAACGCATCAGGGCGCCGACCAGCGGGGCCGTCTGGCAGCGCCGCTGGGCGGGAAATTTGTCCGGCTTCACGCAGGCGAAGCCGACCTGAAAGCCGAAGTCCGGCAAGCATTCGGCAAGCAGGTCCTGCACCCGTTCGGCGCCGGCGTAGTGTTCGCCATTGACGACGTGCAGAATTCGGGTGGTAGCGGTCGCGACGGCGGCATCCGGCGGGCGGACCGGCGACGGCTGCGGATCGAGTTGAAGTGTAGCCATACCTCAAACATAGGCCACGCCGCGCATGGTCGAAGTCGACGCCGAGATCGGCTCGCGCGACTGCTTATTCGGGTTGCATGGCTATGCGACAAAAGGCGGCAGTCCGCGGATCAACATTCGTCCGCAAAAACAATCGGTGTTGCGCTAGACCGAAAAACGTGTGCTATGAATCGACGCAAGTCTCGACATGGCAAGGCGCAACACATGACAGTCAAAGTTTCGGCACGAGAATCGCTTTACGAACGAAATCAGGCGGTAGTCGATTGATCCCCACTCAGGTCACATGGATTTCCTAGATGCGCCGCTATCGCCAAAGCCCAACACAACACATCGATTCACCGCTCCACCTTTCACGCCGCAAGTTCGTAGCAGTCGCGGGCGCCGTAGGCGCTGCAATGTTGACCGGCTGCGAGCCGATCGATGCCACGAGCTCGGGTAGCCCAGACGGGGAACTCGGCGCCGTTCCGCCCGGTACGGTCGCCACGGAGGGCCCCGAGGTCACCGACATCAAGATCGGGATGATCGCACTCACGGATTGCTCTCCGTTTGTGATCGCGCACGAGAAGGGCTTCTTCAAGAAGTACGGCATCAACTCCACGGTCAGCAAGGGCGCGAGTTGGGCCGCGATTCGCGATGCGCTGTCGAACGACGACATCCAATGTACGCACATGCTGATCGGCATGCCAATCGCCTCGACGATGGGCTTGCTCGGCGCAGCGAAAAAACCGTTGGTGGCCCCGTGGCTGATCAATCGCAACGGCCAGGCGATCACGCTCAAGTCGGACTTAAAAGGCAAAATCACCGACGACCCCAAGGCGCTCAAGCCATTGGTCGACGCGGCCAAGGCGGCCGGCGCGCCGATGACTTTCGCCATGACGTTTCCGCCCGGCACGCATGCGATGTGGATGCGCTACTATCTCGGGGCAGGGGGGATCAATCCCGACAAAGACGTCTCGCTGGTGACGATTCCGCCGCCGCAAATGATTGCCAACATGAAGGTCGGCAAGATGGACGGCTTTTGCGTGGGCGAACCTTGGAATGCCCGAGCGATTCAGGACGAAATCGGCTTCACGTCGATCACCACGCAAGATATGTGGAAAGACCATCCGGAAAAAGTCTGCGCGTTCACGGAGGAATTCGCCGCCAAGAATCCCCGCACCGTGAAGGTGGTGCTCAAGGCCCTGCACGAAGCCAGCGTCTGGCTCGACGACATGGGCAATCGCCCCGAGCAATGCCAGATCGTCTCAGCGCCGACGTACATTAACTGCCCGGCGGAAACGATCCTGGGTCGCATGCAAGGTGACTACGACTTCGGCGACGGGCGCACCAAAAAAGACCCCAACTACATGATCTTCAGTGAGCGGAACTGCAACTACCCGCAGGCCAAGTACGCCACCTGGTTCATGACGCAGTATCGTCGCTGGGGCATGGTCGACGCCTCGGTGGATTACGAAGGCATCGCCAAGCAAGTCATGCGGGCCGATCTGTACGAAGAGGCGATGAAAGAACTCGGCTACACGCATGGCGGGGCGAATATGGAGCCGGAAACGCTGTTCGACGGCAAAGTGTTCGACCCGACCAAGCCGGAAGAGTACGCCACGTCGTTCGCCGTTCACAGCATGGTTTAGCGAAGCGTCTCAAAAACTCTAGCCCGACGCGCAAGCGAGGGAGAGTGGACGTCGAACCAAAGTGCCTCGTTTACACTCCCTCGATTGCGCGTCGGGCTAGTATGACGGTTTCGTACTACTCCAAGGCAATCTCTCGTCGAATCCTATGAGCACAGCGACCGTCAACACGCCATCCACCTTCGGCTTTTCCTGGTCGGGACTGCGCCGCAAGCTTCTTGATGAGTTCGCCTATCCCTTGGTCGGCGTGGCGGCGCTGCTGGCGTTGTGGTGGATTTCCAGCGCGACCTGGGCCAAAGACTTGCCGTCGCCCGCCAAGACGTGGGAGATGAGCAAGCTCTACGTGTTGGAACCGTTTGCCAAACGGGGTGAATTGGACCAAGGCATTCTGCGCTTCACCTGGAACTCGCTGATCTTAGTGGCGCAAGGTTACACGCTGGCCATCGTCGTCGGGACGCCGCTCGGGTTTATCCTCGGCATGTCGAAACTGTTCACTAAGTGCTTCGATCCACTGATTCAGATCCTGCGACCGGTCTCGCCGCTGGCCTGGCTGCCGTTGGGGCTGATTCTGTTTCAAAAATCGCAGCCGGCCGCGATCTTCACCATCGCCATCTGCTCGATGTGGCCCACGGTGATGAACACGGCGGTCGGCGTGCGGGCAATTCCGCAGGATTATCTGAACGTTGCACGCGTGTTGCGGTTATCACGTTGGACGATGCTCTGGAAGGTGCTATTGCCGGCCACGTTGCCGTACATGTTCACCGGGTTTCGCTTGAGCCTTGGCATCGCCTGGCTGGTGATCGTGGCCGCGGAGATGTTGACCGGCGTGCCGGGCGTCGGGGGCTTTCTCTGGCAGGAATACAACAGCTTGATCTACGAGCACATCATTCTCAGCATTTTGACGATCGGGCTGGTCGGCTTCTTGCTCGACCGGTTGATGAGCGTCGTGGAACGCCGGTTGCGATTCGCTTGAACTAAGGAGTCCGTTTGTGAATGACGCATGCTTATCATTGCGTGGCGTGGGCAAATCATTTGCCGGAGCGCGCGGCGAACACGAGGTGCTGCGCGACGTGAATCTGGAAGTCCGTCGCGGCGAGTTCGTTTGCATCGTCGGCTACTCCGGCTCAGGAAAGTCGACGCTGATTTCCTTGATCGCCGGTCTGGCGTCGCCGGATCAGGGACAGGTTCTGCTCGACGGTAAGCCCATCATGGGTCCCGGCCCCGATCGCGGCGTGGTGTTTCAGAATTACTCGCTGCTCCCGTGGCTGACGGTGTTCGATAACGTCATGCTCGCCGTCAAGCAGGTGTTTCCGGACTGGACGCGGCAACAAATGACGGAGCGTGTGGAGCACTATCTCGCGCTCGTGAACCTGGCCGCCGCCGCTAAGAAACGTCCGGCACAACTTTCCGGCGGAATGCGGCAGCGCGTGTCGCTGGCGCGGGCCTTGGCGATGAGCCCGGAAGTGCTGCTGATGGACGAACCTTTGAGCGCGCTCGACGCACTGACGCGCGGCACGTTGCAAGAGGAGATCGAACGGATCTGGCGGCAGGAACAAAAAACCGTCGTGATGATCACCAATCACGTCGACGAAGCCATTTTGCTGGCCGATCGGATTGTGCCGTTGTCGCCGGGACCGGGCGCCACGCTCGGTGCGTCGATCGAGGTCGATCTGCCGCGCCCGCGCGACGCGAAGATGGCCAACCATTGTCCGGAATTCCAGCGGCTCCGCGCGCAAGTGACTGAGTTCCTGGTGGGACAGCGACGCGTCCCGCGCGTCGCCGAGGCGGCGCCCGTGGAACCGGCGGCGAGTCCCTTGCGACACACGCCGATTCAACTCGGCAAACGCGTGCGACGCAAACTACAAACAGCCGGCGCATCGTAACAGGCGGAGTCATTCTTCATGGCCGGATACGTGGAGTTGTTTCGCCTGGGAAAGTGTTTCCCCGCGCCGGGCGGCGGCGAGTCCGTCGTCGTCAGCGATTTCAATCTCGATATCGAGGAAGGGGAATTCGTCGCGCTGTTGGGGCATTCGGGCTGCGGCAAAAGCACCGTGCTGAGCATGGTCGCCGGCTTGACCACGCCGAGCGCCGGATCGATCGCCGTGGCGCGGCGTGAGATCGACGGGCCGGGGCCGGATCGCGGCGTGGTGTTTCAATCGCCGTGCCTGTTGCCGTGGTTCACGGCGCTCGATAACGTGCTGCTCGGCGTCGACCGCGTCTTTCCGCACGTTCCGAAGCGTGAACGCCGCGAGATCGGCCATTACTTTCTGAACCTCGTCGGCCTCGGCGACGCGGCGGAACGTTCCGCCAAGGAATTATCACAAGGCATGCAGCAACGCGTCGGCATTGCCCGGGCGTTCGCAATTTCCCCCAAGATGCTGCTGCTGGATGAACCGTTCGGGATGCTCGATTCGCTCACCAGAATGGAACTGCAGGACGTGCTGCAGGAAATCCTGGAGCGCGAACGAAAGACGACCTTGATGGTCACGCACGACGTGGACGAAGCGCTGTACATGTCAGACCGCATTGTGATGATGACGAGCGGTCCCGCGGCGCGCGTGGGCGAGATTCTGCAGGTTCCCTTTGAACGCCCGCGCGACCGGGCCGCCGTGATGCGGCATCCGCAGTACTATCCCTTGCGCGAGCGAATGATCGAATTCCTCGAAGAACAGGACCGTCATCGCCCGTCGGCCCCGCCGGAACCAGAACTCGTCGAGCCGATCGAAGCGCCAACGGACGAAGAAGCGGCACGTCATTCGGACGGAACAACAGAAAAAACTCCCGAAGCGGCGATGTGGCACTAATGCCGCACGCGCACACCAACCCGAAGCGAAAGCGAGGGGGAGTTGACGCCGCCATCAAACCGGCTTTGCGCTGAGTCGCAACTTGGCTACATCGATTTCCCGAATTCGGGTTCGCATACTCGACGGTCGTCCCGAACCTCGGGGCGACCGGCGGGCCTAGTTCTCAGCGCGCTGTTGGTCCTGCAGGCCACGTCCACTCCCCCTCGCTTTCGCTTCGGGTTGGTGTGGCCGGGTCGGCGCTTTGATTTAGTGTAATCGATTCCGTGGCGGCGCCGCACCTGGCTCGTAAATTAGCGCGGCGCGGCTGGCCGGGCTGGGAACTATCGCAATCTCCCCCCGCCGGGCATAATCGCGGGTCATTCGATCGCGCACTTCACCCAGCAGGGAATGAGCCTCGCCACTATGGTTTGGGTCTGGATCGGCTTTATTCTGTTCATCTTGGCGATGCTGGCCCTCGATTTGGGGGTGTTGAACCGTGGCGCTCACGTGATCAGCGCGAAACAGGCGATGGGCTGGACCGTCTTCTGGGTTTTCCTGGCGATGGTCTTCAACGTCGCGGTGTATTTCATCTACGAACACCACTGGCAGGGCTTTGGCGCAAGCGGCAGAGCGATCGCCGCCAAGCAGGCCGCCGGTGAAGAGTTGACCAAAGAAGAAGAGCATTTGCGACGCTATCTGCCGGCGGATGGCAAGGAGGCCGCGATCCAGTTCTTTCTCGGCTACTTGGTCGAGGAATCGCTGAGCCTGGACAACATCTTTGTGATGGCGGTGATCTTTGCCAAGTTCCGTGTGCCGGCCAAGCACCAACATCGCGTGCTGTTTTGGGGCATCATTGGCGCGCAGGTGATGCGCGGCATCATGATCGGCGCCGGCTCGGCCGTGATCCAACAATGGCAGTGGATCACCTACGTCTTTGGCGCGTTCCTGATCTATACGGCGTTCAAGATGTTCTTCAGCGGGGACGACGAGGTCGACCCGGAGAACAACCTGCTGGTGCGCTGGGCACGAAAGATTTATCCGGTCACGCCCGGTTATGTGGAAGGAAAATTCTTCGTGCAGCATGAAGGGAAGCGGGCGATGACGCCGCTGTTCCTCGTGCTGCTGGTGATCGAAAGCACCGACCTGTTGTTCGCCGTGGACTCGGTGCCGGCGGTGTTCGGGATCACGCAGGATCCGTTCCTGGTGTTCACGTCGAACATCTTCGCCATCCTCGGCCTGCGCTCGATGTACTTCGCGCTGGCCGCCGTGTTGGAGAAGTTCCGCTACTTGAAATACAGTTTGGTATTCCTGCTGGCGTTCATCGGCGTCAAAATGCTGCTCGTCTATTTCGACATCCACTTCTCGCCGGTGATGTCGCTGGTGATTATTGGCGGCATCTTGGCTTCCGGGGTGTTTGCTTCCGTGTTGCGGCCGGAGCAGCATGAGGAAGCGGCAGGGGAGGCGAGTACAGGAGCAGAGGAGTAAAGGAGTACGAGTGCAAGGCGGACGATCGGTTTCGTTGCTTGGGTAGATTGCGCCTGCCATGGGATTTGACGCTTACATCAGCCTGGGAGTGCTCGCGCTAGTATTTGGCGTGCTGCTCTTCACGCGCATTGCGGCCGACGTCGTGCTGGTCGGCGGCGTCACTTTGTTGGTTCTGACCGGCGTAATCGCGCCGCAGCAAGCGCTTGGCGGTCTGGCGAATCCCGCCGTGGCGACCATCGGCGTGTTGTTCGTCGTAGGCGCTGGCGTGCGCGAAACCGGGGGCATTGATATTATCGCCCAACGCTTGTTGGGCAGGCCGACGAGCGTCGACGCCGCGATGTGGCGCGTGCTGGCGCCGGTGACAGTGCTCAGCGCCTTCATGAATAACACGCCGCTCGTGGCAATGATGATCCCGCCGATCAGCGATCTCTCCAAAAAGTGCAAGATCTCCGCTTCGAAGTTGATGATTCCGCTGAGTTACGCGGCGATTCTCGGCGGCACGTGCTCCCTGATCGGTACCAGCACCAACATCACCGTCAACGGCCTCCTGCAGGATCACGAACGTCGCGCCTGGGCCGCGGCTCAGCCGCTTGAAAACGGTAAGGCGGCGGCGCCTCCGGCGAACATGCCGTTCGGCATGCGGATGTTCGACATTACCTGGGTGGGCCTGCCGTCCGCGTTGATCGGCTGCGCTTACATCTACTTTGTCGGCAAGCGACTGCTGCCCGATCGCCAGTCGGCCATGGCCGAATTGGAGGATCCCCGCCAATACACCGTGGAAATGATGGTCGATCCGGCCTCGCCGTTGGCAGGCAAGTCGATTGAAGAAGCGGGCTTGCGCCATCTGCAGGGCGTGTATCTTGCGGAAATCGATCGCGATGGAATGATCCTCCCCGCCGTCTCGCCGCAGGAACGCTTGCGTGGCGGCGATCGGCTGCTGTTCGTGGGCATCGTCGATTCCGTCATCGATCTCCAGAAGATTCGCGGACTGGTGCCGGCCACGAACCAGGTGTTCAAGCTCGCGACGCCGCGTTCGATGCGGTGCCTGATCGAGGTCGTGGTCTCGGAGAGTTGCCCCATTGTGGGCAAGACAATTCGCGACGGACGCTTTCGCACCACGTACAACGCGGTAGTGTTGGCCGTGGCGCGTAACGGCAAGCGGCTCAATCAGAAGATCGGCGATATCGTGCTGGAGCCGGCGGATACGTTGTTGCTCGAAGCGCAACCCACGTTCGTCGATCATCACCGTAATTCGCGCGATTTTCTGTTGGTCAGCCGGCTGGACAACTCCACGCCGCCTCGCCACGAGCGGGCCATGCTCTCGCTGATGATCTTGGCGACGATGATCGTGATCTCCTCGGCCGGTCTGCTCGACATTCTGCCCGCGGCGATGGCGGCCGCCGGACTGATGTTGATCACGCGCTGTTGCACGGTCACGTCGGCGCGGCGCAACGTCGATTGGGAAGTGTTGATCGCCATCGCCGCGTCGTTCGCACTCGGCACAGCGTTGGAAACGAGCGGCGCCGCCGCTGGCGTGGCGAAGGCGTTCATCGGCATGGCCCAAGGCAATCCGTGGTTTACGCTGGCGATCGTCTACGGCGTCACGGTGCTGGCGACGGAACTGATTTCAAACAACGCCGCCGCCGCGCTAATGTTCCCCCTGGCGATGGCCACGGCCGCTAACTTGCAAGTCAACCACCTGCCGTTCGTGGTGGCCGTAATGATGGCCGCCTCGGCCGGCTTCGCGACGCCGATCGGCTATCAAACCAATCTCATGGTCTACGGACCCGGCGGCTACCGCTTCAGCGACTACGTGAAAATCGGCGTCCCGCTGGATATATTGATCGGCATCGTCACCGTCGGCATCACCCCCTTCGTGCCGGGCTGGGGGTTTTGAGGAAGTGATGAGTGCTCATCACGCCACACTCGTCACTTAAATCGTCCTACCACGCACTCCCGCCAGGATTCCCCCGCTCATGTCTGTACCCGTCGCGCCGCCGGAACCGCAACGTCTGACGATGACGCACTGGCTGATCTGCGTCGTGGCGTCGATTGGGTTCGCGTTTGATACCTACGAACTACTGATGGCCCCGCTCGTAGCGCCTTCGGCTTTGGCGCGATTGCTAGGAGCGGATCCGTTTACCGCCGCGGGCAATGCCGAGATCACCGCCTGGTATCGCAACATCCAAATGGCGAGCGGATTGTGCGGCGGCTTTTTCGGATTGATCGGCGGCTACTTGACCGATCGCTTCGGACGCCGGCGCGTGCTGGTGTGGAGCATTTTGCTGTATGCCTTCTCCGCCTTCGCCGCGGGATTCAGCACCAGCGTTTGGATGCTGCTCGTCCTGCGCTGCACGACGTTTATCGGCGTCTGCGTTGAATTCGTCGCCGCCGTCGCCTGGCTCGCTGAGTTATTTCCCAATCCACGACAGCGCGAACTGGTGCTGGGATACACGCAGGCGTTCTCGAGCGTCGGCGGAATTCTTGTCACCGCCGCGTTCGCGCTTGCGAATCGATACGCAGAGTTTCTGCCGGCGATTCAAGGCGAACACGTCGCCTGGCGTTATACGCTTATTTCCGGACTGATCCCGGCGATCCCGCTCATTCTGATTCGGCCCTTTATGCCGGAGTCGCCCGCCTGGCAGAAGAAACGCGAAGCAGGCACGCTGCGCCGTCCCAGCATCGCGGAACTGTTCGCTCCGGCGCTGCGTCGGACAACAATCGTCACGACGATCATGTTCGCCTGCACGTTGGGCACCGCCTTCGGCACGATCCAATTCGCGCCGCAGATCGTGCCGGGACTCGTGCCGGGCGTCGCTCGCTTGGGCAAGCTGCGGGCCGACTACGAGAAGTTGGAAAAGACGTCGCCCGAAGCGATCGCGATGCGGAAGGAAATCAAGGAGCTCAACGAGAAGCGGCTCAGCAACGTGGCCTCTGTGAACGGCTTCCAGGAAATTGGCGGGCTCGTCGGTCGCTTCGCCTTGGCAGCGCTCGCGGTGATCATCATCGGCCGCAAGAAGCTGCTCTGGGTGTTCCAGATTCCAGGCTTGCTCATTATTCCGTTGGTGTTCTGGTTCCCGGGCACGAACAATCTCTCGCTATTCGCCTGGGGCATGTTCGTGGCCGGGTTCTTTACGATCTCGCAGTTGAGTTTCTGGGGCAACTATCTGCCTCGCGTGTATCCCGTGCATTTGCGCGGCACTGGCGAAAGTTTCGCGGCGAACGTCGGCGGCCGCATGATCGGCACCTGTATGGTGTTCGTCACGACGGCGCTCATTCCAGTCTTCGCCGGCGCCTACAAAGAACAGCCGCCGCACGTGCATATCGCGTACGCCGCCAGCGTGGTGGCCGTGCTCACTTACGGCATCGGCTTCCTGGCGAGCTTCTTCCTGCCGGAGCCAAAGGAAGAGGAGATGGCGGAGTAGAACGCAGGATTTGAGCGCTCGTGGCCCGCGCGGCCGCGGTCAGAAGCGGCGGCCACGGCGCTTGCCAGCGACTTACCGCACGCGGCACTTAAACCGCACCACGCCCCCTTGCCCAGGTTCAACCGGGTCGGTGATTTCCCAGCGGAGGACCAGCGATTCCGCTTCGTTGCGTTCGCTGTAGAACTCGGCGCGGCGGCTGGATTTCGCGCTGTCGGCGAGGTATTCCAGTCGCGTGGTCAAGTTGTCGACCAACGTGACGTTGCCGATTGCCTGGCCGCCGATGTTGTCGTAGCGGAGCGTGAAGTCTACGAGGTCGCCCGGCTCGGCGAACTGCGTCGAAGCCACCTTGATCACGCGGAGCTTGCCGGGGCAGGGCTCGTGCGTTTGGTAGACAATTTCCGGCCCGTCGATCTCGGTCGCGGTGAGCGCGGCCTTGCCTTCGATCAGGATCTGCACCGCCTTGTCGTGCGTCCAGGTGATCGCGGCGTTCGAGCCTTCGATCAGTAAGGCGCGCTGACGTTCGTCGAAGACGCCGATCTTCACGATTTGCAGATCCTCGTACGGCAACATGGCGTCGAGAAACTCTTCCGGCTTGAGCGCCATTGAAACGGCGCCGTCTTGCAGTCGGTTCTCGTAAGCCAGCGCCAGTTTGTCCTGCACATTGAGCCGGACGCGATCCTGTTCCAACGTCGTGGTCGGCATGTTCCGGCCTTCGACCAGCACGGGCGGGGCAGGGGCGTGGTATCCGGTCGGCCGGACGTATTCTTCATCGAGCGCGAGGCGCGTGATGTGCCGTACCGAGCGGAACCGCGGGGCATAGATGCAAACTTTGTTCGACGGCACGACGCAAGTGCGGCCAGGCACGGTGTCGTAATGCGCGACCGTGTCTTCGATACCCAGCCCGAGCACTTCCCAATTGGCGGCTACCTGCACGTCCGGCATTTCATCGCCGCCGTCGCAGAGATATTCGTCGTGATAGCACGCCCCGGCCGGTCCGCGCTGGCAGACGGAGCAAGTCGAGTAGGGCAGGGCAGGGGAGCGGTCGACGCACTGCGCCGGCTTGATCGGCAGCGCCTTCGTCGTTTCCGGTTTGACGTTTTCGTCGTTCACCTGCGCCGTGCTGGAGACCGTTCCCTTGCGCGGCGCGGAATAAGTGCGCTTCGCGGAAGCGGTGCGCAGCGGGTTCGAGTCGATCTCAAACGGCGACGCGCACGCGGACAAGCCGACGCAGCAGGCGGCGAGAAGAGTGAATCGAACACTGTGAGTGGCGTTCATGATGTGTATGAGCCCCAAAGGGGCGGCAGACAATAGCCAGGGGCGCCAACCCCTGGTTAGATGCACGCGTTTTGAATTGCAAAGCCCCACCGGGGCGACACAGCGACGCGACGATCGTTCAAGTGTCGCCCCGGTGGGGCTCATCTCATCGCGTTTGCGATTTCTCCAGGGGTTGGCGCCCCTGGCTATTATCTGTCGCCCCTTCGGGGCTATCGTTTCGCACCGAAATCAAACGCCGACTTTGCTTGCTCGGCCGTTTCGTCGTCTACGGCGCGATCGAACGCCGCGGCGCGGGCGGCCGCTTTCTGTTCTCTCTCGATCGTCTCCTTCTCCAACTCCGCGTCTCCGCGTCTCTGCGGTTCCACGGAGGCAGCCACGTCGGTCGCTTGCACCGGCGTGTCGTTTGGATCGGACGCGATCAGCAGCAGCGGCGGGCAATTGCCCAGGAACGCGCGATCGGTTTTTCCCGTCGCGTCGTCGGGCAAGCGTCCGCCCATGCGCAGAATGGCGATGGGGCGGCCGATGCGATCGGCGACTTCGAGCGGGTCTTCGCTCGGCAGCACGTCGTATGATTCGTCGTTCGCCAAATCCGCGGGCAGCGGCAAGGCGTTGTCGGGGTTTTCGAGATACACCACGCGGGTGACGAACTTGCCTTCCAGGGCCAATTCCAGATCTTCTTGCGTGAGCTCGATCGGCACCGCGAAGCGGACTTCTTGCCCCTTGGGCGGGTGCAGGCGATCAATCAGCTCGATGGTCGGAAAAACTTCGCGACCAGGCTCAAAAGGAATGTTCGTAATCCGCAGGCGATACACCTGGCCCAGCACGAAGCCCGCCTTGCGCGGCGCGGGCTTAGCTTCGTTGAAACGGCCTTTTTCCACCAGCGAGATCGCCGCACCGGGAGGCGCGATGATCTCGACTGGTTGGAAAAAGCACCGAATCGGTCCGCCGCGCATCGCCTGCCGGCTGCCAATCGCTCCCGGAGGCGTGTAGATGCCGTGTTGCAGCATATGCACGCCTTGTTGTTGAGCGTACGCCGCTTGCGTCATGCCGAGGCACAGCAAGCCAGCCCACGTCCAACTACCGGCAGTACGAAGCCAGGTCTTCATGAGTTGACCAGTTTCCTTACGATGCGAGCGTTCCGTCGACTTCTCTGTTTCTGCCCCTACGTCGCCTCAGTTGTGGCACGGTCTCCCGCCTCGGTTGTGGCACGGTCTCCCGACCGTGCCACCCACTGATGGCTACTGTTTCACGACTAGTGGACCTTTTTGAACTTGTCGAACAGCGGCTGACGGAAGTTCACCGGCGGCAGCCAATTCGATTCCGTGATGCGAGCATGGCTCGGCGGCTTCGGATAGCTGAAACCAGGGCGTTGCTTCACGTCGATGCGGAGCTTGTCGACCGGACCGGGCAGATGATCGTGGGTGTGGTTCACCATCACGTGCTTCTGCAATCCGGCCGGACCGCCGAGCGGGATATGCGGCGGGCCAGGCAGCCCGATCGGCGTACCCGTGATCGGCATGCCCCATTGCGGCGAGTTCATGCCCGCAACGTGGCCTGGCAGCATATTCGGTCCGGCGCCCATGCCATCGGGTCCGCAGGAACCGTTGCAGCTACCGTAGTAGCCCACTTGCGCGATATCGGCGCCGTACATTTCGCCGTCTTCGCCAGGCACTTCAAGATCCTTGTTGCCCAAGCGGACGATCGCCATGATGGCCCCGCGTTTCGAGGCTTCGGTGATCGCGTCCAAGCCCGGGTCGAGCCGCGTGCTGACGAGCGTTTCCACGCCGGCGAGCGCGATCTCTTGGTATTCGGCGTTCGGCAAGTAGATCACCTTGGTGACGAAGTTGCCGCCGAGCACTTGGTCGAAATCTTCTTCCGTGAACTGCACGGGGATGGCGTTGTGCGCCAAGTAAGCGGCGGTGCGCGCCACGGTTGGACCGACTTCCAGCGTCGGATACAACTCCACGCCGGCGCGGCCCGGGATGTTGGTCAGCTTGAGCCGGTACAGCGAGCCTTGGCCGAAGTTCTTGCGGCCCGGCACGACGAGCGGTTCGGAATCGAACATGCCCGCCTCGCTAACGTCCCAGTTGACCATCATGCCGTCGGGTCCGACGAAGGCGATTTGCGACGACATGCCGCCCAAGGGGGACGGCGCGCCGTAGTCAATCTCGGGAATCAGCACGCCGGGGCCAGGGCCGTCGACGCCCGGTCCGGGATGCATGAGCCGCTCGGCGGGCGGCAGGTTGTGATTGCCCGGCATCTTGCAACCCGCAAGCGCCGCGACCAGGACGCAAAAGAAGCCTGCAGAGAATCTCATCGTTTCCCCCTCTGATACATCCGGTCCGCACGCGGGGCGAAGGCCCGTTGCCGGCCGGGAGCGATTGTTGGTGTGGACTCCACTTTCACCGCGGAGGCGCTGAGACGCAGAGGGGGGAGGAATGATGAATGACGAATGCAGAATGATGAACGAGGACCGTTCCGTCATTCCAATTTCATTCAGTTCCTGGCCCTCCTGGCTTGGCCGCTTCCTCGCTGATCGAGAGTGCTGGACGGTCTTCCGATCGTGGGCCGCGTCCCCAATCTGGCCGCGAATCACGATCCCGACTGGCGTGGACCGGGGCGTCAGATCGACCTAGAATGCCCGCCCCGAATGCAGACTTCCCGGCCAATCTCCGGGGATTTACGCGTGTTTCGCGCTTACTGCATCCAGCGAACAACTAGGCGATCCGCCCGCCGCGGATAGCCTGCCGTGGAGTATTCGTCGTCCTGCTACAACGCGAATCTTTGGCAAATCCCGCAAATGCGCAATGTCAGGACTATTCTGCCCATGTTGACATTGGCAGCCGTTTTTTGGCTCGCCACGGTCGTGGGGACCGAGCTCTGGACCGCCAAGGCGCCGGCCGCAAGTCCTGAACCGGCAGGCACTTCGAATCAGGCCACCACGGACGTGAAGGCCGATGAGCTACTGGCGGACGCGGTCGAGCAGTTCGACCGCTACTCCTCGGTCTCTGCCCGGGTGCGCCAGCAAGTCGATCTCTTCGGCCAGCACCTGGTCGGCTCCGGGACGTACATGCAGGTCCGCGGAGCGTTCGGCAACAACCTGACCCGGTTCGAGCTGAAGATGCAGCTCCAGGAAAAAGTCAGCACGATGCTCGAGGTCTGCGACGGAGAATTCCTCTGGGCGACCCGGGACCTGAAAAACGGCGACCCGGTCCCCGAGATCAGCAAGGTCGACGCCGCCCGCGTGCTCCGCGCCAAGCCGGCGGCAGGGCAGGGGAGTGCCGCGCCACGCCTGGCCCTCGGCGGATTTTCGCGGCTCCTCTTATCGCTGCAACAAGGTTTCCGCTTCGACGCCGTCGCGCACGACCAAATCGGCGATATCGCCGTGTACAAACTGCATGGCACATGGAAGCCGGCCCAACTCGTGGCACTGTTACCGGCGCAGAAGGCAGCCATCGAAGCAGGGCAGGGGGGGGACCTCGAAAAGCTGGAGCCCCACGTCCCGGACGAAGTCTTCGTCTACCTCGGCGCGGAAGATCTCTTTCCGTATCGCGTGGAGTTCCAACGCCACGGTAACACGCTGTTGAACTGCGAAGTCACCGAGTTGCAGTTAAATCTCCCGCTCGACATGAACCTCTTCCACTTCGACGCCGGCGCCAGAGAACTCCAAACCCCAGACACCACAGCGCAGTTCCTCGCGCAGTACGGCCTGGTAGAATAACCGCAGCGTCGCAAGTTCCGCGGTAGGTCAGGCACCGCCGCCGAAGCCAACGGGTGCGCATTTTCGATGTCGCGTTGACATCCCAAGCTTCCACGAAGGAAGTGCCTGACGGGAGCGACGCCGCCACCATGTCAGGCACATCGTTCAAAACGATGGCGGAAGTTGCGCATACTCACTCTTGGGCGGCGCTGTTGACTTCGTCCGCGGTGCCTGACCTACGAGACTGAACTCTTTGGCAACGCCTCCTAAATAGTGCAAACAGCCCATAAGACGCCAGCCCTAAGAAAAGGCCCTGAAGCGCTGCCGCCGTCAGCGTCAAGGACCAACTGGTCGCAGGAGCGAATGCGCCACCGAAAACGTGGTTGATATATGCTGCAACAATATGGAATGGCATCTCAATCCACGTACGAGTCGCGGAATTGCTTGTGACAAATGGAACAAATGGCGAAACAACCTGCATTCGCAAACGAACGACGATCCACACGCCTGCGACCACAATCGCGAATGCGCGGCCGTAACGTATCCAACCTACACAGCTCTTGGCAAAAAACTGACGTGTCACGGGCGTTCAAGTGCTTCTAGAGAATGGCTTCGTACAATTTTTGGAAACCAGATCAGTCGGCAGGCAAACTCCATCACCTTCGAGCGCGCCACCCAGAAACCGCGTCAACCAAGAACCCGGTTGGCGCCGCATTGGGATTGCTTGACTTGGGTTCGACGTCGTTCCCGTCAGGCAATTTGCCGGCATCGATTCCGGGTGTGGCCGCGTTTGGTTGTGACGCGAAGGTTTTCTCCTTCGACGAGGGTGCCTGACCTACGAAATGGCTTGCGCTCTCTGCGCCTCCGCCTCTCGGCGGTTCACCAGCAAGGCCGCCACGCGGAGCGCCTCGATCATGCTCGCTGGGTTCGCCTTCTTCTGCCAGGCGACGTCGAACGCCGTGCCGTGGGCGACGCTGGTGCGGATGATCGGGAGGCCGAGTGTCACGTTTACCGCGCGGTGCATGCCGAGGAGCTTGAGGGCGATGTGGCCTTGGTCGTGGTACATCGCCACCACCGCGTCGAAGTCTCCGTCGCGGGCGCGGATCATCACCGTGTCGGCAGGGTAGGGGCCTTCGATATCGAGCCCGCCGATCCGAGCTTGCGCCACGGCCGGCGCGATCACGCGCAGTTCTTCGTCGCCGAACAATCCGGTCTCGCCCGCGTGTGGGTTGAGCGCCGTCACGCCGATCTTGGGGCGCGAGCCCTTGAGCGCCAGCATGAATCGATGAGCGAGGTGCGCTTTGGCGAGTACGCTGGCCGTATCGAGATGCTCGAACACTTCACGCAACGCCATGTGCAGCGTCGCATGCACGACGGCCAATCCCGCGGAACCGCGAATCGTGGCGTCGTGAGCCAGGTAGAGCATCATCGCGAAATCGTTGACGCCGCACCAATCGGCCAGCAACTCCGTGTGGCCGGGATAGTGATGACCGGCTTGCCAGAGCGCGGCTTTGTTAAGCGGTGCGGTGGTGATGGCGTCGACGCGCCCGGCGAGTGCGAAGTCGGTCGCTTCGCGGAGCGCATCGAAGGCGGCCTGGCCACCGAGCGCGCTGGGCGCGCCCGGGGGCGTATCGTCGGCGTCCGGCGTGCCGACCGCGAGGCACGGTAGCAGGGCAGGGGAGGGGGCCGCCTCTTCGGGATCGCGGATCTCCACGACGCGGAGCGGCAATTTCCACATTTGCGCGGCGCGCCGTAACAGCGCAGGCCGGCCCACCACGAACGGGCGGCAACGCTCATGTGTGCCAGGATCGCTCCAAGCGGCGGCAATCACCTCGGGCCCCACGCCCGCCGGATCGCCCATCGTAACGGCAATGTTAGGAAGCATGGCGATTATTGTAAGCGGTGATCGCGCCGCTGTTGAGCCGGGAAGTCGACGACGCAAGACCCTGCGAATCGGGCGCCGCATTGATATAACGGACACTGCGAATCGTAACTGTAGCCGAGGTCTGTGACCTCGGAGCTTTTTCCATCTCGGAAGGAACCACGAAAAGCACGAAAGACACGAACATTAAGCGGAGTCTCCCCAAAGCCGCTCGTATTTTTCGTTCCTTTCGTGGTTGCCATCGCCTGTCTGTGACGTGAAGTGCGGCACGAGCTGATAGCTGCCTTTGACTGTTGACGTAGGAATTCCCCTTCGCCGTGAACCGCATCTTTCCTGTACTCGCCGCGTTTGCCTTGGCCCTGATGGCGGCAACTCTATTGCTGGGCCTGACACTGGGCGACGTGCGCGGATCAATGCGCGAGCTTGGCGCCGCGGAGACGCGTCTCGCGAAGTTACGCGGCGCGGCGGAACGTAATACGCCGGAGGCCGTGCAACTGCGTGCGGACGTCGAACGGCTGCGCGGGATGGAGCGTTGGAAGTCGGTCCATTTCTTGTCAGGGTTGCTATCGGCCGTGGTCGTGATGTTCGTCGCCGGCGTGGCGATCACTTACTTCGTCGGCACAAGCCGCTGGTGCCGCGAAGTCGTCGATGCTTATCGACTCGACATCGAACTAGCGCGCGCCAGTGCACGCTTAAAACGGCGCACGTTTCCCATCATTGTCACCGCGATGCTGGGCCTGATCGTCGTCGTGGCGCTTGGCGGCGCGGCGGACCCCGGCGCGAATCTGCAACTAAAGCCGCCGGGAAACCTCGGTTGGAACGATCTCCACTTCGGCGCAGCACTGCTGGGCCTGCTGCTCGTAGCCTGGGCGTACTACGCCGCCTGGGCGAACATCACCGAACACCAACTGGTGATGAACAAGATCATGGAAGAAGTGAAACGCATCCGAGCCGAACGCGGGCTGCCGGACTGAGGCGATCAATCCGATTTGAACCGCGGAGGCGCTGAGACGCAGAGAGTAAAATACTTCACCGCGAAACACGCCAAAAAACACGAAAGGCAGAAGCATCGAAGACTTCATTGGGTACGGGCATTAATTACTGCTTTTCGCGCCCTTTCGCGTGTTTCGCGGTTGCTCTCCTCCCTCTGCGTCTCAGCGCCTCCGCGGTTCAAAAAGAGTGACTCCCGTTTAGTGTGAATGAGCGCTCTCATGCTCCCCGTGCCCGTGCAGACGGTGATGTGCGTCGCCTTCCAGGAATCCGACGCCGAAGGATAACGCCAGGCCGAGGATGAGGGCGATGGAGAGTTTTACGCGATCATGCGAATGGAATTGGAGTTCCGGCAACAAGTCGCTCGTGGCGATGCACAGGAAGCAGCCCGCCGCGAGGGCCAGCGCTCGGCCGAGGTAGACAGCGGGGAACAATTCCTGGCCGCCGAGGAACAGCAGCACCCCGAGCGGGATCGCCAGCGGGTAGATGCAGTTGATCGCCATGCGCCAGGTGCGCGACCAGCCGCCAGCGGCCATCAACGTGCTGATGGTCATCGAATCGAACGGCTTGTGCAGGAACACGACGAGAAACGTGCCCAAGCCGGCCAGGGCAGGGGAGTGGTCCCCATGTTGCTCGGCGACGACGCTCGCGGCCAACACCAGACCGTCGATGGTGCTGTGCAACATCAGGCCGATCATCGCACCAATCCAACCATAGCGGCTCTTCGGCGCTCCGTGCGCGTGCCCATGCGCATGATCATGGTCGCAATGTTCGCCAGGCTCGTGTTGATGCTTCGCTTCGGCGCCTTCGAGCGCGGGCGGCTCGTGTTGATGAAAATGAAAGCAGCGCTCGATGAAGAACATCAACAGGAAGCCGCCGAGCAGCCACCGCGCGGCCTCGTCGATGGCGGCGTGTCCGCCAGCGTGGCCTTCCAGCTCGAAGACCGCGTGCGGCAACAGGTGCATCAGCCCGACGCCCAGCATCGCCCCGGCGATAAAGCTGATCGCCAATTGCATCCGCGTGTGCGTCAACTTCACGACCAGCGGCAAATACCCGCCAGCCAGCGAGGAAGCAAGAATCAGCGCACAATAAACCCAAAGCGTCATGGCAAACCCGGCGGGAAAGACGAACCAAGCTTCGTAGTATCCCTCCGACAAGCAAAAATCTCAACCGCCCCCTGCCAAGAACATTGCAAATGCAACTCGAATGCGGTTAGCGCTAGTCCGCGTTTCTGTATCCGAGGTCTGTGACCGCGGCCGGAGAGGACGCCGAACGCGACAGGGCAGTGAGGGGGCGCAGCAACCCCTGCCAAGCTGCTAAGCTGAGTAACCAAACGCTGAAAACTGAACACTTCCAACTCCCATTCCATGCGCTCCGTCGTCCAACGTATCACCCGCGCCTCGGTCACTGTCGAAGGCGCCATCGTCGGCCAAATCGGTCCCGGGTTGCTCGTGCTGCTCGGTGTCGCGCCGGACGACGCTGAAGCCGACGCTGAGTATCTGGCGGAGAAAATCGCCGGGCTGCGCATCTTCGAAGACGCCGACGGCAAGATGAACGCGTCGTTGTCGGACACCGGCGGCGCGATGTTAGTCGTCAGCCAGTTCACCCTTTACGGCGACTGCCGCAAAGGCCGCCGCCCCAGTTTCACCGACGCCGCGCCGCCGGAACTCGCCGAGCGGCTCTACGAATACTTCGTCCAGCAAGTCCGCGCCCAAGGCATCGCGGTCGATACCGGCCGCTTCCGGGCGATGATGCAAGTGGAACTGGTAAACGACGGCCCGGTGACGCTGCTGCTGGAAAGCCGGAAGGCGTTCTAGCGGGGCAGGGGAGGGGAGTCAATTCTCCTGGATGAATCGCAGTGTCCAAAGTGCGATGGACTGAATCTCCGCATCGTAATGCGATGAAAACGGCCGCCAGGGCGACCATTCACTCACGCCATACTTGTTCTTCGCGCGAACGCGCCAGCGTTGAATATTCCCCACGGACACGGCGGCATGAGGGATGCTGAGATTCTCGAAGTGTTCTTCACCCTCGAAATCCGCGTCGTTCAGGAACTCGAAGATGCCGTCGCATTCATCCCCATAGTAATGCTGCACCTCGACGTCGTACTCAATCGGATAGGCCCCCGATGACGGTGCCCAACGCAGGTCAGCCACATCCTGCCCGTCCACCAGTCGAGCGCAATAGGAGGGGGACGTTTGCACTGGGATCGATGGCTTGTCTGAGCGGGACAATGGGGCTCGAAATAGCGGTGACCACTTTTCGAGAACTTTGCCGTCAGCGTAGATCACAGAAAACGGATATGGTCGTGGCGCCAAAGGAGAATCAAATTCGATGTGACCATAGAGCAATTGCCCGCAATAGGTGACACCTTCGCTTGCTTCCGATTTAATTCGTGTAGCTTCTTCGATGAGCTGGGCGCCCGTCAATTGCTTCCCATCCGCTTCCAGCAATATGCGTTCTGCTGACTTGGGGATTTCATCTTCAATCGGTTCACCGAGCAAAGCGCGCACTTCTTCGACGGTCATCCCGCGTTTCACTTTCTCCCAAGCGTCATATGACGGCTGAATGCACACCTTGAGTTGCGCCGCCTTCATCTCATCCAGCGTGAGTTCTTTGCTCAAGTCCCTTGGCTTTGCGACGACTTCCCGTTTCACATCGTCCGCGCTCGCAGCGTTCCAGCACGTTGCGAGAGCTGCAAGTAGCAAGAAGTATCGCATGTTTCACCTTCCTTGATTTTGATATCACCGCACCACGCGTCGCCAAACCTCTTCCGCGAATTGTTCCGCCGCTTCGCGTTTCGGCGTTGGCTTCGCGATGTTGCGTTGCTGCAGTTGGTCGATCACCTGGCTGTCTTGCAGGACAAAGTACGTCAGCGCGATGAGTTGCGCGTAGGTCGCCAGGTTGGGGAGGAAGCCGTCGCCGATGAATTTTACGGCGGTGCCGAAGGAGCTTTTCAGCCGGGGCACGCCTCCCCAAAAGCTCACCGACCAGATTTCGTCGAGGATCAGGTGCGACATGAAACCCGCGAATACGCCGCCGGCTTTGTAAAGTCGGATCGCCGGCTCGTTGGCGCTGGCGATCAGATAGAAAACCTCCGCGGCGATGAACGCGGCCGGAATGCTGTGAAACATCCCGCGATGGACGGTGAGCTTTTTGACGATCTTGGCCAGGCCGAACCGCACCACTGCGTAGATGCCGGCGCCGACGAGGGCCATGGTTTCCGGAGTCCACTCCAGATCATGAAAGCGCTCGATGAGCAACATCGGCAATGTCGCCGCGGCGAACGAGATGCTCTCGCGCAACGGCGTGCCGGAATCGCTATCCAAGTCCGGCAACATGCCGGAGAGGCTGCAGAGCGTGCCCGCCAGAACACACGACGACGGCGGCACGCCATAAAGCAAGAACGCGCCGAGCCCATAGCCCACGCCGAGCGTCGAACTGACGGTAATATGGGTTTTGAAGCCGGCCATCGAATCACATCACGAACCAGAGACCAGGCGAGCAGAATAGAAAGTTGGCGGGAAATCGCCAATGTCATTCGTGCGAGTAGGAAAAGTAGGCGGAGTAGGTGAATTAGCCAGCACGTGAAGTCGCGATTTCGAGATTCCATTGCTCTTCGTGCCCTCGGCGCGTCTCGATATACTTGCCCGCCATGCAAGCCTATGACATCGCGATGCTCGTTGTGTTCCTCGGCACGGCTGCCTGGGGCTATATGAAGGGCCTGGCCTGGCAGGTCGCTTCGATTGCTTCGTTCGTGGCCAGTTACTTCGTGGCCATGGCCTTTCGCGGGCTGCTCGCCCCCCTGCTCCCGGGCGAGCCGCCGCTCAACAACATGTTGGCGATGCTGATCCTGTTCGTGGTCACGTCGCTGGGCGTGTGGGTCGGATTCCGGTTCATCACCGAAGGCATCGAAAAGCTCAAGCTGAAATCGTTCGACCGCCAGATCGGCGCCCTGGTCGGAGCCGGCAAGGGCGTGTTGTATTGCGTGGCGATCACCCTGTTCGCGGCCACCCTGCTGGAAAAGCAGCGGGAGTCGATCGTCTCCTCCCGGAGCGGTTATTACGTCTCCCGGGTGTTGATCCAAGCGGACCCCCTGCTGCCGGACGGCGTGAAAGAGACGATCGAGCCCTATGTCGCCAAGCTGGACGGCGTAAGTCCGCCGCCGGATTCCAGCGGAGGATTGTTGGAACAAGAAGCCGGCAAGCTGGCCGATCAGTTATTCGACTCGACGAAGGGAGAATTCTCGAAGCGCTTCGATGCGCTCCGCGGCGATGTTCAAGAGTCCGTAGACGACTCCGGCGAGCAAGTGCGCAACGCCTGGGACAACGCCGCTGACGACGCGGAAGAAGACCTCGAAATGGTCGACGTGAAACCGCCGACGGCGCCGCGTCAACGCTAGTAGGGCAGTGGCCTCACTGGTCTCACTGTAGCCGAGGTCTGTGACCTCGGTGAAACAGACGCCGCATCTCAAAACCGCCCATTTCCCGGCAAAAACGACCCCCGAAACGAACATAAGAAACATTATCGGACGTTCGTGGCAGGCTTTGAGGGGGTAGGCTGGAAGCTCTAGGAAACGCCAGGATGCGTTCCTGGCGACGATTGGACTCCGAGTTCGTTGCCATCGTGCTCGCGCGATCTTCTGTAGCCGAGGTCTGTGACCTCGGTCGGCAAGACGTCGAACATCAAGCCGACCCGTCATCGCGCATCGTCGTTATCTCTCCGACCTCACAGAGGTCGGCTACAGACGGAGAATTCAACGGCCGGGTCCGCCCGTGGAATCTGCAGTTCATACGTAGATTGTCCGCGTTGACGATTTCGCGTGGCGCTCTGAATGCTTCGGCCCCGTATGTTGGTTTCCAGATCAATGGCAACGAATCCGGTGCGTTGACCTCGGCCCGCCAAGGCAGGGCGGCAAAATGCGATTTTGCTCAGGCGCGCAGGAGACCCCAAAACCTGGGTTTGGGCAGGGGCCCGGTGCAGTAATTCCGCCGTAGTCGCTCCGATTTGCTTCCCGGTACAATGCGCGGCGAACTCTTCGTTCGTGCCTTTCGTGTTTTTCGTGGTTAGTGAGAGTGTCAAAATGAACCGTGAACAAATGTTGGAAGAACGTGTCGCTACGTTGGAGCGGCAATTGGCGATGGGGCCGACGATGCGTCGGGCGCGGTCGGTGCGCAAGCGCTCCGAGGCAACGATCCTGGGGATGCCGCTGTACGATATCGCCATGGGGCCGAATTTTGAGACGGGCGAGATTCGCGGCCATGCCCGAGGATTCATCGCGGTCGGCGATATTGCCACGGGCGTGCTGGCCATGGGAGGCGTAGCGCGCGGCGTCGTGGCCTTCGGCGGCGTGGCGATCGGCGCGTTCTCGTTCGGCGGCCTGTCGATTGGCGTGATCGCCGCAATTGGCGGCGCGGCCATCGGCGGCGTGGCCCTGGGAGGGGCAGCTATCGGCCTGGTCGCCATCGGCGGCGGCGCGGTGGGCTACTATGCCGTGGGCGGCGGCGCGTTCGGCGAACATGTGATCAACGGCGCGCGACGCGACCCGGCGGCGGTGGCGTTCTTCGAGAACACATGGTTGGCGGTGAAGCAGTTCTTTACGCGATAGTTTTCAGCGCTGTTCTATTCGGCGACAGTTTTACGCGTATGACGCGGTGAATGGTCATGGTCAACACACGCAAGGTCACCGGCCGGCGCAAGCTACGGTTTGAAAACTTCTCCGCCGCACTGCGCGAGGCGGAATCCCTCGCCGCTGCCGAACAAGCCGGCACGCTGCGCGCACTCGGTAATTGGACGCTCGGCCAGGCCATTGGGCATCTCGCTTTCTGGGCGGATGCGCCATTCGACGGCTATCCCGACATGCCCCCCCTGCCCTGGCTGCTGCGGGTCGTCGTGACGCTGTTCAAGACGCCAATCCTGAATCGCGGCATCCCGGCCGGCGGAAGGATTCCCTCCATCCCGGGCGGGACGTTCGGCGTCGACGTGCTGCCGACGAATGAAGCGATGGCACGCTTGCGCCGCGCGTTCGATCGCCTGGCCGTGAAGCAACCGACGCACCCGAACCCCGTCTTCGGCATGATGTCGCACGCGGATTGGATCAAGATGAACCTGCGGCACGCGGAGCTGCATTTGGGGTTCTTTGTGCCGGCGTGAGAATTCACCACGGAGGCATGGAGGACACGGAGAGGTTTGGAGAATTGGTATGAATCGTTCGATACGTTTGCGATTGGTGACGTTTCTTGGCTTGGTGTTCGCTCTGACCGCGGCGATTTGGTTGGCGTGGTGGTGGCCGAAGTCTTGCCCCCTGCAAATGAATGTGGACTATTTCACGGGCTACTACCGTGGCTTCGGGCTGGGCGACCAACCGGGATTTTTCGGCAAGAACTATTTTGCCGTCCGCTTCACGGACACGAAGGAAATCGGTGGCGTTGTCGAGAGTCGGTTTCTGTCGCACGACAAAGCTCGCTTCGTGGATCGATTTGTCGACGGCCGACTGCGCGCGGAGGGCGAGTGTCGCATCGAATGGCTCGCCGAACCTGATCCGGATTTCTCGTACGGCGTGTTGAATGCGAAATACTATGATCCACAAGGCAAACTCGCTTCGGAGATCGTCGACGGCACCGGCGTGCAAACCTACTGGGCGATTAACGGCGTCAAGGTCTGGGAGCGCACGGTCAAACAGGGAAAAACCACGGAACTCCGGCGTTGGAGTCCAACGGGTGAGGATCAGCCGGTTTCAAAGGAATACTGGCCGAAGTAGACAAGAAAGCCGTAGGTCAGGCACCGCCGTCGAAGTCGAAATCGTTGGCCCAATTAATACTGTGGCTATGTCCGTCGTATCGCACCACATGTGCCTGAAAGAATCGACGTCGATCCCGTCAGGCACGTTCGAAGCGAGGGCTCGGGACGTGGCGACGTTTTGACGAAGTCCTGCGACATTTGCCTTCAACGGCGGTGCCTGACCTACAAATTCGATCCAATCAACGAAGTGACTCTATGTCCAATTCCAGCGACCTGCCAACGATCTTTCTTGAAGCGGCGCTCACCGCATTGCGCTCCAACAAAGGCTACGCGGACAAAGCGATCGCGCAATTGCCTGATGATAAACTCCATATTGCGCTCGATGCCAACACCAACACCAACTCCATCGCCGTGATCATGAAGCACTTGGCGGGGAATTTGCTTTCGCGCTGGACTGATTTCCTTACGACCGACGGCGAGAAGCCGTGGCGCAATCGGGATGATGAGTTCGTCGACACGTTTACCGATCGCGCGGAACTGCTGGCGTACTGGGAATCCGGGTGGCAACGCTTTTTTGATACGCTCGAAGCGTTATCGGCCGACGACGTGTTACGCACGGTGACCGTTCGTGGCGAACCGCATTCCGTCCCGCTGGCGATTGAGCGCTCACTCGCCCATTGCAGTTACCACGTCGGCCAGATCATGCTCATCGCCCGCATCCATGCTGGCGAGAACTGGGCGACCATCACCATCCCGCGCGGGCAGTCGGCGCAATTCAACGAGCGCACCTGGGGCGGCGGCTATCGGCAGTAACGGGCAATAAATGAGGGCGCGAGCGAAATCCGCTCGCGCCCCCCTGCCCTGCTCGCGGCAACTCAATAACTCCCCTTCACGACCAACGGTTTCACAGGACGGCGGACGAAGCCGACCTTGTTGCCAAAGAAGCTCGGCTTGCGATTCGCCGCCCATTGGTTGAGCGACGTCAGTTCGTTGCCCGTGTCCACGTCGCCCGAAATGTCGCTGACTTCGGCGGCCAACATGCCTTCATTCTTCATGTTGTAAGCGCGCGCCATTTCTCTTGGCGGGCCACCTTGCACTACGCCCAGGTCGCGCAAGTGTGGCAGAATCTTATTCAGGTTGATGCGGCTCTTGCCCTCGGGATCGTCGTAGTCGTAGTGATGGCCCAGGACGGCGATATTCCCCTCGCGGTCCATGCCCCCGGTCTCTTCAACGTATTTCGCCTGGAAGTTTTCTTGGGCGATCCAGATTGCCCACAATTCCGCCTCGATAGCGTTGGTGGTGTGCTTGTCGTTGAGCGGCGCGGGCGCGTGGCCGTAGTAGAACCAGTCGCTTTCCTCGGCCCACCTTTGCCGTTGCTGATTGACGACCGTATGAATCCACGATTTGCCAAGACTGTACAGGTCCAATTCGTCGTTCGATGCGCGGACGCCGGCCAGCCTGCCGGCCTTCAGTTTGGCCCACAGACGATCTCCCCAGGTCGGATCCTCGCGGACCGTGTTCGCATAGAACTGCATGGCTTGCTTGCCAACGGTCTGGGCCTCGGTCCAGGCGTTCTCCATCTTGGTCTTGAGATCTTCCAGATGGAGCGAATCCGGCACCTGGCTGATCGCGCTTTGCAATTTGGATTGGTCGGGTGTCGCGGGCTTGATCGCGGGGTTGATCAGCAGTTCGGTAATGAGCGCGCCCGTCACGGCGCCGCCGAAATCGCCGAGGATTTTGCCCTTCGTCAGGCTCCAGTTCGGATCGAAAACTTGCTGAGGAATCGTCTGGCGATTGTCCGGCAGCGAAACCGTTTGGACCGCCTTGTTACGAGTGTCGTTTTGGATTTTGAAGTTCTTGGCGTTGCGGTCCGCCACGGATTTGTCGCCGCTCTTGATCGAGGGCAGCGGCTTTTGCGAGGGAATGTTCGCCGGAACGGGAGCGTGCGGAGGAGGGCTGTATCTTGGATTCGGACGACTTCGCAGCGCCGAGTGCTGGCTGCCGAACAACTTTGGCGCCAGTCGATGCTCCAGCGCGCCTCCTACGAACGACATGGCCGGGCCGGCGAGCAACGACAAAACGAACATCGCCATCTGCTGGTTCCTCGCCCTTTCCGCCTCCATCGCTTTCCGCGCAGCTTCCAAGCGCGTTTGATAGTTGCTCAACCCGTTTCGCGCGTACAGAATCAGATTGTTCGTGTGGGTTTTCCACTCGTTCAGATGGCTGTCGAACTCGACGCCGATATCGTCCTTAATCAGATCGTAAGCGTAACTTTGCAAACGGAACCCGTAGTCCTTGGACATGGAAGGTCACTCCTAAGAAGTCGAATTTGGGCAACGCTCAGCAGGCAGTTTTTTGAGTCGCCACGCTTTGGGCGCTAGTGGCTGAGCGCGGTAGTCCGATTTTTGTTACAGGAATTCCGCGATTGTCTTGCCAATCGGTCGGACTTCCCGCGGCCGTAAGGGGCCTAATGGGGAATTCCCAGAAAGCTTGGCCAGCGGCCAAAGAAATTCCTCGGCGGTTCACCGAGCAGGCGCGCAGGGCGCCCCTGCCCTGCCCGTTCGCAAAGCTAACCCGCTCGATGCGAGCGTTCCAGGTCGAGCAGATACTGCTTGCGGCGCAGCCCGCCGCCGTAGCCGCCGAGGTTGCCGTTCTTGTTGACAACGCGATGGCACGGGATCACGATCGCCAGGCGATTCAATCCATTTGCACGGCCCGCGGCGCGGACCGCCGCGGCATTGCCGACGGCTGCCGCGAGTTGCTGGTACGAACACGTCGTACCGTAAGGAATTTCCAGCAAGCGATTCCACACGCGGCGTTGAAAATCGGTGCCGGGGAAAACGAGCGGCGTGGTGAAGGCTTGCAACGTGCCGGCGAAGTAGTTGGCGAGTTCTTGCGTGAGTAATTCCAGATGCCGGTTGTTGCCCGGCACGAGCGGCAACTTGAAGCGCTTTCGCAGCGTCGTGAACTGGGTCTCCAGCATGCGGCGATCCGTGAACTCCAGCAGGCACACGCCGTCGTCCGTCGCGCCGGCGATCAGCGGCCCGAGCGGACTGCGCAGCCACGCGAGTTGAATGCACGCGCCGTCGCGATAGCTGCCAGGCGGTTCGCCGAACGTTCGCGCGAAGGCGTCGCGAAAGCCGCTGTGCGATTCGTACCCGCTGGCGAACACCGCGTCGTCGAGCGTGACGCCTTCGCGAATCTGTGTGAGCACGCCTGATAAGCGTCGCGCTCGCGCGAAGGCTTGGAAGGTCATGCCGAATTCCTTGAGAAAGTAACTCCGCGCCGATTTCGGATCGACGCCTCTTCGTCGCAGATCGCTCTCCGTGATCCGCGTTCCGGGATCGTGCTCCACGGCGGCGATCAACTCCGCTGCCCACGGCGGTTGCGCATCTGCTTCCAGCGGCCGGCAACGCTTACATGGACGATAGCCGGCGAAGCGCGCCGCCTGCGCCGTGGGAAAGTATTCGACGTTCCGCGGCAGCGGCTTTCGCGCGGGACACGTTGGGCGACAAAAGATGCCGGTCGTGCGCACGCCCAGGTAGAACAGCCCGTTATAGGAGGCGTCTTTATCGAGATACGCCCGTTCCATCTCGGCAATCGGCGGCAAGGTTTGCATGTAGGAAGTTTACGCGCAGCGGGGCGCGGCGTGCCACCGATTTTCGGGCGGGGAATTCTGGGTTCACCACGGAGGCACGGAGGACACGGAGAGGGAAGAGAAGAGAGTTGAAACCACGAAAGGCGCGAAAGGCACGAAAAGAGGAGGAAAGTTGTACGTGAATAATGAAAGAGAAAATGTGGGTGGCTGGGGCTGGGGGTGATGAGAAAACAGTCGGGATCGAATGGACGTACGGTGATCGCGAAGGTTTGCACGACGATTGAACGGAGCCCCAGTGCGCAGGACGATGTCAGCTTCGCCGACCACTCCCCTGCCCTGCCCCGAGGAGCACTATTGTCGTTGGGCGTCCACGAAGCTGCCGATGATGGCGATCACGATCAAGGCTTGGATCGCCAGGCCGAACAGGCCGCAGACTGATCCGCCGAGGATGCCGATCCAGCAGTGGATTCTGCCGCGGGCCTCGGGATTCTCCCTCGCGTAGCGCAGGCCTTTGACTCCATAGACCACGGCCACGACGGCGAGCACCACGCCCACGATGCCGATCAGCGGCAAGCACGCGGCGACGGAGAACACGCCGCTGTAATAGGCGATGAGCGAGGCCTTGTTCTTATATGGAATGATCGTGGAGACAACGTCGCTCTCGCCGACGACCGACGAGGTGATCGGCGGCGGTTCGCTGGCGGACTTGGGGCTTTGGTAGGGGTTTTCGGTCATGGGGTTGGTTGGTGGTCGAGGATTTTGGTCGTTCGTTGATTTGGAGCGAAATGCGTGCGCGGGTTGCAAGTGGTGATGTGGTTTGAAGTTGGCCGCGATTTAGGGGAGGATTTGGATGGGGATTTCGGTCGTTTTGTTGGAAAAACTTTTTGGGACCTAAAGCCTGTGGCTTGGGGGGAACATGTTTTGTTTTGATGGGTTTGAGCGGCGGCGGGCTGTGGAGGAGTGTCCGCGGTTGATGGTGCAGCGGGCTTCTCG
>Ga0163153_10002032_pt1 | contig 30599 bp, 39 predicted proteins | sample OliLakLV19MP6IB1_FD_148629 | JGI IMG/M metagenome (GOLD analysis project Ga0163153, IMG submission 148629) | Freshwater microbial mat bacterial communities from Lake Vanda, McMurdo Dry Valleys, Antarctica - Oligotrophic Lake LV.19.MP6.IB-1 | ecosystem: Environmental > Aquatic > Freshwater >...
TCGATTTCGATGGTCCGTAACTGCCCGATGATCTCTTCCGCTGTATACCGTTTTCGTGCCATGCCCCCTCCTTTCGCCGGTCGAAAGCTTAACTCCAGATCCGGCTTGGTTTATAGGGGGCAGGTCAATTTCTAGCAGATATCTCCTGCACCGGGTCGTGGGCGGATTCGCCCATGCGCCTTGGACAAATCAACATGCAGTCAGCACGACCCTCAAGAAATGGCCGGTCCGTCGAGCTACTTTCTGTGGGACAGAGTGCGGAATTCCACACCTATTCACTCGAATACCACAGGCAATCAACCTGGTATTGATATCGCTTTATGCAGTACAGTATCCGGGGCTGGATAGTGCTATCACGATATCGCAACGCGTTTTCTTGCTGGAAGAGACGTACAGCGTGGCGCCTGCTTATTGAATTCGAAACGGCCATTCTTCAGCACTCGCACGAGCAAGAATGCTGTACGATTATCGTGTCGCGGGAGATGGTCCCATGACCCGTCGATGTGATTTCTGCGTCAGGATACACTTGGAGTCTCCACTGTGAACCTCAAAGGTCTTATTCAGAAAGAATTAGCGGAAGGGATGACGGATAATGAATTGGCTGCGAACATTAGAGTCCCTCTGCAACTGCTCGCTGATATCCTTGCTGACAAGGATCCAGAAGATCCTGTCATCTGGGAAAAATTTGCGAGGTACTTTCACATGGATGTGGATTTCCTTAAGACCGGCAAACCGGCATTCTCAAGCGCGAAACTGGCCCTGTCAGGCACCACCTATCAGTCCGCTGCTGGTGACATTCGGTGGGCTCCACTGCTGGACTGGCATCAGTTGAATCAGATGGTCACCAGCAAAAACCTTCCTGAGGGTATCCGCACCGAAGCGACGGTCGAGACGACGGACATTTCCGGGACACGCACGTTCGCCTTGAAAGTACCAGACGACTCGATGACGCCCCTGTTCAGCGAAGGGGAGATCTTTTTTGTGGACCCCGATAGCACGTGGAAACCTGGAGACTTTGTCATCGCCAAGCGCTCGGATGGGCACCCCGAAACCATTGTGCTTCGACAAGTCACAGGCATTGGCAGCCAATGCCTGCTCCATCCCCTGAACCGGAAGTATGAAGATCTGCCGTTGCCCACACCGGACAAGGTGTGGGGAAAGGTCGTCCGGCTGAGGAAGGATCTCTGATGACATCGAAGGATCGGAAATACGTGTGAGGGCGAAGAGGATGGCTCTAACCATGGTCCCGTTCAATCAGGGTGGGGCTACTAGCTTATTTGATCACTGCAACACCATTCGGGAGACTCCTGATGAGGCTTATGGGGTAAATGACCCCCGCTAGCTTTCATAATCCTGAGGACCTCCGTCGAAGATTTGATCGCTTGACAGTACTCCAAAAAATATTTCCTGTTTCGCATTGTCAACACCTTACTCGAACACGCTCGGCGAGTTCATAGGAGCACAACTCAATATGGAGTCAGTATGAATCTCTTGTCGCATTCCCTCCTCATTGTTCTTCTTAGCGTCGCCGTGAGCGGGTGTGGAACGTCCGTCGTCAGTTCAACCCCCCGACAAGTGATCGTGGAATCGCAAACGATGGACGCACACGAAGCGCAACGGCTGGCGGATATTGAGTGCGCGAAGAACTCGCGCTACGCCAAGATGACGCTCGAAGCCGGGTATTGGGAATGGAATTATACATTCGAGTGCGTGGAATCGCAGTTTGGCCCTGATCATAATCGCGGGCGGCAACGGGTGAGCTGACCCCCCAGTCGGCTCGTATTCCTGGCGCTGGTCCCTTGAGCCCAGGCAAGGGTGCGCTTGTACTTGTCAAGACCGTGCGTCTGGAGGTCGTGGGTCAGTTTGAAGCGGTTTCTTGGGATTTTCGGGCAACCGGCTCACCGCATATAATGCAGATGTAGGTGCCCGTCGAATGGCCGACGTCATTCCATTCCAATTCGAGGTTCAGATGCTCACATGGTGAGAGATGCGCGTGCTCTTTCCACTTCACTCTCACGGCAGCCGCTTGATTCATCGTCATCATGTCCCTCCCTTGTCCGTCACTCATTGCCATCTAACAAATCCTCAATCTCTTCACCCGTCCACCCCGCAAGATCAGCGCTCTCAAACAGACCCTCTGCTGAACGTATCGGTAGGAGATCGGGTTGGATCAACGATTCTGGTCGATCCATCGCTTGGCCTTCCGGAGGGCCACACTATCGGCTTCTTTACAACTCTTGCAGATTTCAGTTGAGTCACCATTCACTGTCGTGAGCAGTTCTTGGTTGCCAACTGATTTCGATACAAGGGCCAGAGGCAACCAGCGGGCATCCACAAGGCTTTGGGAACAGACTTTAATTTTGTGATCGTTGTATGGAACCCATTCGATCATAGTGTTTTTCTGACCTCCTATATGTTGGAGAGAGCTTCCTCAATGCTCATGCTGTCGCGTTTAGGGCGATGGTCGTTGCTCATGGGTTTGTGGCTTCCACTCCCGCACCCGCTTGTGCGCCTCGGCAATCTGGGCAGGGGTCATCTGTTTGGCCAACTCGTCCCGAAATGCGCCGGCCAACGCAGATCCGTATGCCATTGCTAGGCTGAACCACATATGGGCTTGCACGGTGTCTTGAGGCACCCCTTGCCCACCCTCGTGCATGATTCCGAGCTTCGTTTGAGCAAGCGGATGCCCCTGGTCCGCAGCGGCACGGAGCCATTTGAAGGCTTCAGTGTAATCCCGTGGGAGTCCCTCTCCCAAGAGATAGAGACCTGCCAGATTGGTCTGGGCATCACTATCCCCTTGCTCTGCGGCCTTGCGGAACCAGCGGACTGCTCCATCGAGGTCCTGAGGCACACCACGCCCGAGAACATACAGCCATCCCAAATGGTGCTGGGCCGTAGGATTCCCCTGCTCCGCAAGTGGCTGCCACTCTTTGAGGGCGATGCCATAGTCGCCACGATCGTAGGCGTCGATGCCCGCTTGAAAGTCCGCCCACGCAGGCGCGGCGAGACAGACGACCGACAGTACAAGAGCGACAGGGAATTGGAGCGATATGGGCCGATCGTGAATCACCAGACAATCTCCACTGGCTCCTGGGCCAACCGCTTCACATAATGCTGGAGTCGAGCCTTGGTGTATCGCTCAACCACGACATTCTCCACCGCAAACTCCTGCCCTCTCGACCATCGGACGACGGCCTGAGAAATCTCGATGCGTTGCTCATTTGGCAGCGTGACGGTGAGCGAGAGCATTTCCCCTGGCCGCATGGGCAGATTGCCAGAGAGTCGCCAGCCGATACACGAAAGATTCCAGATGGTCCCTTGTCCTTGGAGTGGCCCCGCGTTGTAGGTGACGGAGCACTGGACGGGAAAGCGACGAAAGGGACGAATCGAAAAGGGCATGGGGTACCTCGCTGGGGGACGTATTATTGTAGGAGGATTGCTACGGAGGGCACAAGGGTTTCGGGCAAGGGTCAGCCGCCTATGCTTCCGCCAGTGTGCTGGTCAATACCCATAAGTAGAATGCACCCTTGACGGTGCCAGGGACTTTCCGGGATGCTACTATGGCAACATAGTCATTCGTTACGAATTGAGGCTCTTCATGGGCGGCTTTTTCGCGCTGGCGCTGGCAATCGGAATCGTCTTCGGCGCGCATAAGTTATGTAATCTGATTCGAGCGCCACGTTGGTTCGCAAAGTTTTTATTCATCTGCACGTCTCTCGAGACCGCCTACTTTCTTGCAGTAGAGATAGTTCCCAACAAGCCTTGGGGTGTGTGGCTCGCTATGCTCGGTGCAGCAACTGGAATAATCCCCGTAGGGCTCATTGTCTTCAAACACATCGAAGACGAGGATGACAGGGAAGCACGGGACTCCTCTCGATACCACTCAGAGTAGGCCGCAGGATTTCAGTAACGCCGTGAGTCCAACCACGACCCACTAGAAGTGTGGCGAAGGAGGCGCAAGAACCGAGTGGGGGAATAATCCTATTCCTGTGTTAGGCGCGCACGAAGGGAAGCTCATTCCAATCAGTGGTGTATGCGGGTGAACGTCGGTGGAACTGTGTCTTCCAGGTTTTCGTCAACCCACTCGACGCATATTCCAGCGTCCCGGCTCCCCACCGATCATTGACCGCATCAAGCGCGGCCATCAGGCGTTTCGACCGTGGACGATCCTGGTAGTCGAACAGATCGGGCTGCACCTGGCTCGCAGGTACTAAGGCGGTGCACATCACCCCGGCTTTCTTGTACCGATACCCGTCCCGGTAGATGCTGCGCAGTCCCTTCAACGCCGCCCGAATAAGTTCCGAAGTTGTATCCGTGCCCACCGGCAGCGAACAGGTCACCGAGTTCCGATACTGCGGCTCATCCGTGAACGCGTTCGTCATCAGGAACACGGTCAGCACGGTGGCCGCGAGTCCTTCCCCACGGAGCTTCTCAGCGGCACGCGAGACATACGACGACACGGCTTCTTCCATGTCAGCAAGCGTACACACGGAGCGGCCAAAGGCCCGTGAGCAGGTAATCCCTTGCTTCGGGGCTGGACACTCGTCCAGGTCCAAGCACGAGTGTCCTCTGAGTTCGTAGACCAACCTTACGCCGACAATACCCAGGTGTTTTCGAATCCACTGGTCATCGGCTTGACGCAACTGCAAGGCTGTTGTGAGGCCATGTTGATGCAGCAGCCGGGCGTAGTTCGGCCCGATCCCCCACACATCTTCCACCGCCACCCCCTCCAACAGTGCCTCTCGGTCTGAACACACCAGCAGATCGCACACACCCCCCGTGGCGGGATTCCGCTTCGCAATCCGATTGGCGATCTTGGCGAGGGTCTTGGTCTCCGCCATCCCGACGGATACCGGAATGCCCGTCCATTGCTTCACCGTGCGACGTATCTGTCGCCCATACTCGGTGAGATCACGCCGTTCAAAGCCCACCAGACTCAAGAAGGCTTCATCAATCGAATACACCTCGGTATGGGGGCTGAACTGTTCCAAGGTCTCCATGACCCGCTGCGAGAGATCCCCGTACAGCGTGTAATTCGAGGAGAACACCTGCACCCGATGCGTACGGAGTACGGAACGAATCTGAAACTCTGGAACCCCCATCCCAATGCCGAGTGCTTTGGCCTCGTCGGAGCGAGCCACCACACAGCCGTCATTGTTGGACAGCACCACAATGGGCTTCCCTTCCAGCCGCGGGTTAAAAACCCGCTCACAAGAGGCATAAAAGTTATTACAATCGACGAGAGCAAAGACGGAAGGCATGGGACCGCTCAGAGCGCGTGAATAACGTTGGTGACGACACCCCAAATTTCAAAGGACTGTTGCATTTGAATCTCGATCGGCTTGTAGTTCTGGTTGGCCGGGAGAAGGCGCACGGTCTGGTCTCGCCGGTACAGCCGCTTAACCGTCAGCTCTCCGTCGAGAGCCGCCACAACCACATTGCCGTCAACCGCTTCCAGCGAGCGATCCACGATGAGCAAGTCCCCTGAATGAATCCCCGCTCCGGTCATCGAGTCGCCCGTCACCCGGACAAAGAACGTGGCGGCAGGATGCTTGATGAGATGCCGGTTGAGGTCAAGCTTCCCTTCGATATAATCGTCTGCGGGGGAGGGAAAGCCTGCGGGGAGTCGCCCAAGGAACACCGGCAGCTTGTAGCGTGTCGAGAGATCAGGAGCGTAAACAGCTTCGACGTTCATAGGAAATTCCACGGGAAGAGAAGGCGGTAGTGTACTCCCTACACCGAGACCGGCTCAAGACACTGAGGCACATCATGGCGCGGATTATTGACCAGCGTGCTTACGGAGTAAGCCGTCAGCTCCTCACTCGGATACGGACGCAGGAGGGCTTTGAGAGGGACTATGTGCTGGAATGTGGGATCAAGCCATTGGTCATAGGATAGGGAGGAGAGAATCACCGGCATGCGATTGTGGATCGGGGCCATGAGGTCATTCGGCTCTGTCGTGATGATCGTACAGGTTTCAAGCGGTTCTCCTTCGGCAGGCGTCCAATGTTCCCACAGCCCGGCAAAGGCGAAGGGTTGCCTACTCCGTAATCCAATCCATATCGGTTGCTTCGCGCGCCCATGCCCCTGCCATTCATAGAACCCCGTTGCGACGACGAGACAGCGACGTTTCTTGAAGGCAGCCCGAAACGAAGGTTTCTCTGCCACGGTCTCAGCCTTCGCATTAATGCACTGATTTCCGATCTTGGGGTCCTTGGCCCAGGATGGGATCAGCCCCCAGCGGAGCATGACGAGCGTCCGTATAGCAGTGTCGGGATCGATCCGTATGGCGGCAATGGGTTGAGACGGAGCGATGTTGTAGCGAGGTGTGAACAGAGGCGGATGCGTGATTTCAAACTGTTGGGCAAGCACCTCAGGCAAGGCGGTTTGGGCAAATCGTCCACACATGCTGTTGTACGTCGAAGACTAGGCCGTCCCTAGGGAGGTGTCAAGCAGCCCGGGGATCACGTGGATCGGATCGGATCGGTTCGGGCGACCAGCGCGGTGCGAGCAGCGTGACGACCGTGGTGCGCAGGCGCGGCTGAATGGCGAGCTTCCGTGGTTGACGTGGCTGGTACACCTGGCTCAAACACTGGCCCCCGTAGCCAACCAATGTGCGCGGCTCAGGATTTTCGATCATCGTCCGGCAATCTCAACAAGTGATCGACTGAAGCGAGGATTCTCCAAAACGTACGAACTATCAGCACGGCACCTATCAACATCAAGGGGATCCCAACGGTTGTGGAAGAGAACTGATTGCCAAAGAGCGTGAACTTCGTGGCGGCGGCCCCACCGCCGATGGCGAGATATATCCCACCGATTAGTAGGACGGCGCCAAGGGAAGCCCCCAATATCGAAAGCAGTTTACGCACCGGCGAGGCCGCGAATATGTAGGCGTGGGCATCGCCCCGTAGTTGCCTTTTTAAAGGATCCGCCTAAACGTATTTGGGTCATTTGGCCTTCCTCTTTGAAAGCCTGGCTCTAGCTCACGTCTTTATTGTTCGTGCTTAGCCTTCTTCAGGCTGACGGTTGTGGCCTGATCCCAGCAACCTATTTTTTCTCAAACGGATTGAGTTTATGAACAGCCTACGCCCGCCTTTCCCGTTCCTCCACGAGAATCAGTCCGGACTTCGTTCACCGCGTCAGGAGGAAGGGCTCAATTCCCCTGGCGCGCATGATCGAGGGCCTTGACCATGGTCAACAAACGCGCCCGTCCTTCTTCGGAAATCTCAGTGAACTGGACCCCTATCCCAGGATAGAACACATAATGCTCCTCCCTAGGCCGGACCCAGGCCACTGTGCCTTGTGCGCTGATCGGCGCGGTCGGATCGTCAGGCAGGACGAGTTCCAGCGCGAGCGCCGTCCCTAACTGCGGCGGCAGATGGGTCTCGATGAAGACCCCGCCGCCGCCGATCTCGCAGGTCACACTGTCGAAGTGTGTCTCGCCCCTTGTCAAATAGCGCACCTTTGCCGCGAGACGACTACGGGGATAATTCCTGACCGCTCGGTGGGATCGGGCCTCTTTGACATAGCCCTGAATGAAATCTATAACAGCTTCCCACGACACTGCCCCCAGCGGTTCGCCTATTGGGTCGAGTAGCGTCATCGTTTCCATCTCGCTATCCAGCCCAAAGACTTTCCCTCGGTGCCGCAATGAGATCTTAACGGGCAGCTTCATCATGATCCTCTCTCCCAGTGGGCAACGAACAGATCCACCCTTACCGTATGCGTTCGCGATTTATTACGCATCCTCCTTCAGGCTCTCGACCTTGAGTTCCAACAGAATGACTCTTTCTCGACAACCCTGAAGACTTGTTTTTGGAACAGGCAGAACGATACGCCAACGCTTTAGAAAAATCGACTTCTTGGGATGTGATCTTGAGAGAGGATCTTGAACACTGTAAGGGAGAGCCACTGAGCAAGCGGGCACAGGCTGAAGATCGTTTTGAAGGTTCTGTCTATTTATACGCACGTGGTGAGCCGGCTGGGACTCGAACCCAGGACCCTCGCCTTAAAAGATCAAAATGACTAAAATAACAATGGCTTGATTTTGCGAAGGTTTCCCTGTTTTTTCTTTGCGAACAAGGGCTTGAGACGATTCTATACATTCCATTGATTCTGTAGAATGCGATCCATTGTGCAGATTTCTAGCACAAACATAGCACAGGTGGCTGGCGCTCTTGTCCGTCAGTTTCCGCATTTCCTGCAGCTCACGCCGAATGCCCTCATGACCTTCGGCAACCTGCAGGATGTCGGTGCGGAGAGTTTCAGCAACGACCCCCAAGTCGCGCTGCCTCTCTTCGCCCTCTTCGCGACTCACCAGAGTGACTGTGTAGACTGATCTCCCAGAAAAAAGACACGCGAAGAATTCAGCCGGAAGAGCGAATGGTTGCATGAGGTCGGTGCGGAACGGCACGATTTACAAAATGGGCACGTGAGGGTGTTACCTCGTCGCCAAGAGCAATCAGTAGGGGGTCCGGGTCCCGCACGGTTTGGCCCACTGCCGGGTGATGAACAGCCTGAACAATTCCAGCCATTCCTGAAGTGCCCAGCCTACGCCTCAACACCCGTTTCGGCTCGTTCACCGCGCAATTCGTCGTGGCTGCCGAATCAAAAACTCGCAAATTCAACCGGTTTGCGGGTCCAGCTTGTATGGCATGCAGGTTGCTCTTCCGACCGATGGCTCCACGGGAGCGATTCTGAGACACACCAGCATCGAACTCTTGGAGTTCGGAGGGGAAACAGCGGCTTGTGTCAGAAATCGAAGGAACACATGAATGAGCTGAAGCGATATTTCCAGTTCCAAGCCCGGAGACTTGGTAGTGGGGTCTTGTGCACCGGAGTGCTTCTCGCCGTCAGCGTGTCCGCATTGCCTGACGCATGGGCGCTGCAAGCCACTCCGACCACGCTGAGCTTCCAGGCCGTGCAGGGTAGCACCAGTCCGTCCAGTCAAATCCTGAACGTGCTCAAAAAGAATAATCACACGGTGAGCTGGAGTAGCAGCGACAACGCCACGTGGTTAAGCGTGTCCCCAACGACTGGAAGCATCACAAGCTCAGCGCAAATCTCGGTGAATGTCAATCCCGCTGGAATGGCTGCAGGCACCTACGCGGCGACCGTCACGGTCACCGCCACCAAAGGAGGGAGCATCTCGGTTCCCGTGACGTTGACGGTGACATCCGGGTCCACCACCAGTTCGACGTCGACGAGCACATCGAGCAGTGGCAGCACAACAGCGGCGCTCACCTGGCAACCCAGCACTTCGACTGATCTGAGCGGCTACAATGTCTATATGGGCACCGCCTCAGGAGTCTATAATTCTCCCATCACTGTCGGAAACGCGACCTCCTATACGGTCCCTAATCTTGGAGTCGGGAGCACCTACTATTTTGCCGTGACGGGCTATGACACGAGTGGGAATGAGAGTGGCTTTTCGAATGAAGTGAGCAAGAGCATCTATTGAGCACGTAGCGTGGCGTGGTGAGGGTTCAAAAGAGAAGCCCGATCGCTCACCTGGCCATCTCATAGCGATGGAGGCGTAACAAGACAGGGACCTGCTCAACGCTCGATGGCTTGTTACTTCCGGTGCCGCCACTCTCACGGCGGCATCGGGTGGGGGTCAGCCCATAAGCCTTTCCGCTCCGCTCGTGCTTCGCTCTCTAACCCTTCCAGCACTATATCTTCCGGCACATATTTGCGGTAGCACCATCACCAGCCCTCCTCGACGAACTGCCGAGTGAGATTCGTACCATGTGGGTAGAGTCACCTCTCCACTGGTGCGGTGATCTGATGGTGCGGCACTGCGGTAGTTCAGGCAATCAGATCGAGGATGAAATGATTCCTGTGATGACCGAAGTGGGGTGTGGTTCGCAATGCGTGATTCAGTGTGGGGGAGAGGTCAGGCACAGAATCGAGGGACGGCGGCACTAATGTGCCAATTCGTATCGCACCGCGTCCAGCAACTTCTGCATGCTAAAGGGCTTCTGGAGGGTTCGCCGTGCCCCGAGGAGTTTCGCGACATCCAAGTCATTCTCTTCCCCTCCTGCGCCTGAGATCGCGATCACCTTGGCGTGGAGGAATTCACGCGTCAGTTCCAGGAGCATGTCTAGCCCATTCAGCTCGGGCATGACAATGTCTGTGATCACCAAATCCGTCGGCCTGTGGCGATACAGCGCAAGCCCGATGCGGCCGTTGGCAGCCTCCGTGACCGCATACCCTGCCGCTTCAAGCGTGGTGCGAAGGAGTGCACGGACGGGCTCTTCGTCATCGATGATCAGAATGGTCGCCATTGTACGAGACGCTCCTGTTCGTCCGTGCCAGGACGGCATTCCTTCGTGGGGGTACGGGGGCACCCCACCGTCATGCGGCAACCCGTGTGACGGTTTCGGCCGGAAGGGACACGGGCTCCTTCTCATTCTCCGGTTCCTTGGACGGCCGCCCGAGTACAGTCGCTTCGTGCAAGCGGTGGTTGGCCTCTATCAGGGGATCCGCCGCATGACCGCAGTTCATGCAACGCCAGCCTTGCATCCACATGAAGCCGTGGGTCCCCTCAAAGTCAAAAAAGTGGTCTTTCACCATCAAGCCCTGGCAGCGTCTGCATTCCATGGTGTCGCCTCCTTGCCATCCAGCCTGCGAACGTGTGCCCTGTGAGAAGCATAGCGGCACGGGGCGTGGGGCGAAAGACTCGAAGGAAGTACCTCGGAGGGGGGGTAGCCTTGGGACAATTCTGCAATGACCGCGATCTCCCACGTGTTGGAGACCACCAGTTGTTGGCGGGTGACAACTCTTACAGGAAGAGGAGCGCCACCGCACAGTTCACGGAGGAAACACGAGGCAGAGGCCAGTGTGCCGGAGAGAAACAAGCGGCGGGAGTGACCGCATAGCTGCGCGAGCGGTGCGTCTCACAGGTGCTAGCCGGTCGGCCCCCATGCCGGGGGCTCAAAAACACGATAGGATGTGTGTGATCAAGCCTCTGGCCCGTTGATTAAGACTCCCACCGAAGACCTATCTCGGGACACTCAGCACGAGGAATCATCACCAAACGGGGAGGATTCGTGATGGCACACGTCATCATGTCATGGGTCATGGTGTGTCAGGGTGTTTTGGCACCAGCTTGGCACCAAGTTAGGATGCTTACGCCCTGAGTCTATCCTTCACCGCGGAACGATATGTTTTATAGGCCGCCCATGTTTTCTCAAGTTTATCGTTAAGCTTTTTCCGCTCAGCGTCATATACGGCGCGGGCTATCGGGCCCGGGCGAAACTTTAAGTGTCCGGCGGACACTTTCCAAAATGTTTGATGAACAAATGACAATAATCCTCCCATCTCCCAAGCAAGCTGTTTAGCCCTGAGACGAACTACTGATTCGAGGTATTGGTTCTCAATTCGGTGGAGGGCATTAATGAATTGCCGAAGTCCATCGTACTCTTCATAAGTAAAAGTAACTGGTAAAAATGATTTGGTTCAGGATCTTATCCACGCGAGACTCATCAGCGATGGCGTCCAACTTCTTGAAAAGAGCAGCATCGTGTTCCCGATTCAGACCCAATCGGGATTTAATCCAGTTCCACGATGGCCGGGTAAAAGGAAGGGCGCTCAGGAGATCCATTGCCCACCTGGCAAAGCGTTTCGCGAAGACTCGGTTTCGGAGGCAATATTACATGAGGGTAGGGATCTGGGGACAGAGGGCAGACCAAGTCGTATGAACAGTCTGAATAATTTCAACCATCCCTGAAGTGCCCCGCCTACGCCTCAATGTCCGTTTCGGCTCGGTCACTGCGCCATTCGTCGTTGCTGCCGAATCAAACACTCGCAAATTCAACCGGTTTGCGGGTCCAGCTTGTATGGCATGCCGGTTGCTTTTCCATCCTGTTTAACGAAGCGTCTCGCAATAGCGTTCAAACTGCAGCACATATGCGACGAAATCATCCCCACCCTGGCGACGATAGTCGTCATCCCGCACCCCCTCTTGCCGGTCCTGCCTGACTCGTTGGCACGCTTGGAGCTCGGCCCGCCGTATCTGCGGTTGAAGCCGAGCCTGTTCCTCATTAGAGCGTTTCGATAACCCCTTCTCCGTCTGCTGCATCCCCACAAAGTGATCGTAGAGTTTCGGTTCCTCTGCCGGAGTCTTCGGCGGTTCAGTCTCCGCTGGATACACGGCAGCAGGGCACATCAAGAGCACAAGCAAAACAAACTGTTTCATCACATGCCTCTTCATATGAGTCGAATACCCTGTTGCGCCGGAATCGTATCGATGAGGTTGAAGTTCGTTCGCACAGCGGCAATCGCTTCACCACGCTGCTCGATCGATCCCTCGGCGATCGGTCCCAGCCAATTGTCGGCCCTCTCCAAATAGGACACTTTATAGGGGTCAATGCCCATGATCCGGCAACAGGTCGCATCGACCGCGGCAAGATTACGTCCCATCACCACCACTCCAACCTTCTTGGGGTCGCCCATGATCGGACCATCACCCTCCATTCCGACAATGCCATCGACAATGGCAAAGTGCGGCTTCAATGTCGCATTGATATCCAAAATCGAATTCTCGATGCCGGCATGGTGCAACACATTCTTCGGCCAGCCATAGTAAATACCCGGCATCACGCCGAATAAGTTCTTCATCGAGAGCGTAGCTCCTGCCCAATGGTGCGTCTTCATCTTCGCCACCGACACGATCCAGTCGACTTCCTTGAAGAGGGCGGGGAACGTCAATGTTCGTAAGGAAGATTGACGCCCGATATTCTGGACCGTATAGCCGGTAATATAGTTGAGATCGTGAAACCGAATGCGATCTTCCGTCAGCACATCCGCGAGACCGGATTCTTCATAGACCGCGAGTGTGTCGCGGCGATGGCCTGGTCCCTCGGCCACCATAACTGTCGCCGCCCCAAGGCGGAGAAACGCCTCGATCGCACCGCGCAGAACCAAGGGATGCGTGTTGATATGCGGCGCCCCTCTCGATGTTTCAACAAGATTGGGCTTCAGTAATATCCGTTTGCCACGAATCTCTTCTGGAGCGACTCCCAATTCACGGAACTCCTCCACTATAAGCCCTGAGAGATTCCCTCCATAGTCACTCGCTTTCGCGACAAACGTGTCAGAGTGGAGCCTGGGTCGAAAATACCACCGGCCGGCCGAGATCCCCGACGCCAGCACGATCCCCCCAGCGAGCGCATAGAGAAATTCTCGTCTAGTCCATCCGTCATCCCCATGACCCATCATCGTCTGTGAATTCGCCATTCAAACGCCTATCAGCCTAGTCCATCACATTGGTGGGCGTTCATTGTTAGCCTCGAGGACCCCCCTTGGAGCCACCAACGGCAACAACAGAAGGGCCAGAGAAGACGTATCGTAGGGACCATAGCGCTCCTGCCGCCCAAGCGCCTGATGAATCAAGTCACTCGACCCCTGCGGGGCCTCACCCCACGCACCCAGGCCCAGCAAGCCCCATCCAAGACCAATCGGAGTGCGCGCACGATCCACCTCGGCCCTCAGATAGTCGACGCTCTTCTTAATCTCGTGATAGGGGACAAGACCGGCCAACGCCTGAAGCGCAGCGCCAGTACTTTCCGGAGCCGGATGTAATTCAGCTCCGAACACTTTCGTGTTGCCGTAATTCCACCCCCCTTTGGGAAGCTGACGGTCCAGCAATAGACGAACTCCGTCAGAAACCCGTTGGTGCTGGGCAAAGCCGCTGTTTCTCAACGCACACACCGCCAAAGCCGTAGGCTCTACCCATGAGTGCGTATCTGCAATCCAAGGCCATCCAGGGATACTGGAGTCATGCTGAGCTGGAGAATCAAGTTCCTTTTTAAAATGTCTTCCGGTCGTCTCTAGAAGGAACTGAACACCTCGATGCCGATGAGACGCGTGTAATGGTGAATGGCTCCAGGCAAGCACACTGAGTGCAGTAGGCCAGTAGGCATCTGTATGGTCTCTCGCGATACTGACAGATCCATCCCCTGCTTGAGCCTCTGCGAGACGAGCCCTGGCTGAGCCAAGAAGGGAATGATGTGGATTGAAAAACACAAGCGGGAGCATCGCCCATGCCGTAGCATCGCTACGAAATGGTTCGCCGCTCCTGGACGGGAAGCCGCCCTCCGGCAACACACGCGTTTCGAGCAGCTTCATCGCACTGTCTGGCTGATAATGCTTCAGTAGCAACGCTCCAACTTACTGGCCACCCAGCGTGGGCAACAAAGTCCTGGCAATCTTGATCACTGCAGGTCCGATGACGACCACAAACAAACTCGGGAAGATGAAAAAAACTAAGGGGAAGAGCAATTTAACCGGCAGCTTGGCCGCTAACTCCTCTGCTCGAAGTTGCCGGTTAACCCGCATCGAATCCGAATGGACTCGCAACGCTTGCCCCACGCTCGTCCCGAACTTGTCCGTTTGAAGCAATAAGGCAACAAGGCTACCGACCTCCTCCAGATCGACACGTCGGCTCAGATTCCTGAGCGCCTCGGCACGAGATAACCCGGTGCGCAGTTCAAGTGACACCAGATTGAACTCTTCTGATAATTCGCGATGAGCAAACCGGATTTCCTTGCTCACGCGGCTGATCGCCGCATCCAAACCCAACCCGGCCTCAACGCAAACCACCATCAAATCCAACGCGTCAGGAAATGCGTCTAGAAGTTTTTCTTTTCGCGCGCTGATCGCATAGCGAAGCCACAACATCGGGAGGAAATATCCCGCCGAGGCAGCGCCGACATAGAGCACCAACTGAGCCGGCACCGTGGGGAAGCCCAGCAGCTTCGCCGGAAGAAGTATCCCGAGCGCCAGAGCGAGGATACCGGAGAGGAGCTTGGCGCCCATGAATAAGATCGGCGCTTGGGCATGCCGGTAGCCGGCAGACACCAGCTCGCCACGGATGGCCGAGACTTCAGATTCATTGGATGGTGTGTTTGCCTCTCCCAGACGGGTGAGCAACGAATGAAGGTTGTCCTTGACACTCTGGCCAATGGATTCGTTATCAGAAACGGTGCCGCCAATCTGACCTTCAGCGCGGCGTTTGATGACCTTCGTGGTCGCCCGCGATCCCATGACAAGGTACAGCCCCATACTGCATAGCAGTACCATCGCAAAGATCAAAAAACTGATAACCAAAGTCATATCCATGTTGAGTATCCTTCGTTACACCTTGATGGCAATCAGTCGCTTCATCACAATGCTACCAAGAATCATCATAATGCCCACGCCAGCGAGCATCGTCTGACCCATGGGGTCAGTAAAGAGCGGCGTCAGGTATTCCGGATTGACGAAGTGGAGGGCCAGCGCTATGCCAAAGGGCAACGACAGCAAGATAACGGCGGAAATCCGTCCCTCCGCGGACAACGCGCTGATCCTTTTCTTTATCTCGAAGCGTTTCCTGATCAACCGGCTCAGCGAATCAATGATTTCTGCCAAATTGCCACCCGTTTCACGTTGAATGTTGACGGAGGTGACGAAGAACTTTACGTCCATCAATTCAACCCGGTCGGCCAGATGGCTCATGGATTCCGGCACGGAAACCCCCATGGAGATCTCGTCAGATCCTCGCTGGAATTCGCCCGCGATGGGGTCCCGCATCTCGCTGCCGACCATGTTCATACCGACAAACAAGGCATGCCCGGCACGGAGCGCCCTTCCGATCAGCTCAAGGGCGTCCGGGAGTTGTCGATGAATCTCGCCAAGTCGACGCCACTTCCGATAGTAGAGATGTCCCCACGGCAGGAGTATTGCAGATCCGGCACAGCCGAGCATGATGTACGGCTGCCCAAAGATCACTCTGCTTCCCAATAATCCACCAAGAACGGCCAGGAACACCGAGGCCAGCATATAGACAGCGAACGAGTAGGGAGCCTTGGCTTGATCATGAGCTTTTGCAAGCCGGCCGACATATTGCCCCTCTTTCAGTTTTGTCAGCAGCGCATTGAGCCACGGGATCTCACTATACGTGTTTTTCAGAACGAGGCCTGAAGTGGTATTCAGATCCGGCTGTTCAGTCCAACTTTGCAACCGCTCCTTCACACGCTGCTGATCTTTGGCGCCGCGCGACCTCGAATAAACAAAGTAATAACACCCCTCGAATACGAGGACGATGGTGATAAAGATGCCAAAGCCGATTAATGGGGTTAACATTCATACACCTTGGCCGCATCGAACAGTTCATTGGGGATCTGGATCCCCATGGACTGAAACTTTTCAGCGAACTTGGGCCGAATACCGGTCGCTCGGAACCGCCCCTTGACCTTCCCGTTTTGATCGACGCCGGTCTGCTCGAAGGTGAAGATTTCCTGCATCGTCACCACATCGCCTTCCATACCGGCCACTTCCTGCACACTCACCACTTTTCGAGATCCATCGGACAGACGCGAGAGCTGCACAATCACGTCGAGCGCGGACGAGATGTAGTGCCGGAGCGCCTTGCTCGGCAAATCAAAGCCTGCCATGGCCACCATCGTCTCGATCCTGGTTAAGGCGTCGCGGGCAGAATTGGCGTGCACGGTTGTGAGCGACCCATCGTGGCCGGTATTCATCGCCTGAAGCATGTCCACCGTTTCTGCGCCTCGCACTTCGCCGACGACGATGCGATCGGGCCTCATACGGAGCGCATTCTTGACGAGTTCGCGTTGGGAATATTCTCCCTTGCCCTCAATATTGGCCGGTCTGGTCTCCAACCGGACCACGTGATCTTGCCGGAGCTGGAGTTCAGCGGCATCCTCGATCGTGACGATGCGTTCCGTCGCCGGGATAAATCCCGACAGGATGTTGAGAATCGTGGTTTTCCCTGTGCCGGTGCCTCCCGAAATCAACACATTGAGTCTGGCCCGGACGATCCCCTGCAACAACTCGGCAATTTCAGGCGTGAAAGACTGTTTTTCGACCAGGTCGGATACTTGCAGCGGATCTTTGCTGAACTTGCGAATCGACACACAAGAACCATCAATCGCCAGCGGAGGAATAATGGCATTCACGCGCGAGCCATCCGCTAGACGGGCATCCACCATGGGAGACGACTCATCGACCCGGCGCCCCATCCGCGCCACAATGCGCTCGATGATTCTTCGAAGATGTGTCTCGTCCCGGAACCGGACAGTCGTGCGCTCCAGCTTCCCGTATCGCTCGACATAGACTCGCGCATGGGTATTCACCAGGATGTCGTTGATCGTCGGATCTTTCAGCAGCGGCTCCAAGGGGCCAAGTCCGGTGACCTCATCCAGAATATCCTGCACCATTTGTCCACGCTCCCGCTGATTGAGCGCGACTTTGTCCTCCTGCAAGATTTGCTCGACGACGCGAGTGAGCTCCTGCTCTAGCTGCTCCTGCTTCATCGAACTGACTACCGTCAGGTCGAGCAACTCGATGACACGGTTATGCACCTTGGCCTTGAGGTCCTCGTAATAGGCTTGCTGCCCGGACTGATCCATCGATTTGGCGCTTAACACAATCGGTCTCCCTTCGTACGTGGTCCAGCTCTCCGCGATGACGACTAACTTCTGGCCTTCGCCGAGAACGTCAATCCTCCCCAGTAGCGCGAGAGGAGGGAATCTTTCTGCGCTGTTGCAACCTCGGCTGCGACACCATTCACCGGCTGTTCTCCTACCAACATCGCCGCATGCGTGACATACCATTGCGTCAGAGCCGCTCGCGGGGCATGCACGGTCAGCGGCACGCCTTTGTTCAGCGAGCTGCTGGCCATCGGATAGTCATTCGGCACCAACCAGCCAACTTTTTGCTCAAAGAGGCCTTCAGCATGTTGGAGCAGTTCGGCATCCGATGACTGATAGCGGTTCACCACGATCGTGACTTTGTCACGGTCGAACCCGGCATCCCTCATGACGTGAAGATACTGTTTGGCGCGGCGGATGGCAGGGAGACTGAGGGTGGTGACCAAGCACACCATCGAAGCAAAATCGAGCGCTTCCCGTGTTTCAGAGCTCAGGGTATGCCCGCAATCGACAAAGATATGGTCGTACATCGACCGCATGACATCCAGAGTATGTAACGCGGCCCCTCCTGGAATCGGCTCACCCGGCGCCCCTTGTGTCTCCGTCAGCCCGGATTGGAGGAGATGAAGATCGGATTCGTGTTTACTCATGAGACTCTGTGTAAATGTTGCATCCAGCCTTGAAAGGTCCGTGGCAAGTTCCCGGAAGCCCTTTGCCGGCTGGAGGTCGAGAAACAGAGGCAGGTCGCTGTCATCGAGGTTGAAGTCGACCAGCGCCACCCGTTTCTCTTGGTGGAGCTGTCTGAGGCTCATCGCCAAATTCACCGCCAGGGTGCTGGTTCCACTTCCTCCCTTGGCGCCCAGAAACGCCACGACCTTCCCGCCCTTGGCACTGCTCTGCCGCCCCCGTAACTTGAAGCGTTCTTTCAGCCGGCTCACCGCCGCGTCGAATTCTTTCCGGTTAATCGGCTGGGGGAGAAACTCTTTGATCCCGATGCGGAACGCGTCCAGCATGACTTGGGAATCCGTCCTGGCAGTTGTCAAGAAGACTTCTGCCGCGGGATTCTTCTCCAGGAGCCCTTTCATCGAGGCGAGGGTCCGCTCCGGGCTGAGTTCATCCAGTTCCACACAGACCACGTCGACGGTCATGGGACCGCCGGATTCTTTGATGAGGAACGCTCGGTGGGGCGCCAGCAGTTCCTCAAACTTGCGCCGCACCGACTCGCTCCGACATTCTAACCACACGGTAACAAGTCCCGACATCTGATCCGATCCTCCTGTGACGAATTACTTCACGAGCCCCGGAATACTGCCCAACGTACCGAACGCTCCGCCACCGCCGCCACCACCCGTGACTTCACCACAGGTCACCGTGGCATTGATTTGCTGAGTAGGGACACCCTGCACTTGCCACACACAAGCTGTGGCAGCGCCTACGGTCGTCAGAGGCCCAGTGGGGTTGCTACACGTACTCGTATTACCAGTTGCATACACGGGAACCGTCACATTCCAACAAGACCCGCTCGGGCTCGAGGCGTCCGGCACTTTTTTGGCATTGAAGAGGTTGATCAAACTTGGGAACACCGAGGCCAGGTTTCCTCCGATGTACGGCAGAGACGTTTGTCCCGCCGTGATTTGTGGGGTGATGTACGTGGGTGGAATGGGGGTTAGACCCTGGACAATCTGCCGCTCCGTATTGGCATTTGGCGGGGTTTGATCGAACGTCTGCCATCCGGCACAACTGGTGGTGGTCGGATAGAATTTGATCGGGGCATTACAAAAAGCCGGATTGTTGAAAAACACTTGGTCAAACCCGAATGGCGCATTCGCCTCTCCCGGCAACAGAACTCCGGTTCCTGTCAGGGCGGCGGTCGCCGTCGCCACGACGCTCATGCTGTTGATGCCCATGACGCCGGCCAGCCACGTCGCCACCGGCCCATTCGCTGCTGCATCTCTCCGGGCTGTGACCTCAACCCCCGTGGCACCGACAAGCCCAGGAGTCAAGGTGCGTGGCGCGACATTCCAGACACCGATGACGATATCGGCAAGGTTGATGACAATCGCCACCTGGCGCGCTTGATTACTCAACGCCACGGCGGTGACAACATTATCGACGGCGCTGCGATTGACGGTAAAGGTCGTATAGGGTGTGCCTTGCGGCAGGCCTTGATAGATTACGCCCAGTTGCCTGGCCCCGGCCAAGGCCGAGGCGTCCGCCACATTCTGCAACTCATTCCGTGCGATCATGGCGTTACTGATGTCCAGCGCCAGGGCCGCAAACGACAGCAAGACCACGAGCATGATGGCAACCGTGACCGCCACCGCTCCCCTCGTATCCCGAATCAAGGGCTCTCGGCACAGGACCTGCCGTATGTGTTGCGCGAACCGCACCCTATTCATGTCGCATCACTGTCTTTCCTGTGAGGTTGATCGCCGGGGTAACCGAGGTGAGTCCTGGCAATACCGCAAATGTATAGGGGAGCGTGAGCGTGACCGTCACCGGTGTGCCTGTGACGCCTCCAGCCACAATGTTGCGAGTCACATTCCCAGCAGGGATCCCGGCCGCTGTCAAATAATTGTCGATCGTGGCATTGATCTGACCAGTCGTAATCGTGGGTATCGACTGAACAATGCCCAGTCGCGCCCCTTCGCGGCTGGCGTTCGTCAGAATCGCCTGCCGATACAGGGCGAGGCCAAACTCGATAATCCCGAACAAGACCATCATGAGCACCGGCAGTAATATGGCAAACTCAACAGCTGACGCTCCCGATTCTGATCGACGTCCTTTGCGCATGCTCTTCACCCTCTATCCCCTATTTGCTTCCAATGCCTTGTTTAACCAACGAAGGAGCCGTGATGGTTGTTCGATAGTCTTCCGGCTTCTCAAAGGACGAGCGATAACGCTCCATGGTGTGTTTTGCGGCAGCCCCATCAGCCAAACCCTGAACGGGATCGAGATGCATTCCGGCATCTGGATTGAGAATCTGATGATCGCGCGCCATGGTATAGGCCAGCCCGTGATCCGGCCCCAAGGTCGTCGGCCGTTTAACACATCCTGTCATCGAGATAATCGCGACGATCGAGAGGCCGATGCCTGTCAACAGCAATCCCTTCATAACGTGCTCCTTCATCATGGTTCGAACGATTGACGATGCTTCTCTCTGCTAGGCCCCCTACTGGACCAGGTGGCCGAAACTGCCGTCCAGCCTCCGGGACACCGTGGCCTCAGCGAGCCGTCCATCACGGCCTTGGCTGGCCTTCGGCGCATACCCGAGACCGTCTGTCCAACCCATCAAGTAAAACTCCCAATCGTTGGGCTCAATAAATGTGTCGGTCGGCAACGCCTGCTGGGCCATGTCGATCGGCTTGACGAAATGCGGCGTGACGATAATCACCAGCTCCGTCTGATTCTTCTGGAACCGTGAACTTCTGAACAGCGCGCCCAGAATCGGGATGTCACCGAGGACCGGGAACTTCTGGACCTGTTCACGCACGTTGTCACGCAGCAAGCCGGCAATGGCAAAGCTCTGTCCATCGGCGAGCTCGACAACAGTCGTGGCGCGCCTGGTAGAGATCGTGGGAATCGTAAATCCCTGGATCTGAAGGGCGTTCGCAAAATCCAGCTCGGACACTTCCGGAGACACCGCCATGCTAATGCGATCGTTACTGAGCACTGTGGGAGTAAAGGCTAACCCGACCCCGAATTTTTTGTATTGGATAGTGACAACGCCGAAAGCCTGCGGAACGGGAAATGGAAATTCTCCGCCTGAAAGAAACTGGGCCTCCTGGCCGCTGACCGCCACCAGCGTCGGCTTCGCCAGCACTTTCAACACGTCTTCCTCTTTCAACGCGTCGATAAACGAGGTCCAGGTAATGCTGCCGGTCTGAAACCGGACCAGCGCATTAACCGCGCCCGACACCAACTGGCTCATGGGACCACTCAAATCGCCTGGACCAGCCAGGCTGGTGATGGAGTGAAGGGCTGTCACGCCGAAGTTGTTCCCTGCTCCCACTCCGTTCATATTGACGCCGATCCGGCGAATGAGGTCCCGATTCATTTCGGCGACACGCACCTCCAGCATGACTTGCTGGGCGCCTCCCACTTGGAGCAAGTTCACGACTTTCTTCGGCGCATAGGGTTCGGCGATTTCGAGCGCCCGTGACTGACGAGCCAGATTGCTGATGGTCCCGGACAGTGTGATGTGATCATGTGTCGCCATCACAAGAATGTCCTGCTCATCAGGGAGCATCTTGTGCAACTGTTCCCGCAGTTGGCTCAGATCCGGAGTGACCCTGACGTCGAAGACAGAAAACAAGTCCCCATTCTCTTTCCACAGGGTCAACGTCGTAGCACCAATAGCTTTGCCCGTCAGATAGATCTGTTTGGGTGAGAGCACGACGGTGTCGGCCACCTCGGGATTGGCCAGAGACGCCCGCTTGATCGGCGCGGTGAGATCGATCACCTTAGACTTTCCCACGCCCAGTTCCAAACGCTGCGCTTCGCTGGTTATGGCCTTCGAGTCGGCCAGTCCCTGCGCGCCAACTCCCGGAGCCCAGAGGGCGGCACAGAGTGTGACGAGACAACTGACGGTACGCAATCTCTTCATCGCATCGCTCCTTTTTCTAGTGTGTCTGAGGAAAAACGTCCGACACTCGCTCTTCACCCCAGATCAGAACTTCACGGCGTTGACCGTGGTCCCGCGGATCACTTCGACGGACACCTGCTCACGATCATTTGTCTTTGCCTCGCTCGGCAGCTCGGGATAGATTTTCAAGAGATTGATCACCTTCTTGGGGGAAAAGGCTTCCGCCACCGCCAACGCTTGGGTCAGCTTGGCAGGGCTGGAGATGGTTCCCGCTAGAGTGAGGTGGTCGTTGCTGCTGACGAGTTGGAGATTGGTTTCCTCCGGCAACAATCGCCTAAACCGCTCCTTCAACCGGGCCACATCAAGGGCCACTTCCACGTCGAAGATGGCGAGAATCTGATCGTCCTTTCCCCACAAGGTCAGGTTGGTTGATCCATATCCTTTGCCGGTCACATAAATTTGTTTGGGCGAGAGCACGATCGCATCGGCGATCGCCGGATCCGCCAGAGAGGCCCGCTTGATCGCGACTGGCACATCAACCACCGTCGACTTCCCCAGCACGAGATCCAGCGCCTGGGCCGTCTTGCCGGCCTGAACCGAGATCATGGGGACGGCACTGTCGGCCAGCTGAGGCAGCCCCAACAGCGACCCGGCTACCATGATCGTTCCCGCGAGCACACTGACAACGTTCACGTTCTGTGCTTTCGATCTAGTAATGGATTTCATGGTGCTCTCCCCTTAGAATTTCACTTGTTTACGGTCGCTGCCCTTGATGACTTCGACCGAATACAACTCGGAGTCGCCCATTTTCTTGATTTCCTTGGGACGGAAGGAGGCCAAAAGCGAGGCCACGTTGGCGCCCTTCGTCAGCACCTTCTCAATATTAAGTGGATTCCGCAGCGCAAGGCGCAGTTTCCCTTGAGTGGACGCGAGCGCCAGTTTCTCCGCTTCTTCGATATCCACTTCGAGCGTCATCACTTGAACCGGTTTGGGATCTTTCTCATTCCCGTTGTTCTCGAATTGCATGCCGGCCGCCAGCACTTTGAGATTTCCCAAAATCATCTTGGCAACCGGGTTCTGCGACTTTGAGTCCGGTTCGATGGTCACCATCACATCGACATGGTCGCCCGGCTTGATGAACCCGGACACCCCGATGACTTCATCCACCTTCACCGACATCGCCCGTTTCGCCGGATCAGTCACGGCCGCCACACCCGAGCCCACATTCGTTCCCGATGCCAGCTTCGATCGAAGAATGGGCTCGTTCGTCATCATATTGTGCAGCAGCACCGCATCCTTCAGATCATCGACATTCTTGTAGTACCCGTTTGGCAAGGCGCCGGCCGGGTAGTTCACGACCTGCAGCATCTCGGGTGTCAGCTTCGTGCCCCATGCCAGGTCAGCTTTGGCCACAACCACTTCCCCGGTGGAGACCATCGGAATGGCAGCCTCTGCCACGTGCCGCAGGTCTGCATCACGCAGCCACCCCATGACCAAGAGGCTGGTAATCAATCCAATTACAATTGCTCCAGCAAAGAAGATCTGTGGACGATACTTTTTCATCATCATGCCTCCCTAAGCGTAGCTGCCACATTGATTTCCGTCAAAAACATTTACGAATTCAGCCGGAACCCCATTCACCGTGTCTGGCGACCGACTCACCTGTTCTTACCCGAATGGATGCCACCAGTAGGACCCGATCGTCCCCAGACCGATCGCGACCGCATAGGGCACCTTCAGAGCGATACCCTGGACAGGAGCCAATCCTTTCACCGATCGCGTCAAGACTATGCCTTGGAAGTAAGACCAGAGCCACAAGCGCGTTTTTCGCCACCCCTGGTGGAATCCAAGAATCACGAAAGCCAACAGCCCCCCCACGAGCGCGACAACCATGGCAGCAGACAACGTGTGGACAGGACCGAGAAAGCTCCCGACCGCTGCATATAATTTGACGTCTCCTGCCCCCATCCATCCGAAGACATACATGATGAGGAACAGTCCCAGGCCCAAGGCGGCCCCCTCCAAGCTGAAGACTACTCCCGTCCATTGATTCATGAATGCATGGAGACCCAGGCCGACCAGGATCGAGGGGCCAGTCAGCCAATTCGGGATCGTTCTCCAGCGGAGATCCGACGCAATGGCCGTCCCCAGGATGAGGAGCAGAATGATGTGGGTCATATCGAGTCTCATCGTTGTCATTCTCTTTGTGCTCTTGAGTTAACTGCCGGCAAGTCCAGCCGCAGCATTGGTGAAAATCGGAATGAGGCTAGACCCTAGAGCCCCTACGGCTGCCGCGATCACCACGGCAATCAGGCTGGCCATAATGGCATATTCGATCGATGTCGCCCCTGAGTCCTCGCTCACGACCCGCCGTACTTGTTCCATGGTATCCCGTCCTTTGCTGTCTCCGTTTCATCCGAAGAAGGTCGGCTGGGAGATTCCAGCCGACCTTCTCTTCCTCGCTGCTTACGACCCCGAGATCGCACCCGCGACATTGGTAAACGTGCCATTCAGGTTTGTGCCAAGCAAAGTCACGGCACCGATAATGACCACGGCAATCAAGGCCACCATCAGCCCGTATTCCACCGCCGTGGCGCCGTCCTCTTCCTTCATGAACCGAACAATGTGCTTAACCATGTGACACTCCTTTGTGTGAGGTGATTACTGCCTGACTCCGCCGAACACCGATGAACTCCATCCATCCAAGTGTCCCGTCGTCATGGTTTGTTTTTCTCACGAAACCTCTGTACTGCCTAGCCATACAGAGGGAGGTTAAGGACTCTCTTTTGAATGGCCTACGAAAGTGGGGCATGGCAAACTGGCCAAAAGCCTAGTGTTTCTGCCCTGCTCATCGCGGCATTTTCAATCTCACGCACCTTTCAGAAAAGTCAGCTCGCCCAAACGGGGAAAAAGCTTTACAGAACAGGGGTTCTCTTCCAGTATCACCGGTAAGAAGAGAGCCCCCGACGCGCTCGCCCATGCGGGATGCATCGGCATACGTAAGTTATTTTACTTAGCTATCATAAATTAGGAGACGTACCATGGATATCGAGACAGTCCTCTTATCCTTGAGCTGGAAACGGAGTGCCGGTCGGATCGACCGGACGGCTGGAGTTGTTGGCGTGAGTCTCCTTGTTCTCTTCTTTACAACAGGAGGCTGCGCAGGCCCCAAACGAGAAGTGACCTACAACCAGGGGGAGTACCAGCACGTGCTCGACCGCCAGAAATCTGGCCTGGCGCCATCTGACGACCAGATCAGCAACGCCTCGAAAGACCTGTCCGCACACGAACTCCATCGCCTTGGGGATCAGTATCTGCAGCAAGGCAATCCCTCTCTGGCCATCGTGCAGTATCAAAAAGCTGTTGAGGCCGATCCCTCCCTCTTTCGCATTCACTCTAAAATCGGAGACATGTTTCTGAAGAAGGGCCTGCCGCAGGATGCGCTCCAACATTTTCAAGAAGTCCTCAAACGAGACGATCATGATGCTCTCGCGCTCGAAGGAGTCGGTGAGGCCTATTTCCGGATGGGCAACGAAGCGGAGGCGGACGCGTCGTTTCGGAACGCGATCACCTTGCAACCGGATCGCTGGCAAACACACAATTTGCTCGGGATGCTGCTGGACCGGCAAAAACGGCATCAGGACGCGCTCGCCGAATACGCGCAGGGTCTACGGGTTCAGCCCGATGAAGCCACACTCCTGAACAACAGTGGCCTCGCGTATTATTTCCTCGGACGCTATGAGGAGGCCGCCCAATCCTTTCAGCACGCCTTGCGCACTGGTTCCGGCCAGTCGAAAATCCATAATAATCTTGGGCTGGCATTAGCCAAACTGCACCGGTATTATGACGCACTGGAATCGTTCAGAAGTGGGAGCAGCGAAGAAGAGGCGTATAACAACCTGGGAGTCTTCTACTTGAGCAACGGTGAAGCGAGACAGGCGGTCGCCTGCTTCAAGAAGGCCATTGAGCTCTCCCCGCGCTACTACGACAAAGCCAATGACAATCTGACGTTGGCAACACGCGCGCTTGAGAAACACAAGAAGACTAAGCAGAACATCTCGAAGACCGAACTCTCCGCTTGTGCATCATAGCGGAAAAACGTCGTACCTAAGTCGCACCCCTTCAGCGAGCGGTCATGCCGGTCATGGTGAACTTCCACTCATTGCCTCGCCCACAGGACACAGCCGTACACATTCCATCTCCTGCGTAGTGACGGCTGCGCATCTGCCCTAAAATGGGAAGTAGAGTTCGACTCCGCCGTAGACGCCATTCTGAAAGACTTGCGTGTATTGATAACCGCCCTTGAGCGTCAGGTAAAAGCGATCGACTGGCACTTGCACCAGCGGGCCGGTTTGGACCGCATAGAAATCATTGTTCCCCATGCCTGCGAGGTCCCACCCAAGATAGGTGGAACAGCAACCCTGTTCGCTCTTGTGGACCAGCCTGGTGGCTCTGAGGCGGCTCCAGACGAAACTATCCAGATCCGTGTATGACGCAATGGCATGAAACGTTCCATGCTCATGCCAGTAGAAGGCCTCTCCCTGGACGTATAAGCCGACATCATTCTCGTTTGTTCTGCCCCCAGTTGGACGATCCTGCTGTTTCCATCGAAACTGTGGACCGGCGAACCCCATGAAGTTCCATGGTCCTTGAATATACTTGAGCCCTAAGGAGGGGGTTGCAAACTGCACTTCGGCTTTACGATTCGCTCCGTTATCTTTGAACGTGTAGCCAAGCCCGGCTCCCATCACTTGAATGAACGGCTGGAGGTTTGACTCTCCCGATGTGATCGGCGTCCGAATACCCAAATACGTGAAGTACTGGCCCTGATTGTCGATTTGATAACCAGTAAAGACGTCCCCGGCTGCCACGACACCGGGCCACAACAGGGCCACACACAACGCTATGCCGCATGAGAAGTGAGTTCTCGCCATTGGTCTGCTCCCTCGTCCACCTGTTCGATAGCGAAACCTGCGATCACGGTTCCATCACATTGCATCGCCCATCTCCGACGGACCTTCAACGTAAAGGATTCCACATACAGAGTCCCATTTTCGCCTATGAGATCGGCCGTTCCCGACATACTCATTGAGAGACCAGTCACTGAAATCTGCTCAACTGTACCTTCCAGGGTTCGGTCTGGCAACACAAGGAGACAGTTCTCCCGATAGGGGAGACGAAGGTCATGCCGATGTGACTTTCTCGTTGGCGTGACGACTTTTCCGAACACACGCAGGAAAGACCACAAGCTCCGGAATATCCCTGGCTCAATGTCGGGTTGGTTCCAGACCTGGGGGTCGGAAAACATGACGGCAATCAATGCATCGCTGGTCTTGACGTCTATGTCGAGAAACTTCAACCCGATCTCGACCGTATCTGCTGACACCTGCTCCTGACGACAGATTCGGCTTTCGACGATGAGCCGGTCCCCTAGGGGGTTGTTGATACTGACGAGCAGACGGTCATTGTCTCTCAGCACTTGCGTATTCACCAGAATGAGCGCCCCGGTTTCATTGATGTCTTCCACCGTGCCGGTGAGCAGTTCTTCTCCCGAGACCAATTCACAGGGCAGACGATGCCTGATGCGACATGTGCTTCGCCAGTCTGGCCGTTCTGCGGCAGCCAAAATGGCCACGCCGATCAGGATAACATTGACCGCCCCCCAGAAGAGACTGACCTCTAGCCCAGGGAGAGGAACCTCTGCCATCCACAGGCGTACCCCCGTCACCAGTCCTGCGATGAGCAATCCCATTACCATCACGTGCGGCAAGATGTATGAAAATCTCGATAAACCTCGGCGTTCTTGCACCGACCCTTTCGGAGTGATGACGAATGGCCGTTTTTTCCAGGGCCTTAGCGCCGTCTTGAGCGTGGCCCAACTCAGCGCGATGCAGTCTGCCGTTTCATAGATGTCCGACCAGAACGCATTTCGCGTGCCCCGACTGACGGTTCTCAGCATCACCAGTGCCGCCAGGTAATAGGATCCGAAAAAGTTGAGGAGTGATGGGACGTCAGCCGTGACAGGGATAATACCCATGAGCAGCGCAAACAGCGGAGCGAGAAGGCAGACGATCCGCGGAATGCCATGGAGAAAGTAGAAGATGGAGGCAAAGTACCCCAGTCGTTGGGCCAGGGTGAGGCCGCGCATGGTGAACGGATTCGTCTGAAAAAAAATTTGTACGTGACCCATCGCCCACCTGACGCGCTGTTTCATGGAGCTTTCGAACGTTTCTGGCATCAACCCGGCGGCAAGTACCTTATTCAAATAGCATGACCGATAGCCCTTCGCATGGATCACCATGCTTGTGTGAATGTCTTCGGTCACGGTCTCGGTGCGGAACCCGCCGATTTCGACCAATACACGGCGACGGAACAACCCGCAGCTTCCCGCAAAAAACGCGCTATTATGCCGATCGCGACCCCCTTGAAGGACACGATAGAATAGCGATTGCTCATTCTTGAGGGTTCCCTCGAGTTGCAGGTTCTTCTGAAACACGTCGGGGTTATAAAAGTGATGCGGGGTTTGGACGAACGCGACTTGTTCGTCCTGGAAAAATCCTAACGTGTCCTTCAAGAAACTGCTGGTTGGGACGTGATCGACGTCAAAGATCGCAACGATTTCTCCCGTTGTCTCGTGTAAGGCATGGTTCAGATTTCCGGCTTTCGCATGTTGCCGATCCGCCCGGCGGATGTATCCGCAGTTCAACGACTTAGCCAATGCCTTCACCTCATCGCGTCGGCCATCGTCCAGTACATACACCCGGTAACAGTCTTTGGGGTATTCCTGGTTGACACAGCCGATCAACGTACGCCGGAGAATGGCCAGGGGTTCGTCCACCACTGTGACGAAGATATCGACGTTCGGATAGCGGCTCAGTGGTACCGGTTGGCGTTCGAGCGGCGACCACGCATGATAGGCAAACAATAGAATTTGTACAAAGGCGTAGGCTTCTGCCGTATAGACCGTCCAGCTCACCAGGAGGCTTGCCCAATCGTCGGTGTTCAGGGTGTACAGGCCCCGCCACAGCATGTACCGCACATATAAAAAGAGGGTTAGGACCAAAATAACCTGATGCCACTTTTTCTTCCAACTGAACAGCCCAATCGCTGCCAGAAGAACGAGAGAAAGCGGCACCGCCACTGCATCGCTATAAAAATGATTGAGCCACGTCATGGGTCTTTCCTTTGTTCGCCTCGCTCTGAATGATGTCGTTTACCTGCCGGCTCCGACCGGCTCTGTGCGGCTGTTTTCCCTCAGCGGCGTACATGACTCAGCATAGGATGGAACACCTCTTTTGCCTATACCGAGGAGGGAGGGATATCCGCCGTACAGAGGGGGTACTTCTTTGGGAGGGCAAGAATGCCGCGCGCAGTGATATGGGCCGTTGCTGGCGGCACTGAAGGCCGCACCTTCAAACCAGGTGCGGATTCTCAAGAAATCATGGATTTTCGAGGATCTCCTGGCTATGGTTCATGGAGCATGCCTCAGACACATGATCTGAAAGGACTCTCGTTCCGATGATGTCCAAGCTAACCGCCCGAACCCTGATCGCTCTCGGCTTTCTGATCCTACTGGCTGGGATCTTGAGCACTCGCTGGCCATTCCCACGGCATGCACAAGATCCAGCCGAGTCCGGAACTAGAGTAATCGCGAGCATCGGCACGCGTTCGATTACCTTGCGAGAGCTTGAGCAGACCGTGGCCCTTCCCCTCTACCAAGCAGACCAACAGCGCAGCCAACTGCTACACCACGCGCTCCAGCAACTGATCGATGAAGAACTACTCAAGACCGAAGCATCCAGACAGCACGTCACCGTCTCGCAATTGGTGGCGGACGCGTCTCAATCGGAGTCCATCGCCCGGCTCGCGAACCTTCCCGCCCCTGTCAAACAATTGAGCCCCGGTAAGGCGCATGCCAACTCAGACCTGGAAGCGCCGCACGACCCTCAGGAGCGCGCCAGACTTCGCCAAGCCTTGCTGGTGTCTCTTCGCCGTCAGACCAATATTCGCATTACTCTTCCTGAGGCGGAGCTTCCGATTCTCCCAGTGAGCGCCGATGACGACCCCTCGATCGGACCTGCCGATGCACCGGTGACTATCGTTGAGTTCTCAGATTTTGAATGCCCCTATTGCAGACAAAGCGTACAAGTTATCAAGGAGGTCCTTCAGAAATATCCGGACAAGGTCAAGGTAGTCTATCGGGATTACCCGAGTCCCAATCATCAGTACGCGAAACAAGCTGCCGAAGCTGCTCAATGCGCCGACGAACAAGGATATTTTTGGAACTATCACGATCTTTTATTTAGCCAGCAGGTTGCAGGAATAGGTTGGGACTTTGCAGCCTTGGCGAAACAAGTGGGGCTCGACCAGCAGGCCTTTGCTCTATGCCGAAACACAGGCCGCTATCGAGAAGAAGTTATCAAAGACCTTCAGGACGCACTCAGGCTGGGTGTGTCAAGCACGCCTACATTTTTTGTAAATGGCCGCCCACTAGTCGGAGCGCATCCGCTTGCCGATTTTAAGACTTTGATTGATCCACTTCTTAAGTAGTAGGCCCTCTCACTAGTGTACGACAG
>Ga0163153_10002033_pt1 | contig 30590 bp, 30 predicted proteins | sample OliLakLV19MP6IB1_FD_148629 | JGI IMG/M metagenome (GOLD analysis project Ga0163153, IMG submission 148629) | Freshwater microbial mat bacterial communities from Lake Vanda, McMurdo Dry Valleys, Antarctica - Oligotrophic Lake LV.19.MP6.IB-1 | ecosystem: Environmental > Aquatic > Freshwater >...
GGTGCATGTGGCGCGCGGCGGCGCGGCTTTTTTCCACCAGCTCCGGGACGATCTCCACGCCCAGGCCGCGCGCGCCGAAGCGTTTTGCAGCGGTCAGCACGATGCGCCCGTCGCCCGAGCCCAGGTCGATCACGTAGTCCTCGGGGCCAACCTTTGCGAGCTGCAGCATCGCAAGGGTCACGTTATCGGGGGTCACGACGAAGGGGACTTCTTCGGCGGGGGCGGCCACGGCGATCGCCGGCAGCAGCGCGGCGATCGCAAGGACGGCGAATCTCATGCGGGAAAGTTGTTTCGTGGGCATGGCCCCACTTTACAGGCGTTCAGGCCTTGTTCCACCCCGGCCGGCGCAGGCGTTCGGCGAGGAAATCGACAAACGCGCGCACCTTCGGCGCGACGTGGCCGCGCGCGAACTGCTCGCCCACGGCTATCGCCTGGCCCCGGGCCGCATTTCTGGCAACATCGGAGCCCGCCTATCGCTAGCTGAGGCAACCAGATGTACCGGGTCTACGGCATGGCAACCTCCGGCAACTGCTACAAGGTCCAGCTCGCCCTCGAACAACTCGGTACGCCGTACCTGTGGGAGGAGGTCGACATCATGACGGGCATCACCCGCCAGCCGGCCTACCTCGCGAGAAACCCCAATGGCCGGGTGCCGCTGCTCGAGCATCACCCCGGCCACTTCCTGGCCGAGTCCAACGCCATCCTCTGCTACGTGGCTGACGGTACGCCGTTCTGGCCCGACGAACGCCTGTTGAAGGCCGAGGTGCTGCAGTGGATGTTTTTCGAGCAGTACAGCCACGAACCCTATGTCGCCGTGGCCCGCTTCATCTGCAAGTTTCTGCCCGCGGACCATCCGCGCCGCGCGGAGCTGCCCAAGGTGCGGGAGCGCGCGCACGAGGCGCTGGCGGTGATGGAGCGCCACCTCGGGCAGAACCGCTATTTCGTGGGCAACGAATATTCGATCGCCGACATCGCGCTCTACGCCTACACCCACGCCGCGGAGGAAGGCGGCGTGGCGCTCGCCGGGTATCCGGCCACCACGGCATGGATCGAGCGCGTCGAGGCGCAACCTCGCTTCGTTCCGATGGTCCCTATGCCATGACCCCGGACCTCACGCTGCTGCAATCGGTGGCCCTGGCTTCGCTGCTGGCGTGGGCGAGCGGCCTGCGCCTCTACCTCGTGGTGTTCGCCGTGGGCCTCGCCGGGCACCAGGGCTACGTCGACCTGCCCAAGGGCCTCGAGGTCCTGCAGCATCCGTGGGTGATCGGCGCGGCGGGCTTCATGCTGGTGATGGAATTCATCGCCGACAAGGTGCCGGCCATCGATTCGCTCTGGGATGTGGTCCACACCTTCATTCGCATTCCCGCCGGCGCGTTGCTCGCCGCGGGCGTGGCCGGCGACGACCTCTCGGCTTACACGGTCGCGGCAGGATTGATCGGCGGCACCATCACGGCGGGCACGCATTTCTCGAAGGCCGGCGGGCGCGCGGTCATCAACACCTCGCCCGAGCCGTTTTCAAACTGGGGGGCCTCCTTCACCGAGGATGCGATGGTGATCACCGGCATCTGGCTCGCGTTCGCGCACCCGGTGGTTTTCCTCGGGCTGCTGGTGCTCTTCCTGCTGATGCTGGTCTGGTTGGTCCCGAAGGTCTGGCGGGGGCTACGCCTGGTTTTCTCCCGGCTAAGGCAGGGAACGCCGATTAACGCCGATGCCACGCCGATGGCCGCCGATAAAACCCAAAACTGATTGTTGGAGTGGCACGCTACCCGCTCATGGCACGCGCTCAGCCGTATCGGCGGCCATCGGCGTTCCCGTTTTAGTCTTTCCACCAAGGTGAGGGTGCAGCGGGCGGCGAGGGATGTTGCCGATGTCGTAGTTGAGCGCGGCGATCAGCAGCTGCCCGCCAAGCAGCACCGGCAGTGCGGCCAGCACCACGGTGCCCGCGGTGGCGGGCACGCCGCTCACGATGCTGTCGCGCCAGCGCAATGCGCCGAAGACCCCGCCACCGATCGTGAGCGCAAGTCCCGCCAGCAGCTGAACCGTGCCGGCGTTGAAGTCGCGCAGGAAATATCCGTAGAACACGCGCTTGAGCCCGCGCACCAGGAAGCGCCCCGGGAACGACCGCGCAACCTGCGAGACGCGCAGGTTGCTTTTTTCGGCCCCGTAGAAGGCAGGCATCGGGACGTCAACCACCACGGCGCGCAGGGTGGCCAGCCGGAACAACAGGTCGCTTTCGAAGAAGTAGTCGTGGGCGACCTTGTCGAGTGGCAGCGCGCTGGCCACCGTCGCGTGCAAGGCGGTGAAGCCGTTGGTGGGATCCATCACGTCCCAGTAGCCGCTGCTCGCCTTGTTCACGAACGAAAGCGCCGCATTCCCGATCAGGCGTACGGCCGGCATCGAGCTCACGCTCTCGAGGTCGAAGAAGCGGTTGCCCTTGGTGTAGTCGGCGTTGCCTTCAAGGATGGGGCGGATGAGCGAGGCGATGCGCGCCGGGTCCATCTGGCCGTCGCCGTCGAGCTTGACCAGCACGTCCATGCCTTGCGCGATCGCTTCGCGATAGCCGCGAATCGTGGCGCCACCCACACCCAGGTTGGTATCGTTCTTCACGACGCGTACGCGCGTGTCCGTGCAATTGATGCCTACGTGTTCGCCGCTGCCCTGTGGGCAGGCGTCGTCGACCACGTAGATGGCCTCGACCTCCGGGCCGATGGCGGCGATCACATCGAGGATGTGCTCGCGCACCTTGTAGCTGGGAATGACAACCGCGACGCGCGGAGCGCTCATCGCCAGGAGGCCACGGCCACGCCCGCGGTGATCAGCACGCCGCCCGCGAGCACGCGCCAGTCGAGCGCCTCGCCGAGGAAGACGGCCGCCAGCACCGGGACGATGATGAACGCGAACCCCATGAACGGGTAGGCGATGTTGAGCGGCGCGGACTTGAGCACCCACACCCAGAGCACAGTGGCGAAGGCGTAGATCACCAGCGCGGCGAAGAGCCACGGGTTGAGCAGGTCGAGCAGGCCGCCGCCGGACCCGGCGCGCGCGGCGAGTTTGAACAACACCTGTCCCGCGGCGATGGCGGCCACGCTCAGGAGCGTCAGGATGAGGTTGGTGGCGTTCATGGATAGTCCGGTTTCGCGTCGAGCCATTTCTGCCGGTAGACAATCGATCGGCGCGGCGCAATCAGCGTGATTTTGCCCATTTCCAGCGTGACCGGATATGCGCACTCGAATTCGAGCCGCAGCACCCCGTCCGTGTTGAGGTGCAACGGTTGCGTGGTGCCGACGATCAGGGCTCGCATGCGGCCATCGGATTCCACCGGTACCCTTACCGTGCGCGCCGGCGAGAAAGCCGGTTCGCTCACGCCGCGAAATCGCAAGCGCATCCCTTCGCAGCCGGGTTGCGTGCCCGCCGGCGTGATCGCCAGGCCGATGATCGCGGCGGAGTAGTCGCCGGGGAAAAACCCGGAGGTGCCGGACACGGGAATCTCGATGGCCCCGTGGGGAGCGATCGAGAACTTTGCGCGGTCATCGCGCGTGGCGCCCTGCAGCACGATTGCGTCGATGGTGGAAACATCCCGCGTCCAGGCCACCTGCCCCGGCACGCGATCGACGCGTGGCGATCCCGGGCCTGCATTCCGCAGCGTCGCCAAACCCGCCAGCGTCAGCAGTGTCACCACAACAGCCGCACCCAGGGTGCGCGTCGTCGGCTTGAAGCAGTTCGCCAGCCCCATGGCGGCAAGCAGCGTGAGCGGGGCATCCACTGCGCCGACGGCATAGCGGTGGTGATACAGGGCCGGCAAGTGGATCACGACCATGTAGGCGACCATCGCCGAGAGCGCCAGCACCAGCCGCGAGCGGCGGGTCCACACAATCGCGGCCACTGCCAGCACGAGCAGGGCGATGCGCCATGAGCGTTGCGCCGCGAGTCCTTCGCCCATCTCGTGCGCGCTGAAGACCAGCATCGCGGCGGCCTTGCGCGCGAACATCTCCGCGAGCACCGGGAGCGGTATGTCCCGCAGTTGTATCGCGGCCACCGCTCGCAGCGTGCGATCGGCCTCGATGCTCAGGTGGCTCATGTCGCGGGCGACGCCGCCCACGTCGTAGTCCATGCCGAAATAAACCGGGTCGAAGCCGTCCACCAGCGGATCGATGCCGAGCCAGAGAGCCGCGCCGGACCCGGTGGCGATCGAGGCCAGGCCGAACACGATGTAGTTGCGCAGGATCCATGCGAGCGGCAGGACCATGGCCAGCGCATGAAGTGCCGCGAGCCGCCATTCGACGGCGCGGTCCCCTGAATTCGACCTCCATGCGCGCCACGCGAACAACACGGTCATCGCGGGCGCGAACAGCATGACCGAGGAACGTGTGAGTGTTGCGAGCGAAAGCGCCAACGCGCCCGCCGCGATCCAGCCGTATTGCGGACTTGCCGGGGAGGCCGAAACGCGCGCGACGGCCGCGGCCCACGACACGACGGCGAAGATGTATGGGGGTTCGGTCAGCACGTCGCCGATGTACGGGCGCAGGGTAGGCGAGAAGGCGAGCAGGAAAGCGGCGGCGATGCCCGCGCCGCGCGAGTGGGCCAGGCGCACCGCGTCGAAGGCCAGCGCGATCGCCGCGAGGTAGAGGAGGACGTTCGACCAGCGGACCACTTTTTCGGACGCCCCCAGCAGCGCCGGATAGAAGTACGACAGCGGCGCCACCATCACCGACTGCTCGGTGCCCAGGAAACCGAAGCCCTCGGCGAGCAAACGCGCGGCGTTGGGCAGGTAGGTGTTTGCGCCGTCGAAACTGACGGGCAACGCCAGGCGCGGAACAATGAGCAGCAGCGCCAGGCCCATGGCGCCGAGCACGGCAAGCCCGCAGCCGAGCTGGCTGCGCGTCAAGCGGGGATGGTTTCCGCCATGCGGATCGGCACCCAGCCTTCGTGGATGCCGTGGCAGGCCACTTGCGCACCTTCGAACGGCAGCAGTTCCGGGCGCGTGGTACGGCACTTTTCCCGGGCGTGCGGGCAGCGCGGGTTGAAGGCGCAGCCGGTGGGTGGATCCAGCGGATTGGGCACCTCTCCCGCCACCGGCGTGCGGGCCTTGCCCGACATGGTGATGTCGGGGATCGCGCTTTGCAGCATGCGCGTGTAGGGGTGCAGCGGACGATCGAACAACATGCGGGTCGCCGCGATCTCCACGATGTGGCCCAGGTACATGACGCCGACGCGGTTGGAGATGTGCGAGACCACCGCGAGGTTGTGCGAGATGAAGAGGTAGGTCAGGCCGTGTTCGCGCTGCAGGTCTTTCATGAGGTTGAGGATCTGCGCCTGCACGGAGACATCGAGGGCGCTGGTCGGTTCGTCGCAGACGAGGAATTCCGGGTTGGAGGAGAGAGCGCGCGCGATGGAGATGCGCTGGCGCTGGCCGCCGGAAAATTCGTGCGGGTACTTTTCCCCGTCCAGCGGCGACAGGCCGACCTGGGTGAGCAATTCGCCGACACGTTTCCTGATCGCCCGGTCGTCCTTGATGAGTTTGTGCGAGCGGATCGGCTCCGCGATGATGCGTTCCACCCGCCAGCGGGGGTTGAGGCTGGCGTACGGGTCCTGGAAAATCATCTGGAAGCGCCGGCGCATGGCGAGCATGTCGTTGCGCACGGCGATCTTCGCGAGGTCAGTGCCGTCGAAGAGGATGCTGCCGCGGGTCGGCGCATACAACCCGCAGATCAGCCGCGCGACCGTGGATTTGCCGCAACCCGATTCACCCACGAGCGAAAGCGTTTCGCCGCGATTGATGGTGAAGGACACCCCGTCGACGGCGTGCAGCAACTGGCGCGGCGCGCCTTCGAGCATGCGATTGAGCCAGGGGCGCGAGACGTCGAAGTCGCGCGCCAGGTCGCGCACTTCCAGCAGCGCTCCGGCGCCGCCCTGGGATGCCAGCCTCGGGCCGGTCGCGGGAGTGGGCCGGCCCGAGCCGGCCGCGGGAGTGGAGTCTCCTTGTCCCTTGGGAGAAGGCCGGGATGAGGGTTGCGTTTCCTCAGCCATGCACCGCGCCTTGGCTCCATTCCTGGCCCGCGTCGGGCGCCCTGCGTTCCGGGGCGTGCAGCCAGCAGGCGGCCTGCGTCTGGTTGGCGGCGATCAGGTGCGGGCGTTCGACCCGACAGCGATCGAACACGCGCGGGCAGCGCGGGTTGAAGGCGCAGCCCGCGGGGATGGCGTTCAGGCGCGGCATGGAGCCTTCGATCTGCGGCAGGCGCTCCACGTCCTGGCCTACGGTGGGGATCGATCCCATGAGGCCGGCGGTGTAGGGATGTTGCGGATCGTGGATCACCTGCTGCACCGGGCCGATCTCCACGATGCGGCCGGCGTACATCACCGCCACGCGATCGGCCGTTTCCGCGATCACACCCATGTCGTGGGTCACCAGCATGACGGCGGTGCCGTGGTCGCGCCCGAGGCGCTTGAGCAGCGTGATGATCTGCGCCTGGATCGACACGTCCAGCGCCGTGGTCGGTTCATCCGCGATGATCAGGCGCGGGTTGGCGCACAGGGCGAGCGCGATCACGACGCGCTGGCGCATGCCGCCCGAAAACTGGTGCGGATAGTGGTCGATGCGCCGCTCCGGCGCCGGGATGCCGACCTCGCCGAGCAGTTCGATGGCCCGGGCGCGCGCCTGCGCCGAGCTCATCGGCAGGTGTTGTTCGATGGTTTCCGTGATCTGGCGGCCCACGGTGTAGAGCGGGTTGAGCGAGGTGAGTGGGTCCTGGAAGATGGCGCCGATCTGGCGGCCGCGGATCTTGCGCATCTGCGCGGCGGGCAGGTTGTCGATGCGGCTGCCGGACAACAGGATTTCGCCGCCGGCGATGCGCCCGGGCCTTTCCAGCAGGCCGATGATCGCGGTGCCGGTGATCGACTTGCCCGCGCCGGATTCGCCCACCACGCCGAGGACCTCCCCCGGGGCGATGTCGAAGCTCACGTCGTCGATGGCAACCAGCGTCCCGCGCCGCGTGTTGAACTCCACGCGCAGGTTTTTCACCTGCAGCAGGGCTCCAGCCTCCCTCTGCCCTGGGAGAGGGTGCGGCTGAGGGTTGGCCGCCTGGCGCGACGTTTCGGTCATTTGGCCCCGGCTACCTTGAACTTCGACCGGCATTCGCCAATCGCCTCTTCACTTCGGATGACCGGCACCCAGTCCTGCGTCGTCAGCGAATCCAGGCGCGCGGCGACGTAGTAGCGCGTGCACGGCCTGGCCTCGATCTCGAAGGTCTGCTGGGTGGCCAGGCGGAAGCCCTTGCGCGGCGGCAGGTCCAGCGTGACGGCATGTTTGCCGGGGGTGACCACGGCGCGGTTGCCGGAGATCACGGTCTCGCCGTCGACGCGGTTGACGATCACGCGGCGCAGGTGTGGATCGGCCGACTTGGCCGTATCCACGGTGATGATCGAATACGGCTGGTCGTAGGGGCCGGCGAGCGCCGGGGTGGCGGCGAAGAGGGCGGTAACGAGGAATCTTTTCACGGGGTCTCCTTAACGAAGTCGGGGATTGAGGGCGTCGCGCAACCAATCCCCAAGAACGTTTATCGACAGGACCAGGATGACGAGCGCCGCACCCGGGAACACGGTGATCCACCATTCCCCCGAGAACAGGAAATCGTTCCCGATGCGGATAAGGGTGCCCAGCGACGGCTGCGTGGGCGGCACACCCACGCCGAGGAAGGAAAGCGACGATTCGGTGATGATCGCCGCCCCGATCTGCAGCGTCCCGATCACCAGGACCGGGCCGAGCACGTTGGGCAGGACATGGGAGAACATGATTGCGAGCGGGTGCCTTCCGATAACACGTGCCGCCTGCACATATTCCTTGTTGCGTTCGACGAGGGTGGAGCCGCGCACGGTGCGGGCGTACCCGACCCATCCGGACGCCGCGATAGCCAGTATCAGCACGTAGACCGCCAGCTGGTCGTGCGATTCCTTGGGCAGCGCCGCGCGCGCCAGGCCGTCGATCAGCAGCGCGATCAGGATCGCGGGGAAGGAAAGCTGCACGTCGGCCACCCGCATGATGAAGGCGTCGAGCTTGCCGCCGACATAGCCGCTCAGCAGGCCAAGGGTCACGCCCACCACCATCGCCAGCAGCGTGGCCGCCAGGCCAATCACCAGCGACATGCGCGAGCCGAAGATGATCGCCGAGAGCACGTCGCGGCCCTGGTCGTCGGTGCCGATGAAGTAGCTGCGGTTGCCCTTTTCGGTCCACGACGGGGGCGTGAACGCATCCAGCAGGTTCAGCGTGCGCAGGTCGAACGGATTGTGCGGCGCGACCCACGGTGCGAAGAGGGCCGCGAGCGCGATGATCGCCACGACCACCGCGGCGAAGATCACCAGCGGCGAACGCTTGAAGCTGAAATAGATGTCGCCGTCGAGGAAGCGGCGCAGCGAACCCATGGCGGGCGCCGGGGTGCCGGGGGGGCCCACGACGCCGGTCTCGTTCATCAGTGTCCCCCGCGTTCGGCGCGAAGCCGCGGGTCGACCAGGTAATAAAGCATGTCGACGACCAGGTTGATCACCACGAAGATGAGGCCGATGAGGCACAGGTACGCCGCCATCACCGGGATGTCCGCGAACTGCACCGCCTGGATGAAAAGCAGGCCCATGCCCGGCCACTGGAACACCTGTTCCGTGATGATCGCGAAGGCGATGATGCCGCCCAGCTGCAGGCCGGCGATGGTGATCACCGGCACCATCGTGTTCTTCAGCGCGTGCCCGAAGTGGACCGCGCGATCACTCAGGCCCCGGGCGCGGGCGAACTTGATGTAGTCGGTGCGCAGCACCTCCAGCATCTCCGCGCGAACCAGCCGCATGATCAGCGTGAGGGGGAAAAACGACAGGGTGACCGACGGCAGCACCAGCGCCTTGAGCCCGGAAGCCGTGAGCAGCCCCGTCGTCCACGGGCCGATCGCCACCGTGTCGCCGCGCCCGAACGACGGCAACACACCGAGCCAGACCGCGAAGATCAGGATCAGGAAGATGCCGATCAGGAAATTGGGCAGCGACACGCCGATGAGCGAGGTGGTGAGCAACACGCGCGAGAACCACGAATCGCGCCGCAGCGCGGTGTAGACGCCCACCGGGATGCCCACCACCAGCGCGATCAGCGCCGCGGTGATGGCGAGTTCCAGGGTGGCGGGCAGTCGTTCCACCAGCAGCGTGGAGACCGGGCGCCCCAGGCGCAGCGAGATGCCGAAGTTGCCCTGCACCGCGTTGGTGATGAAGGTCGCGAACTGCACGTAGAACGGCTTGTCGAGGCCGAGGGCCTGGCGCATGCCTTCGCGGTCGGCCTGCGTGGCTTCCGGCGGCAGCATCAGCGAGACCGGGTCGCCCACGAAGTTGAAGAGCGAAAACGCGATGAATCCCACCACCAGCATCACCACCACGCCCTGGAGCAGCCGCTGGAGGATGAAGGCAATCATCCGAGGGACGCCCGCATTTCGCGAAACCCGGTCCAGCGTTCGCCCCCTCTCCCCTGGGAGAGGGTTGGGGAGAGGGTAGCCTTCAATCCATCCTCACCCGGTAGAAAAACACCGTATTGATGGGTGAATACCAGGCGGTGACCGCCTTGCGCATGGCCCACGGGATCAGCTGCTGGTGGATGGTGACCACCGGCAGCTCCTGGTTGGCCAGCACCAGCGCCTTGCGGATCGCCTCGTCGCGGGCGGCGGGCTGCTGCTGGCTCTTGATGTCGGCGATCAGGCGGTCCATCTGCGCATTGGACCAGCGTCCCATGTTGAAGTCACCTTCTCCTTTCGGCCCCACGGTGTGCAGCAGGGCATTGAGGGTGTAGAGCGCGTCCGAGGTGACGCCCCCGCCCCAGGAAAGGAGATAGAAGCTGGTGTCGAATTTCTCGATCTTCGGGAAGAACGTGGTCTGGGGCATGACGTTGGGGCGCACGCGGATGCCGACCTGGGACAACATCGCGGCGCTCGCCTGGCAGATGTCGGCCGCGGGCTGGTTGTTGCCGCAATCGAGGGTGACCTCGAAGCCGTTGGCATAACCCGCCTCGGCCAGCAGCTTCTTCGCGCGATCGCGGTTGTAGGGCACGTGTTTGTCGCCATCGGAGTGGTAGCCCGCGATCTCCTGCGTGATGAGCGCGCCGTTGGGCCGCGAATGCCCGCGCATCACCTTCGACTTGATGGCCTCCGCGTCGATCGCGTGGGCGATGGCCTGGCGCACGCGGATGTCCTTGAAGGGGTTTTTCTTCTTCTCGCTGCCATACAGCAGCTCGTCGCGATGCAGGTCGAAGGCGAGGTACTGCACGCGCATCTCCGGGCCTTCGGCGATCTTCAGCTGCGGGTTCGCGGCCAGGCGCTTGACGTCCTGCGTGGGCGGGTCGATCACCAGGTCCACCTCACCGGAGAGCAGCGCGGCCAGCCGCGTGCCGGCGGTGGCGATCGGCAGCATGATCACCTCGTCGAGGTTGCTCTCGAAATGCCCGGCCTTGATGCCCCACCACTCCTTGTTCCTGGCCAGCACCACGCGAACGTCGGGTGTGTATTCCTTCAGGATGAAGGCGCCGGTGCCGTTGGCGTGGCGCGCGGCGTAGGTGTCTTCCTTGTTCTTGTAGTCCTGCGGCTTTTCGGCGCGGTGCTTCACCGCCCACGCGCGGCTCATGATGCGGAACTGCGTAAGGTGCTGCAGCAGGGCCGGGTTCGGCTCCTTCAGGGTCAGCTCGACGGTGAGCGGATCAACCACCTTCGCCGCCTCGACGCCCTGTATGGCGGTGCGCATCTGCGACGTGGGAGCAAGCGCGCGTCCAACGGAAAACACCACGTCGCCGGCGGTGAGCGGGGCGCCGTCGTGGAACTTCACCCCCGCGCGCAGCTTGAACCGCCACACCGTGGGCGAGACCTGGGTCCAGGATTCGGCCAGCCACGGGATGGGCCTCCACTGCCGGTCGCGGAAGACCAGGGTGTCGAACACCTGCTGGGTCAGCCGCGAGCTCACCAGCAGGTTGGCCGAATGGGGATCAACCGTCACCGGGTCGTTCTGGCTGGCATACCGCAGGGTCCTGGCGTGGGCCGCCAGGCCCAGACAAATAAAAAGGGCGGCTAGCGCCGCCCTTCGTCGCAACCTCACTGGACCTTGACCCACTTCACCGTGAGCCGGTTGTCCGCGCGATGCACCACCGTCACGTTGGAGCGCATCGCCCACGGGATCACCTGGTGGTGCAGCGGGATGTGGCCCACGTCGGTCATGTGGATCTGCGTGATCTCACGCGCGAGCGCCGCGCGCTTTTTCGTGTCGATCTCGGTCTTGAGCTGGTCGACGAGGGCGTCCACCTTCGGGTTCGAGTAGCGCCCGAGGTTGTAGTCCCCGTCGGCGGTTTTCGGCACCAGCGTGCGCAGCAGGCTTTGCAGCGCGTATTGCGAATCGAAGGTCGGCACGCCCCAGCCCAGCATGTAGAAGCTGGAATCGAAGTTCTGGATCTTCGGGAAGTAGATCGCGCGCGGCATCGCGTTGACCTTCACCTTCACGTTGATCTGCGACAGCATCGCCGCCGTGGCCACGCAGATGGGTTCGTCGTTGATGTAGCGGTTGTTGGGGCAGTCCAGCGTCACCTCGAAGCCCTGCGGGTAACCCGCCTCGGCCATGAGCTTCTTCGCGCGCTCGCGATCCTGCCGGACCGGCTTGTCGAGGTCCTTCGGATAACCGTCGACCTGCGGGGCGAACATGATCGCCGTGGGGTAGGACAGCCCGCGCATCACCTGCGTCTTGATCGCGTTCAGGTCGATGGAGAGCTGGAAGGCTTCGCGTACGCGCCTGTCCTTGAACGGGTTCTTGCCCTTCACGCTGGAATACAGCAGCTCGTCGCGCATCTGGTCCATGCCGAAGAAGATGGTGCGGTTTTCGTTGCCCTCGACCACCTTGATCTTCGGATCCTTCTTGAGCCTGGGGATGTCCTGCGGCGGCGGATCGAGCACGAAGTCGATCTCGCCGGACAGCAGGGCGGCCAGGCGCGTGCCGTTCTGCTTGATCGGCATGTAGACGATTTCGTTCACGTTGCCGTCCATCTTTCCCCACCAGTTGCTGTTGAGCAGCGCCACGGTCTTCACGTCGGCCTCGCGGCTCTTGAGCACGAAGGCTCCCGTGCCGTTGGCGTTGCGCGAGGCGAAGGTCTCCTCCTTGTTCTTGAAGTCCTGCGGCTTGAGCACGTTGTGTTTGGTGGCCCAGGCGCGGCTCATGATGCGGATCTCGGTGAGCTGCGGGATCAGCACCGGTGCGGGACCCTCCGTGAGGATATCCACGGTCAGGGCATCAACGGCCTTCGCTTCCTTCACACCGGCCAGGTAGGGCTTGAAGTTCGAGGTGTCGGCCAGCGCGCGCTGCACCGTGAACACCACGTCGTCGGAGGTGAGGGGCGTGCCGTCGTGGAACTTGACGTTCGGGCGCAGCTTGAAGCGTGTGGTGGTGGGATTGACCACCTGCCATGAAAGCGCGAGGCAGGGTTCGACCTTCAGGTCCTTGCCGCGCGTGACCAGCGGTTCGTAGATGTTGTCGAGGAACGCGTTGGTGAAGCCTTCGTTCTGCGCGTGTGGATCGATGGTGACGATGTCGCCCTGGCTCGAATAACGCAGCGTCTTCGCTTCGATCGGCGCCGAGAACGAAAACGCGGCGGCAATCAACGCGGCGCCCAGCATGCGGGACAATTTCATGTGAATCTCCCGGGGAAAAGTCCTTGATTTGTTTGAATAACAACTGCGGCATGATACCAGCAGCCTCGCGCGCGCAAGCGCCCGCATTCGGCTTTTCAGCGGCGCAATTCGACCCCGATTTCATTGCGGGCGCCGCGGTTTACAATCCTCGACTACCGAGGAGATAGACGATGACCGCGCACGATAACCCCATGGGCACCGACGGCTTCGAGTTCATCGAATACACCGCGCCGGATCCGCGCCAGCTCGGCGCGCTTTTCGAGCAGCTGGGCTTCACCGCGGTCGCGCGCCATCGCTCGAAGGACGTCCTGCTTTATCGCCAGGGCAGGATCAACTTCATCGTCAACCGCGAGCCCGACAGCTTTGCGCAGTCGTTCGCGCGGGTGCATGGGCCTTCGGCGTGTGCCTTCGCGATGCGCGTCAGGGACGCCGCGAAAGCCTACGAACGCGCGATCCAGCTCGGCGCCAAGCCATACGAAGGCAAGGTCGGGCCGATGGAGCTCAACATCCCGGCCATTCGCGGCATCGGCGACAGCCTCATCTATCTCATCGACCGCTACCCGGGCAACGGCGGCGACCTGTCGATCTACGACGTGGACTTCGTGCCGCTCGAGGGCGTGCCTCAGCACCCCGTGGGCGCGGGCCTGAAGGAGATCGACCATCTCACACACAACGTCTACGTCGGGCGCATGGACGTGTGGGCGCAGTTCTACGAGAAGCTCTTCGGTTTCCGCGAGGTCCGCTACTTCGACATCAAGGGCAAGATGACGGGCCTGACCTCGCGCGCGCTCACGAGCCCCTGCGGCAAGATCCGCATCCCGATCAACGAACCGTCGGACACCAAGTCGCAGATCCAGGAATACCTCGATGCCTATCGCGGCGAAGGCATCCAGCACATCGCGCTTTCGACCGAGGACATCTTCGAGACGGTGGAGGCCCTGCGCGCGCAGGAAGTCAGGTTCCTCGACACGCCGGACACGTACTACGACCGCGTCGACACGCGCGTGCTCAACCACGGCGAGGACCTGGATCGCATGCGCAGGAACCGCATCCTGCTCGACGGCGAAGGTGTGGACAAGGACCATCACGAAGACAAGCTGCTGCAGATCTTCACCGAGACCGTGATTGGCCCGATCTTCTTCGAGATCATCCAGCGCAAGGGCAACGAAGGCTTCGGCGAAGGCAACTTCCGCGCGCTGTTCGAGTCGATCGAGGCGGACCAGATCGCGCGCGGGGTGATCTAGCTTGTCACCCCGCGAAGGCGGGCCCAGCGAAGGCGGGGACACGGATGAGACAGGATAAATGCCGATGGTTCTGAAGTATTCGTCTGGATTCGGGGGGCATCACGAAAGTGAGGCCGTCGCGGGCGCCTTGCCCGTGGGCCAGAACTCGCCGCAGAAAACTCCGTTCGGGCTCTACGCGGAGCAGCTTTCCGGTTCGGCTTTCACCGCACCGCGGGCGGAAAACCTGCGCAGCTGGCTCTATCGCCTGCGGCCCTCGGCGATGCATCCGGCTTTCGTGCGCATCGACGGCGGCCTGCTGCGCACCGCCCCATGCCGCGAGGCCGAGGTGTCGCCCAATCGCCTGCGCTGGGCGCCGCTCGCCGATCCCGCTGCGCCAACGGATTTCATCGCGGGCCTCGTCACCTACGCCACTTGTGGCGATGCGCGCATGCAGCAGGGCGCAAGCATTCACCTGTACGCCGCCAACCGGTCGATGGAGCGCGTGTTCCACGATGCCGACGGCGAGCTGCTGATTGTTCCCCAGGAAAGCGGCCTCGTCCTGGCCACCGAGCTCGGTCGTCTCGAGGTCGGGCCCGGCGAGATCGCGGTGATCCCGCGCGGCGTGCGATTGCGCGTGGAGCTCGCGGCGGAATCGGCGCGCGGCTACGTCTGCGAAAACCACGGCGCGCCGTTGCGCCTGCCGGAGCTCGGGCCGATCGGATCCAACGGCCTGGCCAACCCGCGCGATTTCATGGTGCCCGTGGCGGCCTTCGAGGACCTCGACCGGCCCACGGACGTGGTTGCGAAGCTGGGCGGGCACCTGTGGAAATCCACGCACGGACACTCGCCGCTCGATGTGGTGGCGTGGCACGGCAACTACTATCCGTACAAATACGACCTCGCGCGCTTCAACGCCCTGAACACCGTGGGCTTCGACCATCCCGATCCGTCGATCTTCACCGTGTTGACTTCGCCGTCCGACACGCGCGGCGTGGCCAACGTGGACTTCGTGATTTTCCCGCCGCGCTGGATGGTGGCCGAACACACCTTCCGCCCGCCGTATTTCCACCGCAACGTCATGAGCGAGTTCATGGGGCTCGTGAAGGGGGAGTACGACGCCAAGAAGGGTGGCTTCGTCCCCGGCGGCGCGAGCGTCCACAATGCGATGAGCGCGCACGGACCGGACTTCGCCTCGTACGAGCGCGCCGTTTCCGCGAAGCTCGAGCCGCAGTACCTCGGCGGCACGCTCGCCTTCATGTTCGAGAGTCGTTACGTGCTCGAGCCCACCGCCAACGCCCTTTCACTTCCGACGCTCGACGCGGCCTACGACACCGCGTGGGACGGATTAACCAAAGCCTCCCTCTCATGAAACTCGCATCACTCAAGGGTCCTACGCGCGACGGCACGCTTTGCGTGGTGGACCGCGCAATGCATCGCGCCGTCACCGTGGAGGCCATCGCGCCCACGATGCAACACGCGCTGGAGGGCTGGGACGCGCTGCAGCAGAAGCTGCGCGATGTCGCCGCGAGCCTCGAGGGCGGCCACGAGCGTCACGCGTTTTCATTCGCCGATGCGCTGGAGGCCGGCCGCGTCGCCGCTCCTTTGCCGCGCGCCTACGAATGGCTCGACGGTTCCGCGTACCTGACGCACGTGGTGCGCGTGCGCCGCGCGCGCAACGACAAGGTGCCCGCGAGCTTCTACACCGACCCCCTGATGTACCAGGGCGGCGCGGGATCGATGATGGGCGCGCGCGATCCGATCCTGGCGATCAGCGAGGACTGGGGCATCGACCTGGAAGGCGAGGTGGTGGCCTTCGTCGGCGACCTGCCCATGGGCGCCACGCCCGCGCAGGCCGCCGAGAAGGTGCGGCTGCTTTCGCTGGTGAACGACATCTCCTTCCGGCGACTCATCCCGGCGGAGCTCGCCAAGGGCTTCGGATTCGTGAACGGCAAGGGCGCCAACGCGCTTGCGCCCGTGGCGGTGACGCCCGACGAGCTTGGCGACCGGTGGAGCGACGGCAAGGTGCATCTGAAGCTGCGCTGCGAGGTGAATGGCGAGCGACTGGGCGATCCGAACGCGGGCACGGACGCCACCTTCAACCTGTTCCAGCTCATCGCCCACGCCGCGAAGACGCGCGAGCTGGCGGCGGGCACCATGATCGGCACCGGCACCATCTCCAACCAGGACCGCGCAACGGGTTACGCGTGCCTCATGGAAGCGCGGCTGGTGGAGCAGGTGGAACTGGGTGAGGCAAAGACACCGTTCCTCAAGTTCGGCGATCGCGTGCGCGTGGAAATGCTCGATGACGCGGGGGAATCCGTCTTCGGCGCCATCGATCAGCAAGTGACTCCCTCTGCCTCGGGCGCCCAAGGAGTGGAACGTGGCGTGGGAGAGGGCGGGGAGAGGGTCGGTGGCGGGTGAAACCGCGCACAAGCTGCGCGGCGACTACGGCGACATGCGCTCCGACCACACGGTGGACCAGGATTGGGAGGCGTATACCGCGGACGAGCACGAGCTGTGGCGGCGTCTCTACCGGCGCCAGGAGTCGCTCATCGCCCGCCACGCGTGCGACGAGTTCAACAACGCGCTGGCCGACCTGAACTTTGGCGAGGGTATCCCGCGCTTCGGCGCCATCAACGCGAAGCTGCGCCCCGCGACCAACTGGCAACTGGTGGCGGTGCCCGGCCTGGTGCCGGACCTCACCTTCTTCGAGCACCTCGCCAACCGCCGCTTTCCCGTCACGGTGTGGCTGCGTGACCCGGGGGAGTTCGACTACATCGTCGAGCCGGACATCTTCCACGACTTCTTCGGCCACGTGCCGATGCTCTTCAATCCGGTGTTCGCCGACTACATCCAGGCCTATGGCCGCGGCGGCATCAAGGCGCACGAGCTTGGCGCCATCGAGATGCTGGCGCGCCTCTACTGGTACACGGTGGAGTTCGGCCTGATCCACACGCCGAAGGGCCTGCGCGCCTACGGCGCTGGAATCCTTTCGTCGGGCGGCGAGATCCCCTACAGCGTGGAAAGCGCGGATCCGAACCGCATCGGCTTCGACCTGCTGCGCATCATGCAGACGCGCTACAAGATCGACACCTACCAGGAGACGTATTTCGTCATCCGGGACTTTGGCCAGCTGTTCGAGGCCACGGCGCCGGATTTCTCGCCGTATTACGCGCAGCTCAACGGGCGCGACACATTCGCGCCTTCCACCGTGCTGGCCGGCGACCGGGTCTATCAACGAGGCCTCGCGCCCGTGCGGACTGCCAATGGAGCGTAGCCCCGGTTTCATGGAGTCGCTTCGCATATTCCTGTCGCCCAACGCGGCGGCGCACGCCTCGGAGCTCTTCCGCGAAAGCTTTGGCGGGGATTTTCCCGTTCCCCGCGCCGAAGCCGGCCTCTCGATCCCGACGCCGCCGGAAAACTGGCGGCAATATGTCGCCATCTACCGCTGGCCCGACGGACAGGAAGAAACCGTCGGGTTCTGCAACTGGATCAAGCACGGCGACGTTTACCTGGAGGGAGGCATGTGTGTTCGAGAGAACTTCTATCGGCGCTTGCCCCGCGATCACTTCCGCGATTGCCAGGCGCGGGGCGGAATCGCCCAGCTGATGATGGAGCAGGCCGCCACGGAATTGACGGACTGCACGGCATGGTTTGGTTATTGCGGTGATGCCAAGGCCATGGCTGTCGACCGGCGCGTTGGTTTCGAGCCCACCGAATTCAGCAACCTGATCGTCAAGTGGTTCAGGCCGTTGCCGGAAGCCGAGGGCAGGGCGTTGATCAAGGCAATCGCGGACATAGGCCCGTTCTAGGCTTGCCTCAGCATGGCCGCGAGTTGCTCGGGCTCGTTCCAGTGCCATCCACAGACGGCCCGCGGAATGTTCCAGACCGAATCACCTTCGCACACCGCACGGCCGCCAGTCCCGAAGGCCGCGATCATTCCGTGCTCGTCCACGTGCCGTGGCAAGTAGTCATTCGCTAGGTATGAAGTTGCGTGGCCGAATGGATAAGCAAACATTCTGCACCTCGATCGTCGGATCTTGCGGTTAATGTATTCGGCGGCAGCGCGTATTTCCCTGTCAGCATCCTGATAGTTGTTAACCGTTGCGAAATTGTCGCGCTCGTTCGATGTGGTCACTAATTCCCCGACGGCATGATGCACATGATCCCAGCTGTGATTGCCGATCTCCATCAATCCTGTCGCTGCCGCCGCTCCCCACCAAGAATCGCCTAGCCAATCGTTCAAATGCGGATAGCCGCAATCGGGGGAAGTCTCCATTGAGCGGCGTGCGACCGGCGAAGCGATTACGAAACTGGTGGCATGCATTTGTGGCTGGGCGCCTCTGCCATGCCTAGCGGAGAAATCTTGCATTAGGTTCAGAAAGGACCGCTGCGGACCGTGCACAGGGTGATCGAAATCTGTGTAGTCGAACAGAGGCCCGTCATCAAATGTGAGACCAACCAAGGTTTCCCGTCGGCGGCTCAAATCACCCCCACGAATCTCATCCACAATCGTGTGTAAAGGGACGACCTTCGCACCAGCACGAGCACGCCGACAAATGGGAGTGGCGTTTGGTTCGTTTCAGCGCCAATTAGCGCTGGAAATGATCAGCGGTATATTACGAAAATGTATTCCGAAGGTGATCTGAATGCGAACACGATAGGAATCGACGACCAGAGTGTTCCGCATCTCTTTTGGCGCGCGCACATTACGCCGCAAAATCTCACCAACGCGGTTTTAGATATCAACAGTCAAATCTGCTCGCCACCGGTTTGTCCCCCCCGGCCTACTGGTGCGATTGCGGGAAAGGGGTATTACTCCACAAACCCAAATTCTTACGTGCTTGAATACGCCGGGGTGATTGCCGAAGCTACGCTAGCGGAACCTTCGTACGATATCTCGCGAACCTCTTGGGTTGGAATGCCATCGGGACCCTCTGCATGGAATGACACTTCTAAGGATCAAGTGTCGCTGGGTGTTCATGTTTTTGCTCCCAGCGTTCAAAGGTACTTTCCATAGGCCTAGAATCATGTAGCTCAATGGCACGGCCTCGGACTAGCACTGGCGCAGATTCCCGCCAGTCGCTAGTCTAATCGGACCCATAGCGGCTCGATGGTGTTGTCCGCGCGGTGCACCACGATGACGCCGGCGCGCATCGCCCACGGGATCACCTGGCGGTGCAGCGGCAGGAAGTAGAAGTTGTCGCGCACGCGCTTGAAGGCCTCGAGCATGATGGCGCGCCGCTTGGGGACGTCCATCTCCACTTCCGCTTGCTCAACCAGGCGGTCGAGCACGTCGTCCCTGTAGCGGCCGGAATTGAAATCGCCGCGGCCCTTGCCGTCGCGCGAATGGATCACCGGCGTGAGCGTGAAGCCCGGATCCACGGCAGATCCACCCCATCCATAGAGGTGCATCGAGAGGTCGAAGTTGTCGACCTTCTGGAAGAACTGTGCGCGGGGCATTGCGTTGACCTTCATGTCTATGCCCACTTTCGCAAGCATGCCGGCGATGGCGATGCAGATGCGCTCGTCGTTCACGTAGCGGTTGTTCGGGCATTCCATGCGCAGCTCGAAGCCCTTCGGGTATCCCGCCTCGGCCAGCTTGCTTTTCGCGGACGCGATGTCGAAGGGCAGCAGGCGCGGCTCGATTTCCGGATAACTCACGCGTTCGGTCGGGATCATCGCACCCGTCGGTCGCGAGAGCCCACGCATCACCTGCTTCTGGATCGCCCGGATGTCGATCGCCTGGTAGATCGCCTGGCGCACGCGCACGTCCTTGAGCGGGTTCTTGCCCTTCACATTCGAATACTTGAGCTCCTCGCGCTCCTGGTCGAGCACCAGGAACAACACGCGATTCTCCGCGCCCTGGACCACTTTGATTTTCGGGTCCGCTTGAAGGCGCGGGATGTCCTGCAGCGGGGGATCGAGCACCAGATCGAGCTCACCGGAGGCGAGCGCCGCCATGCGCGTCGCATCGGACTTGATCGGGCGATACACCATCTCATCGACGTTGCCTTCGAAGCGGCCTTCGCGCAGCCCCCACCAGCCCGGGTACTTGCGCAGCACCGACACCACTTCCGCCTCGCGCTTGACCAGCGTGTAGGGACCGGTGCCGTTGGCGACGCGCGAGGCAAAGGTTTCTTCGCCAGTCTTGAAGTCCTGCGGCTTCAACGCGTTGTTCGTCTTGCACCATGCGCGGCTCATGATGCGCACGGTGTTGATGTTCTCGAGCAGCAGCGGAGAAGGCGCGGGCGTTTCGATCTCGAGCGTGAAGTCGTCGATCCTGCGCGCCTTGCCGATGGGTGTGGCGAAGGTCTTGAAGTTGCTGCTCGGCAGTTGCGCGCGTTCGATCGAAAACACCACGTCGTCGGCGGTGAAGGGCGTGCCGTCGTGGAAGGTGACCCCCTTGCGCAGGTCGAAGCGCCAGAGCGTCGCGCTTTTCGCCTCCCAGGAGGTGGCCAGCGACGGGATCAGGCCCAGCTTCCGGTCGCGTGCCGTGAGCCGCTCGAACACCGAATCGTTGAGCGCGTTGTTCAGGCCTTCGTTCTGCGCGTGGGGGTCGGCGCTGAGGTAGTCTCCCTGGGAGGACCAGCGAAAAACAGCGGCCTCGGCGCAGAGCGCCGAGGCCGCGATGATTGCCGCGAGGAAGGGTGTTACTTGACGGTGACCCAAGTCGCCTGCAGCCAGTTGTCGGCGCGGTGGATCACGTTCACCCTGGCGCGTGACGCCCAGGGGATCACCTGCAGGTGCAGCGGGATCATGAACACCTGGTCGTGGAAGTACTGCATCGCCTTGTTGATCGTCTCCTGGCGGCGCTTCGGATCGGTGTCGCCCTTGGCGTCGTCGATCATGGCGTCGAGCTTTTCATCCTTGTAGTTGCCCCAGTTGTAGTCGCCGTCGCCCTTGTCGTTGCGGCTGTGCAGCACCGGCTGGAGCGTGAAGATGGCGTCCGTCGTGGCCCCGCCCCACCCCAGCATGCAGAAGCTGATCTCCATGCGTTGCGCCTTGGGGAAGTACTGGGCGCGCGGGATGGCGTTCACCTTCACCGTCACGCCGATCTTCGAGAGCATGCCGGCCACCGCGACGCAGATCTTCTCGTCGTTGATGTAGCGGTTGTTGGGGCAATCCATGCCGAGCTCGAAGCCGTTGGGGTAGCCCGCTTCGGCCAGCAGCTTCTTCGCCGCCGCGATGTCGTACGGGTAGCGCTTGTCCATCGACTTGGGGATGCCGGCCTTGTCGGGGTTGGGCAGGTTGATCGCGGTGGGCACCGAGAGGCCGCGCATCACCGCCTTGTTGATCGCGTTCACGTCGATCGCCTGGTAGAAGGCCTGGCGCACGCGCCGGTCCTTGAACGGGTTCTTGCCCTTCACGTTGGAGTAGAGCAGCTCGTCGCGAGCCTGGTCCATCTGCAGGAAGATGATGCGGTTTTCGCGCCCGTCGTAGACCTTCACGCCCTTGTCCTTGCGCAGCTTGTCGATGTCCTGCACCGGGGGATCGAGCACGAAGTCGATGTTTCCGGCCAGCAGCGCCGCCATGCGCGTGCCGCCTTCCTTGATCGGCGTGTAGACGATGTCGTCGACGTTGCCGTCCCAGTAGCCCTTCTCCTTGAGCCCCCACCAGTTGGGGTTCTTCTTGAAGACGCTTTTCACGTCGGGGTCGCGCGAGACCAGGGTGTAGGGGCCGGTCCCCATCGCATTGCGCGCCGTGAAGGCCTCCTTCTCGTTGGTGAAGTCCTGGGTATTGACCGCGTTGTTCTTTTCGCACCACGCCTTGTTCATCATGAAGAGGCTGTTGGCGAGCATCTCGAGCATCACGGGGTTCGGCACCGGCGTCGTGAGCTCGACCGTGTTCTGGTCGATCTTCTTCGCGGTTCCCACGGCGTTGCCGTAGACGCGGAAGTTGGAGGTCTTGCCCTGCAGGCGGTTGATCGAGAACACCACGTCGTCGGCGGTGAAGTCGCTGCCGTCGTGCCACTTGACGCCCTTGCGCAGGTTGAACACCCAGACGGTCGGCCCGGTCTGCTTCCAGCTTTCGGCCAGGCCCGGCAGGATCTCGAGCTTCTTGCCGCGCATCACCAGCGATTCGTACACGTGGCCGTTGATGGAGTTGGTGAGCAGCTCGTTCTGCGCCATGGGATCGGCGGTGAGGTAGTCGCCCTGGCTTGACCATCGGAGCGTGGCGGCATCGGCGTTGACGGCGGTGAAAAGCAGTGCGGCGAACGCAGCGGCAAGACGTTGCATGGGAGCCTCCTGACGGTGAGCGGCCAATCATAGCTACAATCGCGGCAACCCGCATCGATCCCATGACCCATCCCATCGCCCGCATCGCGGGCCTGCGCTTCGAATATCCCGGCGTGCGCGCCCTGCATGACGTGGGCTTCCAGCTGGAGGCCGGCACCGTCACGGCGCTGGTGGGCCCGAATGGTGCGGGCAAGTCCACGCTGATGCGTTGCCTGGCGGGCCTGGAGACTCCGGCTTTGGGCGAGGTGGAGGTCGACGGCATCGACGTGATCGAGGAGCCGCGGCAGGCCCATCGCCGCCTCGGTTACCTGTCGGATTTCTTCGGCGTCTACGACACGCTGACCGTGCGCCAGTGCCTGATGCATGCCGCCGCGATCCACGGCGTGGAGCCGGGCACGCTCGAAGCCGAGGCGGACCGCACCGCGCGCCTGCTGGGCCTGGGCGACCGGCTGGAAGCGCGTGGCGGCACCCTCTCGCGGGGGCTGCGCCAGCGCCTGGCGATCGGGCAGGCGATCATCCACAACCCCAGGCTGTTGCTGCTCGACGAACCCGCGGCGGGCCTGGATCCGGAGGCGCGCCACGCCCTCGCCGGACTCTTCCGCGCGTTGCAGGCCTCCGGCATGACGCTGCTGGTCTCCTCACACATCCTGGCCGAGCTCGACCAGTATTCGACCCACATGCTGGTGCTGCGCGAGGGCCGCGTTGTCGAGCAACGCGAGCTGCGGCCCACCGCCGCCGGATCGGTGCGCCGCCTCAGCGTGCGACTCGCGGCCCCCGATGCGCGGCTGGGCGCCCTGCTGGCCGCGGCGGGGCAGGCGGTTGCGCTGACGCCCGCCGGCGACGGCGCCACCTTCGACTGGACCGGCGACGAAGCGGCCCGCGCCGCCCTGCTGCGCTCGCTCGTCGAATCCGGGCTCGCGGTCACCGCGTTTGCCGAGGAGCACGAGAACCTGAACGAATCCTACCTGCGCACCCTGGAGTCGCCCCGATGAATCCGGAGCTGCGCCGCAACCTCTGGATCGAGCTCAGCGTGGGCCGGTTGATCGCCGTGCCCGCGATCTTCGCGATGGTGGCGGCGATTTTTGTGCTGCGCGAGCCGGGCCAGTGGCGCACGGCGCTTTTCACCACCGCCGTCGCCGTCTTTGTGGTCCTGGTGCATTTCCTCGGCACGCGCAACGCCGCCGAATCCGTGACCGAGGAGGTGCGCGATCGCACCTGGGATTGGCAGCGCCTCTCGTCCCTGGGGCCGTGGCGAATGACATGGGGCAAGCTCGCCGGCGCGCCCGCGTTTTCCTGGTACGCGGGCGCCATCTGCATCGCCGCGATTGTGATCGCCTCCCTTGGCGCCGCGACCAAACCCACGGGCTGGATCATCTTGCTGATGGTTGGATCGGCGCTGGCGATGCACGGCAGCGCGCTCGCCGTGAGCCTGCAGGCCTCGCGCAAGGCTTCCCGCCTGGGCCATCGCATGGGGATCGTGCTGCTGCTGCCGCTTGCGATCGGCAGCGCGGTGCTGCTGGTGAACTCGCAGAAGCCGGGTGCGGGCGCGCCCACGGCCTGGTTCGGCACTTCCTACGAGACCATCCCGTTCGCCGCGGTCTCCGCGGTTGTGTTCGCCGCGTGGGGCGTGTTCGGCGCCTACCGGGAGATGTGCCGGGAGCTGAGCGTGCGCACCATCCCGTGGGCCTTCCCCGCATTTTCCGCGTTCCTCGGCGCCTGGCTCGCCGGCTTCGCGAGCCCGCCGGCGACCGCGCTGGAAGGCACGATCCTGGTGGGCCTCATCGCCAGCGTATGCGCCACCTACTACGCCATCTTCGCGGATCTCACGACCGCGGTGTCGCTGCGCCGCCTCGCCCTGCACGCGCGGGCGCGCCAGTGGCGCCGCGCGGCGGAGGAGGTTCCGCTCTGGGCCGCAACGCTGGCGGTGGCGTGCGTTTTTGCGTTCGCCGCGGCCGTGTTGCTCGATCGCAAGGCGCAGGCGGCCGGCACCGCGTGGATCGGCCTCTATCCCGTCGCCATCGTGCTGCTGGCCGCGCGCGACTGCGGCCTGCTGGTGTTCCTGGCGCTGGCAGCGAAGCCGAAATGCGTCGACGGCACGACGCTGCTCTACATGGTGCTGCTTTCGGGGCTCATCCCCGGGGTGTTGCAGGCGTTCAGCGAGCCGCTCGCCGCGGTCTTCATGCCCCTGGGCAGGCTCAACGGCGGCCAGGCGGCGATGGTTTTTGCGGCCCACGTGATCCTGGTCTGGGGCGCGGCGGCGTGGCGTTGGCGACACCTGCAGAGGGCGTACGACGGCGCCTGAAGAAGCGAGCCCGCCGCGGGTATAATTTTCGCTTGGAGGTAACACCATGAATGCCGTCGCCAAGCCCCGCACCGCCGCCCCCGTCCTGAAGGATCCCAGTCTCCTGCGAGACCATTGCTACCTCGATGGCCAGTGGGTAGAGGCGGACAACCACAAGCGCATCGACGTGGACAATCCCGCCGATGGTGCGCTGGTCGCCACCGTGCCCCTGATGGGTGCGGCCGAAACCCGCCGCGCCATCGATGCCGCGCAAGCCGCGCTGCCTGCATGGCGCGGCCTTCTGGCCAAGGAGCGCTCGGCGATCCTGCGCAAATGGTTCGACCTCATGGTCGCCAATGCCGACGACCTCGCCGCCATCCTCACCGCGGAACAGGGCAAACCCCTTGCCGAGGCGAAGGGAGAAATCCTCTACGGCGCCTCGTTCATCGAGTGGTTCGCCGAAGAAGCCAAGCGCATCTACGGCGACGTGATCCCTTCGCCCTGGGGCGACAAACGCATCATCGTGATCCGCCAGCCCATCGGCGTGGTCGGCGCCATCACGCCGTGGAACTTCCCCAACGCGATGATCACGCGCAAGGCCGGGCCCGCGCTCGCCTCGGGCTGCACCATGGTGGTCAAACCCGCCAACCAGACGCCGCTGTCGGCGCTGGCGCTGGCGGAACTCGCGCACCGCGCGGGTGTTCCCAGGGGCGTATTCAGCGTGGTCACCGGCAATGCCGGCCAGATCGGCGGCGAGATGACGTCGAACCCCAAGGTCAGGAAAATCACCTTCACCGGCTCCACCGAAGTGGGTCGCCTGCTGATGCGCCAGTGTTCGGACCAGGTGAAAAAAGTGGGGCTGGAGCTCGGCGGGAACGCACCCTTCATCGTGTTCGACGATGCGGACCTCGAGGCCGCGGCGGCGGGCGCCATCATCTCCAAGTACCGCAACAACGGGCAGACCTGCGTCTGCGCCAACCGCATCTACGTGCAGGATTCGGTCTACGAAGCGTTCACCGCGAAACTCGTGGAGAAAGTGCGCGCGCTCAAGGTGGCCAACGGCACCGAAGCGGGCGCGGTCCTCGGTCCGCTGATCGACGACAACGCCATCGCGAAAGTGGAGGAGCACGTGGCCGACGCGCTCGCCAAGGGCGCAAAGGTCGCGCTCGGCGGCAAGCGCCACGCGCTCGGCGGGCGGTTCTACGAGCCCACGATCCTCACCGGCGTCACCCCCGACATGAAGGTCGCGGTGGAGGAAACGTTTGGTCCGGTCGCGCCGCTTTTCCGCTTCAAGGACGAGGCCGACGTGATCGCACAGGCCAACGCCTCGGAATTCGGCCTCGCCTCGTATTTCTTCTCGCGCGACGTGGGCCGCGTGTGGCGCGTGGCCGAGGCGCTGGAAGCCGGCATCGTCGGCGTGAACACCGGCCTCATCTCCACCGAGGTCGCGCCTTTCGGCGGCGTGAAGCAGTCGGGCATCGGCCGCGAGGGCTCGAAGTACGGCATCGACGATTTCACGCAGATGAAATACATCAACATGGGCGGGATTTGAACGGCTAGGGTGTTGTTCATCGACGTTCATCGGCGCATTCCAGGCCTTTTGCTGGCATCACTCGTCGTCGCCAGCACCGTCGCCGGCGCCCAGCCGCGCCCCTCGCAGCCGGAGCCCCCATCCGGCTGGACCCCGAAGAAGCTCGCCACCGCCCGGCACTACATGGTTGCGGCCGCGAATCCGCTGGCGGTTGATGCGGGCGTGAAGATGCTGGAACGCGGCGGCAGCGCGGTCGACGCCATGATCGCCACGCAGCTGGTGCTGAACCTGGTGGAGCCAAGCTCCTCGGGCCTGGGCGGCGGCGCGTTTTTCCTCCACTACGACGCGAAGGCGAAGGCCACACACGCCATCGACGCGCGCGAAACCGCGCCGGCGGGCGCCTCGTCCGCGTTGTTCACCCACGCCGATGGCAAACCCCTCACGTTTGCACAGGCGCGCGTCGGCGGACGTTCCGTCGGCACACCCGGCACGCCGCGGTTGCTGGAAGTGGCGCATGCGCGCTACGGCAAGCTGCCGTGGAAGACACTCTTCGAGCCCGCCATCGAGCTCGCGGAGAAGGGTTTCCCGGTCTCGCAGCGTTTCCACAAGCTGATCGGCGACGACCGGGGGCTTGCGCAAGAACCCGCGGCGCGTGCGTATTTCTTCGATGCGCAGGGCAAGCCGCGCGCGGTGGGCGCCACCCTGCGCAACCCGGAATTCGCCGCGACGCTGCGTGCCATCGCCAGGCACGGCGCGGATGTGTTCTACAGCGGAGAGATCGCGCGCGACATCGTGGCGGCGGTGCAGGGCCATCGCAATGCCGGCACGCTTTCGTTGGAGGACCTCGCGTCCTATCGCGTGCGCGATGTGGAGCCGCTGTGCGGCCGGTATCGCGCCTGGCGCCTGTGTGGCATGCCGCCGTCGTCGTCGGGGGGCATCGCGGTGCTGCAGATCCTGGGCGCGCTGGAACGTTTCGACATGGCGGGCGTGCGTCCCAATTCCGCGCAGGCGGTGCACCTGATCGCGGAAGCGCAGCGCCTGGCCTTCGCCGATCGCGCCCGCTACGTGGCCGACGACCGCTTTGTCGACGTGCCGGTCGCCGGGCTGGTGGATCGCAATTACATCGCCACGCGTTCGGCGTTGATCGCGCCGGAGAAATCCATGGGCCGCGCGCAAGCCGGCAGCCCGCCGGGGGCGAAGGTGGCCTGGGCGCACGATCCGGTCGACGAGGTGATGGGGACCACCCACATCTCGATTGTCGACGGCGACGGCAACGCGGTCGCGATGACAACAACCATCGAATTCTTTTTCGGCAGCCGCGTGATGGTGCGCGGATTCCTGCTGAACAACGAGCTCACGGATTTCAACTTCCTGCCGGTGGAAGGCGGCCTCGCTGTCGCCAACAGCGTGGCGCCGGGCAAGCGGCCGCGCAGCTCCATGGGACCGATGCTGGTGTTCGCCGCCGATGGCGCGCTCGACATGACCCTCGGCAGCCCGGGCGGCAGCCTCATCATCGGCTACGTCGCCAAGGCGCTGGTGGGCATCCTCGACTGGAAGCTCGACGTGCAGGCCGCCATCGACCTGCCGAACTTCGGCAGCCGCAACGGGCCCACGGAGATCGAAAAAGGCACGGAACTGGAAGGGGTCGCGGACACTCTGAAGGCGATGGGGCACGAAGTGCGCGCCATCGACATGACAAGCGGCCTGCAGGGCATACGCCGCACGCGCGATGGCTTGCAGGGTGGGGCGGACCCACGCCGCGAAGGTGTGGCGCGCGGCCGCTGATAACCAGAAAACACTCAAACCACAGGAGAAACACCTTGAAGAAGATCCATTCGCTGTTTGCCGTCGCGGCCCTTGCGATCGGAAGTGCATCCGCGCAAGAAGCCAAACCCGCCGCCGCGGCTTGCCCGCCGCCGCCGAAGGAACTGGTGACGAAGGACCTCGAAAAAGGCGAAGGCGAGGCGGTCATGGTCCGAACCGCGGTGGCGGTGGGGTACACGGGATGGCTGTACGACGGCTGCGCCAAGGACCTCAAGGGCGAAAAATTCGACAGCTCCGATGGCCGCCCGACACCCTTCGGGTTCATGGTCGGCGCCGGCCGCGTGATCAAGGGCTGGGACGAAGGCCTCGTTGGCATGCAGCAGGGCGGCAAGCGCCTGCTGGTGATCCCCGCGGACAAGGCGTATGGCGCGCGTTCGCCCAGCCCCAAGATTGCGCCCAACTCCGCGCTGGTGTTCGAGGTCACGTTGCAGAGCATCCTTTCGAGCCCCGGCGCGCCCCCGGGCTTGAGCGTCACGCAGCCGAAGCAATGAAGCTCGCCAGCTCCAGCTTCGACGAGATCGCCCACCGCTACGTCTTCACGGTGTACGTGCTTGCGCAGGCCGCCATCACCGGGCACTACACGCTCAACCCGATGGTGAAGTCATAGGTCGGCGGCGTTGAGGCGGCGCGACTTCCTCGCGGGGGCGTTGGCGCTCCCGGTCGCCGCGCGCGCGTGGGCGCAGGAAAACCAGGATCTGTGGGATCGCCTGCGCGCGGGCGGGCTGGTGCTGCTGATGCGCCACGCCTCCACCGAACCGGGCCTCGGCGATCCCAGGGGTTTCAAGCTCGACGACTGCTCGACCCAGCGCAACCTGTCGGACGCCGGGCGCGAGGAGGCGCGGCGCGTGGGCGCGCGCCTGAAGGCCGAACGTGTCGTCATCGCCAAGGTCTTCACCAGCCCGTGGTGCCGCTGCCGCGAAACCGCGCGGCTGGCTTTCGGGCACGCGGAGGACTGGACGCCGCTGTCCTCGACGTTCGATTTCCCCCACCACGAGGCGCAATACATCGAGCGCGTGAAGAAACGCATCGGCACCTATTCGCGCCGCAACCCCGGCGGCAACGTGGTGATGGTCACCCACAACGTGAACATCGCCGCACTCTCGCGCCATTCGGTCGCCCCGGCCGAACTGGTGGTGATGCGCCCCGACGGCTGCTGCGACGCGAAGCCGATCGAGCGCCTGAAGCCCTAGAGGTAGGCGAGCAGGCGCCCGCAGGCGATCATCGCGACCCAGATGGCGATGGAAAGTGCGACGCTCACACGCGCCCACGCGGGCGCGCTGGCCCGGGTGTCCCAGCTGGCGACGCCCTGGTACGGGCCGGTATGGAACGCCACCATGTTGAGCCCGGCCGCGACCAGCAGCGCCATCTTCACCTGGAACGCGCGATTGGATATGAAGTCGCCGGCGTGCGCCGCGAACATCAGCATGCCCGTGGGAACGATGAGCACAAGCGCCGCGAAGCTCCACGGCAGCAGGTGGCGCGCGAGCGCGCGCACCGATACCTGCTTCGACAGCCCCAGCACCCGCAAGTCGAACATCACGACCGATCCCACCAGCAGCACGAAGCCGAGGATGTGGACGATCTCCACGGCGGGGTAGAGCCAGAGGTTCTCGCGCATCGCCTTTGCGACGGCGAGCGCCTCGATCGAGCCGGCGGGATTCAACGCAGCTCGACCGTCTTGCCACCGGCGGTGATGCGTTCGGCGCGCATTTCCTCGGCCTTTTCGCGGTTGGCGTATCCCACCACCGTCACCGTTTGACCCTTCTGGATCGCCGCGGGCGCGAGGCCGCGGTTCTCCATCCGGGAGGGCGGGGCCAGCACCACGTGCCAGGTCTTGCCGGGGGCCTCGATGCGGATGTGCCCGTGGGGATGTTCATACCCGGACTCGAGCACCTTGCCGGTCACCGTCAGCGGCTTGGTGGCGTCGTATTCGCTCCAGCCATGGTGGGCCAGCGCCGGTAGCGACATCAGCGTGAAGAGGGTTGCCGCGCGCACATATGCCTTCATGTCGAACCTCCGGAGTCTACTCATCGTCTCCGGATTGTAGCCAGCGCTCGTAGTCGCGGCGGGTCTTCTTGGTCGGGCGGCCCTTGAACCGCGGCTGCGGCTGGGATTTCATCTCGGCGGCGATTGCGGTGCGGCGCGCCAGGCTTTCCGCGCTCTCGGTGTAGAGCAGGGCGGCGGCGGCGGCGGGCCCGCGCTGGTCCGAAAGGGCTTTCACGCCGATCACATGCTCGAACGGGGGGCGGCGAACCGACACCGTGTCGCCCACCTTCAGTTCCTTCGCGGGTTTCGCGCGGTCGCCGTTGACCGACACGCGCCCGCCCTCGATGGCTTCCACCGCCAACGATCGCGTCTTGAAGAAACGCGCCGCCCACAACCACTTGTCGAGCCGCACCCCTGCTACATCCGGGGCAGCGACGCCAGGAATGTGCGCCGCTCGTCTTCCTCGTCGATGTGCGCGGCGAGCTGCGTGTAGAGGTCGCGGATGGTGCCCGACTTGCTTGCGGCATCCTTGATCAGGAGCCGCGCCAGCGGGCCGACATAACTGGCCAGGCGCTTTTCCGCGGCGGCGAGCAGCTCGGGCGTGAAGGGTGTGGCCGGGCCCCGTGCCCCGGTGGCCTCCGGGCGCGCAGTCGGGGGCGGGGGCGGCTCCGGCGCCGACGGTGGCGCGGGCTTGCGCACCGGCTTGAGCGAGGCGACCTTCTTGAGGAAGGCCTTCTGTTCGTCCTCGTCGGGGATCTGGACCGCAAGCGACTCGAAGAACTCCTCGAAGTTGGTTGTGGTTGCGCGCGAATTGCGGATCAGGAC
>Ga0163153_10002035_pt1 | contig 30573 bp, 31 predicted proteins | sample OliLakLV19MP6IB1_FD_148629 | JGI IMG/M metagenome (GOLD analysis project Ga0163153, IMG submission 148629) | Freshwater microbial mat bacterial communities from Lake Vanda, McMurdo Dry Valleys, Antarctica - Oligotrophic Lake LV.19.MP6.IB-1 | ecosystem: Environmental > Aquatic > Freshwater >...
CACTACTGTCCGGTTAACTATTGAACAAATTCAGTTGGTTAGAATCCATGTCATCTTCCCAGACATGCTTGGTATCGAAAAAGTCCTTGTTTAAAGGCATTTTCTCGAAAAGGGTGACGGAAAATACCTGTAATAAAGTGTAGAGCGATGCATCCAGGTTCAGGCGCTTTTTGATGATGGCTACGAGCACGTACACCGACACGGCAGTCCAGATTTGTACCTTTACAGCGTTCTCTGAGTTGCCGTAAAACTTCTTGATGCGGAGATGTTGTTTGATCCATTTGAAAAACAACTCGACTTGCCACCGGGCTTTGTATAGCTCGCAAATGGTCGTTGCTGGAAGTCCAAACAGGTTGGTCAGAAAAATAAGCGTTTTTCCTGTCTCTGGATCTTTGAAGCGAATTCGGTGCAGATGAAGGGGGTAGCTCTTTTGACTGTAGAACCCCGACAGGGCTACCGTCTGATCGCAGATAATCCCTTGCGCCCGGTCGCTCGGCGCCGAGTAGATTCTTCGCAAGTCGGAATTCGATTTGGCGCGGGTGACGAAGAACGCGCGGGCTTCGTGAAGTGCGAAGAGTCGCTCGAAATCGAGATAGGCGCGGTCCATCACATAGATCGCCGCAGGCTCCGGAATCATTAGATCGAGCGCGTTGACGTCGTGCACCTTGCCGTCGGAAACATGTATAAAACTCGGGATATTGCCGCGCAAGTCCAGCAGTGTATGCATCTTCACTGCAGCCTTGGTGCTGCGAAACGGTGCCCAGGGAAATAGCGACAGACACAGATCGATCGTAGTCGAGTCCAGCGCATACACGGTGTTCGTCAAGTCGAGTTCGAGGTCTTCTTCGGCGTAGAGTTGTCGGGCTTGTGAGATCAGCCGTTGCGCAAACTCGGCATAGATTCGCCAGTCTCTTCGTTCGTTGGCGTCGGCCAGGGTCGAGCGCCTGATCGGCGAGCGAATGCCCATGTGGTACAGCTTGGCCGATTGCGCCGAGAGACACGCTTCGATATCCCGCAAGCTCTCCCTGTAGGTCAACTGAGCAAACGCCAGAGCGCGAAAATGTTCGGCGCAGGAAAGTGTGCGAATACGATGGTCCCCATCGTAACGGGACACGATTCGGTGAAAAGTTTTCCACGGAAGAAAGTCCATGATCTGGGCAAATAGTGTCTTTCCGGTATACATTGAATCGTCTCGACAGCAAGGGTCTGCCGAGAGGATACTTTGCCGGATTTGCGTTCAAGTCGGGGACACCCATTTTTTGCTGTAACATATTGTTGTCATTTAAATAATCCCGTTTTTTTAAAGTTTTAACCGGACAGTAGTGTGACCGCTTCAATCTTGAATTCTTCGCTGTATCTCTTCCCACTCATAAACACCTCCGCTACAGTTATATTGTAACGCTCGTTGGTGTCTACGAAACTCAGGGCGATTCACTAAGGCCAGAGGTGATATCACTGTGGTTGAAGAATTGCAGGACAATGGTGACTTTGGAGTGAAGCTGTGTTTTTTGAATAAGCTTCACTTAAATGCCGACACTGTAGAAAAGGTGTAACTAATGGCTATAGGCAAATATTTCAGCCTAGAAGAGGCACGTAACAAGGGTCAGCTAGATCGGTTTGCGAAAGCACACCCGTCTATTGGCAATGAACGCAAGTTTGATGTTGGCCTCAGCAGGATGCTTGAGCCATCGACACAAAAGAAGAGTGAAAAAGATGGATAACATCTCATTTATGGATAACATGTCATTTATGGACGCCTTGAAGAAAAAGCGGCCCCTTGATGGATGGCCAGATCACAAAATTGAGAAAAACAATTCTTATATAAACCAATGAGTTGCAATCATAAACTGTAGGCCGATCGAACTATATGGTAAATCTTGGCTCCAAAGACTATAATTCTTGACAGTTCTTTACACGTAGGCATTAATAAACTTGATTACCTGCTTTTGGAGTGTGCCGAAATGATGAGTCCATTGAAATCCTTAAAGAGGATGAGAGGGGAGTTTGCCCTATTTCACTCATCCAAAAATGATTCAAACGAGCAAGCATTGCCGCGAGCGAATGTTCATATTTCTCGCGGTCTATCTAGTTCCGTAAATCCTGGCGAAGTTGCTCGCATTCAGCAAAGGCGTGTGGAGATTCAGCGCGGGAACCCGAAAAAGGCATGCGGTAAAGCGCTCTCTGGGCGCTGAATCATCCTAAGCCAAAGTGGATTCGCTATCCTTTGGGCTTTTGTTTTTGCCCCTCTTGGGTGGCTATTGGTTCTGCCAAAACTTCTTTTACACCAATACGATTGTCGAACAATACGACGGTGAGCGGCTGATCTTTTTCGCCGCCACTTTCGGAGCATTGTTGCTCGTTCCAGCTAGATTTGTAGCTATCTACCTTTCTGCAAAATGGCCCGAATTAATCCAATTTAAGCAAGCGTATCTTCCATGGGACTATGCGGGGACTGCCGCTTTGGCCGCAGTCCTTGGTCCGGTTCTGGCAGTGGTATTTAATTTTCCATTCTACGTTAGCGACTGGACGAAATTAGGTTTGCGGGCGAAGCTATATCAGAGCATTTTGCGGGAACATGGGGATGAGCTGGAGATACTCTTACATCATGCTCAGGCTGAATCAAAATCGGTAATGCTCACATTAAAGTCTGGAAAGGTGTATGTGGCTATAGTTGCCGCAGCCCCAGCAGATTTAAGCAAGAGAAGAAAATATATTCGAATCACTCCTCAAAAATCTGGATTGCGTGACCCTGAGACTAAGAGGGTGCTTTTGCCGGTTGACTATGGCCCACAAGTTGCAGATTTTGCTTATCCAAAAGACACCAAAATTCCAAGTAGTTTGGACAAAGTAATTCACAAGGATGAGATTGAAATATTTTCGTTATATGACGAAGAAATCTGGAAGTCATTCAATCCCGATAAGAGCGCTGAGACTTTCTAAGTCTTTGCCCGCTTTGCACCACTTTGAAGTGCTCGTTTTAGAAACTAAGCAGCAACCTAGAAAACATAGCTTCCGGGTTTCCGCGCATGTTGTAACGATATTCGAACTCGCTCCGATACTTCGGTAAATGCTTGCGCGATACGTGTACGTGCGTATCGCGAATGGAAAGTTTCAAACGCCCCCAGAAGCCTTCAATTGTGTTGGTGTGGGCTTGGTTGCGAACCCACTCATCGGCGCTGTGATTGACTGATTCATGAACCTATCCGTGGCTACCGAGCACCCTGTAGGCATGGGCTTGGTCGGTACTGATCTGCGTACCCTTTGCCACTTTTTCCAAAACTATCGGAAGCACCGTTTGGCGCTTGGCATTGGGGATAGCGCGCGTAATGATATTTGCGCCGCGCTGCACCGTACCCAGAACGGCAGGTTTCTTGGAATCTGCGCCGGGATGGCCTGAACGCTTGTCCTTGCCACCAATGTAAGTTTCGTCAGCCTTTACGTGGCCGCTCAGACCGTCATCACCGTCTGAATCAGTCATATACTTGCGGATTTCATGGCCCATGCGCCATGCGCATTTGTAGGTAACGTCCAACTGCCGTTGCAGTTCTTTGGCTGGTACACCATGACGGGAAGTTGTGAACAGGTACATGGCATAGAACCATTTTTGCAGCGGTGTGCGGCTGCGTTCAAATGGCGTTCCGACCATCGGGTGAATGTGATGGCTGCACCATGCGCACTGATAGGCAAGCTGTTTGGTGATGCAAGTAAAGCGGCCATGCTTGTCGCACTTCGGGCAATCCAGTTCAAAACCATAACGAATCTGCATCAGATGTTCCAAGCAGGAGTCATCGTCTGGGAAGCGTTTGAAGAAATCGGTAACTGTGAACTGTTTGGCCATCATCTTTCTCTTTTGACGGACTAATTAACGTCCAGTCTGAAAGGATTTCAAAACTTTGCAACGTCTAGCCCTTTGAAATAGGCGGAAAGCACATGATGCTAAGCCAATACGTTGGATGCATGCAAGCATGAGCCCAACCATATTGAGAATTGGCGGATATCGATTCTTTTTTTTCCAGGGAAGAGCCAAGAATTCACGTACATGTTGTTTCGGCGGATGGAGATGCTAAATATTGGCTGGAGCCTTCGGTTGTCCTTGCCAAGAGCTATAATTACTCGTCCAGCCAGTTATGGACTATCAAGTCACTCGTGGAGGAACACCAGCATGAGTTCATCGCCGAATGGAAGCGACACTTCACCCGTTGAGGTAACCCACGTTTCCTCAAGTGGTGTTTGGCTGTTGGCACATGACAAAGAGTTGTTCATGTCCTATGAGGAATTTCCCTGGTTCAAGGACCATCCAATCAAAGCAATCTTGCGCGTAGAAGAACCCTCGCCCGGACATTTCTACTGGCCCGATATTGATATTGATCTGAGTTCAGAAATGATTGAACACCCAGAGCGTTTTCCGCTTCGTGCTCGTAGCAACGCGAGAAATCCGATCAAAAATGGGAAGCCATAGCCATAGTGCTGGAGTATTAGAGCCAGCACTTTAGAGCAGATTTCCTACACCTTAACGCAACAAATTCCTCTACTGCGTTTCAGCTGAAACGTCCAAACTGTTAACTGAATAACTCGGTTGATTTGGTGAAACTGACACTAATTCAATAAACTGAATGGCTATCTCGTTTGAAGTCATATCAGGCTGTTTGGCCGGGAAAGATAAAGTTAACTTGACTAAACTTGACTCGCATCTATACTTCGCACATGGAAAAGCGACTGAATTCAGAAAGAACCCGGCAAGCCATGGAAAAGGTAGGGTTTACTCAAACAGCCATCGCTGAAGGGCTAGGCGTATCAAAAGAAGCTGTTTCCCAATGGTTGAATGACAAGTCGTTCCCACGGCCGAATAAATTGCTGCAGCTTGGCAAGTTGTTGAACCTGCGTTTCGATGAGTTGGTAATCAAGGACGACCCGTTCGCTCCCAGAATCGCCTTTCGCAAAATGAAGGGGACCAAGACCAAAAATCACCACGTTGTAAAGGCAAAAGAGATTGGCGTCTACCTGCGTCAACTAGTGCCGTTCTTGCCTTTCAGTACGCTGGAAATGCCCCCTGTGCTCAAGTCGCCGAGCTGTGATTACGATTACTTACGTCAAGTCACAGCCAATGTCAGGGCTGAGATAAATCTTGGGCCAATTGAGTCTATCGATTTTTCTCACCTGACCCGGCGCTTCAGAGATCTTCAGGCTGTGGTGGTACCTGTTCTTTGGGGCAGCAAGCAGGTGCATGAAAATGCCCTTCATATCTTTTTGCCTGATTCACAAACATCTTGGGTTTATCTGAATCTGGATACCAATGTGCATGACTTTAAATTCTGGATGGCTCATGAACTTGGGCATTGTTTATCGCCGGAGTTGAAAGGAGAAGAAGCAGAAGATTTTGCCGATGCTTTTGCTGCCAGTTTGTTATTTCCCCATGACTTGGCTGAACAAGCATATTCCTCAATTGGCTTGCAGCAAACTCCGGCAAAAAAGATCAACCACGTCATTGATCTGGCGATTGAAATGACTATTTCGCCTTATACAGTGATCAAACAAGTGAATTGCTATGCAACGTCGCAGCGCAAATCAGAAATCAAACTCGATAATGCCTTTTACGGTGCTGTTACGAATTTTAATAAAAAGTACGTCAATCTCAGTGAGTCGTTGTTTGGTGTTTTGGATAAGAATCAGAAAGAAAAACCAACGGCGCATGACTATATTGAAAGGTCTGAAAACGCATTTGATACGCCGTTTTTTGAATTGCTCAGAAAATACCTGGACCAACTAGACAAGGGTCCAGGGTTTGTTCAAACCGTGTTGGATATACCCCTGTTGGATGCTCGGAGTATTTACGCTGAGTTGACCTGATGCCACAGTTCAAGATTCTGGTTGATACCAACAGCTACATCCGATTAGCAAGAACGATCCACCCGTTGCTGTTTCAGACTTTTGGTGCAGCGGAGTACTGTTTGTACGTATTGCCAGAGCTGAACAAGGAACTCGAAAACCACAAATTGCAAAGCAAATTCCATTGGGTTGTTGAAGAAGAGTATGCAGAAAACAGACAGTATTTTCCCAAACTCCGCTGCAAGCAGAAAAATGCAATTGCGCTATCCTATGATTATGTCTGGCATTATGTGAAATCCGAACACCCGGGCCCATCGCGGGTAGATGTTTTGTACATCGCATACGCTCTGGAACTGGGTATTCCGGTCGTGACAGATGATAAGGATATGACAGAATTGGCCAAGGCTTTTGGTGCTGATACCATGCCCACGCTAATGTTACTCAGCATCATGCTTGAATGTGAACATGTGAGTATGACGACAATCGTTGGAATGTTCGCGCATTGGCATCACATCACGGATTTGCCAGCAAACTTCGCTTCCGATTTGCGGCGGCTATTCCCTGAACTTTAAGTCAATGACTTGCGAGCCGAAACCACCAGCCCAGGAACGGCTTTGCCTACTTCGTTGCGGGTTGAGTCGTAGCCGATACGTATGCGCGAAAACCCACAGGCCTTCAGAATTTTTTCGACATAGACAGCGCTGTGACTGTAACGGCCCGTGGGATGCAAACTGTAATCCTTGCTGTTTTGTGCCGGCGATGCCTCCAGCGTGAACAGCAACGCGCCGCCGTTTGCCAGTGCATGAGCCGTAGCCCGCAGAACATCTTCCAGATCACCGAAATAAATCAGGGTATCGGCAAATACGGCCAGGTCGAATGCTGCCTGGTAGTGTTCGAGAAAGTGGGTCAGTTCCGACTCGAACAAGTTATCGTACAGTTGTTTTTCCCGGGCTTTACTGAGCATGGCACTGGAAATATCCACGCCGATCAGCTTGCTGGCCCAAGGCTTGAGTGCAGGAGCGCACAAGCCCGTGCCACAACCGCCATCGAAGATTTTCAAGGACGCTTGCGGTGGCCCCAGCAATTCCTGCACCATCCCAGTTAGCTGCTGTGGCAGCTTGTACTCCAGACTACCCAGATGCTGTTCAAAAGTGGAGGCAAATTGATCAAACATAGTGCGCACCACCGAATCCGGCGCGCGCGTGAGCTTCTCGTCGCCACGGATGGCCTGCAACATGAATTGTGGCAAAGCGTTGTCAGGTTCACATAGCAACCATTGCTCGTAGGCGGCTATTGATTTGCTGAACGAGCGTTTTCCCAGCAGCGAGCGATGTTCCAATTGAAAGGTTGATTGGCACAGGCCGTCATGGGCCAGCGGAAAATCTGGCTTGAGATCAATTGCGTGTTGGTAGCAAACGACAGCTTGATTGAACTTCTGCGCCACTCTGTAAGCATTACCGAGGTTGTACCAGGCGATCAGATACTCAGGATCCAGTTCTACTGCCTTGCGGCCCACACTTATGGCTTCATCAAAGCGCTCTAATCGGCGTAAGCAGACACCAAGATTGCTATGGGCAGATACATCATCGGGCTGATGAGTAATGACCTTGCGGTAGCAATCCTCAGCTTCGCTAAAGCGCTGCTGTCCCTGATACACATTGCCGAGATTCATGAATGCATCCAGATAACCCGGCTGCTGCTGGATAGCCTGACGTATCAGCCGAATGGCCGCTTCGCCCTCGCCTTGCTGGTGTGACAGCACGCCCAGATAGAGCAGGGCACCGGGGTGGCCGGGCCGGGCATTCAAAATGGAGCGATAAAGCTTGCCGGCTTGCTGGCGTTTACCTTGCTCGTGCAGGTCAAGGGCGTGCTTGAATTTGGAGTTGAGTTTGGAGGCGTGTTTGGCAGACATGAACGGAGTCGGTTCTGGGGCCCCCTTTTCAGGGAAATCGATAGCGCAGTATAGATGAGGTTTTCGATAAACACACTTGTCTTATCGTTTGGTATGCTGCCGTTAATGCGAGCGCTTTTAGCCCCCAAGCCAAATCGCCAGATAAACAAGATTTCACAGGAAAGCCAATGAACAAACTGATTATCAGAGCAGTGATGATTGCCATTTACGGTCTGTCCTCCAGCAGTGTGATCGCAGTGGACAATGCTGCGAATGAGGCGATGGTGTACGTCAAGGCGGGTCATTTACTCAATCCGGTTAACGGAAAAATCAGCCGAAATGCAGTCATAACTATCTCCGGCGACAAAATCGTGTCGATTGGCGATAGCGATACCGAAATCCCGGCAGGTGCGGAAGTTATTGATTTGTCAGATTCTTACGTGCTGCCCGGTTTGATGGACATGCACACTCATGTTACCGGCCATCTCGACACCTACTATTTCGCCAATTATTTCCAGTCGCCGCATCGGACGATGATTGGCGGAGTGGTGAATGCAGAGGAAACCTTGCTGGCCGGATTTACCACCATTCGGAATGTAGGCGCGGCCGATTACCAGGACATCGCACTGCGCGACTCCATCAATGCGGGCGAAATTCCGGGACCACGAATCGCGGCTTCCGGCCCGTCACTGGGTATTACTGGGGGCCATTGCGACAACAATTCGCTCAACCACGAATTTGCGGAAAAAAGTGATGGGGTTGCGGATGGCCCCTGGGAAGTACGGAAAAAGGTGCGCACCAATGTGAAATACGGGGCAGACCTTATCAAGTTCTGTGCCACCGGCGGTGTGTTTTCCAAGGGTACGATTCCGGGGCAAACGCAATACACCTTTGAAGAAATGCAAGCCCTGGTTGAAGAAGCGCATACCCACGGACGCAAGGTTGCAGCCCATGCGCACGGCACCGACGGTATCAAGAAAGCCATCAATGCCGGAGTGGACTCGGTTGAACATGCCAGCTACCTGGATGATGAGGCCATAGCGCTGGCGAAATCCAAAGGTACCTATCTCTCCATGGACATCTACAACACCGAATACACCCTGGCAGTGGGCGAGGCCAACGGCATTCCAGAAGAAAATATAGCCAAGGACCGGGCCGTGGGCGTGGCGCAGCGCGAGAGCTTCAGCAAGGCGGTCAAAGCTGGTGCCAGGATGGTCTTCGCTGCGGATTCAGGCGTCTATCCGCACGGTGATAATGGCAAGCAGTTTTCACGCATGGTTGAATTTGGCATGACACCATTGCAGGCCATCCAGTCTGCCACCATCCATTCAGCTGATTTGCTGGGTTGGCAAGACCGGATAGGGCAATTGCAGCCGGGTTTTTATGCCGATCTGATCGCGGTTAAAGCGGACCCTTTGCAAGATATCAGTGTTCTTGAGAATGTTGATTTTGTGATGAAGGGTGGCGAGGTTTACAAGGGCGAGTAGCCCTGAGCCATCGGCCAGAAGTTTCGGTCCAGCTTAACGATATCGGTTTTATCTGCAGTTCTCACCTTTTTCTCCATTCGGTCACTTGCCTCGACACAGCCCGAGGTAAGTTTTCTGCTCCTTCGGGTGTAACCTCTAAGGTTCCCCCGACGACTTAAGCGGTAATGAAAAGAACTCCCGCGCAAATTGCAGAAGAAATACTGGTGCTGGATGCCCAAACGGGCAACCGCCAGGCGCTGGGAGAATTGCTGCTCTTGTGTCAGCCAGTGATTCTGCGGCATATCGTGCGATTGACGGGTGCCAGTAGCAGCGCACAGGACATCTGGCAAGAAAGTGCGATTGCAGCGATGAAAGGTTTGCGAACTTTGCAGGATCCGGCTCTGTTTCGTCCCTGGTTATATCGTCTTACCACTTTCAAGTGCCGCGACTGGCAAAGAAAACACTTTCGCTCACAGGCAGTGGAAACCACCCTGGATGAAACTACGCTAGCCGTGCCAACTCACCAGGATGATGGCCTGCCTGAAGACGTGCGGCGAGTGATGGAGTCACTGGATGGAGAGCAACGCCAGATTCTGTTCTTGTTTTACCGGGAAGGCCTGAGTGTGCAGGAGATTGCCCTGGCACTGGCCCTCAACCCGGGTACCGTGAAAACCCGCTTATTCAGGACCCGAGAAAAATTCCGTTTATGCTGGAAAGGAGAAAATGATGAGCAAGATAGATGAATTGATTGATTCCGCGTTGGAGAAAGAAGACAGGGATTTGTTCGCTCAGCTCGATGGCGATATGAACCTGATCGACATGGCTGCCTCAGTATTCCAGGGCAAATTGCGCTGGCTGTCCATCATGATGTCGGTGTGGATACTGGTGCTGACGCTGCTGGGGATTTATTGTGCCTGGCAGTTTTTTGCCGCTGAGCTTACCCGGGAGCTGCTGATATGGGCGGTCGGCTTTGGCTTCTGCCTGATGGCCATCATGGTGCTGAAGTTATGGTTCTGGCTGGAAATACAGAAAAATGCCGTGTTGCGCGAGGTAAAAAGAGTGGAGCTTCAGGTGGCCAGGTTGCACCAGTTCATTGCCGCAAAGGTTACGGTGTGATCCCCCAAATGATTAATCGCGATCAAGACCAGGCAAAACGCGGTTGATCAAAGTGCGCCACCCGGGTGGGCTGGCCAAGGATGGCCACCTCGCGGAACTGGTAGGCGATGGCAGCGGTGGGCGCGGCAATCCAATCGTTACCCAGCGGCATTTTCAGCACGGGGTGCTCGCGACCTTTTTTACGCTCCAGTATGGGCGCGTCACCACGCAGTAACTCGCTAATCGGAATACGATGAATGGATTCGACTTCTGCCGGGCTGGCAATGAGATCTGTCACACAACCACCCCATACCACCACCGGGGTTATGACAAATCCTGAGCGAGTCGCGTAATCATCCAGCCTGCCCAGAATCCGACTTGAATCCAGCCGCAAGCCTACTTCTTCTTCCAGTTCCCGCAGTGCAGCAAGTTCGGGCGTTTCTCCGGGATCAATACGCCCACCCGGAAAGGCTCTTTGGCCGCCATGGTTTTTAAGTTTCGCTGCGCGGATGGTCAGGATCAGTGCAGCCTGGTTGGCATCAGCGGGGTTGAACGGGATGTCGCCGATATTGGCACTGACACGACAGTCGACGATGGTCAAGGCAACTGCAGCATGTTTTTTGTCTGCAGTATTGATGCTGCATAGGTCCAGTTCTTGCAGATTGATGCGAATGCTATTCCGCAACCGATCGTCTGTCAAAAGTTCAAGGCTCATAGACAAAACAACGTTGGGTTGATTGCGATAGTCTGCAGTAGCATGAACAATATTGCAGTCTGACAACCCAAGCAAAGGCTATCCGGATTTCGATGCGAAGAAAGCCGACGCCCCGCATGGCCAGCGCGACTCACCACATTGAGGCCGCTTAAAAAATCAGCGGGTTTTGCAAGCCGCCTCAAAGCCAAACAGTTTGTGCAAGACCCAGGCGGCGGGGCACACACCGGTAAAAGCCTGCTGAAACAGGTTGACACCCACAAAAACAGTCAGCCAGACAAATCCTGGGTGGACGAAGTAGGTTAACAAAACTGATAACAGAACCATGAAGCCAGCAAAAGCATCAACGGCGTGCTCAAGCGACATTTGCCTTTTCATCTTTGGATCCTCAGTAATAAATTGTTGGTGAATCATTTCACCGCAGAGTCTAGACAAGTCTGAGAATTCAGGCGCTGTCCCAAATCAACTATTCTTGCGATTCTGGAAACACTGGGGTCAGAGTCCTGCTTCTTCGATGAAACAGGACTCTGACCCCAACCAAATTAATTATTCAGCGATCGCGCGCAAGGTTTCGCCTAGTTTCTTCAGGCGGTATGCAGTCGTTGCGTCAGCGGATTCAGCTGGCAGGTCATGTGCCAGGGCCTTGAGTTGAATGGCCAGTTCAGCATTGCTGCCTTCCTTTTGCACTTGCTTCAGAGTTGCAGACAACTTGCTTGCCAGCATTTCGGGTAAGGCCTGATTGCGCTGCAGTTGATCCATATAAGCCAACGCTACAACAGGAACCGCCGGCCAATGTACCCGGAATTGCTGCTGCGGATTGAACAGAGCGGCCTGGTCGGCCGCCTCCGCTGCAGCTACTTCGTTCTCAGTCAGGAATTCACTGGGTAGTAATTTGAATACATCCAGGCCACGATAGATTTCCGTGCCGTAGATCCTGCCTTTGTACCAATAGGCTGACCAGTAGCCCCCGAGGGACAGGAGCTCAGCATCAATTGGACCCCGGTCGAAGTAGGCGATTTCAAAAGGCTTGGCAGAGTCGGTGAAGTCGATGATGGAAATGCCACCCTGGTACCAAGCTTGGACAAAAATATCGCGGCCCGGTACGGGAATGATGGAGCCGTTGTGCGCCACGCAATTTTCCTGCTCCACCTGAGGAGCGGGCATTTTGTAATGGCTACGGAATTCCAGCTTGCCGTCGACAATATCGTAAATTGCGTCAGCGCCCCAGGTGATCGGATCATACGCGCGGCAGCGTGGACGGCTGCCACCACCCCATTCATCGGTGAACAACACTTTTGTGCCGTCGTTGTTGAAAGTGGCTGAATGCCAATAAGAGAAGCCCTTATCAACTACGGCATCCATGCGCTGGGGATTCAGCGGATCGGATATATCAAACAGGATGCCGTTGCCGGAACAGGCACCTGCGGCGATTTTGAGCTCCGGGAATACGGTGATGTCGTGGCATTGATCGGTCACTTCAGTTTCCTGGGTATCATCGCCATGGTCGCCGCCGCGCCACAAACCCGCCAGGGTTCCCTGTTCGGGATCAGCAAAAACCGATGGGCTGGAAACGATACGGGCTTTTGCAGGCGCAGCCACCGGGATTTCGATGACATCGATGCGAAACAAAGCAGTGCGGGTGTCGCCAGGACTTTCGTCAAAACAGCTCTCCATCTCTTGCTGGTCGCGAATGACCGAAGTACCGGAAACATAAACAATGATCTTGCCATCATCGCCTGGCCCTGAAACCACCGAGTGCGTGTGTGAGCCGCGACAGGTCTGCACCGCGCCCACCTGCTTTGGCCGCCTCAGATCGGAAATGTCAAAAATGCGAATGCCACGGAAACGTTCTTCACTGACGTCCTCCGTGATGCCTTGCAGGCCACAATCCAAACGTCCGCTGGTTTGTTCCACCGACATGATCAGCAGATCGCCGACGATGGATACATCACCTTGCCCGCCTGGGCAAACCACCGAGCTGAGCAAAGCGGGAATTCCTTCGTTTTCCAGTCCATAAATGTTGTAACCGTGGTAACTGCCCGCTACCAGCACATCGCCGGAAAATGCCATGTCGGTATTGGCGAAGCTGAGCATTGAGCTACGTTCATTTTCTTCCCCTTCCTCCTCTTCGTCGCCGTCCTTAGTGTCTTTTTCCGCGACTTTCTTTTCCGGCGGCAGTTCAGCTGGATTATCAGGATCAACGAAACCGGCGGGCCTGGGTAAGGCAACCAGCAGTTCAAGGTTCGAAATCGCAATGCCTGCATCATGCATGCCCGCTGCCAGTCCCGCGCGCGGGTCGGTAGACAGGCCCACCAGCAAGACATTCATCTTTTCGATTTCCGCATTCTGGTCATTGGTGATGTCATTGGTGAATTCAAATAGCACTGGATCAAACGCAGAACCGGGTTGTTCGTGCAGGTTTTCCACCATTTTTACCGCGCCCTCATGGTGCTTGATCATCAGTTCCAGGTACATGCGGTCAAAATCGGTGCCTTCAGAAGCTGCCAGTTCCTTCATCTGTTCCGGAGTTGCCATACCAGACATCTGCTTGTAATCATGCTGCATACCAGCATGCGCGGCGGGGTCGGGAACTTGCTGGCCACGATCACTTAACCATTGCTGCATAAAACCAATTTCATCCTGCTGTGAAACCTCGATGCGTCGTGCAGCTTCCAGTACCCCTGTCGAATTGGTTCGGTCCGGTGCCAGTTCGGACATCTCCAGTGCCTGGTGATGATGCGGAATCATGTCTTGCATAAACAGCACATCGTCCGCAGAGTAGCTGGTGACGGCGATCTGGATGGCTTCTTCTGCGGTGAGTTCCCGCACCGGCTGGCCGGGTGCGCCTGGTTGAATGATTGGACTGGTAGAAGTATCGGCTATGGCCGGTGGAGAAATTATCAGTGCTAAAAACAGGACTGGAGAGAACAATTGGCGGAAAGGTAAGTTTGGCACGTTTGAGAATCCTCCAACGGTTATGTTTGTATTTTGCGGTTGTGCCCATAATGTTTGCGGCATCAATTGGAGAGTATATTAGAACAGCACGTCTTATAAAGGTCGAATCGCAGGATGGCAGTCCTTTGCAAAGAACGTGCCGTGCTTCGGTCATTCCATTGCTGCGTGAAAATTTTTAATTGAACAGCGACGAGTCAGCTGGCGCTACGGTCAGTTATCATGTTGCTTTTGCCACCAAGAGGAGACCGCAGGGGTTTTGCAATGAGGCAGATAAAGCAATGAAGATCAGTTGGCAAGTTCGTTTATTCAATTGGTATTTGCGCCGCAAGGTGCGCAAGCCGCCTGGCCGCAAACAAGTGCAGGACTACAGGCGGTTTGTCACGCGTACTGATCAGCGCTTCTTGCGTATACCCAAGGAAGTGGAGTGGCGTGAGACAGCTTTGGGTGCCATACCGGCGCGCTATGTCAAACCCCGCAATGGAAACTTGAAAGGCACCATTTTGCTTTTGCACGGTGGTGCCTGGTGCCTGGAAACTCCTAACGCGCATACTTCCCTGGCTGGTCGGCTGGCATTGGAGTTGGGTATGGATGGCTGGATACCTTCCTATCGACTGGCGCCGGAGCACCCCTTTCCAGCCGGTCTCGACGACTGTTTGGCAGCCTGGAACGCCCTGCTGGAAACCGGGGTAGATCCGGCTGATGTGGTGTTGGCGGGCGATTCCGCCGGTGGTGCGCTCAGTCTGGGTCTGCTGGGCAAGTTGCGTGATGCCGGACGGGAATTGCCGAGCTGCGCACTGCTGATTTCACCCGCAACCGATTTGGTCAGCATGGGCCGGTCGATCATAGACAACGAAAAGTCCGACAGCATGTTTCGCCTGGCGACCGTCATGTTGTTTCGTCACTGGTATCTGGGCGAGACCAACCCTACCAACCCACAAGCCAGTCCTTTTTGGGGCGACTTCAGGGGTTTTCCTCCATTGTTTTTCCAGGTCAGTGGTGCTGAAGTGCTGTTGGATAATAGCGTGTTCGCAGAAGCAAAAGCACGCAGCCAGGGGGTAAACACAACACTCAGCATCTGGCCTGACATGCCTCATGATTTCACCCTGTTTGACTTCTTGCCGGAATCGCGTAAGGCATTGATTGAGCTGGCAGATTTTGTGAAAGCTCGCCGAGAAGCTGTGAATCCTTTAAGACACACCTGCGCGTGAATTTAATGATGATGGATCGAACACCTGAACAGCAAGCGACTTCACGGGCCAATACTGGAACAAAACGCCGGTCCAGCTTGTTATGGTTTGAACGAATCACTCTGTTTTCAGGCTTGTTTTTCCTTCTGACTTTCGCTGGCTTCAAGTACCAGCAGAACGAATCCGGTGACGCCGGAGCGGCGGCTTTTTACCAGCAGTTACATGCCTCTACTTTGCCTGAGACTAACGCTGGGCAGGTTAACAACGTTGCGCCGGAAATTACAGATTCCGGTTTGCCACAAGCCGTACCCTCGAACAAATATACCCTGCAAAGCCAAGCGCCTGTATTTGAACTCTGGTCGGAAAAACGTATCGCTGAATACCAGCAAAGCCTGCTGCAGGAAACCGATCCGCCATTGGGCATATTGCGCATCAAGCGGCTCAATATCGAAGTGCCAGTTTACAATGGCACCGACGATTTCATACTTAACCGGGGAGTGGGCCGAATCAAAGGTACTGCTCGCATCGATGGTGATGGCAATCTGGGTATTGCCGGCCATCGCGATGGTTTTTTCCGTGGCTTGAAAGACATTCAAGCCGGCGATGTGCTGGAGTTAGAAACAATCCATGGAGCAACGCAGTATCGGGTAGGCTCCACGGTTATCGTCGAGCCAACGGATGTCTCTGTTTTGGCCCCTACGCTCGAGCGGACACTGACTCTGGTTACCTGTTACCCGTTTTACTTTGTTGGTCACGCGCCCAAGCGATTTATCGTGCAGGCAACGGCTGAACCCCATATGGCAATGAACTGAGTGAGGAAATTATGAAAACATCAATTCGTGTATCAATGCTGTTGCTGGCTGCTACCGCAGGATTTTCAGTTAATGCCTCGGCTCAAATGCCGACCTGTGCTGACGTTATATGGAGCCAGACTTTGCTGGAAACGACTCCCACAATTGCCGATCATTGCCTGGAAGTGGTTCAGCGCGGTGAGGAGTGGTATGCCAAGGTGCAGGCCAAGATCATACGTCATGGTGCTAGCTCCACGGTCGTTCGCTACCGTGAGCCGGACGGAAGCTGGAGCGCAGCGGAACGAGCCTATCCTCCACGTGGCTTCACAGCGGAAATTGGCGATCAGGAAGTACCCATTTCACAAACTGCTGAAGGTCAGGAGCTGAGTGTTTATGCAAGTAGCTCCGGTGGAGAGAACTTCACCATTCCTATGCTGGCGGCTGTAACGCCAGAGCAAGCGGCTGAAGATAACGTGGTAGTCATTGAAGAGGTGTACGAAGAAGAGACTGCTCCAACTGCACTGCCATCAACCGCTGGTCAAGTGGGTTGGTTGGCAATCCTCGGCACCATGCTGGTGTTGCTGGCAGGTGTTGCACATGTGCTGAGAAGCCGCGCCTGATTCAGTATCTGCGCAGCCCGTCTCCGGCGAGATTGTCCGAGAGTCGTTAGTTTGGAAGAGCGGCAGTGGCGCTCTTCTTTTTTTGGTGCGCCCTGAATCGGCCGTGCTTTAGGCGGCTAAATGCCTAGTTTCATTTGCAACTCTTTGCCGGAATGCAATAGATCCTGCAGTGTATAAGCCCTCAGGCTTTGCAGGTAAGCGTGCAACGCTTGCTGCAGCAACCCGCGTAAACGACAAACTGAGGTGATTGCACATTGGCCAGTGGGGCGGAAGCATTCAACCATGTCCAGATCTTCTTCCATAGCGCAAATCACCTCCGCCAGATTAATATCGCTGGCCGGACGAGCCAGGCTAATGCCCCCGCCCGGGCCGCGTTGGGCTTCGATATAGCCCAGTCGGCTGAGGTTGCTGACTACTTTCATCAGGTGATTGCGCGATATGTCGTAGGCATCGGAAATTTCCCGAATCGTCACCCGCCCATCATTCTGCAAGCCCAGATAGATGAGTACCCGTATTGAATAGTCAGTAAATCGTGTCAGTTTCATGGGCTTGGGTATTTCCGCGGATAATCAGACCAGAGTTGGGGTTTCAGAGTAACCATCTCCGGTTGCTCTGAAGCTGATCCAGGTCAAACCGGTATGGCATACAGTTTAGTTTGAAGCTTTGAATGCTTGGTTGATCCATGTCATAAAAGATGCACTGAATTGCATCTATTCTGCGCCGGCACTATTTGTCAGGCTGAATAAACCCAAAATTATGAATTTCAAACTCGTCAATGGTCTTACTTTTGCTGTCTGTTGCAGTTTTCTGGCCTTGCCGCAAGCACCGCGGGCCGGCCAGGAACTGGCCGAAGCCGATGCAGCTATCGTCCTGGATCCCATCGTGGTGGTTGCCAGCAAGCGGCCGCAGGCGCTTTCCACTATTGCAGCGCAGGTTACTGTTATTGACGCAGAGCAAATCAGTCAAAATCTGGTCGAGGACATCAACGGCTTGCTGCGTTATGAGCCTGGCCTGGAGGTGGAAACCGCTGGAACCCGCTTTGGCGCCACGGCCATCAACATTCGCGGCATCGGGGGTAATCGTGTAGCCATCGAACAGGATGGGATACCGGTGCGTGATCAGGTTGTGGTTGGGGCATTTTCTAATGGCGGCCGAGCCTTGCTGGAAACGGATCGCATCAAAAGGGTAGAAGTGCTGCACGGCCCGGCTTCAGTGTTGTACGGCTCCAATGCACTGGGCGGCATCATCAGCGTGACCAGTTGGGATCCTGAAGATTTGCTCGCCATTACCCAAGGCAAGGTTGCAGTTCGTGTGCGCGGGGGCTACCAGGGGGTAAATGACAACTGGGTAGGCTCGGGAATTGCTGCCTGGGGAGAAGGCAGTCACGGGCTACTCGTAGCGGCAACCTGGCGCGAAGGTCATGAGCGGGATAATACGGCCCCGGCCGATGCAGCGACTGATCCCCAGGACTGGGACAGCCAGGATTTCATGTTGCGCTATACCTTCGATAGCGCTGCAGGCAATCGCCTGCGCCTTACCGCACGCAGTCAAGAGCGCGATATCGATACTGAAATCCAGTCACAACTTGGCTATGGACGGCGTTTTGGCACCACCACCGAGCTGTTGGGATTCGACCACGATGAAAACCAACTGCTGGCGGCTGATTATGAATTTGCCTTTGGTGGTTGGGAGCAGGGGGTGGTTCGGTTATTTCATACTGACTATGAAACGGATCAGTACACGTTCGAAACCCGGGCCAATGCCAGGACACCGGTGAAGATACACAGGCGGTTTTATTACCAGCAGCAACACGATGGCATGAACCTGAATTTGTTTCGCAGCCTGATCAGCGGTGCAACGACGCATGAGCTGAGTCTGGGGATGGAATGGCTGCAAACCCAAAGTGGGGAATTCCGCGATGGTTCGCAAACCAATCTGCTGACCGGCCAAAGCAGCAATGTCATTCTGGGTGAGCAGATGCCAGTGCGTGATTTTCCAAACTCACGTAGCCGCGAACTGGGCTTTTATATCCAGGATGAAATCAGTTTTGCCAACAGCCGCTGGGAGCTGGTGCCAGCCTTGCGCTGGGATCATTACGAGCTGAAACCTCAGGTCGATAAAATCTGGCAGGAAGATTATCCCGATTTCACCGTTACGGACGTCAGTGACAGCCAGTTCACACCTCGCTTGGCTGCGTTGTATCGAATGAGCTCCGTTGGGAGCCTTTACGGACAGTATTCAGCCGGGTTTAGGGCACCCCCTTTTGAGGATGTGAATATTGGCCTGTTCATTCCTCTGTTTGGTTACCGCGCTATTCCCAATCCGGACCTGCAGGCCGAAACTTCCAATGGATTTGAACTGGGCAGTCGCTGGATTACCGGCCATTCGCAGTTGAGCCTGGCACTTTTTTATACTGATTATGATGATTTCATTGAGTCGCGCGCCTTGATCGGCATCGAGCCACAGACCGGTGAATTGATATTCCAGTCGCGCAATATCGACCAGGCGCGAATTTACGGCCTGGATATACGTTATGAGCAGGATCTGGCAGCCTGGAACGAGAAGCTGCAGGGCTGGTACCTCAAAGCAGCCGCGTACTGGTCAGAGGGCGATAACCGGCAGAATGATCAGCCCTTGAATTCCATTGCGCCACCACAGGCCGTGATCGGAACTTCCTGGTATTCGCACGATGAACGCTGGAATATGGAGCTGACGGGTACCTTGACTGCTGCGAAGAAAACCGAAGAAACAGACCAAAACATTGCGCCACGATATGCCACTGATGCTTGGTTCAGTCTGGATTTCGCAGCGGGTTGGCGTCCAGTCGCTGACCTGCAGATTCGCGCAGGAATTTTTAACCTTACAAATGAAAGCTATTGGCACTGGCTGGATGTGGCTAATCTGGAAGCCGGTAATCCCATGATTCCCATACTTTCACAGCCTGGAAGAAGCTACTCCTTCAGCATCAGTTTTGAATTTTGATGCAGGTTAATTTACCGCTGCGCATGCTTTGTATGACATGCGTCAAGAGTTGTTCTCTCGGGGGCTATTAAAATTGAGGCAAACAGAAAGCATCTTTATCCGGTACTCAATCTACGGAGCCAAGAAAATGAAAATTCGCAACACCCTTATCCTGGCCACGGCCATATTGGTTTCGGTTTCTGCCTGCGGGCAGAACACAGACCAGCCAGCTGCCCAGACCACTGCCCAGACCACTGCCCAGGCCACTACTGCCCAGCCCGCTGCTCAGGCACCTGCAGGCAAAGTTGACCCGGCCTTGGCTGTGCATGCCGCTGAAGCTGCCAGCGTTTCGCTGGAAGACCGAATAGCAAACGGTAAAAAGCTCTATGGCACCCATTGTTCTGCTTGTCATCAAAGCGAAGGGCAGGGCTTGAAAGGCGCTTTTCCTCCACTCGCAGGTTCGGACAATCTGCTGGAAGGGCCCGCGATAGCGGTAAATGCCGTGATCAACGGCCTGTCAGGGCCCATTACCGTGAATGGGGTTGAATACAATTCGGTTATGCCGGCGCTCTCTTATCTGAGCGACAGCGACGTGGCCGATGTCGTCACCTTTGTGATGAATTCCTGGGACAACCCAGGCGGTGAAGTGAACGCTGCGGAAGTGGCTGCGGCACGTGGCGGTGTAGCCGTGTCGGGGCCCTCTGATCATCCGGTTTCGGGCACTGGCGAAATGGCTTACTCCGGTGCACCAACAGCAATGACCGGTGAGCTGGCGAAAAAATTCATCGATTCCGAAGGGCCCCCAATGACCGAGGCAGAGTTTGATATGGCCACGGAAGTTTACTTCCAGCGTTGTGCCGGCTGCCATGGCGTGTTGCGCAAGGGCGCCACGGGCAAGCCACTGACCACCGATATCACACGCGAGAAGGGTAGCGATTACCTGAAGGCCTTGATTACCTACGGTTCACCGGCTGGTATGCCCAACTGGGGAACATCGGGTGACTTGACGGATGAGCAGGTCGATATCATGGCGCGCTTCCTGCAGCACCAACCTCCGACTCCGCCAGAATGGGGTATGGAAGAAATGATGGCCAGTTGGAAAGTGATCGTTGCACCAGCAGACCGCCCAACCAAGCCACAGCATGATCGCAATATCGAGAACTTCTTCGCCGTTACGCTGCGTGATTCCGGTCAGGTGGCGATCATCGATGGTGATACCAAGGAAGTGATCAATATCATCAAGACCGGCTACGCGGTGCACATCTCACGGCCATCCGCCTCAAGCCGCTATGTGTTTACCATCGGCCGTGATGGCAAGATCGACATGATCGACCTGTGGATGAACCCACCTGACCTGGTGGCGGAGATCAAGATCGGCCTGGAAGCCCGTTCGGTTGAAACTTCCAAATATCATGGTTACGAAGATAAATACGCGATTGCTGGTGCTTACTGGCCACCGCAATTCACCATCATGGATGGTGACACGCTCAAGCCTCTGACCATTGTTTCAACCCGTGGCATGACGGTGGACACTCAGGAATACCATCCGGAGCCGCGTGTAGCAGCTATCGTGGCATCTCACGAGCATCCTGAGTTCATCGTCAACGTCAAGGAAACGGGCAAGATACTGCTGGTCAATTACGAGGATATCGACAACCTCAGTATCACAACCATTGGCGCAGCCCGATTCCTGCATGACGGTGGCTGGGACGTAACCAAGCGTTATTTCCTGACGGCCGCAAACAACTCGGACCGCATTGCCGTGGTCGACTCCAAAACACGCAAGCTGGTTGGCTTGCCCGAAGTGACCAAGATCCCTCATCCGGGTCGTGGTGCCAATATCACCGATCCTGAGTTTGGGCCGGTATGGGTTACCAGTGCTTTGGGTAGTTCCAACATCACCTTCCTGGGCACCGACCCTGCAGGCCATGCTGACAATGCCTGGAAAGTAGTGCGTGAACTGGCAGGCCAGGGCGGTGGTTCCTTGTTTGTGAAATCACACCCCAAGTCCACCAACCTGTGGGTGGATACCACACTCAACCCAGACCCGAACATATCGCAGAGTATCGCCGTGTTTGACATCAATAATCTTGACGCCGGCTATGAAGTTCTGCCAATCGGAGCATGGGCTGAACTGGGTGAGGGGCCGAAGCGTGTGGTCCAGCCTGAGTATAACAAGGCGGGCGATGAAGTCTGGTTCTCTGTCTGGAGTGGTCAGGACCAGGAATCTGCCATCGTGGTGGTGGACGACAAGACCCGGACGCTTAAAGCCGTCATCAAGGGTCCGGAAATCATCACGCCAACGGGCAAGTTCAACATCTACAACACAGTACACGACGTCTACTAGTCAATCTGACCGTCCGGGAGTTTTTTCCGGGCGGTCAATTCCGGCCTGCCTTTTAGACAGGAGCAAAGGAGAAATATCATGACTAACCAACGCAAGCTGCTCGCCACATCGGCAGCAGTTTTCGTGGCTGCGTTCGTCGCCACCATGCAGCCAGCTCAGGCTGCCGAGTCATTTACGGAAATGTTTACCGAGGGTAAAGCAGGCGTGTCTTTTCGTTATCGCTATGAATTTGTTGACCAGGAAAACCTCGCCAAAGACGCACAGGCATCCACCCTGCGGGGCAGGCTGAACTTCAAAACCGATGACTGGAAAGGCTTTGGATCTTTTGCTGAATTCGACTACCTCAGCGATGTGATCTGGAATGACTACAACGCGGGCGCGGGCAACACACCCAACAGGACCCACTATCCGGTGGTAGCAGATCCTACTGGCCCGGATCTGAATCAGGCCTTTTTGCAGTGGCAAAATGGCGCTGCGGGAAGCCTGGTTCGCGGCGGCCGGCAACGGATCATTTATGACAATGCGCGTTTTGTGGGAAATGTGGGCTGGCGGCAGAATGAGCAGACTTACGATGCTGCATACTTCCAGCAGAAAGTAGCGGCTGTGGATTTTCAACTGGCTTATGTCTGGCAAGTCAATCGCATTTTTGGTGATGACGTGCCTGCAGGTGAGAACGAAAACTCCACTGTGTTGGGTAATTTGGGATACAACCTGGAAGGCCTGGGTAAGCTGACGGGCTACTACTACGATATCGATAATGACGATGTCGCATCATTTTCAACCAGCACCTATGGTGGTCGTTTTGTCGGCACGTACAAATTTGGTGAAAACGCCTTCGGCTATGCGCTGGAATATGCGCACCAATCGGATGCGCACAATAATCCGCTAGCCTACAGCGCCAATTACTACCGTATTGATGCCTCGCTGGGTATTGGAAAAATAACGCCTTATGTGGGCTATGAATCGCTGGGTGGAGATGACTCAAAAGCGGGTGCGTCTTTCCGTACGCCTCTGGCTACGCTGCACGCATTCAACGGTTGGGCTGATATGTTTCTGAATACGCCGGCTGCTGGTCTGAATGACTTTTTTGTGGGTGTTAAAGGCGTTTCGGGAACGTGGAACTGGGATGCGCTTTACCACGATTTCGATGCGCAATCAGGCAGTCAGTCCTTTGGCTCTGAAACAGACGCCTCAATCGGTCGCAAGTTTGCCGAGAAATACAGTGTGTTGTTCAAAGCGGCTCTGTTTGCTGCTTCAAAGTCATCGCCTTATCCCGATACCACCAAGGTGTGGGTGCAGCTCACAGCAGATTTCTGACGTATCTACCGTCACCCCGGACTTGATCCGGGGTCCAAAAAATCGTCTTGATCAGCCCGGCGGCTGCCAGGAAATATGGACTCGCAAAACGAGCCGGGGCTGCATATAATTAAAAGCAAATAGCCAAAAGCAGTGATAACCTTCCGTTCTGAGAAATGACCCGCAACGGAACCCACCATGAGACCATTTCTAATCAGTTTGCTGAGCCTGTTGCTGGCTGCGTGTGATGCATCCACCCAAAACCAACCCGTAGAGGAACCAATGGCCCAAGCGGAAGAAAGTGAAACCTGGCGGGTGGCCATCGAGTTGCCTGGTATTGAATTGCCGGTAACTTTGCACCTGGCCAATGACTTGAGTGAAGCGTGGTTTATCAATGGCCATGAACGGGTCGTGGTTCCCGAAATCAGCGCTGAAGGTGAGCAGATTACGCTGCGTTTTCCAACCTTCAATAACACTTTTGAATTGGCCCGTTCTGGCGATGCCATGAGCGGCACTCTGACGCTGGTGAAATTGGGCTATGAGCAGCAAATGCCGGTGCAGGCCGAGCGCGGCAATACGCAGCGGTTTACCGACAGCAAAGCTCCCGAAATCAATGTAACCGGCCGCTGGGAAACGATGTTTACCGATGCCAATGGCAAGCTCACCGAGGCTGTTGGAGAGCTCGACCAGCAGGGCAGTCGAGTGCTGGGCACCTTTTTGACACCCACAGGGGATTATCGCTACCTGGAAGGCTCTGTCAGTGGTCGACAATTGTTGCTGTCTACTTTTGATGGCGCCCATGCTTTTGCTTTCAGTGCCGGGCTGAATGATCAGGATGAGCTTGAAGGTGGCTTCTGGTCAGGCACGAAGTCTTACGAAACGTGGCTGGCAAAGCGGAACTTTGATGCTCAACTGCCCGATGCCTACGAGCTGACTTATCTCAAAAAAGGCTACGACAGGTTAGCATTCAGTTTCCCGAATCTGGATGGACAGCCCGTTTCCCTGAATGATGAGCGATTCAAAAACAAAGTAGTGCTGGTTACCCTGTCCGGCACCTGGTGCCCGAACTGTGCTGATGAAGTGGCTTTTCTATCCGGATATTACCGGCAGAATCAAGATCGGGGCCTGGAAATCATCACCTTGCTGTACGAGCACTTTGATGAATTTGAACTGGCCGCCCAACAGGGCAAGCTGCTGCGCGACGAATATGCTATTGATTACACCTTGCTGGTTGCAGGTGTCTCCGACAAGACACTGGCGGCCGAGACCCTGCCCATGCTGAACCATGTGCTGGCTTTTCCGACCATGATTTTCATTGATCGCAACGGTGCCGTGCGGCGTATTCACACCGGCTTCAGCGGCCCTGGCACGGGTGCTTATTACCAGCAGTTTGTAACCGGGTTCAATGAACTGATGGAACAGTTGCTCGAACAAAGCGCAGCGGCTGATCCGGCTGAATAGGTCGCGTCCCAGCCGGCGCAGTCAAAACCTGGCTAAATTTCCACCACACCGCGCGGTGTGGCCATCAACACCACATCGGCAGGCCGCATGGCAAACAGGCCACAGGTCACCACGCCAGTCAGGTTATTGATGCGCTGCTCGATGCTGGTTGGGTCCAGCAGATTCATATTGTGCACATCCAGGATCTGGTTGCCGTTGTCGGTAATAAAACCTTCACGTAATACCGGTTGACCGCCAATCACCACCAACTGCCGGGCAACGTAGCTGCGCGCCATGGGGATGACTTCTACCGGCACAGGGAAATTACCCAACACACCCACTTTCTTGCTTTCGTCCACGATGCAGATAAATTTGCGGCTGGCTGCTGCGATGATTTTCTCGCGCGTCAGTGCGCCACCGCCGCCTTTGATGAGGCGCCGGTGCTTGTCAAACTCATCAGCGCCATCGATGTATACATCCAGTGTGCCAGCCTGGTTCAGCTCTTGCACCTCAATGCCGACCTCCTTCAAGCGCGAGGTAGTGGCTTCCGATGAAGACACCGCTGCTTTAATGCGTTTGCCGCTGTTGGCCAGGGCATCGATAAAGCAGTTCACCGTGCTGCCGGTACCTACACCCAAAATACTGTCTTCCTTGACCCAGGCCAATGCAGCCTCGGCCACGCGCATTTTCTGCGCCAGTTGCGGATCAGTACTCATGCGTCCTGTTGCTCCAGTTCGAGGATGAATTCCCAATGCGCTTGCTCCACCGGCATCACCGACAGGCGATTGCCGCGGCGCACCAGGGCAAAATTCTGCAGGCAATTTGCGTGCTGTTTTAGCTCAGTCAGACTGATCAGGCGCCTGGTCTTGCGCTTGTAGCGCACGTCGACCATCAGCCAGCGCGGATTTTCCGGATCGCTCTTGGCATCGAAGTGATGATCATTGGGATCGAATGCGGTGTGGTCCGGACAGGCCGCTTTAGATGCCACTTCTGCAATTCCGACGATACCCGGTGTTGCGCAATTTGAGTGGTAGAAAAAAATCAGGTCACCTTTGCGCATGTCGTCGCGCATGTAGTTGCGTGCCTGATAATTCCTCACTCCATCCCAGTGCTCTGTCTTTGCCGGAGCATTTTTCAGGTCATCGATGCTGAACGCATCCGGTTCGCTTTTTATCAACCAATGGCGCATGTCGTGGAATATCCTGTTATTGCAGTGAGCGGCATTGTCCCGGATCAGACCGAGAAGGTAAACCGCTGGCTGTCGCTGATCAATTCATGCAGCGGGACATCGTGTGGGTCGGTAGGAATTTCGCTGCTGCACTGCAACTCAAAAGCGATACCGATGCGCAGCGGAACAGGCCTGTTCCTGAGCGATTCCAGAGCTTTGTCGTAGTAGCCCGAACCCATGCCCAGGCGGGCGCCACTGCTGTCCCAGGCCACCAGCGGCAGCAGGATTACGCCCAAATCTTTCGGCGGCACTTCTTTGCCCTTGGCTGGTTCAGCAAAGCCCAGACTGTTTTCAGACAAAGCGTCATTGGCCTGCCAATGCCGGAAAACCATACGGGGCTCAGTACCTTGCTTTTCGATAAACGGCAGCGCCAGGCGAAAGCCGGCTTGCCGCAAGGGACCGAACGATGGGGCCAAATCCGGTTCGCCATCGAAAGCGAGGTAGGCAGATACATGACAGGGTGGCAACTCCAACAAGCGGCGCACCAAGCGCTCGTTCAGCGCGGCATTCTGTTGTGCGCGTAATTCGGGTGCCAAATCTCTGCGACGTGCCCGCACACTAATGCGCAGAGACTTTTTTTGCTGCTGGATCAGACTTGGCTCAAGCGGAAAAAGTGCCATTTGAAGTAGTCAAGTGAATAAGCCATGTGAATAAGCCAGGTGAATAAGCCAGGTGAAAAAGTCATGTAAAAACGCTGGTAGCGGACCAAATAAAAAGGGTGAATGGACAAATTCCCATTCACCCTTGTTGTTAGTGCCCTCCAGGGTGCCGCTGCAGGCCGGCGACCTTGAACCATCGGTTCAGGTGGGACAGTTAACCGGGCTTCAGGCTTTTCGCAAATTGCGAACATGCACAACGGCACTCAGTTTCACCGCCCCTAGGTCATGATTAAGGGACAAGGGCTTTTCGTCCCACTGGCAAACACCTCAGAGGGCTGACACGAGTATAGCAGCACTGCCCGCTAAGGGCGGGTTACTGTTCGGAAGCTGAGACGAAACGATTGGGCCGGTTGGCGTTGGACTGAGTTTCTAACTGCTGAGTGCCTGTTCCAGCTCATCCGCCAACATCCGGATGCGGCTGTCGATCTGGTCTTCACGCACATTGGCGATGCGCTGCATCTTGAGCAACTCGTCGCTGAAGTTCAAAGCCGCTTGCAGCGCGATGCGCTCCAGCGACATGAGCCGGCCACTCTCGCGAATATCCTTCATGCGCTCGTCCAGCACACGGGCGGCTTCGATAAGGTCTTTGCGTTGATCTGCGGTACACGCGAATTGGTATTTCCGGTCTAGAATGGTGACGGAAACGGGTTCTGCTGCGACACTCATTATGATTCCTGTGGACTCAAGCCGATCTGGCTGGCCTGGTTGTTCATTTTGTTGGTTATTCAGCTTTGCTCAAGCGCTTTCAGCCGGTTGATCATGGCTTCAACCTTGCTGCGAGCTTCTTCATTCTTGGCAACGAGGCCGGCACGCTCGGCAACCAATAATTCCTGACGGGCCAGCAGCGAGTCATTTTCCTCGCGCATTTTGCGGCACTGTTCCAGCAATTGTCTTAATTGCTGTTCCAGGCGCTTGAGGTCTTTGCTGGTCTGTTCGAGTGATTCCATGGCTTCACACTATATGTTGAGAGAGTAATATCGTCAATTACCCAGCGCTGTTACCCCAGCTCCTGTATCCAGCTCTTGTACCCAGCTCTTGTAATGATCCTTGCTGCGTTGGTGTATCCCGGGATGTTAACATTACGGTTTTTCGAAGGACTGTTATGTCTGCAGACCCCATGCCCGATTTCCATCACGCCCTGCTGCTGAGCCGCGGTAACCTTGACGCTGCGGAACTGGCCGAATGTCATGGAGTGCTGTGTGGCCTGATTTGTCGCAATGGCGCCGTAACGCCCAAAGATTACCTGGCGCAGTTGGCCACACTGCAATTGGTGGCTGAGCCAGAAAAGGCCTTGGCTGAAATATTTTCTGATGCTCATGAAAGCACCATCCAGCAACTGGCTGATATCGACATGGGTTTCAACCTGTGGCTGCCGGATGACGATCAGCCCCTGAATGACCGAACCGATGCCCTGGCTCAATGGTGCACCGGTTTTCTGGCTGGAATTGGCTTGGGCGGTGAGTTGCCGACTTTGTCTGAAGAGGCCACCGAAGCGCTGGACGATATGCGTCACATAGCCCAGGCAGCCTATCCGCAGCTAGCCATCACCGATGCTGAACGCGACGAAATGCTTAAGTTTGAAGCAGAAGATGAAGAAACCCAGGATGAAGGCGAAGAAGTAGATGAGACCGCATTTATGGAAATAGTCGAGTACGTTCGGGTGGTAACCCTGATGCTGTGCGAAGAGATGCGAGGCCCAGGGGATGAGGACCGCATTCATTAATTTGTTCGCTAAGCCATTCAAAAAGCTGTGCCCCGAATTGTGCGCCAGGACCCGTAGCAGAGAACCCACATGATCAAACAACCAGAATTTGCCCGGCGGCGCACGCAGTTGATGCGCATGGCGGGAGAGGATTCAGTCATCATCCTGTGTGCGTCACCGGAAAAGATTCGCAACAGTGATGTGCAGTATCCTTACCGCCAGAACAGCGATTTCCTCTACCTCTCTGGCTTTCACGAACCGAATGCTGTTCTGTGCCTGTTTCCTGATGAGAAAACCCCCGCAAGCATCCTGTTTTGTCGCGAACGTGATCCCGAGCGGGAAATGTGGCATGGTCCGATGACGGGCCTTAAAGGCGCGGTCAATCAGTTCGGCATGGATGAGGCTTTTGATATCGATGAGCTGGGCAAACGCTTGCCGAAACTGCTGCAGGACCGCGCCCGGATCTACTACGATCTGGGCCGCACTCCTCTGTTTGATCAGCGCCTGATTGGCTGGCTGAACGAACTTAAAGACAAGCCCAGGAAGACTTTCCACGCCCCGGAAGAAATCCACGCGCTGGATCACATGCTGCATGATCTGCGGTTGTACAAAAGCCGTGATGAAATTGCTGCCATGCGGCATTCAGCGGCAGTTGCGGTTGAAGCCCATGAGCGCGCCATGCGGGTATGTCGCCCCGGTATGAACGAAGCGGAAATCCATGCCGAGCTGCAGTATGTTTTTACCAAAAACCAGTGCGAAGCCTCCTACAACGCCATTGTGGGTGGTGGTGCCAATGCCTGCGTGCTGCACTACATCGCCAACAAGGACACGCTCAATGACGGCGATCTGCTGTTGATCGATGCGGGCGCTGAGTACGCTGGTTATGCCTCTGACATTACCCGCACTTTTCCGGTCAATGGCAAGTTCACGCCCGAACAGAAAGACCTGTACGACGTAGTGCTGGAGGCGCAGATCGCCGCCATCGACAAGGCGCGGGCGGGCAACCACTGGCAGGACGTCCACGATGAAGCAGTGCGGGTCGCCACCCAGGGCATGATCGATCTGGGCATACTCAAGCTGAGTCTGGAAGAAGAGCTGGAGCAAGCGGGTTACAAACATTTCTATGTACACAACACCGGCCATTGGCTGGGCCTGGATGTGCATGATGTCGGTGATTACTCGGTTGATGGCGAATCGCGCTTGCTGGAGCCAGGTATGGTAATGACGGTGGAGCCGGGCATTTACATTCCGCCCAACGACACCAGTGTGCGCAAGGTATTCCGCGGCATCGGCATTCGTATTGAAGACAACGTGGCGGTTACCAAGGGCGAACCGCTGGTATTGACAGCCGCATTGGCAAAAAGCACCGCCGCTATTGAAGCGCTGATGGCCGAATGAGTCCAGCTCCAAGCTCATCTGCTACGACATTTGATGTGGCCATCATCGGCGGCGGGCTGGTGGGTGCCAGCCTGGCCTGTGCATTGGCACCGCTGGGATTGAAGCTGTGTCTGTTGGAAGCGGTTACGCCGCGCGCCTCTGCTCAACCCAGCTATGACGATCGCACGCTGGCCCTGAGCGCCAGTTCCTGCCGTATTCTGCAAGGCCTTGATCTGTGGGCCAAGCTGCAGCCTCATGCAACCGCCATACGCGAAATCCAGGTCAGCGAGATGAATCAACCCGGCAGCGTGCTGCTGGATCCGGCCGAGCTGGGGCTGGAGAGTTTCGGTTATGTGGTTGAAGCGCGCGAGTTTGGCCGGGCAGTATCGGAAAAACTGGATGAACTACGCCATTTCGTAGCGGGGCTCAACCTGATCTGCCCGGCGCAGGTCAAGTCGTTGAAAACCGCAGCTGATGGCGTACAGATCACCTATTTAGCGGGCGATGCAGAGAAATCTCTGCATGCCCGTCTGGTGGTCGGCGCCGATGGCGCAGAATCGCTGGTACGCGCCGCCATGCAGGTAGAGGTTCAGCGCCACGACTATGGTCAGACCGCCATTATCTGCAACGTCACACCTGAACAACAACACCTTGGCCGGGCGTTCGAGAACTTCACGCCCACCGGCCCATTTGCGTTGTTGCCGCATCGCGATGGCCACTGTGGGCTGGTCTGGTCGGTGGCCAGCGAGCAGGCCGAAGCATTGATGAACCTGGCTGATGCCGATTTCATGCAGCAGGCTGAGACCCGTTTTGGCAATAAGCTGGGGGCATGGCAGAAAATCGGCAAACGCTCGTCCTATCCTTTGAAGCTGGTACGGGCGAAAACCGACTGCAGGCCCCGCACCCTGATCCTGGGCAATGCAGCCCATGCCATACATCCCATAGCGGCCCAGGGTTTCAATCTGGGTTTGCGGGATGTGGCGGTGTTGGCCGAGGTTCTGGCCGAGGCCATCCATCGAC